>Ga0299906_10002664_pt1 | contig 14790 bp, 13 predicted proteins | sample RVTome_14_FD_200259 | JGI IMG/M metagenome (GOLD analysis project Ga0299906, IMG submission 200259) | Soil microbial communities from uranium-contaminated site in the Upper Colorado River Basin, Wyoming, United States - RVT145D125 (version 2) ... | reverse complement strand
CTCGGGCCGAATACCGGAGGGATGGGCTCGTACAGCCCGATCCCTCATCTGCCGGCCGACATCGTCGATCGCGCGATGGATCAGATCTTCGAACCGGTGCTCGGGACCATGGCCGCGCAGGGCGCGCCGTTCGTCGGATGCCTGTTCGGCGGCCTGATCCTGACCGCCGACGGGCTCCGCGTGATCGAGTTCAACTGCCGCTTCGGCGATCCCGAAGCCCAGGTGCTAATGCCGCGTTTGGACGGTGATCTCGCCGAGCTGATGCTCGCGTGCGCGGAAGGCACACTGGCCGGCGCGCGCGCGAACTGGCGTCCCGAAGCTTGCATCTCGGTCGTGCTCGCATCGGGCGGATACCCCGGCGACTACCAGACGGGCCAGCCGATCGCCGGCCTGGACGCTGCCGCGGCGCTGGAGGATGTGGTGGTGTTCCATGCGGGGACGGCCGAGGGTCCGGTCAGCGCCGGCGGCCGGGTTCTGAGCGTCAGCGCGCTGGGGGCGGACCTCGCCCAGGCGCGCGCGCGTGCGTACGATGCGGTTGAGCTGATCGATTTCGAAGGGAAGCAGTACCGCCACGACATCGCCGCGCGCGCGGCGGAACTGGAGGGGTCTCGGTGAGCGTACGGGTCGGCATCCTCTACGGCAGCGTCTCGGATCACGACCGGATGAGCAAGGCCGCGGCGGTGCTCGAACGCTTCGGCGTCGGGTTCGAGATGGAGGCGATGAGCGCGCACCGCAACCTCGAGCGCGTGCGCGAGTACGTGCTCGGCGCCGAGGACCGCGGGATCGCGGTGCTGATCGCCGGGGCCGGGATGGCCGCCCATCTCCCCGGCGTGGTCGCTGCCATGACGCCGCTTCCGGTGATCGGGGTCCCGCTCTCCGGTGGGATCCAGGACGGGTTGGACGCGCTGCTCGCGGTGGTTCAGATGCCGCCCGGTGTCCCCGTCGCGACGGTCGCGGTCAACGGCGCAGCGAACGCGGCAGTGCTCGCGGTACAGATCCTCGCGACCGCCGACGAGGACCTCCGCAAGAAGATGCACGAGTACAAGCAGCAGCTCGCGGAGGGGCTGCGGCTTTGAGCAGTTCGCGAACGGTCACCGTCGTTGTCGAGATCCCCAAGGGGAGCCGCAACAAGTACGAGATGAACCCCGCCACGGGACGGATCGCTCTTGACCGTTTCCTGTTCTCAAGTGTGCATTACCCCGCCGACTATGGCTTCATCGAGGACACGCTCGCGGGTGACGACGACCCCATGGACGCGCTCGTTCTCGTCAGCGAGCCGACCTTCCCCGGATGCGAGATCGTCGCGCGTCCCGTGGGTGTGTTCCTGATGACCGACGACAAGGGCGAGGACGAGAAGATCCTGACCGTTCCGGTCAGCGACCCGAACTGGAACCACATCGCCGGCCTCGGCGGCGTGAATCGCCACCTGCTGCTCGAGATCGAGCACTTCTTCCGCGTCTACAAGGACCTGGAGGACAAGACGGTCACGATCCAGGGGTGGAAGGACGAGTCGGTCGCGTGGACGCTGATCGACGAAGCGCTCGCGCGCGCGGCGGAGGCGCCCCGGTGATCCCGCGGTACAGCCTTCCCGAGATGGCCGGCATCTGGACGGAGGAGTCCAAGTACCGGCGCTGGATGGAGATCGAGGTGCTGGCGGTCGAGGCGTGGGCCGAGCTGGGCGTGGTGCCGGTCACCGACCTCGAGCAGATCAAGGTGCGCGCGCGCCTGCCTGATCCGGCCCACGTGGCCTCGATCGAGGAACGCATCCAGCACGACGTGGTCGCGTTCCTCACCGCCTTCGGCGAGCCCATCGGGCCCGCAGCCCGCTGGATCCACTACGGGATGACCTCCAGCGATCTTCTCGACACCGCGCTGGGATCGCAGTTGTGCGAGGCGGCCGACCTGCTGATCGATAAGACAACCGAGCTGGCCCGGGTGCTGAAACGTCGCTCGCTGGAGTTCCGCGACACGATCTGCGTCGGTCGGTCGCACGGCGTCCACGCCGAGCCGACCACGTTCGGGCTGAAGCTGGCCGTCTGGCTGTTCGAGACGCTGCGCAACCTCGAGCGCCTGCGTCGCGCGCGCGCGGTGGTCGCCGCAGGCAAGATCGCCGGACCGGTGGGGACCTACGCCAGCGTCGATCCGTTCGTCGAGGAGTACGTCTGCCGCAAGCTTGGGCTCGAGCCGGCGATGGCGTCCACGCAGGTGCTGCAGCGGGACCGCCACGCGGAGCTGCTCGCGACGTGCGCGATCACCGCGGGAACGTTGGAGAAGATCGCGACCGAGATCAGGCACCTGCAGCGCACCGAGGTGCGCGAGGCCGAGGAGCCGTTCGCCGAAGGGCAGAAGGGCTCGAGCGCGATGCCGCACAAGCGCAACCCGATCCTGTGCGAACGCATCAGCGGGCTCGCGCGGGTCGTGCGCGCGGCCGTCGTCCCCGGCCTCGAGAACATGGCGCTATGGCACGAGCGCGATATCAGCCACTCCAGCGTCGAGCGCGTGATCCTGCCCGACGCGACCATCGCGCTCGACTACATCCTGCACCTGACCATCAAGGTGCTCGACGGGATGCGGGTGTTCCCCGAGCGGATGATGGCGAACCTCAACGCCAGCGGCGGCCTGGTGTACTCGGCGGCCGTGCTGCTCGCGCTGGTCGAGCAGGGTCTCACCCGCGAGGACGCGTACACAGCCGTTCAGCGCGCGGCGATGCGCACCTGGGAGGGTGGCCCACCGTTCAAGGACACGCTGCTGGGGGAACCGGCCGTGGCCGAGAAGGTCAAGCCGCAGCTGCTCGACGAGATCATGGATCCCTCGCGGTACCTGGTGCACGCCGACGCCGTGTTCAAGCGCGTCGAAGCAGTCGAGATCTAGTCCTCGTTCTCGACCGGATCGATCACGCGAACGCCCTCCGCGATGGCATAGTCGTTCAGCGTGCGGTCCGAACTGACCAGCACGACCTCCTCCCCTTCTTCTTGCATCCTGGCCCGTAGCACCAGAAGCGACGCGAGCTGCACAGTGTCCGCTCCCCGGAGTGGAACATGGATGGGCAGGTTGATCGCAAGCTCGAAGACATCGCCGTCGAAGTGCAGGATCGGTCCATGGGATGCATCGTCGAGTGCCATCCGGTAGAGCTCCTCGAACCGTGGGGGCGGCAGGGTGGCATCTGCGCGGCGTCGTGAGAGCGTTGCGAGCAGCTCGATGAGGGCGAGGGACGACACCACGAGCGCCGGCGAGGCTGCCGACCACCGGGCCAGCCACGACGAACCGGGCTCCTGGACGTACAGCTTCGCCCACGCGCTCGTATCCAGGAAGTGGATCGTCACTCCCGGTCCTCGATGATCGACTGCGACAGCGGCTTGCCCTTGATCTTGATCGGTTTCGGCGTTCGCACCTGAGCCCGCTTCTTGGGGAGCTCCAAGGCCGGCCATCGCGCTGCGACCCGCTCGAGCGCCGCCCAGGTGTCGTTCTGCTCGGTCCAGTACGACACCGCTTCTTCGCCGACGCGCGCCTCGGCTTCGCGTTCGAGGATGACCCGAAGCTCAGCCTCGAGCGAGCGCCCGTTCCGCCGCGCGCGCGCCTTGAGCCGATCGACCGTCTTCTTATCCAGGTTCCGCACGAGCACCTGCGCCATCAGACCTCCGGTCTCCTGGGGTGCTAGCGGAATGATAGCACGCTGCATCCCCGCCGCCGGGCGGGTTATCCTGCTCATGTTCGCTGCTCGCCACGGGGGGGTCGTGATGGCGCTGGAAGGTCTCAAGCACCGCAAGCAGGGCAAGGTCCGGGACCTCTACGAAACCGACGAGGGGATCCTTATGGTCGCCTCGGATCGGATCTCGGTGTTCGATGTGGTGCTGCCGACGCCGGTGCCCGACAAGGGAAAGGTACTGACCGGCCTCAGCGTCTTCTGGTTCTCCAAGCTCGCCGGCATCGTCGGCAACCACCTGATCTCGACCAACCCCGACGACTTCCCCCCCGAGGCTAAGGAGCACGCCGACGAGCTGCGCGGGCGAACGATGCTCGTGCAGAAGGCCGACGTGGTGCCGATCGAGTGCGTCGTGCGGGGCTACATCACCGGCTCGGGCTGGAAGGAATACAGGGACAGCCGCTCGGTGTGCGGGATCATGCTGCCGGCGGGCCTGAAGGAGTCCCAGCAGCTCCCCGAGCCGATCTTCACCCCGTCGACGAAGGCCGACGTCGGCCACGACGAGAACATCGACTTCGCGCGCGCCAGTGAGATCGCAGGGCGCGAGACGATGGAAGCGGTGCGCGACATCTCGCTGCGCCTGTACACCGCCGCTGCCGCATACGCGCAAGAACGCGGGATCATCATCGCCGACACGAAGTTCGAGTTCGGGGTCATCGACGGAAAGATCACGCTGATCGACGAGGCGCTGACACCGGACTCGAGCCGCTTCTGGCCGGCCGACCAGTGGCAGCCCGGCGGCGGCGTGCCGAGCTTCGATAAGCAGTACGTGCGCGACTGGACCGATGCGCAGGAGTGGGATCACTCGCCGCCCGGGCCCGAGCTGCCCGAGGACGTGGTACTGAACACGCGCGCCAAGTACGTCGAGGCATATGAAACGCTCTCCGGCCGCTCGTTCCAGGAGTGGATCGCGTGAAGGCGAGGGTTTCGATCGACGTGATGCTCAAGGAAGGCATCCTTGATCCGCAGGGCAAGACGGTGGAAGAGAACCTGCCCTCGATGGGCTTCGAGGGCGTGGGCGGGGTCCGCGTCGGCAAGCACATCGAGTTCGAGATCGAAGCGACGAGCCGCGATGAGGCCGCCCGTACGGTCGAGGAGATGGCGCGCCGTCTGCTATCGAACCCCGTGATCGAGGATTTCAGCTTCCGCTTCGAGGACGCGACCGAAGCGTGACCGAGAAGGCCCCAGGGCCGCGGCTCCTTGAGGCGATGCCACGCCCGCTTCTCTTGCTGTTCCTCGCCGCCGCGGCAGGCGCGATCGGCATCGTGGTACTCCTGCTGATCCGGCCGCCGTCGTTCGACGCGATCAGCCTCGAGCAGCGCCGCCCCCCGCCCGCAGGCACGTTCTCGCATGACGTGGGCGAGGTCTTCGCCTTACCTCTGCCCGAGCCCCTGCCGGCCTACGATCCGCCGTGCGCCGCGGTCGCGGAGGCCCGGCCGCTCGGCGGGCCCGCGGCGGTGGACCGGATCACGCGCGCGCTCGCGCAGGCGTGCACATTGCGCGGCGCCGGCGTCGACCCGATCCTGAACGAAGCGGTTGCAGGTCTGTCCGGGGCCGGGATCGGCTTCGCGGATTTCGCGCGCTCCGGTGGCGAATCGACGGTCGATCTCTCCGAGCAGCGCATCTGGCTGAACCTGAAGCTCGCCGCCATCGGTCGCCCCGTCCGCGAGCTGGTGCCGGTGCTCTTGCACGAGGCCTACCATCTCGGGCGTCCCGACGAGCCGATCACGGCTGCGCGCGAGTTCGACGCCCGCCGGGTCGAGCACGAAGCCTGCCGGCAGTTGATCTCGCGCGACGAATGGCCACGCTGGTGCGAGGACGCGGAAGCCATCGTCGGGTTGGGAAGGGGGCGGGCGGTACAGCTGCTCGCGCGCGCGGGCTACGCCTCAGGCAGCGACAGCGCGCAATCTTGATCGGGTGGTAGTGGAGCGGGCGCGCCCGTGACGAAGTGGAACGTCCAGTTCGAGTCCTGTTCGACCGAGGGGTCATCCACATCCGGCCACACGCCATAGACATCCAGGTAGTAGTGGCGGCATGGCACCAAGGTTTCGAATCTCGCCTGCCAGCCGTCCGCTTCCTCGACGAGTGTGACCGGCATCAGCTCTGGGGGGCCGATGGGATACCCATCCGGTCCGGCGAGCGCCCACGCGAAGACCTGAAGCTGGGTCGGGCGTGTGTGCGATTTGAATACCAATCCGACATCCACATCGAAGGGGACCTCGACGGCCTCAGGGAATCTGTAGATCCCCACCGCGCAGCTGACGGTGGTGTAGCTCTCACCAACCACGGCCCAGCAGTAGTGGTAGTTGATGCCGTCCTGGAGATCCTGCGACTCCACCCTGAGGACGGCGTCCGGAGGTCGGTGGTCGTCGGCCGGCGTCATCGCGGGCGCGAGGACTGTGGCAGCGGCGAGTAGCCCTGCGAGGAGCCGGCGCATGTCCCTCCGTTCGACGATCAGGCGTCGATTCCTTCGCCTCACGCTAGATCATCCATGCGGCTATCCTGAGGTCGATGAAGGTGGGCGTGGTTCAGTTTCCTGGGTCCTGCGACGAGCGTGACGCTGTGTGGGCGGTTGAGACCGTCGGCGGCGAAGCGGAGCTGCTCTGGCACAAGGATCCCGATCTGCATGGCGTAGACGCGGTCATCCTGCCGGGCGGTTTCTCGTACGGCGACTACCTGCGCTGCGGTGCGATCGCGCGCTTCTCGCCCGTGATGGGGTCGGTCGCGGCGTTCGCGCGCGAGGGCGGGCCGGTGCTGGGGATCTGCAACGGGTTCCAGGTGCTGTGCGAAGCCGGGCTGGTCCCCGGTGCGCTGGTGCGCAACGCCGGCCTGAGGTTCACGTGCCTGCCCGTGGATCTCCGCGTCGAGCAGGGCGTCTGCCGCCTGGTCGACGCCTCGCCCGGCGAGACGCTGCGCATCCCGGTGAAGAACGGAGAGGGACGCTACGTGGTGGATCGCGAGACGGTCGCGCGCATGCGTGACAACGGACAGATCGTGTTCCGCTATCTCGACAACCCGAACGGCGCCGTCGAGGACATCGCTGGGGTCTGCAACGAAGCCGGCAACGTCCTCGGGATGATGCCGCACCCCGAGCACGCGGTTGATCCCGAGGTCGGCTTCGGCTCGGCCGACGGCGCCGCCGTGCTGCGCGCGCTGCTCAAGGCGCCCGCGCGCGCCTAGGTCGATGTTCGAACGCTTCAGCGATCGCGGGCGCCGGGTGGTCGTGCTCGCACAAGAGGAAGCGCGAGCGTTGAACCACGATTACATCGGCACCGAGCACATCTTGCTCGGTCTGCTCGCAGAGCCCGACGGCGTCGCGTCGCGCGCGCTGCGTGGGATGCGCGTCGACCTCTCGACGGCTCGCAGGCGGGTCGAGGAGATCATCGGCCGGGGACAAGTACCGGCCCACGGACGCGAGCCCTTCACGCCAAGGGCGAAGAAGGTCTTCGAGTACTCACTGCGCGAGGCGATCGAGCTCAAGCACGACCACATCGGAACCGAACACTTGCTGCTCGCCCTGCTGCGAGAGGGCGAAGGAGTCGCGTGTCAGGTGCTGACCCAACTGGGTGTGGGTTTCGATGCTGCGCGTGACGTCGTGATCGACATCCTCGGCGGATCCCAGCCGAAGGACGGTGGTGACTCGCCGGACGTGACGGCCGAGCAGCAGATCGGTGAGCCGCTGTGCCCGGTGTGTCAGGCGAGACTCATCGAGTCCGCGAGCTACCGGGTCCTCGAGGTCGCTGAGCACGGCGGTGAGGGTCATCGTCGCGTTCTCTTCCTGTTCTGCCTGCGGTGCGGTACCGCGATCGACAACGAGATCCTTCCCGAAGACCCCGCCGCAGGTTGACCCCGGGTTCGATCGTATCCTCGTGGCGCAGGCGCTCGAGGAAGGCTTGACCGTCGTTTCGGGGGACCAACCGCTGTCCGCTTACGGAGTTCCGGTCCTCTGGTCGTGACGCGTGAGTCGCCGCGCGCGCTGCTCGCTCCTATGATTCGGCCATGAGCGTTGCGCAAGCAGAGACCCTTGGCCTCACGGCCGACGAGTACCGCAGGATCGTCGAGACGATCGAGCGCGAACCGACCGCCGCCGAGCTCGCGATGTACGCGGCGATGTGGTCCGAGCACTGCTCGTACAAGTCATCGAAGATCCACCTGAAGACGCTGCCGATCGAGGGACCGCGAGTCGTCATGGGGCCCGGCGAATCGGCCGGCGTGATCGACATCGGCGACGGCCTGGTCGCGGTGTTCAAGCTCGAGTCGCACAACCATCCCTCGTTCGTCGAGCCGGTCCAGGGCGCGGCGACCGGGGTCGGTGGGATCGTGCGCGACATCCTGGCGGCGGGCGCGCGTCCGATCGCGCTGCTCGATCCGCTGCGTTTCGGGATGCCCGACGAGTGGCTGCAGCGGCATCTGCTGTCCGGCGTTGTGAGCGGGATCTCGCAGTACGGGAACTCGATCGGGATCCCCACCGTCGGCGGCGAGGTGAAGTTCGATCCCTGCTACGCGGGCAACCCCCTGGTCAACGTGATGTGTATCGGCCTTGCGCGGCGCGAGGATGTCCAGCACGCGACCGCGCAAGGGATCGGCAACGTCGCGATCCTGATGGGATCGAAGACCGGGCGCGACGGCATCGGCGGGGTCAGTGTCCTGGCCAGCAGGCCGTTCGATGCAGAGGCCGAAGCGAAACGCCCCAGCGTCCAGGTCGGCGACCCGTTCACCGAGAAGATCGTGATCGAGGCCTGCCTGGAGATCGCGCGCCGCCGGCTGCTGGTCGGGTTGCAGGACCTCGGCGGCGCAGGCTTGTGTTGCGCGACCTCGGAGATGGCAGCGCGCGGCCGCGTCGGGCTGGACGTGAACCTGGACGCCGTCCCGCTTCGCGAAGCCGACATGGAACCCTTCGAGATCCTGACCTCGGAGTCGCAGGAGCGCATGCTCGCGATCGTGCGCCCCGAGCACGCCGACGAGGTTCTGGACATCTGTCGTGAGTGGGGCGTGCTCGCGACCGCGATCGGCACCGTGAAAGAAGGCACCGGGCTGACTGTTCGGCTGGGTGGTGAGGTGGTCGCCGACATCCCGGCGCCGTCCTTGACCGTGGACGAGGGGCCGACCTACGACCGGCCGCGCGCGCGACCCGAGTGGCTGGACAAGCTGCAGGCCGACGACCCGGCGACGCTGCCGCCGCCGGAGGACCTCGGTGCGGCGCTGCTCGAGCTGCTCGCGTCGCCGAACATCTGCTCCAAACGCTGGGTGTACCAGCAGTACGACTCGATCGTGGGTCACAACACCTTCGCCGGACCGGGCGGTGACGCCGCGGTGATCCGGATCGAGGGCACGCAGCGCGCTCTGGCGGTCTCCACCGACGGCAACGGTCGGTTCTGCCAGCTCGACCCGCGGCTGGGTGCGATGCACGCGGTCGCCGAGGCGGCGCGCAACGTCGCGAGCACCGGCGCGCGCCCTGTGGCGGTCACCAACTGCCTGAACTTCGGCAACCCCGAGCATCCCGAGGTGATGTGGCAGTTCGCCGAGGTCGTCGCCGGGATGGGCGAGGCCTGCCGGATGCTCGAGACCCCGGTCACCGGCGGCAACGTGAGCTTCTACAACCAGACCGGCGACATCCAGATCCATCCCACGCCGGTCGTGGGCATGGTCGGCATCCTCGAGGACGCCTCCCAGCGGCTGGGCATCGCCTGGCCGGCCGATCAGGCGCTGATCCTGCTGGGCGAGACCAGGCCGGAGCTCGGCGGATCCGAGTGGGCGTTCGCCGCGCACGAGCACCTCGGCGGCACCCCACCGGCGCTCGACCTGGCGCGCGAGAAGACGCTGCTCGAGGTGATGGCGAGCCTGACCGAGGCCGGCGCCATCACGAGCGCCCACGATGTCAGCGAGGGCGGGATCGCCGTGGCGCTCGCCGAGAGCGCTATCGCCGGCGCGATCGGCGCGCATGTGACCCCCGACGCTGCGGGCATGGCGAGCCATTTCTGGCTGTTCTCCGAAAGCGCAGGCAGGATCCTGGTCACGTCCAAGCACCCAAAGACCGTGCTTGAGGTCGCGCGCCACGCCGGTCTGCCCGCGACAGAACTCGGTCGCACCGGAGGCAACCGCTTGACGGTCGACGCGATGATCGATCTCCCCCTCGAGCAGCTGCGCGCCGCCTACGAAGTATCGCACCCCCTCTGGATGGGCTAGTTGGTGTCTTCACGCGCTTCTGTGCTGTTGATGTTGCTCCTAGCTGCATGCACGGCGGGGCCCATCGAGCCGGGGGAGGCAACCCTCGACGTCTGTGTCCAGGAGCGGCTATTCCCACGCAGTTCCACCGGATGGCGCTGCCGGTTCGTGGGCGGCGGCGCATGCTTCTTTTCTTTCGTCGACATCCGTGAGGTGACGGAGTGTCGGGACGTCCTTAAGCAACGATACGTTTGTCTGAGGCGGGAGTCAGAAGGTGTGAGGCAGGTCCCCTGTCCAACGCCGTCGGCACGCGGCTTGCCTACTTCCCGCCTACGCGGTCTGAACGACCGGAGAGATAGGTAACGATTTAGTCCGAGGACATGGGTGACATTCTCTTCCTTGCGCGTCGTCCTAATGCATCTTCTAGCTTGTAGTGACGTTCGTCGAATTGACCGAGCCTGAGTGTTCCGAAGTACACGTCCCAGACGCCGTCACCGACCTCCTCCAGTCCCACGTACTGATGCTTGAGCACGTGGCTGATGTTCACCCGGCGCCAGTTGAACCGGATGCCACCGTTCGCGCTGACCAGGCGAAGCTCCAGGTGGGGTGGGTAGTCGATCTCGTGGAGTCTCGCGGGCATCTCGCGCTCTGAACGTCGATACAGCGACGAAGGCGTGGCTTGGCCTAACGCTTCGTGCGGTCGCTGTTCGTTGTATTCGGTCCGGAACTGATCGAAGCGACGCTGCTGGGAACGCAGCGACGCCGAGGCCGGTCGAGCGGTGTGCTGCTTGAGCGTGCGATGCATCCGCTCGTGACGGCCGTTCTGTTCGGGATGGCCAGGCTCGATCAGCTCGGGGTAGATCCCGAGACGGATCCACCACACCGAAAGGCGGCTCAACCTCGACAACGCCGTAGTCGCGAACGGCACGCCGTTGTCGGTGCGGATCACCGCCGGCAGCCCGAACTCGCTGAACAATCGTGTGAAGACCGGCTTCGCGAGCTCATGCTCGGTCGAGGGGAGCCCTTTACAGCAAAGCAGGTAGCGGCTGAACCCGTCGGTGACCGTCAGCGGGTAGCAGTAGATGCCGTCGCGGGTCTTGAACTGCCCCTTGAAGTCAGCACACCAGATCTCGTTGGGTGCATGCATCGGCGTGGTCGGTCTGCCCGCGTGTCCGGGGTAGCGCCGGCGAGTCTTGGAGGAGATCAGATCGTTGCGTTTGAGCAGATCACACACCGTCGAGCGAGAAGGCCATTCGACCTCGGGATGTCGCGCGTGCAGGATCGTCAACAACTTCTTGGCTCCCCAGAAGGGATGGCGCCCTCGTAGCTGCACGATCTCGTCAACGACGTCCTGCGGGGTCCTGGTGGGGGAGGTGACCGGTCGGCGAGAGCGATCCTCGAGTCCTGTTCGCCCTTGCTCTTCGAAGCGGGTGATCCACTTATAGGTGGTCTTGCGGCTCACGCCGTAGCGTCGAGCCAGCTCCGACATCGAGAACGTGCCGCGGATGTAGTCCTCGATCAGGAACCTCTTCTGGTCCATCGGTGACACCTCGCTCCAGGGCATCAGGACCCCCTTTCGGGTCCTGAGCCTGCATCTCAGGTGTCACCCATGTCCCTGGACTATCGTGTAACCCATGTCTCCGGACCGAACCGTCTGAGAGACTATCAGTGGCGTGCTGGGGGAATTCGCCGGCGAATTCCAAACGCAGCAATCCGCACCAAACGCTGTTAGGGCTCGTCGATCTCATCGACGAGTACTCGAAATGCCCCTATGGGGACGTCCGCGTCATTCGCGCAAATGGCAAGAGTGGATTGGCAACTAGCTGATCCAATGAACACGGACAGGGAGCTGGGTCCATCCAGCCGAATCAAGGTAGCTGATCCAATCATGCGCGCCGAAAGGCCCCCCGTGAACTCGCAGAAGTCCTCAGTGGGGTGAGGGTGACCCAGGACAAACCTGCATACAAGCGAGGCTGACGAACCAGCTACGCCAACGCTGAATCTCAGATTCCCCGTTGCGTCTTCAGTCAAGGGCATCATTTGAACCAAATGCCAGCCGGCTCTAGGGGCCTGGTCCGCGCATATTTGTTGCTCGGTCCCAATCACTCGTCCGTCGACGTCGCAACGGAGCGAGAAGGGTCGTTCTGCAGCAGCCGGTGAGATGCAGAGGGCTATTACTGCTGCAATGTAGATAGCTCGCATGTGTACCTCCAACTCTCCAATGCTCCCCGACCCGGGAAACCCAGACTTAAGGTTGACGGAGTGTCTATGAAATACATCCCGGGACTCCTGGTGGGATCGTCAGAACGAGGCGAGGGGTCTGGAGGCGCCAGTACGGCGTTGGGCTGGTCCGCCAAAAGTCGCTCCATCCTTCGGCCTTGTACTCGCCATTTGAGTCTGCATTGATCTTCAAGTTCAATTGCATGAAGAAGGCATAGTCATGCCCTTGCAGCACTTCGTATCCATTCCAGGCTACGGTTCCTTGTTCGGAGCGTTGGATGCCACACCCGTTACCAGCGTATCCCCAGTGGTGCATGAGACAGCCACCGCCAAGCCATATTGGATCGCGGTCTCCGGGGCCCTCGCCTTCGATGACTGTCGCGGTGTGACGCGAGACCTTCCACAGTTCGGGATATGAGACGTTAACTCGGGCGTAGATGAACGGATTGCCTCCAGGGAAGCAGATGGTTCCCTGTGGGGAAGGGAAGCACTGGGGGATGGGATCGAACGGGGCATCGAGATTGCCATCAGACATGCCGCGAACCGTCCAATCCAACGTTACATTCAAAGGTATCGCTTCCGTACAAGCCGGGCTGCAACTGAAGCGAAACTCCATCCCGACCTTTGCCCCCGACATAACTTCGGCGGAAGTCAGGTTAAATGGGTTCAGCGTGCGTCCGTCAGTCCGGGCGCCTCCATTAATGAGTACAGAGTTCTGCGCGTCCCACTCGGAGGCAGTGAAGTACGTCTCTTGGCGCTCATCGCTTCTCACGTGACGGTCCCATGTTCGCTTGTCATCAGGATCATCGTTGCCATAGTCGTGCCCGGCGAAGTTCTCCGTCGAAATACCGGTGAGTGCCTTCGACTTGGGACAGGTTGCTCCACCGCCCGTCGCTTCGGAATAGACGAGTTCGAGAAGGTTATGGGTAGCTCCATCCGACGGTTCTGGTTCTGGTTGCTGAAGAACCTCGCACGGTGTGGGCGATTGAAAAGATAGAGCGCATATGGCTTCATATGTGAGCCCTTCGTTCCAGGGCTGTCGGGAAGCTGAAGTGAGTGCAATAGAAGCCACCCTCGCCAGGTCGGGATTGGACTGACCAGGCGCCAGAACAATGGCGTCGAGACCATAATTGCGCGGATATGCGATCCGCCCAATTTCCGAACACCGGGCTTCAGCGAAGGTGCCTTCCGCCAAGAAGCCCCAGCTTAGGTGAGTGTCAGCAGGAAGACCCTCCCCTGGAATCGTGAACGCGTACTCTGACTGCCCCGTGCCTGGCACTGATATGGTGGTGAAAGAGCCTCGGTTGACCGAATAGACAAGCGAGACGCTTGACACATCCAACCGAGCTGTCTCGATCTTCACTGACAGCGACGCATTAGTCCCGGGCGCCAGCTGCATTGAATTCTGGGTCGTCATGATTGAGTCACACGATCCGATGTGTGGCCCACCGGATGGAAAGGCCCATGGCCCTGGGTCTGACCAGGCGAGATCGGCCGAACAGTAGAAATCATGGAGGGAAGGGTCGACGCACCCAAGCTCTCCGGCTGTGGCTTCGGCATGGCCCATCTCTATGGCCGCACTGGTCCACGAGTCGGGGACCATGAATCGGAGTTCCGCGAGCTCGATGGTTTGCTCGACCGGAAGTACACTCAAGGGAACCGAGTGTGATTCCGATACGAAGAAGGGCAGGAGCGCGGTTCTCGGCCCCCACTGACTATCTGCGGCGTCGAATACCGGGAGGCTAATCTCCCCGTCTGGACCGCTTGTTACTGCCTCGACGCCTGCGAGGGAAGCCGTATAGGGCAGGTGCCCCCTCCCCGCTGATTGCGACGCCGAAAGTTGTATCGGCTGAGCGTCGAATGCAAGCGGTACGTCATCGCAGAGCACTTCCTTGGCTCCGCTTTCAACGAGGCCAGTGAACTCACAGGACGTCCTTGGAATGAAAGCTGTACCCGAGCCCGGAGTGGCCTCCACCACAAGAAAGCCGACGTCTTGGTTGACTTCAGTGACATTGCCCGCTGCGTCGCCGACCGTGGCAGAGAGTCTGTAGGTCCCACCAGGTACCGCATCGAAGGGAGCAATCATCCAATGTTCTGACAGCGCTGCCGCGAGGGACTGGCTTGCTTCAATGTCAGTTCTCTCTAGGAGAAACCTCGAAGTAGTTACGTCGATGCCGGAACCGGAATCATCGACCAGCGCTGCAGCTATTTGGCCCGCACTTCGGAACCACGTTGTGCCGCCTGCGGCAGGCATCAACTGCTTGAGCGAAGGAGCCAGCGTGTCCACAACGACCGGCAAGCTTGAAGTTGCTGCATAACCGTGGGGATCGGTCGCCGTGATGACCGCCTCATATGCCCCATCATTTGCGAGGTCACCGGAACTGTAATGGCCATTCCACTCGATCTCGATGCTCTGGGTTGAGTCTTCTGACGAACCGGACCAGGAAATCACGGTTTCGCCTTCAGCGTTATCGATTCTGATTTCCCAGGCTGCTCCGGAAACGTCGCCCACCAGCGCCGTGAGAACAAGGCTGTCAAGCGTGCCGTCGTCGTTTGGACTGAAGCTCGTTGCCGAGGCCTCGAACGTTTCGAGCAAGGGACTGACGTCTTCCTCCCAAAGGGCAACGGCGAGCCGCAGCACAGTCTGCGCGACCCGCCCAGTACCGTCACCACTCACGGATGTCTGGGTCGCGATGGGGGCA
>Ga0299906_10002663_pt1 | contig 14791 bp, 10 predicted proteins | sample RVTome_14_FD_200259 | JGI IMG/M metagenome (GOLD analysis project Ga0299906, IMG submission 200259) | Soil microbial communities from uranium-contaminated site in the Upper Colorado River Basin, Wyoming, United States - RVT145D125 (version 2) ... | reverse complement strand
CAAGACAAGAGGGCATGGCGCGGCGCCGCTTCGCGGCGCTTGGCGGGCCCCCGGTCGCGGACTCCCTCGCCACACCCTATGCCCCGCCGCGCCATGCCCAGATGCGGACGCGCTGCGCGCGACGTATTGCTCCACGACTGCGCTGCGCTGCGTCGTGGTGGTCCTTGAGTGCAGGAGCAGGTGCAGTGCAACGCGCTGCACCTGCACCCACCGGAGAGGCGGCCCTGCACGCACCGCGCTGAACCGCAACGGTCCAGGTCCGGCTGAGCGCCTGGACTTACCTGCAAGGACCTCGAGCTCAGACGCCCGCTGCACCTCCCGAGCCTCAGCCGTGCAAGCCGATGCGCACGCGGTGCTGTCGGTGCCGCACCGACCATCCAACGCCGGGCCATTGACCCGCCCCTCCACGAGGCCGCCCTGACGAGGCCACAGTCGACTCCTGAGCGCATGCCAGGCCAAGCTGGGAGCGTCGAGCAACGGTCATGGTCGTGCCCGCGGCCTCGAGCAGGGCGAGCTCAACCTCCCGGCCAAGCGTCCGCGCGACATCGACGGACCTTGCGGCCGGAGTGCAGGTGCAGGTACGCCACTGCAACGGCCTGGACCTGCATTGCAGGCGCGGACGGACCCCGTGCAGGCGCCCGGTGCGCGAGCCGTACCCTGCACCGCCGCCGAACGAGAGCGACTTGCGCGCCGCTGCACGAGCCGAGCTGCCCTCCTGCACGCCCGACCGGTGCACCCGCAGTGCGCCTGACCGCAGGCAGCTCGGCTCGCCCTGGGACATCCGAAGGACGGCAAGCGCTGGTCCGGCGATCCCGGTGCGCGCCTTGCACCGCCGCCAAACGAGAGCGACTTACCTCACGACCGCCTCCTCCCGATTCACCGCAAGTAGGGACCCCTTCCTTTTTGATCGCTCCCCTCCGCGTCGCTCCCTTCCCGCGCGAGAGCTCGCTCCACTCGCCCCGCCTCGAGCCCCCTGATCCATCACGAATTCCCTTGACAACCGCGGTCTCCGTCAATACTCTCGACAGAATCGGCGAAGACTGTCCGGGCCTCTCGCTGCGCTCAAGGTCTCATGACAGATCGATTCCTCTGCTTCATCCCCGCGTTCCGATCATCCGATCACCGCCGCGGCGCCGGCGTGCTCCGGCGTGCCGGAGCGCGCGGAACGATGACCGGCGCCGCCGCGGCTTTTCGCGTTTACTCCTATGGGCAGGGCTAAGATGACGGAACCGATGGAGACGGCCGAGATGGACGCCGCAACCGAGGCCGAGGCCGAAGAGGGGCTCGCCGGGACCTTTACGCGTTACGTGGAGGCGCTCGCGGAGCGTAGCGACGCGCTCGGCGCGCTCCTCGAGGCGACGCGCCAGGAGCTGCGCAAGGTCCTCGCCCGCGAGCTGCGCCGGCGCTCGCTCTGGTCGGGTCCGCCGGCCTACGTCGGACTCTATGGATGGCAGAGCTGGTCGCCCCGAGGCGAGGCCGCCGGTCCCCTCGAAGAGCTCCTCCAGGCCTGCTACGAGTGGATCTTTCAAGGGAAACTGGCGGAGCTGATCGAGCAGCGGCGCGTCCGGTCGATCGACGGCCTCGTCGTCTTCCACGTCCGCAACTTCCTCACCCGGCTCCAGCGCGACCACGATCCGCTCGGCTACCGCGTCTTCGAGATGCTCAAGAGCGCGGTGCGCGCCGCCGTCGCGGCCCGCGAGCTCCACGTGATCGGCGGACCGAAGAAGATCCGCAACGCCACCGTCCTCGCCGCGTCGCCCGACGCCGACCCGGCCCGCGCCGCCGCGGCCGAGACGCTCGCGCCGATCGTCCTCCGGTGGGTCGACGGCCTCCTGCCGGGCCTCGTCACCGCCGGCGGCGAAGAGCGCCGGCAGGTGGTCGACCGGCTCCGCCGTCACCTCTTCGACCTCGAGTCCGAAGGCGTCGCCGTCTTCCGCTTCAAGGACGTGATCGATCCCCTGAAGCACGACGTCCGCGCGCGCTGGGCCGCCCTCCGAGACGCTGACGGCGAGGTCGCGGAAGAGCGAGGCGAAGTCGACGGCGAGCTGACCCGGACGTTGATCTACGTCTTCCGCCCCGAGGACCGCCTCGAGCGGCGGGACGCGTTCTGGAAGCTGGTGGGCTGCGTCGCCGACCTCATCGAGCGCCTCGACGAACCGGGGCGCACTCGGCCTTACCTCGAGACGCTGTGGAGCTTCCTGCGTCGATTCGCGGTCGACGTCGACCAGGACCGACTGCCTTCGCACCGCAACTTGGAGCGCGAGCTGCGTATCCCGCGGGAGCGTTTCCCGCCGCTCTATGAGAAGCTCGGGGAGCTGATCCGTCGATGTCAGGCGACGCTGTCGGGCGCGGTGGTCGAGCTCGACCGCAACCGTCGCCGCGCGTCAGGGGCACGCCATGGCTGAGTCGAAAGCGCCGTCGCAGCTCCTCGCGGAGACCCTGGAGGTCGCCGAGCGACACGCCGGCCGCCGGCGCGAGCTGGCCGCCCAGGGCGAACGTCCGCCGGCGCTCGGAGACGTCTACGTCCTCGAGGCCACGCGAGACTACCCCGTCCACTGGGTGCTCGTCGCCCACGACCCCGCCGATCCCGGCCTCCTCCTCGCCGTGCCGGCGGACGGCAACTTCCTCGTGGGCAGCGCCGACGTCGCCCTGCCGGAAGGCGCGGCCGTCGGCGCGCTCACCATTCGTTGCCGGTTCGGCGTGTGGATCGCGGACGCGCACCTCCATCCGCGAGAGCGCGTCGGCGTCCTGGAAGACAGGGTCGTTTCGCAGGCGCACCAGAAATGGGGCGACCTCGGCAACCGGGGCGTCGTCGGCACGGTCCTGGAGCGCGAGGTCGACGACGATCCCGAGTACCAGGAATGGGTGGATGAAGTGCTGCGTCCGGCCCGCGAAGCGTTGCTCGAGAAGAAGGTGGGCGCGTCCTCGGGCGAGAAGAAGAAGGACGCTGAGACCCGGCCACCCGTCCGGCCCTTTCCCATCTTTCTCATGGCGGCGTCGATTTTGTTGGCGGTAGCCGGGGGATTCGCGGGCGTCCAGGTCTGGCGCCAGCAGCAGCGGATACAGGCCATGCAGAGCGCCGGCGAGATCGCTGAGAGGAGACATCGCCAGGAGGTCGAGCGGATCGAGGCCGAGCGGTCGCGGCTGGAGACGGAGTACCGGCGCGAGCTCGAAAGAGCCGGCGAGGCGCACGCCGAGACGGCTCGCGGCTTGCGTGAGCAGATCGCCGAGCTCGATCGTCGGCTGGAGGTGGTGACGCAGGCGTCGACGGTGGTCAATCCCGTCATCGCCTACTTTGAACCGCCGCGGATGGCTACGCGCGGAAAGGTGAAGATCGCACTGCGGCCCGGAGCGAGCCACGTCGTCCTCTTTCTCGGGCTGCTGGAAACATCGCCGGCTGAGAGGTATCGGCTCGAGCTGCGCGAACGGGGGCGCGACGTTCCTGTGTGGACGAATGACCGGTTGACCTTGGAAGAGCCGGGGGAGATACGCGTCGGCGTGCCTGCCGGGATCTTGACGGTGGGTGAGTATGAATTGGAGCTTTCGCGTCGCGAAGGCAGGGAGTTCCGTTTGATGGCCGAGTATGAAATGGAGGTTTCTGAGTGAGCGCGATGTTTGCTGGTCGGAGACGTCTCTTCCCACGTTTCGCGGATCTTATGTTGGCGGTGGGATGTCTCGTTGTGGTGTTGGGTGCCCTGAATGTGCCGGCGTCCGAGGCGGCTTCCGGTGAGGAGTCGGATCATCCGGAGTACGTCGGCGTCGTCGTGGAGGAGGTGGGAAAAGGTTCGGCTCTGGAGAAGGCGGGACTGCAGTCCGGCGATGTGCTGTATGCGTGGGAACGGCTCGCGAGTCCACCGGCCAATCCGGAAGCGGCTCAAGGTGAGTTCAAGTCGCCCTTTGACTGGCAATGGATAGAGATCGAGCAAGCTCCGCGAGGAAAGGTGATACTTACAGGTCAACGAGAAGGTGAGGAACAATTCTGGGTGGTCGAACCTGGCATCTGGGCGACCAAGGTCCGCCCGGCGATGTCTGAACCCCTCGTGAATCAGTATCTCCAATGGTTGGAACAGATCCAAGTCCAGGACATAGGCGTCGAGGTCAAGTTATCGGAGGAATTCACCAAAACGGCCAAGGGAATCGAGTGTTGGATTCTACTAAGGTTAGGGGGCGAGTGGGCGGCGAAGCGCAATTGGGTGCAGGCGGAGCGCATATCAGGAAGCCCTCAAACAATCTAGTGGGCAGTCCTCTCGGATCGCTGTTTTAAAAGAGTTAGGGGAAGTTCTCTTCCAGCAGAGGGAGCTCTCCCGGGCTCGAGATATCTATATCTCGGCGCTGGATATCGAAATGGCGCTCCGGGGTGAGGGTTTATATGCTGCTAGTATCGAGGCTAGGCTGGGTACCGTCGAATACCGCCGCGATGATTTGGGATCAGCGGAGAAGCATTACCAGCATTCGCTGGCTGCCCGAGATAAATTGGCGCCCGGGAGCCTGGACTCTGCACGCAGTCACAACAATCTGGGTATTGTCTATATGGATAGGGGTATGTATACGGAATCAGAGAAACACCACAAAAGTGCCCTTGCGATTCGCGAGAGACTGGCACCGGGAAGTCTTGATCTTGCATCAACTTACAATAACCTCGGTGTCCTCGCGCGCACTCTGGGACACCTTGAGACGGCAAAATCTTACTACCAGCGAGATTTGGAGATACTCCAGAAACTTGTTCCTGGCACTCTCGTGGTGGCCGATAGCTTCAATAATCTGGGTAATCTCGCTTGGGAGCGCTCCGATCTTACGGGAGCAGAGATGTACCACCAGCGTGCCCTGTCGATCCGAGAAGGACTTGGAGCCCATAGCCTCGATATCGCGGATAGTTACCACAATCTGGGTCTTGTTGCTCGGGCCCGTGGTGACCTTGCTGCGGCGGAGGTCTACTATCAACGCGCCCTGGGCATCCAAGAAAAGCTCGCTCCTAATAGACTCGCTGTGGGTACAACCTATAACAGCTTGGGTATCACTGCAAAAGATCGAGGCGATCTTGACGGGGCAGAAGCATATCACCAAAAAGCTCTTGCCATCTGGAAAGAGCTGAACCCTGAAAGCCTTGACGTTGCCATAAGTCTAAATAATTTAGGTGTCGTCTCACTTGAGAAGGGGAACCTTCTGGCAGCGGAAGAGTATCATCTCGGCTCTCTGGCCATCAGACAGAGGTTGCTACCAAACAGTCGTGATGCCGCCTACAGCTTGCATAACTTGGGCGGTGTGGCACTGGCTCGTGGTGATTTTGACAAGGCCGAAGCGTTTCTTAATGAGTCTCTGAATATTCGAAAGAGAACCAGCCAAGGCAGCCTGGAATTGGCTATGACCTTCAACGATATGGGAAATGTCGCTTGGGCGCGTGGTGACCTTCGATTGGCGGAGAAGTTGTACGAAGAGGGTTTAGCGATCGTGGAGGCGGTCGCTCCTAATAGTATAACCGAAGCTCAGACTCTTCATGCACTGGGTGAAATCTTCCGTGAAGGGAGCGAGCCACAACGTGCAGAGAGCTTCTTGAGTCGTGGTATAGATGCTCTGGAGGGGCAGATACACCAGCTCGGAGGCTCTTACGATATTCGAGATCATTTTCGCGCGCGGAACAAGAAGATCTATCTAGATCACATAGGTGTACTTTTGGAGTTAGGGCGCCCGGCACAAGCATTTCACTCGCTCGAACGTTATCGAGCTAGAGGTCTTCTTGAGCTCTTGGCGGAGAGAGATCTCGTCTTCTCGGCCGATATCTCCGAAGAACTTGACAATAAACGCAGGCATTTGGCCTTACAGTACGATCAAACCTTACAGCAGATAAAGGAAAATCCAAAGTACAGTGGGGAGCTGTCTGGCGAGCTCAAGAGTCTACTTCGAGAGCGCGACGAGCTCGTCGCAAGAATTCGCTCGGAATCTCCTAATCTCGCCAGCCTACAATATCCGACTGTGCTGACGCTCGCGGAAGTCCAAGAGACGCTTGAGCCAGGCGCGTCACTGCTCTCATACAGTATAGGCGAGAAACAACTTACGGTGTTTCTCGTGGCGCACGACGACTTCAAAGTTCATGCATTATCGATAGATCGAGAAGAGCTGACGCGAATTGTCAATGCATTTCTTGCTAATATCGAACGAGGAAGAGATCCTGGAAGTCCATTTTTCAGAAGTCTTCAAAGTAGCGGTCGGCGTCTGTATCAGATCTTAATCAACCCCATAGAAGAAGATCTAGAGACTAGCGAGCGTCTGATCGTCGTTCCTGATGGAGTTCTGCACAATTTACCCCTCGGTGCCCTGATTCGCCCAGTCCAGAATGATGATTTGAGAACAGCGAGAGATTGGCAGTACCTAGTGGAATGGAAACCGATCGACATGGTACTTTCCGCTACTCTGTACGCCGAACTTCAGAAGAAGAGGACAGCCGTATCCAGAGGCAAGCTACCTCTGGTCGCAGCTTTTGGTGATGCGAGTTACGGCGAAATAGCGAAGAGTCGGGGGGATACACCCGAGATCAGCGACGTGCAACTCCGTGCAATGGTAAAACACGGCATTTTTAAGTGGGAATCTTTGCCCTATACACGACAGGAAGTGTTCCAAGTCGCCCGACTACATCGAAACATTCAACTCTTCGTGGGCGACGCGGCAACCGAAGAACAGGTCAAGAGAATAGGGCGGGACATACAGACGCTACACCTCGCCACTCATGGCTACCTCGACGATGGGCTTCCACTGAACTCCGCTGTGGTTCTCACCATACCAGATGATCTTTCTGAAAATCAAGAAAATGGCCTCCTTCAGTCTTGGGAGATCTTCGAAAGCATCAGGATTGACGCTGACTTGGTCGTTCTCTCAGCCTGTCAATCGGCCGCCGGCGAGGAGCAGGGCGGCGAGGGATTGATAGGGCTTACCCGCGCCTTCCAGTACGCTGGCGCGCGAACCGTTGCCGCATCGCTCTGGAGCGTGAACGATCAGTCCACCGCTGAGCTGATGATTCGCTTCTATCGTCACCTGCGTTCGGGGCTGTCCAAGGACGAAGCTCTGCGAGCCGCGCAGATCCAGCTCATCCGCGGCCCGATCGAGGTGACGGACGCTGACGGACAGAAGATCCGGATAGACGCGTCCGCCCCGTACTACTGGGCGGCGTTCCAGATTTACGGAGACTGGCAGTGAATTCCTTGGAGGTGTTGTGGAGAAAAGAAATCGGTTCGTTGTTCCGATAAGCTCAAACCAGCGGCGGTCGGTGAGGTTGTTCTTTATATTGGTCGAGCTTCTGTTACCGCTGCCGACGATGGCCGAGGAGCTTCATGGCGTGGTCGTGGAATCGATCGGTGGGTGGGCCCTCGAGGAAGCGGGAATACAGACCGAGGACGTGCTACTTTCTTGGAGGCGTCTCCCGAACCCACCCGCAGTTCTGGAAGCTGCTGAGGGCGAGCTACTGTCGTACTTCGACTGGCTCGAGCTCGAGGTAGAACAGGCGCCGAGGGGGATTGTGGAGATAAAGGGACTAAGAGACGGAAAGTCAGTAGTTTTTACCGTAGAGCGGGGTTTCTGGGATGGCGTGGTGCGACCCGTTCTTCTCCGGTCTCTCGAAGAGGTCTATCTTGCAGGAAGACGCCATATCGACTCTGGTCGCATCGACGCTGCTGTAAGAGTGTGGAGAACATTGGAAGATGCCATGAGGTCCAAGGTCAGTGGTGATCTTCAGGCTTGGATCGCTCTCCTGATGGGCAAGGCGTGGAGCGATCAGGGTAACTGGGAGATGGCTCTTGAGTCGACCCAAGATGGTCTCGGAGTCGCCGAAAGCCCTGCGGCTCAGGCCGCGACCTGGCTTGCTATCGGCGAGGCTTACGAAAGGCGGAATGAGTTCGAAGCCGCCGAAACATCCTATGCCTCTGCCCTCGAAATCTGTCAGAAACTTAGCCACGAGAGTCTCCGCGTCTCCAGTAACCTGGCCCACCTAGGAGAACTCGCCTTTGCGCGTGGGGACTTGGATCGCGCCCACACATATCACCTTCGTACTCTGCAAATAAGAGAGCGAGTTGCCCCGGGAAGCCTCATTGTAGCCACTAGCTTAAACAATATTGGGACTGTATATTCGGCACGCGGAGAGTTAGATAAAGCCCGCGACTACTACGCCCAAGCTTTACATCTCCAAGAGCAATTTGCGCGAGAGAGCCTTGATGTCGCCACAAGCCTGAATAATCTTGGAGTCATAGCTAGTGTTTCTGGTGATCTGGAGGGTGCCCAGGCCTATTACGCCCGAGCCCTGCGGATCCGCGAAGAGCTCGCTCCCGAAAGCCTCGTCGTGGCGAATAGTCTGAATAACCTGGGAGGCGTTGCGCGATCACGTGGCAATTTGGCTGCTGCGAAGGAATACCAGCTTAGAGCCTTGAATATCCAGGAGCGTCGCGCGCCCGAAAGTCTCGATGTTGCCACGAGCCTGAACCACCTCGGAGTTTTGGCCAATGAATGCGGAGAGTTAGGTGAAGCCTACGACTACTTTCGTCGAAGCCTTCAAATACGTGAGCGACTTGCTCCTCAGAGTCTCGACGTGGCCAGTAGCCTAAATAACCTGGGATCTGTGGCGCTCTCTCGTGGAGAGTTAGATCGTGCGCAGGAGCATCACTTCCAAGCTTTGCAGATCCGGAACCGGCTTGCGCCAGAAAGTCTAGCCGTAGCTGTTACCTTGAACAACCTGGGAACCGTGGCCCATGCTCGTGGCGATTTGGATGTCGCCCAAGAGTACCACAGCAAAGCACTGCGAATTCGGGAAGAGCTCGCTCCCGAAAGCCTTGCGGTCGCCACTAGCCTAAACAATCTAGGAGTCGTAGCCCATGATCGCCAGGAGTTGGTACGGGCTTATGAGTACCACCTCCAAGCTAATCGGATTCTTGAGCAGCTCGCGCCTGAAAGCCTTGTCGTTGCCAGAAGTCTGAGCAACCTGGGAGCGCTGGCACACTCTCGTGGAGAGTTCGATCGCGCCCAGGATCATCAGCTTCAGGCATTGCGGATCCAAGAACAGCTTGCTCCCAACAGTTTAGATATGGCCGTCAGCCTAAATAACCTTGGAGGAGTATATCGAGATCTTGGACAGGCGAATCGAGCTTGGGAGTTCTATGATCAGACCCTAGGGGCTTTGGAGAAACATGAATCCCGGCTGGGAGGTTCGTACAATATCCAGGCCAACTTCCGAGCTCAATATGGCGACTATTACTTCAAGGCGTCGAACCACGCTCTTACGCAGGGGCGTCTTGCTGACGCGTTTCATGTTGTGGAGCGCTTTCGCGCTCGAGTCTTTTTGGCAATGTTGGCCGACCGAGATTCGGGATTCTCAGTCGATGTTCCTGAGGCGCTCGGCCGAGAGCGCCGACAGCTAGGAGTACGTTACGATCGTACTCTGAATCGACTGGCGAGGCTGAATCTCCGAGATCACATTCACGAGGTCCAAACCATTCGTGCCGATCTCTTAGCGCTGGAGCATGAGGCCGGCGATCTCGAGGTCCGCATCCGCAGGGTCTCGCCCCGACTTGCCTCTCTTCATTACCCTCGACCCCTCGACGCAGCCAGTGCCCGCGAGGCGCTCGACCCGGGGACACTGCTTCTCTCCTATTGTGTGAGCGAAGACCAGACGGAGCTCTTCACCCTTTCAGGAGCAGGAGATCTTCGAGTGAAGATTCTCCCCGCAGGTAGCGAAACGGTGCGGCTCCAGGTAGAACGCCTGCGAAGCTCGATGCTTGAAACCAAACCGGGCTCGTCACTGAGCGTCGGGCGTATGCAGCTATTCCAAGCCGAGAGTCGAGCGCTGTACGACGTGCTGCTCAAGCCCGTGGCTGACCAGATTGCAGCAAGTGAGCGGCTCCTGATTGTGCCCGACGGTCCCCTCTACGATCTCCCGTTCGGAGCTCTGATCCGCAGCGGTGCGGGCGCCGAAGGCGATCAATACCTGGTTGAATGGAAGGCACTTCACGTCGCGCTGTCCGCCACGGTCTTTGCGGAGCTAAAGCAGGAACGCCGCATCAGCCGCGAAGGTGACGCCCCTTCAACGCCCATGAAGATAGCCGCCTTCGGCGATCCCAGCTACCCAGCTAGCCTCACCGCAGTGAGAAACGAAGATCCCGCGTTTCCAGCCTCCCCGGAGGACGTTGACTCCTCAGGCCGCACACTCGCGGCCAATGCCGCGGTCCCAGCCGATCCCACCGTGCGTTCCGTCGCGGAACGGGGCATCTTCGACTGGTCGCCGCTGCCCTACACCCGCCGGGAGGTCGAAGGCATCGCCAGCCTCTTTCCCGAAGGGGCCGTCCGTACCTTCCTCGGAGCGGAAGCCCTGGAGGAGCGGATCAAAGGCCTCGATCGGGACACCCGAGTCCTCCACATCGCCGCCCACGGCCACACCGACGAGCACCTCCCGTCGAGCTCGTTCATCGCGCTCACCATCCCCGAGGACGTGTTCCGCGACGACACCGATACGGAGCGGGACAACGGCCTGCTCCAGGTGTGGGAGATCTTCGAGCGCGTGCGGATCGACGCCGACCTCGTGGTGCTCTCCGCCTGCGAGTCGGGTCTGGGCCAGGAGCTGGGGACGGAGGGCCTGATCGGCCTGACGCGCGCCTTCCAGTATGCCGGGGCTCGCTCGGTGGTGGCGTCGCTGTGGAGCGTCGCCGACCAGTCCACCTCCGAGCTGATGATCCGCTTCTACCGTCACCTGCGCGACGGGCTGTCCAAGGACGAGGCGCTGCGCGCCGCGCAGATCGAGCTCATCCGCGGCCCGATCGAGGTGACGGACGCTGACGGGCAGAGGGTCCAGATAGACGCGTCCGCCCCGTACTACTGGGCCGCGTTTCAAATTTTTGGAGACTGGCAGTAGCGTCCTGGCTCATGATGGTCAAGTGGCGCTATTTGAACGACTTATGCCTCCAGAGCCGCGTTGCGGACGGGTTCTGGCAGTTGCCGAAACCCGTCCGCGAGCGTTGCCGACGGGTCCTGGCAGTTGCCGAAACCCGTCCGCGAGCGTTGCCGACGGGTCCTGGCAGTTGCCGAAACCCGCTCGCGAGCGTTGCGGACGGGTCCTGGCAGTTGCCGAAACCCGTCCGCGAGCGTTGCCGACGGGTCCTGGCAGTTGCCGAAACTCGTCCGCGAGCGTTGCGGACGGGTTCTGGCAGTTGCCGAAACCCGTCCGCACCACTTATGGACGGCGTTTTACACCTGCACATAACGCTCAATAACGCTTATGAACGTTATTCTGCAGGTGCAGAATCCCGTCCATATCGCTCATGGACGCCGTTCTGCAGGTGCACGGTGGCGTCCATATCGCTCATGGACGCCGTTGCGCGGGTGCATGGTCATGTTCCTACCGCTTATGGATGTCGTTGGCAGGCCCCCGGTGGCGCCCATGGCGCTCACGGAGGGCGACGCCGAGGTGGCCAACGGCGTCCGTATCGCTCATGGACGCCTGTCGGCGGTGGCCATCAGGCGTCCATGGAGCTCAGGGAGAGCAGGGCGTACTTGTGAGGGGCGGAGCCCCAGCTCCCAGCGAGCGTCAGCGAGCTCGCTGGGAGCGCAGGCATCCTGCCTGGTCTGGGGACGCGGAGCGTCCCCTCCGTCCCTTGGGGACGAAGAGCCGGCGAGACGCCCGCGCTCCCAGCGCCCGTCCCTTCGGGACGAAGAGCCGGCGAGACGCCGCTTCCCTCTCCTGTATCCGGCGCTCGGATTGAGCCCAGCGCGGAAGAGAGGGCCGGCTACGAGACGCTCGTGGCAAGCCGGCGGAAGAAAGTCGGCCCGGGCTTACCTGCGGCCCGGCCGCTTTACGCGTTTACCAGTAGGCAGCGGATGCGTCCACCGTTGGGCGTGGGCTGACTGCCACGAGCGGAGGCGAACGATGATCGTGTTATTGAGGAACCTCTTGGCGCCTCTCTCGCCAACGCGGTCGTGGATCTCAGCGCCGGCCATCTCCCAGCCACCCGCCAGGGGCTGGGACGAGCTTACTCTGGCCTTAGAGATCAAGAGGGCGTCAACATGAAGAGTCTCAAGTTGTTTGGATTAACAGTCCTTGTCTTCCTCATCGCAAAACCGCCTGCCTGGGCACAGGATGACTGTGCTTGGTTCGAGGGATTCCCTGTTGCGGGCGGCTTTGTGATGCCGATAGACCGTGCCAACATTGGACCTAAAGGTCAACGGTGGGAATTCCATGAAAACGGACAGAGCCATGGCTCTCTCTCCAATAATGGTATACCACACAATGGGGAGGATTGGAACTGGGGGAGAGAGCGGAAGGATTATGGAGAGCCTCTCTATGCTATAGCCGACGGCATTGTGGAGAGAGTCTGGAATACGGATGCAGCGGATAGCTGGGGGAAATGTCTTCTTATTAAACACTATGCACCACTCGGTCGGTCATTCGTAACAGGTTCCGGAGATAGAGTAAATTGCGTCTATGCATTTTATGGACATTTGAGCGAGATCCTTATAAGGAGAGATCCGGATAATCCAGCTCTGGACATTCTCGCAGAGGATATTGTGGCAGAAGTCACTGAGGTTCGCCAAGGATGGGAAGTGGCCAAGTTAGGAAACGGGAATGGGTATTACGGAGACCAAGCTCATTTGCACTTCGAAATTCGAACTAGCGAAGGCGGACTTATCAATGGCGATGAGGGTCCAGGCTACGATTGGAATCTATCGACTCGACTTGTGCCAAATGAATTCATTTATAATAATGAATTGGTAGGCGGCGATTCTTTCAGTGTCTGGGTGCATCCTTACGAAGATACGCAGGGGTCCTGGGATGGTATTGCGCGTTTTTTTAGGTCAGGCTCCGCCTGACGATCCCGGTCGATCGCCGTCCGCCGTCGGTGGACGGGCCGCCGGAAGGGAGGCGCAGAGCCCGCAACGGGACCGAGCTAGACGCCGCTCGCGGCGTCTAGCTCGCAGGCATGCCGCGTCTCCCGCTTGTGGTCAGCAGTGGCCGGGAGAGGGGAGAGGTGAGCTGCTGGCCTGTACTGCCCTGTGAGCTCCCATTGACAGGCCGGCGAGGCTCTGTATAGACTCTCTACCGCGTGGAGTAAGTTCAGCCGATAAAGGGGAGTTAGGTGACACAGCGGCCGAACTTCGCGGAACAAGGCTCACACAGGCTGCCCGCGGGCTCCTTGCCAGCCAGCCAGAGAGGTACCAGGTATCTTAGGGTCGGCCCAAATGACGGCGCTAGCAGGCGGCGCCTGGGCCGGCACTAACCTTACAGGAGGTGTTGTTCTCTGCTCGGCGCGACAGATCGGTTCTGCTGGTCAAGCGGCGATTCCAGGAAGGATAGAGTCCGGAAAGCGACGATCCATCTTCGACCGGGAAAGGTGGGAGTATGTGTGACAGCCTTACCTACTTGTCACTAATCTTTGCTATTGTTTCAATAGGTCTTGCCTTCTATTTTTATAGAAGGCAAGAGGATTCAAGTGCCGGGCATGCCAGGTCAATATCTAACGGCATTGCGGCCTTTGCCTCTACCCTCACGACAGAGATAAAGAACCGCGAAAGAGAGCTTACACTCAAGATCAAGAGTGAATTGACCGGAATCCACAAGGGAGTGTTGCATGACATAAATGACATCATAAGAAACAAACTTGGGAAGAAGGACGCCGAGGGCGTTGTAGAACTAGTAGATCATGCACTATCAGCTGCAGCGAAGATTCAGCAAAAACAGATAGAGGAACAGACTCAAATAGTAATTAGCGAAGTAGGAAGAACAATTATCGGAAGTCGCCAAGCCAGCACAAAGGGACGGAAGGGAGGAATGGGTACCAGTTCTCCAGAAGAAATAATTAATATTTTGGATCATGCACTGTCAGCTTCGGCCAAGACTCACCAAAGCCAGCTAGCGGAACAGACGCACGTCGTGGTTGATAGGATCGGAAGTCTGTTCGAAGAGGCATTTGCCGACCTATCTAATAATATAAGGCGTTCCCAAGCGACAGACGAGGTTCGCGGTGATCGTGGCTCCCTTCAGAATTCTACTAATGTCCAACGGAGCGCAACTCATCTAGCCAAGATTCAAAAAGAGATATTCAGAGAATCGGAGGAGATTCGGCTCAAGGTAGATAATCTCGGAGTTGATATAGAACGCATTGCAGGACTCTTGATCGAAGAAGCAAAAAAAAAGCAGCAAAGGGAGTTCATCAATCACACGCGTGGCAAGTTCAATGAGCATATCGAGAAATGTCGCAGAGAAGTTGAGTATGATGTGAATAAAGCGTTGGTCCAGGCGGCGGAGACTCGTGCCCAGGATCGCCAAACATACTTGTCGAAGATGGTCTTGCTCGTCGAAGGTGCAACCAAGACCATGGGCAAGTATCAAAGCGAGGTTTACGAAAGGGGAAGTGATGGGCTTCTTTCAAGTCTTCAGAAGACTATTGAGAAAACTTTTAAGGAAGCTACTAATAGAATTGGGCTGCTGAGAGACAAAGTCGATAACCTTCCGGTCCTGGCTTCCCAGATAACACAGGGACGAGGGTTCGGCAGATCCTAGCGCCAGGGACTCGCGTTATGTTCGCGAACTCTTAAGTCCGGAGGGCGGCATCGAGTATCCTGGGGTGGGGAGCCCCAGGACAGCGGCGCTCCCTGGGGTTGCCACCCCAGGCTACCCGATGCATCCAGGTGCCACGTTGAGCCGTGTCCTTTCGGCAAGCGTGCGTAGGATCAAGATTCGAGGCCGGCTGCGGCGATTCGCCGGGGGCTGTGGGGCACGCGCTCGGCGGCCACACCCGGCGCTCGGCGGCCACACGCGGTGGAGCAC
>Ga0299906_10002662_pt1 | contig 14794 bp, 14 predicted proteins | sample RVTome_14_FD_200259 | JGI IMG/M metagenome (GOLD analysis project Ga0299906, IMG submission 200259) | Soil microbial communities from uranium-contaminated site in the Upper Colorado River Basin, Wyoming, United States - RVT145D125 (version 2) ... | reverse complement strand
TCATGCCGCACCTGGTGCCCCGCGGGCGGGACCTGAAGATCGAGGTCAGCGCCAAGCGCGACGGCGCGGAATTCGAAATGGCGGCCGAGCAGCTCGGCGACCAGATCAACGCCATTCTGCCGCAGGTGCGGTGGCAGGACGAGTTGCGGCGGGCGACGCGGGTGGGGCTTTCTTCGTGCGGGATTCTCAAGCACGGGCTGAACTTTCGGACGGGGGCCGTCATCGAGACCCCTTCCCACAAAGACCCGAGTCAGACCGCGATGTACGACGTCGACCTCGAGCTGGCGGGCCACAAGGAATACCTCGATCCCGATCTCCCGTGGAGCTGCCAGGTGCATCCGTGCCGATTCTACAACGACCCGTGGGCGACCAATCTACAAGAGGCCCGCTGGGTCAGCCATGAAATCTACCGGCCGATCGAGGTGATGAAGGCCGACCCGCGCTTCAGGGAGGTCGCCCACCTGCTGGAGCCCAACGCTCGGACCATCAAGCGACCGCTACGCGAGGGCGGGGGCCTGGGGGAGGGCGATCACCAGGGCGATCCGAAACTGGAGTTGTTCTGTTACCACGAGGCCTATGACCGCGACTGCCGCGCGGTCTACTGCATCGATCCCACGGGAAAGGTCGACGTCGTGCTGGCGACATTGCCCTGGCCGGACGGGGTTGAGGGGTTTCCGTTCTCGATGCTGGTCTTCGAGGAGGTGCAGGAGTACTTCTGGCCGAATCCACCGCTGTCGCCCCAGTTCGACGGCCGGGTCAGCGTCGACGTGCTGATGGAGGCGGCGATCAAGGCGGCGAAGAGCGCGAAGAACGTGGTGCTATACGACAGTGACGAGATCAAGGCCGACCAGATCAAGAAACTCGCGGAGGCAGAGGATCAGGACGTCATCGGGATTCCCGGCCTCAAGAAGGGCGTCGAGCAGGCCCGCTTCGGCGGGATGCACCCAGACATGCTGAAGGGCGCGGAGGCCATGAAGGCCCTGACCGACGAAATGGCCGGCGTCGCCGAGTTTCATCGCGGGGTGCCGGGGTCGGGCAGCACAACGGCCACCGAAATCCAGGCCTCCTACAACATGAGCGGCGTGCAGTTAGACGACATGCGTGGCTGTGTGCTGGACTTCGCCCAGGACGCGATTTCCAAGTTCGCCGGCCTGTATCTCGCGCACAGCGGGGCGTTCGAGGGCATGCAACTCCCGCTGGAGACGCGACTGATCGCCCTGGGGCCGGGTACCGTCGGCGAGGTCGCGGATTTTCTGTTTTCGATCGTGCCCTCCAGCGTCGAGCGCGTGGACCCGGCGATCAAGCAGAAGCGGACGCAGGATCTGATCCAGATTTCGACCAACCCCAACATCGCCATGAAGCTGCAGGCCGAGAATTCGCAGTTCAAGCTCAAACCGTTGCTGGAGCGGCACCTGCGCGAAATCGGGGAGCTCAATCCCGAGAAGTACTTGGTTGACATCCAGCTCGCCGCCGGCGGTGGCGAAGATCCCGAGGCCGCGGCCAAGGCCCAGCAGGAGGATGCCGAAATGCTCCGCGGCGGCGAGCCGCTGCCGGTCGATCCGGCCGACGATCACCAGACGCACCTGCAATTCCACGAGATGACCGCCCAGCAGACCGGCAGCGAGGTGATCGCCATGCACGTCATGGAGCACCATCAGTACCTCGCCGCCGCCGTCCAGCCGGGCGGGTTGCCCCAGCAGGGCCCAGCCGCGGCGCCGCCAGGCGGCCCGCCCATGCCCGCGCCGAATCAGGGCGGCGGCGCCGCCCAGACGCCGCGGCAAGAGGTCGGCCAGCTGCGCCGCGAAGCCGGTCGCTTGACCGCGGGATGGCCAGGCAGATAATATTTCAGCGCCGCGTTTTCCTGGGGGGCGGCGCATGGCAATACGGCATCACAACATGGTGTGCGCCTGCGGTCATCGTTGGGATGACCTGTTCGCCTCGGGGCGCGAGCCCGACGCGGCGCCCTGCCCGAAATGCGGCGGCAGGAAGACCGTGATCGACGCCGAAGCCGAGCGGGCCGACTTCGTCAGGACGCATCGCCGAAGGTCGGGCATCAGCGAGCGGCGATGTTATCCGTTTGCCAGCGAATCCATGGGGGTCCTGCACGACAGCGAGCGGATTGCAGGTCAGGACTACACGCGAGACAACGCCCTGATCGTTAAGAGCCCGCAGCATCGATCGCAGATGATGAAAGAGCTTGGGTTGATTGACCGGAGGGATTTCAAGGGAGTGGGTCAACGCCGCAAGCGCAAGGTCGTGGCATAACTGGACGCGTGCTGGAGAAAATAATGGGCAGATACGACCACGTCACAGACCCGAAACACATGGCCCAGGCGGTCCGAACCATCGTCACACCGGCGGCGGCCCGGCACATCAAGAATGAATTCCCGTTGCCGCGATGCCCGGCGTGCAATGGCGGCGTGCGGCTACACGAGGAGAAAGTATCCGGGATGCCGCTTTTCGAGTGTTACCGGCAGGACTGCCTGGCCGTCTTCGCTTTGATGGGCGGGGAGGCGGTCCTGCTGAACGAGACCCGCGGCCAGGTGGCGGAGCGCTATGCCCAGCAGTCCGAGGCGGCGACGCGGCGCCGCTCGAAACGTGGACAAGAGGCCGCGGCGGGGGCATAATCCACGCCGTGATCATCCGATAATCATCGGCCTTGGGGGGCTTGGTGATGGCTGAAGTTGACAGCATCATTAAAGAGGGCAACACGTTCGGATCGCCGTCGCCGACGGGCGATAGCGGCCAGACCGCCGGCGGGACGCAGGATCCGCCTGACAATCAGCACGCGTCATCGGATGGCCAGGCGCCGCCGCGCGAAGACAGCGGCACGCCACCTGCCGGCGAGCCCAGGCCCGATTATTCGATGCACGACGCGGCCCGTGATCTGGCCAAGCAGATCACCGGCGCCGCAGACCCGGCCAGGACACCCACAGGAACCGTGCCCGCTGGTGCGCCGGCTGATCCTGCGGCGCAGACCGCGCCGCAGGATCCGGCGCCGACCTCCGGCGCCGACCCCTACACGACCATCCAGACGATCCTCGAGTCGGCTGGTGACCAGGGCCGGCAGGCCTTCGCCCAGTTCAACCAGTGGGTCGAGCACATCAGCGGTGAGCGCCAGCGGATGGCAGCCATTGCCCAGAACCCGGCATTTATTGCCGCCCTGGAGCATGTCCGCGCTGAGCAGCTGTCCGCCGCAGGGGCGACGCCGACTAACGGCAGGAGGCCGGCTGCGGGAGGCGATGACCTGGTCGCCAAGCTGGCGGGCATGAAGGATGAGGAGTTCGAGACGCCGACCGAAAAATCGCTGCGCGACTTCGCCCTGAATCTGGCCCAGCAGAATCAGGCGATCGCCGAGCAACTGAACGAGCTACGCGCCGGCCACGACGAAGTGACGCGCTTTGCGGATCGCCAGGAGCTGGAGGCCTTTAACTCCCACATCTCCGCGATCCACGCCGAGATCGATCTGCACTTTCCGGAACTGGCCAAGGACCGCGCCAAATACATGCAGTGGCACAAGATGGCCGACCGGCTGTGGGATCCGAAATCCGGGCCGCAGGGACTCAAATCAGCGCTGGTTCTGGCAGGGCAGGCGCTGAATTACCCCACAGCCCAACGCAATGGGGCCAAGACCGCCCTCGATGCCGCCCGCAGGGGCGCGCGCGCCAGCTCTGCCCGCGACGCCGGACACGGCGCCGAGACCGACACCCTGCGACCAGGTGAATCACTCACCGAGTTCGCCGAGCGCCGGATCGCCGCCGCCTGACGTTCGCGTGAGGATCACGCTACGCCGCGCGATCGACATGGTGACGTGATTTTCGACCGATAGGCGCGGTCCGCGCAAGCGGACCGATCTTTCGAGGGCAGCGAACATGAGCATTCTTCAGGCCAATCTGGACTTCATCGAGGGCACACTGGCGCTGTATTTCGCGCAGAAGTTCGGCAAGGACGGCCTGGGGATGACCAACGAGATCATCCGCCAGACCTACCACTTCGCCGACCTCATGCGCCACAAGCGCAAACTCGTACAGGGCGGTCAGAAGGTCGTCATCCACACCCTGTTGCGAAAGGGCGTGGTGAAGGGCTTCGTGGCCCCCTACGACGTCCGCGAAGTGCGTGAGACGCAGCACACCGTCGCGGGGGAGGTGGACTGGTCGGTCTACGAATGGTTATGGAACATCGAGGACATCGAGGCCCTGCTGAACGGCGCCGACAGGATGACCAAGATCTTCGGACTGGCCGAGGTCCGGCAGGAGGCCGGCATGACCGAGGCGGCCAACGACTTCGAGGAATTCTGGTGGAACGCCGTCGGCAACGCCGACAAGTTGGGCCAGCCACGGGCCCCGTTCCCGGGCCAGAAATACTGGATCACCCGCGACGGCTACCACGTCGACGGGAGCCCCAGCGTCGCCGGGATCAACGTCGACACCGATCCGCGCTGGCTCAATCGCTACGTCGGGCCGCACGGGCATAACCTGACGCCGGATTTCAGCCACAATTCGGCCGAGACGCTGGCCAACGGGAACCTGCTGCGGCGGTTCATGAAGAAGGCCAACCGCTACATCAGGTTCATGTCCCCGAATCAGGCGAAGATGGCCCTGGACGACAAGAAACTGGCCCTGATGGAGCAGAAGATCTACGCCGACGAGATCGCCTACGACGTGCTGGAGCAAACTCAGGACGCCCTGGCTCACGGGCGCGACAACCTCGCCTCCAAGGAACTGGATAAGCCCGATCCGACGTTCCGCGGCGTGTCTATCGACTTCGTCGAGGACCTGGGCGTCGGCGCCGGCGGCCTGCCGCCCTACGTGCGCAGCGTCGCCACGCCGAGCGGCCGCGGCACGTTCGCCGCCGGCGATTACCCGAACACCGGCGAGGTGTTCATGAACAACTGCCGAAACCTGATGGTCATCGGCCACGAAAAGGCGTTTCCGCAGCGCAAGCCCGTGGAGTTTGACTTCAAGCAGCAGGTCGCTGTGCAGTTGATCAGGCACCTGATGACGACGGCCTGCAACAGCCGGCAGCGGCAATGCGTGCTCTGGGGGTTTGGCGGCGCGATCGCCGCCTGATCGTGAGTGACGCCGACCCCCTGGCCCGGCAGCGGGCCCGGGGGCGCGGATCAGCGCTCTGAAGTAGTGATGTGAAGGAGTGTTTCACATATGCTCAATCAAGGATGGCCACCGCTACCGGGCGTCGTGCCCAGCAGCGGCGCCGAGGGACCGGGCAAAAAGTTCGTCTGGTGTCGCAACAAGCACTCGGCGGCCCTGCCGGTGGGGGCGGCGGTGCAGATGTCCGGCGTCGCCGCCGACCACGATGGGGGTCCGATACCGGCCAAGCTGGTCGAAGAGACGACGTCCGGCAGGATGATAGGCCTGGTAGCCGAGGGGCAGCCATTGATCCCGGTCGACGGGGTGTTCCTGGCCCAGACCTACGGCTACCACAACGCGGCCCGGATTTATCGCATCAGCGGCGACATCAACCCCGGCGATGAGCTGCACACGGACGACGAGGCCGGCAGCGCCGGCGGCCTGGTGCTGGGCTCGTTTCTGGGCATGAGCCCGCTGGCGATCTACCTGGACGCGGCGATCACCAGCGGCAACGGGCAGTTTCACACTGGCAAGCGGGTGTTCATCCGGCCCAACGACAGCGGCCGGTAGCGGCAGACAACGAGACGGTCCCGACGTGGCGATGCTGGCCCGCCTTGTGGCGGGATGGATTGAGCATATGGGTCGATCGACCCATCGTCTGCGCCGGGCGGTCTATTTCCACTGGGGGCATGATCATGCCATCTTCGCATCACGCGGCGGCCATCGGCAGCCCGAGCCGGATCTTCGAGTCCGGCTCGGCTGACAACGCGGCCCAGGCCATCGGCGCCATCCTGCACAAGGACGTGGCGGAGATCGCCGGCGCCACCACATCGCGCGGGATCCTCATCACCGACGAGATGGCGGTGCATCATTTTCTGGCCCAGCCGTCCGAGGCCAACGGCCCGTTCCGGGCCGGCGCGGTTGAGACCGCGTTTGCAGCTGGCGATTTCCGGCGCTACTTCTACGGCGGGCCGTGCCAGGTGAAGGTCAAGAACGAGAACGCCGGGCAGTCGATCTCATTGGCGGTCGGCGACTTCCTCCAGGTCAAGCTGGGGGAGTCCTACCTGGTGCCGCAGTACCAGGCGGTGGCGGCCGGCGGATCGGTGGGCATCGTCACCCGTGGCGGGGCCTGCCCGGTGGCCTACGTCACCAAGGCCCAGACCATCGCGGCCTCGACCGAGGCCCTGGTGAACGTGTTTCTGTTCCCGCCGGGGTCCCAGCCGAAGACCGAGACGTTTATCTGGACGCCCGGAGACGGCGTCGCTCTCACCAACCACACGACGACGCTGTTGGTGGCCAACGGCCACGGCAACATCGTCCGGGCCGGCCTGGGCGTGGCCAACACGCCGAGCACCGGCAAGATGCAGCTGGACGTCAAGATCGGGGCCACGTCGATCTTCTCGGTGCTGCCGATCATTGACAGCGCCGGGGCGCCGGCGGCGGCGATCCATACGCTGGTCAACACCGCGGCGGCCGACGTCGGGACGGCCGGCAGCTACGGCACCATCAACCCGGCCGCGGACCTGCTGGTTCCCGGCAGCAAGGTCACGGCGATCCTCGACGACACCGCCACTTGGGACGGCACCGGCCTCCAGGTGCAGGTCGAGGTCTGCTGGTTCTAGTCCTCGATGCGTACCGACGCGCGGCGGCAGCGGCTGATTTTCCCCTAAGCCGCGGCCGCGCCGTCGGGCCGGCGCGGAAGGCGGCGCGATGGCCACGGTTCAGACCATTCTGGAGCGGATGAGCCGCTTCCTGTCGCTGGAATACAGCGACGTGATTTCCGATGCCCCGACCCTGTCGGAGTTCCTGGGCTACATCAACACGGCGTATCAGACAGTCGCCAAATACGGCATGTGGCGATGGCTGATGACCCAAGCCAACGTACAGACCGTCGCCGGCCAGGACTACGTCTATCTACCCGACGACTTTGTGGCGTGGCAGATCGGCAACAAGCCGCGCTACAGCGACGGGATATGGTATTACCCGGAGCTGGTGGCCCCGGACCAAATGACGGCACTGCGGGCCTACGGCAGCCAGGGGACCCGGCCGACCTACTACCAGCACAACTACGAGCCGAACGAAGACCTGTGGAAGATGGAGCTGTGGCCGACGCCGCAGGAGCAACTCACCCTGGTCATTCCCTACGAGCGACGGCTGTTGGAGTTGGTGAACCTCGACGAGCGGCCGAAGCTCCCGGGCCAGATGCACGAGACCCTGATCATCGGCTGCCTCGGCGAAGCGGAGGAGCAGCGCGACGCGGCGGCGACCGGATCGCAGAAGGGCAAGTTCCTATCGATGCTGGCCCGGGATTGGGCGCAGTACGGTGATCCGCAGCGCGATGCCGGCAGACTCAAACTGCGCAGTCTGGACGATCAGCGACGGATCGCAGAGGACTGGCCGGCGGCCCAGCGGCTGACACTGATCAACGTCACGGGTGGCAGCTGATGATCGAAGAGGCGTGGATCGAGTTCGTGCGCGGGATCCATCGCCGCCTGGACCCCGAGCAGGCGCCGCCGGGCACGCTGGCCGACGCCGCCAACGTCGACTGGAGCCGGCCCTACGGATCGGTCGGGCCGCGGGCCGGAAGCCGCACCCTCGCCGACTTCGACAGTGACCCCAACGGCGGGCACCCATCCAATCCGCTGGGTAACAACAACTTCGACGGCTCGGCGGAAGTCCTGCGCATCGTCGAGGACGAGAAGTTCCGCCGCGCTTACGCCGTCGTCCGCAACGGCGTGGATGGGGATGGCGACGCGGTCGCCAAGGTCTATTCGGCCGACCTGACCCACATCGCGCCGGGGTTCGACACCGGGCTCTCGGACCTGCGGGCCACCGAGGACTTCAAGATCGATGGCACGCGGATCCCGGACGCGGTCCCACTGGACGGCCAACTGTTCATCGCCACCGGGAGCCGCTACCAGAATCGCAACATCGTAGTGGACAAGGACGCGGCCACGTTCATCGACACCGTGGTCTCGACGGGCAATACCAACGACGACGCCAAGCCGCTGCTGGAGTCGGCCGACGTGTCCTGGGTCGCGGTCGGCAGCGCCCCACCGATGTACGCCAACACCGGCTACCGCTACCGCATCAGCTACATGAGCTCGAAGACCGCAGCGACCAGCAAATTCAGCGACGCGGTCGACAGCGGGCCCGACGGCACCGGCAAGAAGATCCAGCTGGTGCTGAACGGAGCCGACGACAAGCTGGTCTTCGATCAGATTGTGATCTGGCGAACGACCGACGGCGGTGACGTGTTTCGCAAGTTGCAGGAGGTCGCGAATCCCGGACAGGGCAGCACGACGACGATCTTTGATTTCACGCCGGACGATCGCTTGAGCCACATCGTCCTGCCGCGGCGCCATGGACGGGTGCCGTCAACTCGTTTCTGCATCGCCCACCTGGACCGTCTGCTGTACGCGGCCAAGACCGACTATCCGATCGACCTGAACATCGTCTATTACTCCGAGCCCAATGCCCCGTTCAACGTCGATCCGGTGTTCAACGTGGTGCAGGTGGGAGCCAACGACGGTGGCCAGATAGTGGCCATGTTTCGGCTCTACAACAGGGTATTCGTCTGCAAATCCAACGGAGCCATCTACGAGCTGGCCGACAACCGCCCCGAGACCGTCTATCGCGCGGTCCCGCTGGTCAACGAGGGGGCTTGGGCCCCGGTGAGTCAGGCCACCATCGTGGAGATCGAGGGGGTCGCGTATTGGCTCTCGACCACGGGCGTCGTGGCCTTCAACGGCGAGTTCCCACGCTTCGTCTCGCTGCCGATCGAGCCGATCATCAAGGAGCTGGAATTCCAGCCGGGCCAGATCACCAGTGTGCCCGGCGACACCGTGCCGCAGATCCTCACCGAGGTGGTGTTCACCTTCACCAACAACGATGTCCTGACCGAGCTGTTCCACTTCCGTGTCGCATTTAACGTGCACGACGAGACCAAGCCCACGCCGGACCCCGACGACGCCGGCGTGGACCTGGTCCTGGACTCCAGCAGCGACCCAAATCGTTTTGTGGTCGATGATCAGCCGTTCCCGGCCGGCGGCCTGCCCATCGCGCCGGGCCAACAGGTGACGGTCAAGGTTTTTCCGCTGTTCGAGGAACTCGTCGAGGACGAGCAATATTTCATCGACGTGCAGGCCAATGAGGTCTCGCCTGCCGCCAGTTACGACTGGGAGGAGGTGCAGGGAACCGGCGACTTTTACCAGGCAACTCTCTCCAGCGGCGGCGTCGGCGACAGCGCCTGGGGCCAGGCGTCACGATTCTTCGCGGTCGATTACTGGCCGAACGATGAGTTATGGCTGTTCGTCAAGCGCAAGGGCTCGACCACCATCGACACCCGGCTGGTGCTGGACTACCGATCGCTGGAGGGCGAGGGCCCGCCATCGTGGCGCCGCGACGTCATCCACGCCACCGCCGCGTGTTTCATCAATTCCATCGACCAGTCGGCGAGCGAGCAGAATGTGCAGCGGGTGATCCTGGGGGATGCGAACGGTTGCGTCTGGGCCACACCGACGTCCGACTCGCACGAAAACCAGGTTCACGCGGCAACGCCGCAATCAGCCGAAGTCCGCAACGGGGCGGGCACGATCGACGAGTCGGGCGGACTGTGGACCCTGACGCGTACCGACGGATTCACGTTTGCCGCCCAGCCGGCCATGGCGGGGCAGCGGATTTCGATGCGCGACGCGGCCGGCGACGTCTTCACCGCGGTGATGAAGTCGGGGGGGGACACGACGGCAGTGGTAGCGTTTTGGTTGGCGCCGGTGCCGCCGACGTCGGGGGCAGCGGTGGATTTCGCGATCGAGGGCATGGACGCGTTCGTCGAATTTTACCCGTCGCACTTCGGGGCCAATGGCAGGACGATCAGCCCGCGGTATTTCCTGATGCGGGGGGCGGGCCGCGAGGTCCGCCTGAACTGCGAACTGCGGCTCGCCGAAATGTCGGAGTTGCCCGGCAATCCAGGCTACCTTCAGCGGCTGATCCGGCGGCAGTTCACGGCGCGGTGCGGCATCAGCCAGCATCGACTGCCGCTGTCGGCGCGCGGGCGGTGGATCGGCTTCCGGGCGGGATCGATTCGAGCCGACGACGAATGGCGGCTGACGGCCTGGGGACTGGCGATCAAGGCGACTGACGGAAGGCGGCGCTAAGTGGGCCAGGGCGGCGGCATCCCGAGAAGCGGCAAAGCAGTCGATCGCAGGTCGACCGAGAGGCAACTGCACCAGGCGGAGGTCGATCGACCATTCGCCAGCGTTCCGGTGCTGGAACAGGACCCGACCGAGCCGGGCAATGGGGCGATGTGGGCCATCGAGGAAGACGCTGTCCTCAAACTCAAGGTGCAAATTCGCGACACGACGTTGGTTTTGCTGCAGATCGAGACGGGCGGGGGCAGTTCGCTGGTGATTTTCCAGCTGGGCGGCAGCCTCTTCGTGCCGGGGCAGGCGCGGTTCGATGATATTGGAGCCGTTGATGGCTTCGCTACGATGACCATCCGCGCGGTCGATGGATCGCCGGTCGTGTTTTTCCCACGGGGCAAGGAATTCGAAACCCATGTTCGTTCACTGTCGTCGGACCCGGCAAGTCCTGCCAATGACGGCATGTGGTACAATGCTACGACGAATCAGTTGAAGATCCGCGTCGACGGCGTGACGAAGTCGTCGCCGGTTTTCACCTGATCGCGAGCCATAAGGGGCGTCGGCGATGGCATTTTTCGGCTACTCCCACCAACCGGGCTGGAATCCGACGCAGGGCGGCAATCGATTCGGGCAGAGCCCATTGCCGCGGTCCGGCCCCGGCGGTCTGCCGGCCAGCGTCATGCAGAGCCGCGGCTCACTGGGCAACGTCGCGGCCGCCGGGGTCCTGCATCCGGGTAGCCCTGGGTACAACGATCTCGATGCCCAGGTGCAGGCCATATTCGGGCGTAACACGAACCTGCCGCCGGACAACCCCTTCTCCGACTACCTGATCTCGATCGGCTACGGCGACGCCAACCCCGGGGCCTTCCCGGAGCGCGGTGCGCGGCGCGATCTGCGCAGTTTCGGGGTCAATGCGGTCAGCGATCTGCTGACCGGCGGCGGTGGTGAAGCGACTCCGGGCGGTGGGCAATTCGACTTCGGAGGCGGCGGCGGTTCAGTGATGGCGCCCGGCGGCGGCGGCGCGGCGCTGCCGCCGCGGGTGTCGCTGGGGCCATTGATGGGTCGGCTGAACAATCGGCCGGCCAGGGTCTCGCAACCGGCGCGGATCGCGGGGGCGGCGGCGGCGCCAGAGCGGATCGGCCAACTGGACACCAGTCAATTCGAGTTGCCGCCGGGTTTTACAGCGCCGCAGGACCCGACCGACCCGCTGTTCGAGTCGTATCGCCAGATGCTGCGGCGCGGACCGTATTCGAGGTAGTGACATGGCGGTTGCGCTGCAGTACGGGTTTCAGAATCGATGGCGCCCGGGCCCCGCCCAGGGGACCGCACCCGTCAAGCCAAAGCGGGGAGCGCCGGTCGATCGAGCGACGGTCCTGGGCTCGAAGCCGCCGGCGCCGCCGCAGGCGCCGACGGTTCAGCCGAACGCGCCGCCCGTGAGCTACACGACGCCGGTGAGCAGTAATCCGTACCTGTCGCAGCGACCGCCGCCGGCGCTGCCGCGGACCGCCATGAGGTCCGGGGGGGCCGGGGGCCGGACGCCCCAGAATCCGTTTACCAATTTCGCGGCGGGGCTGCCGGAATACGCCGAGCCAGAGCCGTTGTGGTCGGCCGCCGACACCAACCAGATGGCCAACCGGTCGATCAACGAGATTACGGGGAACGCCGACGACGCGCTGTGGGATCTGGAGCAGCGGCTGGCGGGCACCGGGGCCATCGGGGGGCTGGCCGAGCGAGCCACCGACATCCGGGCCAACGCCGGGGCCGCAGGGGCCGCGGCGCGGACGGCGTCCGAGCTGGGGGCCAAGGATCAGAACGCCCAATATCGCCTGGCCCAACTGGCGCAGACCCTGCAGCGCCGCGGGCAGGACATCGGCCTTCTCACCGAGGGCGGCCGCCAGGGGCTGCAGAAATATCTCGGCGAACTGGGCGCGTCGACGACGACGCGCGGGCAGGACATCGACTGGCTGGCGGAGCAACTGAATGCGCTGGTGACCGGACGCGGACAAGACGTCACCATGCGCCGCGACGACATGGACTATTCGCTTGGCGCGCGCGGGCAGGACGTCCAGCAGCGCGGGCAGGATGCGGATTTCCGGCTCGGGCAGCGGGGTCAGGACGTGGACTACGAGCGGGCGGTCTTGAGCGCTCTAGCCCAGGCCCTCGGCATCGAGGCCGGCCAGCGCGGCGACGAGGTGGACTACGCCACGTCACTGAACAACATCCACTCCAACGACCTCTGGCGGCTGATGGCGACGTTGCAGGGACTGCCGGGGTTTGCCGCCGACAGTGGCGAGAGGATTTATTGAGTGCCGGCGGGATGGTCTGAAACCGAAGAAAGGAAATTTCGCGACGATTTCGCGCGCATTGTCGAGCAGCGCCGGGCCATGGGCCAGCCACTCAACCGGGACCCGGATGATCCTCGGCACCACTACAAATACCGGGAAGCGTGGCGGGCTGGTAAACTCGGGGTGGACGACCAGGGGCACTTCGCCAGTCAATTCAAGGAGCCAGACCACCCCAATCGCTTCGTATCCGGGATGGATACCATCAATGGAGACAAGCCGATGAACGGCGTGATGAATCTGCTACGGTCCAGCACCGTCGCCGGCGGGGTCAACAAGGCGGATCTGTTTCGCCAAGCCCTGGCCAATTTGGGGATGAGCCCCGGCGGCGCCAACGCGACGCCTGAGCAGCCGAAGGCGTCTCCGCTGTCGAAGCTGCTGGGCAGCGAGAGCCAACTTTCCGGGCGGGTGGAGGATCCGACGAGCGACTACAACGACGCGGCACAGCGGGGCGGCGAGCTCGACGAGGCCCTGAAAAACTACGAGGCCGAATCGAAGAGCCCGGAGTCGATGAGCGACGCCGAGCTGCTGGACTACGCGCGGAAGATCTCCAGCGGATCGGGGCGCCTAAGCGAGCGGGATTTCGCGATCATGGCCGCGACGATGGGACGGCCTGAGGCCCGGCACATCCGGCGGCAGGCCGGGGCGCCGGCGACACGCGAGGCGGCGATCAACCGCAATCGCGAGCGTCTGGCGAAACAGCGGATGAACCGCGCGGAACAGGAACCCGACGCCCGCAAGGCACAGAAGCTGCGGGCCAGCGCCGAGCGGCTGCTGGCCGAGGCCGAGGAATTCAAGCGGGCTAATCGATAGTGGACCCCAACGAACATGCCAATCTGGTCTTCGCGGCGCAACTGGCGCGTCGACGTCGGCAGGGCCCGGAAGGCGGGCAGGCGGCCGCGGCGCTGCTGGCCAATCGCGGCGGGCCCGGGGCCGAGGATCCATTGATGGCCCGGGTGATGAACATGATCGCCCAGCGGCGGCAGGGTCGGGCGACGGAGCAGTCGCGCGCTGACATCCAGCGGGCGGACTACGACCGGGCCATGGCTCTGCAGGGTTCGCAGCAGCGGTTCGCCAGAGAAGCCGCGGAGCGCGAACACGAGCGGGCGGGGCCGACGCGCGAGGCGGAGCTGGAGCGACAGGCGGCTCAGGCCGAGGCCGCGCGCATCCAGCAGGAATTGGCCCGCCGACAGATGGAGAACATCCGCACGCCGGAGCAGGAAGCGGATGCCAAGCGGCGCGAGGCGGCCGAGTCGGTGCTGTTGTCGCAGGACCCGTTTTGGGCGGAGCAGATTCTGGGCGTCGAGCCGCCGGAGGTCTCCCGTCAGACGAGAGAGGACCTGATCGATCGTATGTTCGCCGATGGGCTGGCGAGCCCGGAGGATGCGGAGCTGGTCCGGTCGGCCAGGACCCAGGCCGATCTGGAGAAGATCCCCGGCTACCTGGCCTGGCGCGACAGGCAGCGGCAACCGCTGCTGGAAGAGGCGGCGCGGATGCTGGATGAAAGCCGCCCTGGCTATGTGTCACAAGCTTTGGGGGGCAATGAAGAGCCATGGCAGGAGCCATCCGGGGTTTTCCAATTGGGCACCTATAGCAAGCAAGCCGATGAGGCGCTGCAGCGGGCGAAGGCGCTGATGGAGGCCCATCCACGGTTCCGCCAGCACCGACTGACGCCGGAGGACGTGGTCAAGGCATATCGGAAGAGCGACTAGGGGCGATTGCCGTGCGCGATCCAGCGGATGATGGCCCAGAGGGCCAAAAGTCCGCCGCCACAAAGGGCAATGATTAGCGCGTTAATTTCGTCTCGTGCGCCACCGCGTGGGCCGTGGACGGCGATTTCGATCGAGAGCCAGCTCACGCCTATGAAGCAGACGGCGCTGCCGAGAAACCAGATGAGTCGCAGGAACCGCCGAAGGGGCGTGTCGCTGGGCCGCGGCGCGCGGCTGCCGTAGTTCATGGTGGGAATCATGGCGTGATCCTACAGCTATTAGAACGGCCGGCGGCGAGTGATTCAACGGTCGCCAGTGGCATATGTGTTGTGCCCTACGCGCGCGCGTAACAATGAGCAAGCCGCCATCGCATGACGGCCCGTGCCCACGGTGCTGGCCTGGACCGACCAATCCGCAGTGCCTCACCTGCGGCGGAAGCGGCGTATGGCGGTGGCCCGAGCCAGCGAGGCCCGCGACGCAGCGCGAGCTGGAGATCATCAGGCAGTCACTGAAGG
>Ga0299906_10002661_pt1 | contig 14795 bp, 3 predicted proteins | sample RVTome_14_FD_200259 | JGI IMG/M metagenome (GOLD analysis project Ga0299906, IMG submission 200259) | Soil microbial communities from uranium-contaminated site in the Upper Colorado River Basin, Wyoming, United States - RVT145D125 (version 2) ... | reverse complement strand
ACCTCCGAGCGGAACCTGCGCGCCATTCTCAATGCCGCGCCCCTGCCGATCATCGAACTCAGTCCGGACGGGACCGTCCTCAAGTGGAACAGCGCCGCCGAGCGCACGTTCGGCTGGCGGGAGGACGAAGTGGTGGGCAAGCTGTTGCCGATCGTGCACGCTGAGCTGATCGAGACGTTCCAGCAGGACATGCGGACCCTCGCCAGCGGATCCGTCGTCGCCCGTCCCGACATCCAGGCCGCCCGGCGGGACGGTGTACGGCTTCCCGCCTCCGTCAATGCCGCGCCCGTGCTGGATCCCGGCGGCAAGCCGTCTTCCTTCGTGGCGATCCTGCAGGACCTGACCGAACGCCTCGAGTATGAGCGGCGCGAGGCCGAGCTGGGCAGGCTGGAGGCCATGAACGAGTTCAAGACGACCTTCCTCAACACCGCGGCCCACGAGCTGGCCACGCCGCTTACCCCGATCAAGCTGCAGTTGGCCATGCTGCGCGACACGGCGGTGGACAGGTCGGAGGTCGAGATCATCGAGCGCAACATGAACCGTCTCGAGCGCCTGGTCAAGGACCTCCTGGACGGCTCCCGCCTGCAGGCGGGCCGGCTCCGTTTCGATATGGCGAGCGCCGACCTTGGGGCCCTGCTGGCCGAGGTCGAGCACGCCTGCCGTCTGGAATGTTCGTCCAAGGGTCTCAGGCTGACCACACGGTTCGCGGGACCGCTGGGCTTGGAGGCGGCCGACGAGGTCCGCATCAGCCAGGTCCTGTACAATCTCCTGGGGAACGCCCTGAAATTCACCGGGCCGGGCGGGGAGATCCGGCTGGAGGCCGAACGGCAGGGCGACGATGTGGTCGTGCGCGTGGAGGATACCGGGGCCGGCTTGGACCATGACGAGCTTGAAGGCGTGTTCGAGCCGTTCCAGCAGTTCCACCGTGACCTCGTTGGAACCCACGTGGGGACCGGTCTCGGGCTCTTCATCGCCCGCAGCATCGTGAACGCCCACGGCGGATCGCTTGAGGCGGAGTCCGAGGGCCGGGGCAAGGGCACCCGGTTCACCATGCGCCTCCCGGTGCATGCCCGCATCCGGGAGCCGGAAGCCGCCGATCCATTGCGCCGCAAGTGACACGGTACGTCCGGCGGGGTGCGCCCGGGTCGTTTCGACCCGTCCGCCTGCCGCGGCCCGACCTCGGGCGCCGCCCGCCTCGCGCTGGGCCGCCGCCGTGCGACCGGTCTCGGCGACCTTGGCGGGTCCCCGGGCACCGGCGCAGGCGTGGCCTGCATTCGCCGCTCCCCGTCCCGGGCAAGCGACCAAGCCGTGGGCCGCATCCCTGGTGCACGGAGAGATCGATGCGGACCCGATGCGCCCGTCCGGGGTGCGGCCATCCACGGACCGGAGTCACGAAGGACCGGGGCCACTACGAGAAAGGCGCAGGCCCCTGCAAGGACCTGGAGTGCGAGTGCCCGTTCTTCGTCACGGGCCTGGACGCGCGCTGGACCGGCGGAGGCGGACCGCGTGGCGGGCGATGACCGGCCGCAAGGGGGCCGCCGTAACCGCTTTGTGCACCAAGGGCATGCCCCTCCCACCCGGGACCTAGCACAAGCGACGTGTCCCAAGCAGCCGCCCTCCCAAAGGCCCTCCCGCGTGTTCCGCTGAAGGTAGACTTCAAGTCGGTTCCTTTCTGGGGGCCGGACCTTCATCGGTCCGTCCTGGCCCCGGGGCAGGGGGCTGACGGCGCGGCGCGTCCCGGGGAACCCTCTCCTGCCCAGCCCGGGCCCTGGGAGCCGCCCTCGTGCTTCCATGGAGACACCGAGGCGCTACGGCCTGCGGACGACGATCTCCACGACGTCCCGGCGGCCGGCGCCCGGCGACAGGCCGACCTGCGTGGTATGGAGGACGCGGCCATCGTCGTTGCGCAGTTGGAGTTCGTACGTCCCGGGGTCGGCGCCCGGGTGCATCCGGAAATCGCCGTGCCGGTCCAGGGTCGCCTCAAAGCCTGTGTCGTGGTAGGACATGCCGCCGTGGCCTGAACGGGCCTGCAAACGGGCCTGCACCAGGCGGATGCGCACGTCCCCCTTGACAGGCACCTCGAGAAGGACGCGGCCCACGACGGCCCACCTTGCAGGCTCCGACACGGAGGCCCGCACCATCCACCCGTTGCGTGCGACCGTCACCCGGAGGGCCTTGGCAAGGTCCAGGACCGCCTCATGCTCGGCTGCGAGCCGGGGCCGGAGCGCGTCGTCCTCGTCGTCGGGGAGCCCGTGTCCCATCCCGTCCAGTCGCCCGAGGACGGCGGCGACGCGGGCCGCCTGGCCCCGCGCCGTGACGTAGGCGTCGCCGGCCACGCGCGCCCAACCGTTGCGCAGTCGCGCCTCGAGCCCGGCCTGTGCGTCGATCTCCGGCTTCGGCATGCTTCCCTCGGCGGTACTCGAAGCCGGGCAACGCGCCGTGACAAGGACGTGGTTGGCAAGGACGGAGTCGTCGGTCGACAGCATGACCCGGCCGGGATGGATGCAATGGGTGGTCTGGTTCGAGAGGACGACGGCGCGGTGGGCCATGGCGAACACGGACCAAGACGCCCCCCAGGGCAGTTCCTCCACGGCGTTGCCCGTGATGCGCGTGTCGGGGGCGTGGACGAGCACGGCGCTGCGGACGAAGCCGCCGGGGGCCGCCGTGCGGACCTGGTTGTCCTGCACGGCCGCGTCGGCGCCTGCCATCACGGCCACCGTGGCGTCGCCGCTCCCGGCAGCGCCGTGCTGGGTCACCTGGTTCCCCTGCACCACGACACGGCCGTGCGCCAGCGTGCTCCCGAGGGGCGCCGCGGCGAACGCCGCGCTCCCCCCGCGCACGAGGTTGTGGTCGAGACGGTGCTGCACCTGGACGTCGTGCCCGGGCAGGCCCGCGTGCGGGAGCCACAGCCCGCGCAGGGGGTCGTTGTCAGGGAACCAGACGTCCACGCACGACCCCAGCGGGACGACGCTCCACTCCCCGGACAGCTTCTCCAGGGGCGCGAGGCTCGTGAGGTGGTTGTCCTGGACGGCCGCGCCGCCGACGCCCGTGGCGACGAGGGCGGGTCCTCGCTGCGAGACGACGGTGTTCCCGTGCACGCGGACTGCGGGGCCACGGTCGTGCTGGCCCTTGCTGGCCGGGATGCAGGACCGCAGCACGACGCCGGCGCCCCGGTTGCCCGGCTCGTTGTCGTGGACGCGGTTTCCCTCGAGCACGACGCCGATGCAGTCGCGGGCCAGCAGCGCGAGGCCGGGGCCGTTGCGATGGATGTGGTTCCCTTCCACGCGCACGCCGGCCACGCCACGGAGGACCACTGCGTCCCCGGCGCACTCCGTGACCTCGTTGCCCCGCAGGAGTAGCCCGTGGACGCCGCCGACCGGCGCGTCCTTGCCGGCACGCACGGTCTCGATGCCAGGTCCTTCGGCCCCGTGGATGCGGTTGTCCGCGACAAGCGCGTCGTGGATGCCCACGGCATGCCCGGGGTGGGCGTCCAGCGCCCCGCCGAGCCGCAGCGCGCCGTGCAGGTCGTTGTCCTCGATGCGGGGACGCAGGCAGCCGTCGGCGAGGCGCACCTCTCCCACCAGGTGGGCGCCGGTGACCCGGACGTCCGTCGCCCGCACGCGCAGGGCCGTGGCCGCTTCGAGGTGGTCCCCCAGCATGTCGATGGAGGCTCCGGTGGCCCACCACGCCACGGCGCCGTCCATGACGTGGTTCTCTCCCGCGTGGACATCGTGGCAGGCGACGAGGCGGACTCCCGCGCGCCCCGGGGAGCCGAGGCCGGAGCCGTTGCCGTGGATCCGGTTGCCGCGCAGTTTCAGCCCCTCGGCTTCCAGCACAAGGATGGCGGCCGGGGGGAGACCATGTTCCTCGCGGACCGATCCTTCGACGTGGTTCCCCTCGATGCGCAGGCCGACCGTCGGCGTGACGGACTGGATGCCGTTGCCGCGTACACGCCGGACGTGGTTCCCCCGCAGCACGATGGCCGGCCACGGACCCTTCCCGACCCACCCCTGCGGCGCCGGTGCGCCCCCGACGTGGATCCCGGGACCGTGGCCGTCGAGGACATGGTTCTCCTCCACGTGGACGCCGTCCGAGCCTTCGCAGACCTGGATGCAGCCGCCGCGGACCCGGTTGCCATGCAGCCGGATGCCGTGGCCCTTCAGCCGGACCGCGACGCGCGACGGCCCCGCCAAGCCCCAGACCGTGCCCCATCCGTGGAGGTGGTTGTCGTGCACGTGGGCCGTGGCGCAGCCGGTCACCTCGAGTCCGGCCGCCGCCCCGATGCCGCCGTTCTTCGCGATGCGGTTCCCCCACGCATCGACGTCCCTGCAGCCCTCCAGGCGGACGCCGGGCGCGGGGTCGTCGGGCCTGGTCCGGCCATTGTCCGTGACGTGGTTGCCGTCCACGACGACGCGTGTCCACCCGCGGATGTGCACCGTGGCCTCGTCGCCGTCCGGGTCGGTGCGGCACTGCCGGATGAGGTTGCCGCGCACGACGAGATCCTGGGCTTCGGTGCCGGGGTGCAGCGCATGGATGGCGCATCCCGTCGCGCGGTGGATGCGGTTGCGCTCCACGCGGACGCGGAGCGGCGGCCCAGCGGTAGGCGACGCTCCGCCCGACCCGAGCGCCGGCGCGGAGCCGCCCACCCGGATCCCGTGGCCGGATGCCTTGTGGACGTGGTTGTCGAGGACGGCGACGCGGTCGCTGCCGTCGCTCACGACGACGGAGCCGCGCAGGCGGTTGCCCTCCACGCGCGCGATGTCAGCCTGGAGGTGCACGGCAGGCGTGGCCGTGACCGTGTTGCCCGCGACGTGGACGCGCGACGCGTCGCGCGCGACGATGCCCGGCTGGTCGGCGGCCTCGACCGTGCAGGCCTCGACCCGGACGCGCCCGGCCTGCTCGAACCGGATCGCGCCATGGACGCTTGCGGCCTCCACGCGCAGGGCCGCGACGGCCACGTCCTCGACGACGGCGCCGGAGCCCTCCACCCAGACCGCAGGCTGCCCGGCGGGCGCGACAAGCACCGAGGCGTCGCCGCACCCCTCCAGCGTGACGCCGCCGTGCAGCCGCAACGGCTCGTCCAGCGGGTAGGTGCCGGGGAGGATGTGCACGACGCCCGGGCCGATGCTGTCGACGGCGTCTTGGATGCCGTGGCGGTGGCCGTCGTCGTGGATGAAGTGCCCGATGCTGCGCTTCCCGTCGCCGACGCTGGTGGTGGCGCAGGGGGTGTCGAGCTCGGTGAGGGGGGCGAAGATGCGCCGGCAGTCCCGCACGACGGGATCCCATCCCTGGGGTACGGCCGCGTCCGCCCGCCACTCGACGATGGCGAGCTTGGCGTGGTGGACCTTCCCCCGGGGCGGCGCGTCCTCGAGCGGCTCGACCGTGCCGTGGTCGCCGGGGACCCCGGAGGCGCGTGCCGTGAACGCCCACCAGTCGCCGGTGCGGAGGTCCCTGCGCTTCGGCGGGTCCTCGCTCCCGCTCGGGGAGTCCTTGACGTGGAAGCGGACCTCCACACCGTCCTCCAGGTGGAGGTACTCCGGCGTGTCCCCGGTCGCGCCCACGGTGACGGCGCGCGGTGCATGCAGGTGGTCCCAGCGGCGCAGACGGGGATGAAGGGACGGCTTCGCCGATGGGTCGGGGCACGCGACGGGGCGGTCCAGGTCGACGCGCATGTCCCCCTCATGGACCTTCACGACACGGGCGAAGGCGCCTGGCCTGCGCTCCAACTCGGTCGTGTCCGTCACCAGCTCCACCCAGTCGCCGGGGCGCAGGCCGAGGACGCGGTCGCGCCCGAAGCCGGCCACCTGGACGGACCTCTCCAGGCCGGAGCCGGGCAGATGGCTCGTGACCGGGAAGACGACGGAGCCGTTGTCGCGCGACCACTTGAAGGTCGCCACGAGGCGGATCATGTCCACGCTCTTGGCGACCTCCTCCTCCATGCGCAGCCGGCCGTCCTGCTCCACCTTCTTGATGTAGGTGAGGACGCTGGCGCCGCCTGCTCCGAACAACTCCACGGCGTCGCCGACCTGCCATGGTCTTCCGCCGATGCCCGCGGCCTCGAACAGGTCCGGCTCTGCGGCGTCCCGGGAGGCTGGTCCCTTCTCGTCCTCGCCAAGGGCCACGTCCTGCGGCAGCGGGTAGGGCCATCCCGGCTGGTGGACCTCCACGCGGTACAGCCGGTTCTCCAGACCATGGTAGCCACGGCGGGGCTGCACCTCGCAGGGGGACGTCACCTCGTCGGGCGGCGTGCCCCGGCTGGAGAGGCCCACGGCGGGCTCCGCCGTGAGCAGCTTCCAAGCCTCCGGCTCGTCGGGGCAGAGGTGGTCCTTGGGTGCCTTCATCCACCTGACCTGGGCAACGGTCTGGGTGCGCGTGGCGGTGTCGAGCCCGTCGAGGGCGGGCTCCAGCAACCCCTCATCCACGTCGGCCGTGACGTGCCGTTCCCACACCTCGGCGTAGACGACGTGGCGCTCCGTGTCCTCAGGCGCCAGGTCGGGCGGTGACCAGCGTCCCTCGCCCTGCTTCGTGTACCACGTGTCCTCTTCGAGGGTGGCGAGCAGGCCGTCCACGTAGAGGCGGCCCCGGCTGAGGCGCAGGTCCGGCGAGGCCCCGTTGAGACCGAAGGTCACGCCGAAACCGGCGTCGTCGCGCGGCGCGCCGTGCATGCCCACGATGTCGCGGGTGCGCACGCGGCGCTCGTGGGCCTGGATGTCCATGGCCTCGTTCCAGTCGGCGTCGAGGTCGACGCGGCCCTGCTGCCGCAGGACGCGGGTGTACTGGCGGGACGGCTTGTGCGTGAAGCGGGTGAAATCTCCTTTCATGGTCGGGCCTCGTGGATCGAGAGGGTGTGGCGGCGGCCGAGGGGGAGGTACTCCTCCATGCGGGCGTCGAGGTTCTGCTCCCGCAGCGGGTCGCCCAGCATGTGATGGGCGCCCATGCTCCTTCCGTCCTCGGCGCCCTCGCGCACCGCTGGGTGTGTGTCGGGGCGCAGGCGGGCGTAGTCCGGGTGCCCGTAGCGGCGCGACACGAAGATGGGTGCGACGCGGTGCCGGAGGATGTCGAGCGCCTCTTGGCCGGCTTGCGGGCCGAGGGCCTCCTCCTCGCCCGCGGGCTGGCAGCGGAACCCGCGGGGGGCGAGGCTGCCGTGGGGGACGTGGCTGAAGCGGACGCAGCCCTCCTGCCGCCGCTCCACGGTGACGGGGTCGACGAAGAGGGTCTCGGAGGCGTCGAGGGTGCGGGCGTGCACCGTCCCGAAGACCGTGCATCGTTCCAGCCGCAGGGGGCCTCCCCACGTCGCGCTCCCCGTTCCGCCGGAGGGAGGCCTGCCCGCGAACGCGACGCCGGGCCCCCCGCCCTCCTCCGGCGCCTGGAGGATGCTGTCGGTGGCGTGCACTCGGGTCATGTCGGGGTCCAGCCGCAGCGGACCCACCACGCTGTGGTCGATGCGCAACTTGAGATCCGCGTCGTCGGCAGGCTCGATGGCGGGGGCCATCGGGTGCTTCAGGCTGCCGTCGGGCTTGCGCCGCAGGCCCGGCATGAGCGTGCTGTGACGGAGATGCAGGTCCAGCGGCCCATCGATGCGGAGCCGTCCCTGCACACAGATGCCGTCCAGGGTCAGACGCGCGTTGGGCGCGCCATGGACGTGGACGGGGCCACGCAGGTGGGGCCATTTCATCGGACCTGCCCGCACGACCAGTTCCGCATCCTCCGGGACGTTGATGCTCGTGAGGGCATCGCGGGGCTCCTCGTCCGTGTCGACGGTGATGAGGCCCACGGGGGCGGGTCCCTGGAGGGCATCCCATTCGTTGAGGACCGTCGCGAGGCTGTCGCCGGGGCCGACGGTCGCCTGCCATGGATCTCCGAGGGGGCGGGCCCCCTCGCGCCGGTACGCGCCGCCGCCCAAGAGCGCAGGCACGCCGCGCCGGTACGTGACACGCATGCGCCGCGCCCCGCTGTGCTGGATGACGCGCCCCGTGGCGACATCCACGGTCACGCGGATGGGGACGAGGGGCGCGTCGTTCCCGTCCGGGCCGGGAAGGGGGGCGCCCCCGTGGTCGATGTAGCGGAGGCTGCCGGGGACCGACGAGGCCTTCACCACGTTACCAGGGTCGCCCTCATCCTCGACGTCGACCGTGCCCCAATCCCCGAGCCCCATGACGTGCACGGCGCGGGCGGGCACTGGGTCGTCACCGTCCCAGAACTGGAGCGCCCCCCGGGGGCCGACCAACCCCTCCTCGTCCACGCCCCCTGCCAGGAACGCCTTGCGGGCGCGCTCAAGGTCGGCGTGGACCACCAGGGACCGCAGAGGGCCGTCCGTGCCGAAGAGGGGCAGGTCCGCATCGAGTTGGCCGATGCGGAACGCGCGGCCGTGGTAGGGATGTCCCGGCGCGAGGGCCACGCGCCGCAGGAACTGGCGCCGCGTCTCCAGGTCCTTGTGCGGCAGGGCGTGGAAGGTCACGTTGCGCGGGTGCGGCCGCGGGCCGTCGCGCCCGTGATGGCGCACATCCACCGTGCGGGTGGTCGGATCGAGGTGGCCGCGCACGTTGTCCATGACGTCGGCGCAGCGCACGGGCGCGGCCCCGACAAGACTGGCTTGGGGATCGATGCGGACGGACCAGCGCGGCGGCGGACCGTGCGACCGCACATGCTCGAGATGCTGCGACCAGCCGAGCCGCTCGAACTCCGCTGCGGCGTGGACGCTCCAACCCGTGACGTCTGCGGCCAGGCCCTCCAGCATCGAGAGGATGCCCTTCCGGCGGCGGTACTGGATGGTGCGAGCGACGTCGCGGCGGCGCGACTGGTCCACGTCGTGCAGGGGCCGCGTGCCCACGAGCTCCCCGAGGTACGGGACCACCCAGTCGGTGCACGTGTCGATGAAGAGGTCATCATACAGGCCTTCGACGTCCCGGCGCACCAGGTCGGCCTGGTCGGAAAGGATGCGCAGGAGCGCCTCGAGGGCTCGGCCTCGCCGCAGGTCCTCGATGCGGTGCACCGCGGGCAGCAAGGCGTGCAGGTCGGGCTTGAGCGTGGTGGGGTAGGGCGTCATGGGGCATCTCCCGGAAGCAGGACCCGCAGGTCGTCGGCCGCGAGCGTCGGGATCTCGTGGGGCTCCATGCGGAGCCGGTGCGGTGCCGCGCCCTCCGCTGCGGGCCGCCTCCCCAGGCGTGTCATATGGACGCCCGCGACGCCCGCCAGATCGTGCAGCATCCGTGTGAGGGCACTGTGGTGGACGGCCTCGCCGAGCGAGCGCCGGTCGAGGTGGAAGGACGCCAGGAGGGTCTCGCGGACCGCCCTTCGTACAGCATCCGGGTCGTGGCGGGGGTCAGGCTCGACGTGGACCGTGAGGGCGATGGGTACGGGGTCGTGGACGCGCAGGGACAGCGCCTGGTGCGGGTCGCGGCGCGCGTCCAGGTAGTCCACGAGGTCCTTCCGGAGGGGGTGCCCGTCCCCGATCCTCTCGTTGCCCTCACCGACGATGGTCAGTTGCACCACCTGCCTGCCGCCGAGCCATGCCGGCGCGGCCCGCGCCTTGGCGACGCCGACGTAGGAGCGGGCGGCGTCCTCGAAATCGCGCAGCGACACGACGCGGTCCAGCGTGAGCACGCTCTCCGGCGCCGCCCGCCGCGTGACATCCAAGGGTTCCTCGTCGATGCCTCCCTCGGCCGGCAGGGGGTTCGTGGCCGCCTTCAGGCCCTTGGGCTTGTCCTTGGGGTTCCGCACCTGGCCCGCGCGGGCGTTCCCCTCCCACCCAGTCCCCTTCCTGTAGAGTGCAGACACGTTGCCTGTGCCCGTGGGCAGCCGCGCACCCTTCACGCCGTCGCCGAAGCGGACGCGGGTGCCGTCCGGGGTGCGCTCCAGGACGTAGGCCGCGTCGTCGGGACCGGCCCCGTGCAGGCTGGTGCGGCGCTCCCACTCGATGCCTGCCACGCGGACCAGGAGTTCCGGTCGGACCCCCTTCTCGCCCCTCGGGTCGGCGACGAACGTGATGGGCGTCTTGGTCACCTGGAAGACCTGGTGCGACGCGGCGGCCTGGCCGTCGCCGAGGACCTCGAGGCGTTGCGTCTCGCCGTGGGTGGCGGCGGCGACGTTGCCATGCAGGACCACAGTGGCCGGGTCGTAGGCGTGGGCGAGGACGCCCCTGAGCTCGATCCTCGTCCGCGCCCCTGCCGCCGTCTCTACGGTCTCCACGCGCCCGACCTGCACGGGCTCGGCGCCGACTGCGCGCGCGTCGCCCACCACCCCCGACCGCCTGCGCTCCACGTCGTCGTCGAGGACTTGGCTGCCGAAGGTTCCAGGTCCGATGCGGATGGAGCCGATGGGGAGGGGGGCGCCCACCTCGACCGGTCCTGGTGTGAGGTAGAGCGCCCCGTCCAGGGACGGGTGGTCGGGGCCCGCCGCCAGCCGCACGACGGTCGGGGGGCCTTCGGGGGAAAGGATGGAAAGCCGCTCACTTGGCCAAGAGGTGGTGTCCGCGTCGCCCGTCCGCACCACGGTACCTGGCATGTACGACCCCGCAGCCGTGAGCCGCAGGATGGGCGGCAGGCCCAGCGCGACCGCCGGGTTCTGCGGGGGCAGGAAGGCGGCGTACACGGCATCCCCAGGTCCATAACCGTCCCCGCTTCCGTCGTCGAAGACGATCTCCGTCTCGCCCGCCACGAACGACGTGACAAGGGTCACGTGGTCGGCCGTCAGTGGGGTCCCCGGCAGGATGCCTTCCGGGGCATGGCCACCCATCACGATGTCGCCGGGCTCCGGTCCGGTCTTGGCGTTGCCCGGGGCCTTCAGGGCAAGGACATCGGAGCCGGGGCCGATGCACCGCAGCCCGCGCGGGGTCCCGACCTCCTTGATGCTCGGAAGCGCGACGCGCTCCCCCTCCAGCACGAGGGTCCTGCCAGCCTCGAGGGCCGGGTAGAAGGTGTCCAGGTCGATGCGGGCGGTGCCGTTCCAGAGCGGGTGGGCCGGCGCCTCGGACTGGGGCAGCTCCGGACCGAACGACAGCAGGGAAGAGGAGCTCACCGGGTATTTTTCGGCCTCGGAAGGCTTGGACGGCGTCGTCTGCAGCCTCGTCACGGAAGCGGAAAGGCGGTAGCCGCTGCGGCCCACGACCGTCGCGCCGTCCACGCGCAGGAGCAGGGACTTGCCGGTCTCGTGCAGCACCGCCCAGGAGCCGGGACCGATGGGGTAGGTGCTATCAAGGTCGAGCGGGCCTTCCGTGGTGGCGTCCTTCTTGAACGGGACCCCGTTCTCAGGCAGCCTGTGGAAGAAGTGGATCGTGTCCCACTCGTGGACCTTGGTCACGAACTCAGGCGGGAACGGTGATTGCGTGACGAGGGCCTTCGCCGCGTCGTAAGCTTGTTTCAGCTCTTTCCAATCTGGCGCGTTGTGCCCGAATCCGCGGGCGGTCAGCGCGAGCGGATGGATGCGCAGCGGGTCGTCGCCATCGCCCTCCTTCCGTCTCCACGTCCACCGGATGAAGGTCGACCCCCGGCCCTTTGTTCCCTCGGGCTTCCCCCCCGGCGCCGCACCTCCCTTCCTCTCCGGTCTCCGCTCGGTCACCTGGGTGACGGTGGCAAGGGCCCACGGCCCGTTGCTGGGGTCCTGCCGGCGCGCGTCGGAGACGAGGAGGATGGTGTCGCCCGGGGCGAGCCCTGTCTTTGTCCCCGCGAGCCACGCCTGCGTAGCGGACAGGGTCGCGGGCGCGTCGCGGCCGGTGCGGGGGCGCAGGCGGTTGAGGCCCGGCTCTCCCAGCAGGGGGTCCCAGGTCTCGAAGACCACCGCCTTGCCGCCCGGGTCGGGGACGCTCTGGATCCGTAGGCCCGCCGGCAGGTTCACGGGGACCTCGCCTTCGACCGTGAAGGCGATGCGGGTGCTGGCGGAGCGGCCCGGCGCCGGGCGGTGGCCCACGAGCGCCGTGATGCGGTGCAGCGCGTCCTCCCGGTCCGCTGTCCCCAGGAACACGCTGTTGGCGATGCGCTCCTGGTAGAACGTCACCACGTCGAGGGACGTCGCCCAGGCGTCGATGAGGGCGGGCACCGGGTCGGTCGTGTCCCGCGCCGTGAGTCCGGCGAGGGGGCGGCCGCCGTCGACCGAGGTGCGGGACAGGGCCTCCAACATGGCGCGGCGGAAGCGCGCGTGGTCGCCGACGCGGTACACGACGGAGGCGAGCCCGGGGCGGTTGCCGAGCGGGGCGGGGGTCGCCTCGCCGTGCGGGTGCGTGGCGCTGCCCGGGGAGGTCACACGGCACCCCCCGAGACGGCCACGTCGAGGCGGCCGTTGTCGTCACGGGCCGGGTCGTCGCCGAGGCGGACGACCTCCAGGGGCCCCAGGTCCAGGGCGCCGCCCGTGGGGCCGGGGCCGCCGTTGCTGCGCCTGAGGGCCGCGATGCGCACGCTCTCGACGCCCTCCACCGCATGCACGGCGGCGACGATGCGGCTCAGGTGCAGGCGCTCCCCGAACGTGTGGTCGTCGGGATGGAAGAACGCCCTGCGCCCGTCCGGCAGCACACCCGTCCCCAAGGCGGCGCGCACCGCCTGCTCGACGTCCGCCGCGATGTGGTCGGGCCGCGCACAGACCTCGACGTGCAGGTCGATGGGGACGTGATGCGGGCCGCGCACCTCGACGTCGTAGCCTGTCTGCGTGAAGCGGAGCGACCACGCCCTGAGCCGCGCCGCAAGCGCCTCGTCGAGGTCGGGACGGCCGAGGGGGTCGACGTAGAGGAAGACCGTGTGCCAGCTTCCCGTCCATCGGAACCGGGCCACGGCGCCCTGGACCTCGGGATGGCGCCGCGCCACGGCGGCGTAGTCCTCCTCGGTCACGGCGCGCCGCATCACGGCGCGGAACGCTTCGGTGGCGTCGCGCCGGGCCGCCTGCATGTCCTCGGGGGGCTCGCCGCCCCAGGACGGGAGGGGGTTCCGGACCTTCTGCACGGCGTTGCGGAGGTGACCCTCCACTCTCTCGCCGACGTGGCGGAGGGCGTCGCGGCCGATGTGGCCGGCGGGCCCGTTGCCGACGCGGTACCACATATGCAGCGTGCTCCCGTCCGGCGGTGCGCGGCCGAGGCGGCCGTCGCCGAAACGGAGGTAGGTGGCGTCCTCCTCGTCCTCCACCGCCATGAGGCGGTCCTGGCCGTCTGCGTCCAGCAGATCGCCAGGTTCCCACGTCTCGTCCACGAGCGACTCCTGGTCGGAGAGGTCGCGGCAGAGCAGGGCACGGACCTCCGGCCGCGTAGCTCCCGTGCCGCGCAGGATGTCGGCGGCCGGACCCGTCGTGGGCGCCGGCCGCCGGTGCGTGAGCGGGCCCTCGCGGAGACGGAAGCGGTGAGCGCGGCGCTGCGAAGGATGGGGTGGCGCGGCGGGGACCTGCACCTCCTCCAACGAACGCAGTTCCCCGTCCCTCGGCGGCTCGACGCCCCCGGTATCCAGGCCCTTCGCGAGGATTCCGCCGGCCTCCGGGGCCCAGCCCGCGTTGATGCTGGCGCCGTGGTCGGCGAGCACGAGGTTCCCCCGCGCCACCGTGGCATCGTCGTAACGCAGGCCCAGGCCGTCGAAGCCTGTGACGGGGAGGTCGCAGGTCGGGGCGTCCGCGCGGTCCCAATGGACGCGGGTGACGTCGAGGGGCGCCCCGTCGTCGCCGATGGGGTCGACGATGCCGGGTTCCACCGCGCTCAGCCGCACGAGGAACCGGTGCGCAGGGTCCGCGTCGGCCTCCAGGCCCGTGCCTGGGTCGAGCACCTCCTCCAGCAGCAGGAGGTCGCCGGGCCGCAGGACGCGCCGCAGGTCGCCGCGCAGGTCAGCACGGGTCGCCCCCGCGGGCAGGACGCAGGACTCCAGGCCCCACGGGTGGATGCGGAGGAGGTTGCGGCGGGGATGCAGGAGGGCCTCCTCCATGCTCTCGTAGGTGACGTCGGCCCGGCGCATGGCGTCGCCCCGCTGGTGGGGCGCCACCACGTGGCCGTGCGGGATGCGCGTGGGGTCGCTGGGGATGGTGGAGTAGAAGGGGGTGCCGGCGGCGAGGGCCACGGTCTGCTGCACCTGCATCTCGACGACGGTCTGGGCGCTGGAGCCTTGGTGCAGGGCGTGGTCGACCAGCCGCGTGTGCCGCTGCACGGAGGTCCGCATGCGGGCCGTGCCGAGGTACGCCTCTGTGCCCACGACGTCCTGGGCGTAGCTGAGCCGGTCGGCCGCCCACGCCAGCTGCTCCACCAGCGTGACCATGATGTCCGCCTCGCTCTGGCCCTCCCAGTCCGGCATGAGGACCCGCAGCCGGTCCAGCATGAGGCTGCGGAATCCAGCGTAGTCGCGTGTCTCATAATCGATGACGGGAGGCGGCGGGGGAGGGGGTTCGGTGGGTGGCCGCGCACAGTCGAAGCGGGCGGGGCACGCCGCCTTGAAGTCGATGGCCACGGAGGCGAAGACCGGATCGATGGCGCTCGGCCTCGGGCCCGGGGCCTCCGTCCCGTCCGGGTCCAGGCGCTCGCGGTGGACGTGGAGCGTGTGGCGTCCGAAGCCGCCGGGCCGGTCCATCTCCAGCCGGAGGTGGTCGCCCTCGTGCGGTGCGCCGTTGGGGACCTTGCCTGCCGTCACGACACGGGGCGGCGTGTCACGGCCCAGGGTGGTGAGGCGGAAGGCGTCGGGCCGCTTCGCCAGGGCATCGATCAGGACAAGGTCCTTGGGATCGATGAGATGCAGGCGGACGACGCTCGGCGCCCCGACAGCGGGGGGCTCCGTCTCCACGAAATCGATGCCGTTCAGGCCCACCGTCGTCTTGACGTCCTGGCGACGCTGCCACGCGTCGCC
>Ga0299906_10002660_pt1 | contig 14795 bp, 17 predicted proteins | sample RVTome_14_FD_200259 | JGI IMG/M metagenome (GOLD analysis project Ga0299906, IMG submission 200259) | Soil microbial communities from uranium-contaminated site in the Upper Colorado River Basin, Wyoming, United States - RVT145D125 (version 2) ... | reverse complement strand
TCGCTCGTGCAGGCGGTGCCAGCGCCCTGTGCTCCCGGGGGCGGCGTCGGCAAACGACGCCGGCGCCTCCAGGCATGTCTCGAGCTCCTTGGTGGCGGCTCGCAGGAGGCTTGCCTGGATGGTCTTCAGGGTCTGGCGTGTGCACTCTGACAGGTCGAGGCTCTCGCGGCCGGTGGTCAGATCGACGAGGCTGGGGCGCTTGAGGCGCGCGACGATCTGGAGGTCTTGCAGGTAGAGACGCGGCCAGGACTCCTCGACGCGGTAGGGGATGTCGTCGACGTAGATGCGGTCGCGGTTCCAGCCCTTCTCCAGCCACGCCTCGAACTCGTCCTCCTCGACGCGGAGCGCGACCTTGTCGACGTGTTGGTGGCCGCTCAGCCGCCGCGTGCTTGATGCGCCGTCTCGCACCTCCGTGAGCAGCACCTCGTCGCTCCACGTCGCCGTCGTTGCTTCGGCGCGCTTGACGACGTCGTGCAGGAGGCGCTTGGGGGCGTGCACGTCCACTCGGGTGCCCCACGGCCCCGTGCAGGGAGCCTCGTGGCTGATGCGGAACCCCCATCGCGGCGCGCCCCCGACCATGAAGCACCCCACGACGAGCTCGTAGCGCGCTTGGTCGGCCTGGCTCCTGGTGGTGAGGGTGAAGGAGTCAACGACCTTCAGGGGGGACTTGGATCCGATGCCCCACGCGCCCGTGTACGCGTCGGATGCACGCCTGGTGCTGCGGCCAAGCACGCGGAAGGTGTCCTCCAGGAGGCGCCGGTTCAGGCCCGGGCCGTCGTCCTCGACGCTCACGAGATCTGTGTCATGATTGACCGTGATCCGCACGGCACCCTGGTGGCCGGGCTCTGTGCTGCGGCGTTCCCGGAGCGCGTCGCGCGCGTTGGACAGCAGCTCCTGGACCCAGGTGTCCTCGCGGCCGTACACGCGGCGGCGGAAGGCCTCGATGGCCGTCTCGTCGTCGGCCTCAAGCACGTGGACGTCGTTGTCGTGGGCAAGCAGTTGCACGCTTTGCTGGGGGACCTGCATGTCGTCTTCCTGGGCCGCGCGGCCCGATTGGGCGGCGCGCGGCTCAGGCCTCCACGGCCACTTCCAGAAGCGGGGCGTGGATCTCGTGGACGACGCGTTCCCGGGCCTCGACCTCGCGGCCGTGCTGGATGATGCCGGGGAGCTTGTCGACCTGCAGGAGGCGCTCGGCCTGCAATAGGCCGTCGTGCAGCGTGGAGGGCTGCACGTCCTTGCGGGCCCACGCTCCCACCAGGGCGTCGTAGAGTCCCCACGCCGTCACCCGGTCCCCCCAGTGCCGGCTCAGCCGCGGCCCCGCCGTGAGAAGGTCCTGCGCGGCTTGCGCGCTCTGGCCGAGTCCGCGAAGGGCGAGGCGGGCGTCCTCCACATCGAGGGCGTGATCGGCCGCGAGGCGAAGGTGCCTTGCCAGGTCGGGGCTTCGTTCGACGATCTTCGGGAACACCTTGGTGAGCTCGGCGGCCTTGGTGCCCTTGTGGGGCGCCGTGACGCGCCCCAAGAGGCGCGGCATGACGTAGGTGCGGCCGCCGCCGGTGGCGGTGCAGTCGGCGCGCAGGGACACGTAGGGTCGGCCGTGGCTGTTCTGGAACGTCACGCCCAGGTGCACCAGCAGGCCATCGGTGGCCCCGAACGCGATGGGCACGGCGTAGCGGTCGTTCATGAAGCACGCGTCCACGAGCAGATGTCCGTGCTCGGACTCGAACACGGTGCCCTTGGGCTCCGCGTTGCGGGCCTCCAGGGCCGCCAGGACGCGTGCGAGGAGGTCGGCGTGCTGGTGCACCTGGAAGCACTTGCCCACCGTGGTGATGGGCTCTCGGCTGTGCCGGAAGAGGAGCCCCTTCTGGTCCGGGAAGTGCACGGCTCCGCACGTCACGGGATCCGTGGCCTCCTCTGCTTCCTCCAGGCCCTCCACCAGGCTTCGCAGTTGCGCGACGCCACGGAAGGGGTGGCGCTTGCCGCGGGGCGTGAATGTGGAGCCGTCGAGTCGTTGCATCATGGGTGTTCACCGGGGCGTCCGCCCCGCGTGGAGGGCGGACGCAAGGCGCTGCCCGACCAAGGCCTCCGGGACGCCTTCCAGGAGTTCCTCGAGGGCACTGACGAGGCGGCGCGCCTTGGCCCGGGCCGGTTCTTCCCGCACGGCGCGGGCGGCGAAGCGGTGCGCGCGCAGCAAGAGGTCCTGGCAGGATGCCCAGGCGGCCCCGTCGCGGCCGGGAAGGACGCCGGCGCGCCGCAGGGCCAGGCGCAGGCACGCCTGGGCGTGGGCCAGGAGCACGCTGGGGTCGTGGGGTCGCTGGCAGGCGGCGCGGGCACTCGCGTGAAACGATGCACCGTGGTCGCCCACGGCGGCCATGAGGCAAGCCTCGTCCAGAAGGGCGAAGGATCCGCGGGGGCTCGTCTGCAATGCCAGGAGGCGGTCGAAGGAGGCGGCGTAGTCCGCGTCGGGCTCCACGCCTGCCAGGTCGAGTAGATCCATGGTGCACCTGTGGGCCCGGCGACCGTCCCATCGCGGCCGCCGGGCCACCTGGCCCCCGGCGGCCTACTCGTCGGCCTCGGCGCGGCGAAGGACGATGCGCTCGCCGTGGCCGCTGGGACTGAAGTGGTCCCAGAGCGCCTCCGCGGCGGCGCGGTCCTCGCCGTCGCAGGCGTGCGCCCCGACGTCGCCGTCCTCGTAGTGGAACTCGATGACCAGCTCCGATACCGGGGGCAGGACGCGGAACAAGGCCTGGACGTGGTCGATGTCGATGATGCGATTGGCTGGCTCCGAGTGCCCGAAGCGCACCAGCACGGCATGCCGGGACACGTCCAGGACGCGGCCCACGGCGCCTTCCGGGATGCCCGCGTAGGGGCGCGCGAGGATGACGCGGTCCCCGCGGCCCAGAAGGCGCGATGCCTCCCGGGGTGCCATGGCGTCGAGGATCCGGTACTGGTTCGCGTCGTCGATGGAGTCGGATTGGTCGATGACGACGACCACGACGTCTGCGTCTGGGTCGTCCGGGTTCTCCGCCCGCGTGCCCAGGGGGAATCGGACGTGGTACGTCCAGCCCTGCGGAGCCGCGAGGTGCATGGAGGACTCGATGCGCCCGATGGCGCCTGGCGCGGCTTGGCCGTTGCCGTCCTCCTCGCCGTGGATGCTCACGATGCGCGTGCCTACGGGCAGTGGGTGTCGATACATGGTTCACCTCCCCGGGTCGCCGGGTCACATGGGGGCCCGGCGGCCAGGCGCACCACGCGCTGCACGGCCTCGCCCAGACGGGGCAGGATAAGGTTCTCGACGTTCCGTGTGTCGGATTCGACGGCGCAGAAGCGGGCTCCCAGGCGCAGGGCGGCGAGGCTGGCGCTGCCACTGCCGCTGTAGAGGTCCATCACGAGGTTCCGATCCGGCGGGGCGCGCCCGCGCTTGCCGGGTCCAAGAAGGGGGCGCAGGAGATCCATGAGCATCGGGACGGGCTTCTCGCAGGCGTGGCTGCGCGCCCGAAGCTCCGCGCGCTCCGCGTCCGGGATGGCTTTGGGGGAGCCGTGGCGCTCCAAGGCGGTTTGCCAAGCCGCCTCGTCCTGCGTGGTGAAGTCCGTGTACGGCGTCTTTGCGGCTGGGGAGAGCCGGGGGTGTTGCAGGACGTTCGTGGTGGAGAGGTCGTGGAACGCGGGGCGTCCTTGGCCGGGCTTGTAGAAGGCGAAGCAGGGCTCGCTGGCGGGGGCCCACCCGTAGCCGGGGCCCTTGCCCTTGACCCACGTGATCTCGCGAAGCGGCCGAAACCCCAGGTCCATCAATTCGCCCAGAACGCGCCACTGCTTGGCCGCTGCTTCCTGCATGGGTGGGAGCCAGCACAGGAACACGCCGCCGGGACGAAGCGCGCGCCATATCTCCGCCAGGACCTCGGCGGGCAGGTCGGGGGTGCTGAACCAGCGCGTGCCGGCGCCCGCCATGCGCGTCGTCGTGCCACGGGACGTGTGCTCGGTCATGTAGCTCCACGGCGGATCGGCGATCACGACGGGCAGGGAGTCGTCCGGGCACAGGCGCAGCACGTCCAATACATCGGCCTCGAAGACCGAGCCCGCCAGGCCGTCGAGGGTGAAGACGAGACGGCCGCGGCCGTCCTTGACCACCAGGCCCTCCGCTTGGAGTTCGGTCAGGGTGCGCCGCACCGAGTTGCGGGGCGTGAGGCCGCCGTGGAAGACGCGTCCGTCGTGCTCTTCCAGGTCGACTCGCAGCGTGTCGTCCACGACATCCCTGGTCTGCGCTGCGCCACTTGCTTGGTAGGCGGTGAGGCATTCCTGCACGAGCTGCTTCTGCGACACGGGGTCCACGCCGGGCGGGGCCCCGTGGCGCGTGGTTAAAACGGGGACGCGACGTGGCGGCAGTGGCATGCGCATCCAGGTGAACGACACGTTGCAGGCCACCATCGGTGGCAGGGAACTATCGATCGACGTGCAGGTATCCTTCGACGGCGCCCCGCCTGAACTGCAGGCCGTCCTGGAAGCGGTCGGCAGGGGGTTCCATGGCGCCGGCGCCGTGGGGGAAGTGGCTACGGACCAGGATCAAGTGGAAGCGCCACCGGCCGAGAAGAGCGAGAAGGCGGCGTTCCGGTGGCAGAAGCCGGACCTGCACGCCAAGGCCATGAAGAGCGTGCACCGCGTCGTCTTGGCCTTGGCCAAGGCCGATCGCAAGGGCTTCACCGTGCAGGAGGTCGTCGAGAAGGCCCGCATCAGCGCCGTGCCCGCTTACAAGATGCTCAAGGACGACCAACCGCAAGGCGCGTACGCGGCCAGGTTCTTGCGCACCACGAAGATCGGCCGCAGCCAGGTCGTCGACCTCACGCGCGAGGGCCGCCACCTGGCCAGCCTCATCCGCGCCGGCGAAGTGCCCGCCTGAAAGCGGCTAACGCATGCCGCGGGCGGAGACCCGTCCACGACCACGCGAGTGGGCGCCCCTTGAACGGCCACGCCTGCCAATCCGTGGGCCGCCGCAACCGTCATGCCCCCTGGACGGGTCCGTCCGGTGTGCAGGCGGGCATCGATCAGCAGACGTTGACGTTCCGTGAACAGGACGACGGACGTAAGGTCGCCCGCCTCCCGTCCGGCAAGGTGGTCCTGGTCCACTACGACCACATCCCGGCAGTTGGCGACGGCGAGACGTGGCTCGTCCGGTTGGAGCACCACGACCTCGTTGCCGTGGCCTACCCCATCGAGAAGATGAAGGTGCCTGCCAAGGAGCCCCTGCCGCCGCCCAAGCCGCCGGCAACCGTGGAGCCCAGGGCCGCCAAGCCCGTCGAGCGAGCGGTACCAGCGCCGACGAAGCCTGCTCCGCCCGCCAACCGGCCATTGCCGGACATGTTCATCCGCCCCGAGGACCGCATCGCGATCTTCGTCGACGGCGCCAACATGGACGGCGCCTGCCGCGACGCCGGCTACCGCATCGACTACTTCCGCGTCGGCAGGTTCCTCCGAGGCAATGCGTCCTTCCGGGCCGCGTACTACTACGTCGCCGACTTCACGGCACAGGACCCCATGCAGAACCGCTTCCTCGACTTCCTGGCGCATTCAGGGTACATTGTCCGCAAGAAGCCCGTCAAGGTCATCGTGGACAAGGACACGGGCGAGAAGGTGTTCAAGGCGAATGTCGACACCGAGATGGTCCTCGACATGGTCAACACCGCGGACAACTACGACGTCGCCTTCCTCCTGTCCGGCGACTCCGACTTCGATCGGTGCGTGGACCTGCTGCGGTCACGAGGCAAGCGCGTGTACCTCATGACCAGCGAGCGCGCCGTGAGCCGCGAACTGAGCCACGTCGCGGACAAACCCATCTTCTTCATCGAAGACTACCGGGACCTCCTGGAGAGAGAGGAATAGGCTGCATGGCAAGTCCACGCGACCGCGTCCACCAAGCCCTTGACGCTTTCCTCGCCGAGGACGGCGAGCTGCTGGGAAACGATGTCGCCGAGCGCACGATCGCGCAGCGGTTGGCTGCGCACCTGCAGGCCGCGTTTCCAGGATGGCACGTGGATTGCGAATACAACCGGGACATGGACCTGGTCAAGCGCCTGATGTACGCGATTGAGCCGAATGGCCACGTGAGCAACCGTGACGTCCAGCCGGACATCATCGTCCATCGGCGGAAGACGACGCAGAACCTCGTTGTGATCGAGATCAAGAAGACCACCAACCCAGAGGCTGACGACAAGGACCTCTTGAAGTTGGAGGCATTCATAGATCAGCTCGGTTACGAGAATGCCTGTTTCCTTCGGCTGGTGGCCGGGCCCAGAGGGCCCGGACTCGCAAGGGAGGTCTGGATGTCGGCCGCAGGGCCGTGAGCGCATGAACCCGAGCTAAGAACGCCAATCGCTACGTGGCTGCCTGCACGAAAAGCGCGACCAGACCGTCCAGGTCCCGCGGCACGGCATGCGTGGGGTGGTTGAGTCCGTTCATGGCGCCGATGCTGCCAGGACTGAACTGGCCCGTGTCCGTGGAGAAGTCCACGACATGCAGCCGGTGTCCGCGTTCTTCGTGGACGAGCCGCAGATCCAGGCGGCCCATGACGCGGCCATCGGCGGTGGCCTCGATGGTGACGTTGCACGCGATGCCGAACGGGCCATGCGCCTCGACCTGCCACGCGGGGAACCGCTTGGCGATGGCGTGCCGGATGGGGTGGACGGTGCCGGTGAACCAGTCGACCCGACGCCCCCGCAACGCCTCCAGCTTGGCCTCCATGGCCTCGATGCGCTTGTCCAGGTCGGCCTGGCCGCGCCAGTACGCCTCCTGAACGGCGTCCAGGCCCATCACCGCGCCTCCGCGGCCGCCACGCGGCAGGCCTGCACCCGCGAATGGGCGGCAACCTCCAGCAGGCCCAACGCGAACTCCTGCGCCTCCTCGGCCGTGAGGCCGCGCCCGGCGACGTCGACCCCGTCAGCGTGGGCCACGGCCTCCACGCCGCCCACAACGAAGCGACGCTCCACGGGGTCCTTGAGACGCATCAGGATGTCGTGGCCGCGTTCGACGGCCGCAGTGGCCCACTCGGTCGTGTCGCAGCCAAGCGTCGTGCGGGTCTCGGTCTCGGACCGGGCGAGGCTCAGGAGGTCTTCGAGGGTCTTGCAGAACACAGGTTCACCTGCGGCGCCGGGCCGCACGCGGCCGGCCCGGCGCGAAGGACTCCAGGCACACCGCGTCTTCGAGCAGGGACTTGCAGAGGGCGTTGGCCATTCCGACGGCGACGGCGTTGCCGATCTGCTTGATGATCTGTGTTTTGGTGCCGTGGAAGACGTAGTCCCTGAATCCCATGGCGTGCGCCAATTCGGTGGGTTGCACCATGCGGTATCGGATGTCCAGCAGCCACCCCTCGCGACCCGGCTTGGCGCTTGGCTCGACGAGGGCGAAGCGGTCGCGCGTCGTCGCCGTCGCCAGGGGCTCTTCGACGCTGCGGCTTGACCCGTTGCCGTAGTACTCTACGATGCAAGGCCGGACAAGGCAGCCGGCGCCATGCCCGGTGGGCGCGGGAAGCGGTGCCTCCAGGTCGTGGGTGCGGGGCCGCTGGTCGGTGCGCTCACCGAAGTTCGGGACCAGGAACGGCTGCGGGGCGAGGCGTGGCTCGACGAGGTGGCCGCCGCCACGAGCGGCAACGATCGTCTGCATGGGCTCCTCCATGCCGCGGGGGCGGTTGCAGCGCTCGCCGCCCATGACGCCGTTCGGGGGCAGAAGGAACGGCTTGACGAGCGCGATGGCGCCGCCGCTGGCCACGGTCGGAAGGGGCTGCTGCGCGCTGCGGGCCGCGCCGCCGGACTGCTGGCCAAGCACGAACGCCTGGGGCGCACTCGTTGGCACCAGGAGTGGCAGGACCCGGTTGCCGCGCCTGGAGGCGTGCTCGAGCAGGAAGTCCTCCAGTTCGATGCCGCAGTGGCGGCGCAGTCCTTCCGCGATGCGCCGCAGGGTGCGCGTGGCGAGGGGCTTCTTGCGGATGAACACGGACGTGCCCTCAAGGCTCCAGTCGATGATCTCGGCCGCGCCCCGCCACGGCCTCGTGCCCCGGCGGCCGTGTTGGCTGTGCGTCGGCTCGGGCCACGCGATGGGTCGGCCGTCGCGTCGCGCGATGAGGAAGAAGCGCTTGCGGCTGGTGGCGTCGCCGTGGTCCGCGGCGTTGAGGATGCGCCAGTCGACCGCGTAGCCGAGGAGGCGCAACTCGCGGATCCAGGCACGGAAGATGCTCCCGTCCCGCACCGGGCGCCCGTGCTTGACGGGCCCCCAGTCCATGAATTCCCGCACGTTCTCCACGAGGACGGCATCGATGTGGAGGTCGCGGGCCCAGCGCACCACCTGCCACGCGTGGGTGCGCATCTGGTCGTGGACGGGGGCGCCTCCGCGGGCCGTGCTGAAGTGGACGCAGCTCGGCGCTGCCAGTAGCAGGTGCAGGTGCCCGCCGGGGAAGAGGCGCCTTGGTTGCGCGGTCTCGATGTCCTGGGTGACGTGGCGGGCCCAGGGGTGGTTGGCCTGGTGGCTGGCGATGGCGGCGGCGTCGTGGTTGATGCCCACCAGGTCCACGTCACGCTCGAGCACGTGGCCGCGTTCCAGGAGCGCCTTGGCGAGGCCTGCGCTGAATCCGCCGGCACCGCAGAACATGTCGCACGCGTGGACGGCCGTGTCGTCGTCGGCGGGATTCCATGTCGCGGGGCTCCACGGCGAGAGCTCAGTGCGCCCGTGCCGCTCGCGCGTGCGCAAGAGGCTCGTCCGGCGCAGGCCCGCGGCGCATCGCCGCACGGAGCGAACGGATGCATCGAGGCTCGTGGCCAGTTCCCGGTACGTGGCCCCGGGCGATGCGCGGACGTAATCGAGGATGCTGGATTCAAGCAAAGGGCCGCCTCACGTGAAGGCGGCCCGCGGCGGTCAATCGTCCTCAAGCCACCAACGGGGGTGATAGCCGGAGGTGTATCCTTCGTCGATGAGGCCTGCCACGTGGCGAAGCACGTCCGCGGCGTCCGCGTTCGTGGTCCGTACCACGACGCGCACCGTCATGCACAGGCCCCGCGGCCCGCATCTAGACCAGACGGCCCGGCCGGGCGGTCTTCGGCCTCCAGCAGGAGGCGGTCCAGGAGCAGGTCCACGACCATGTGGGCGTCGAGTTGCGCGGTATCCACGTGGTCCCCGTCGGGGTCCGGGGTGCCTCTGCCGGCTCGGCGGTAGGCGTCGCACACCAAGTCGCCAGTCTCGGCCATCCAGTAACGCAGCAGGAAGGCGCCGTCTGGCGTGTCGTGGTGCCATTCGACCGCGTGGCCAGGCGGCATGCCGGTCAGGCGCATGGCTTGCAAGAGGAAGTCCTGCAACTCCTCCCGTGGTCGCGACGTCCAGGACTCGAATCCATGCTCCTCGGCAAACGCGCACACGTCGCCGTGGTTCCGTTCCAGTTCCTCATCGGCGGGCACGCGCAGGATCCTGAGGCGGTCGTCCTTGTCCGTCCCAAGCACGAAGCAGGCCTCTTTGCCGCGCTTGTCATCCGGGTCGCGGCGTGGAAGCAACGCACCGCCGTTCGACCGCGGCTCCAGCGCCTCAAGGGCCACTGCGACCTCGCAGTTCTCCGCGTGGTCGGCCAGGAGGGACTTCAATTCGTCGTCCGGGTCGTCCTCCGTGGCCGTTGGGTTGCCGCACACGCGGCACATTCCGTCGGTCTGGCAAGCCTCCACAAGGTCGCGAAGTGCTTTCTCGTGATCCATTTCATCACCGGGGCGGCGCGCCCCGAGAGCCGGGCGCGCCGGCTCGGAGGAAAACCAGGCCGGCTTGGACGCCTCCCTGCGGGGCCTCGCCGCCTTCCTCGAACAACAGTGAGGACACCGCGGGTCCGGCACGCTCATGGGCGCGCAGCGCATCCGGCGGTCGTGTGCAATTTCGTGGACCAGTTCGGGAACGTCACCAACGTCATCAGGTACGGCGTGGACTCGGTCCTCCCTGACCATGCCTGGCCCCGCAAGTGCCGCCCGTACGATGTCATCGCGCTGGTGCATGCCGGCGAGGACCGGCCGGTGCTGGAGGACGGCAACTGGGGCATGCACCTCCCGGACCACCACGGCATCACCACGAACGCCCGCGACGACCGGCTGGAATCCAGTCCCCTCTGGAAGAGCATGTGGGGGCATGAGGGAGGCCACGTCATGATCCCGGTCAGCCACGGCTACGAGATGACCAAGCGCACTGGCGAGAAGGTGTGGTCTTGCATCCAGAGAAGCGACGATGAACCGTGGTTCATCGCCGGCCTGGGACGCGAGCAGGAAGGCAAGCGCCGCACGGAGTGGCACGTCTCGATGGTCACCACGGACGCCGGCCCGGTCTTCGCGCCCATCCACGACACGCCCCGCGAGGTCGTGTGCCTGCGCGACTGGGACGAGGTCCAGACCTGGCTGTCCGCCGACGTGGACGCGTGCCGCGACCTGATCCGACCCGCCACGCCCGACGTCCTGTCCACCCACCGCGTCAACCCCGACGTCCTCACCTCGGGCTTCCCTGTGGGGAAGTGGCCGGAGCCGTGGGACCCACCGAAGCAGGCGGGACTGGACGCCTTCTGATCCGGCGGCGACGCGGGCGCCATGCTCTGTCGTGCCCGGCGGGTTTCAGCATAGGCGCGCCTGGTCCGGGATCGGGCTGGGGGCGGCCCCGGAGAGCCAAGCGCACAGGGCGTCCTCCTCGTAGCCGAACGGGGACAGGAGCGTCTCGACGCTGCGCGCCAGGAGGCGCAGGTAATGCGCCTCGTCCACGCCACCCGCGGCGCCGAACCACCCGTCCTGCCCGAGCAGTTCGACCGGGGCGACGCGTCCCTTCCAGGCGCCCTTGCCGCGGGTCTTGACGTACTTCACGTACTCGCCGGGGCGCCGCTCGATGCCGGCCTCCCGAAGCCGAAGCAGTGCCTCGCGGGCATCCGTGTTGGCGGCGTACTCCTCCACGCTGCGCGTCGCCTGCACCATGATGCCCAGCGCCTCGGCCGGCACGCTTCGCTCCCGGAGCCGCCGGGCTGCGTCCTTGGCGACGCCCAGGGCTTCTGGGATGCGCTCATGGAATCCGGCGGCGTCCTCCGCTTGAGCCAAGACATCGAGCATGCCCTGCTGCGCCTCATAGACCCAATCCGGCGTCGAGTGGCGCTGCACCTCGATGCCGCGCACCTTCAATGTGCCGTCCATGAATTTGCCGTAGTACCGGTTGGGCACGCCGACGCCGCTTGCGGTGCTGTGCGTCTTGCTCGGAAGGAAGACGATCCACTTGTAGACGCCCTCCACGTCCATGGGCACCTGCACCTCTGCGGTGATGGCGCGCGCCACGCGGCGGGCGTCGGCCGCCGTGACGCCGCGGCGTTGCAGGAACGCGCAGTCCGTCATGGCGTGCACCATGTCGAAGCCGTGCTCTTCGGCCACGAGGCGGGCGCGCGTCATGCCGTCGCGGCCGAGGCACTGGATGGCCTGGTGCACCTCGGCGCAGCCAAAGCGCGCGTTGCGGTAGCGGAAGTACCCGAAGCACACGACGCCGATGGCCTTCTGCTCGGACTTCACCGCCCGCGCCCGGTCCACGAGGACCACCACGCGGGCGCGGCGCAGGAGGGCCTTCACCTCGGCGCGGTGGGGCCACACGCGCCGAAGCACGCACGCCTGGTGCCCGTCGACGCGCGTGCAGACGTGGTGGCCCAGCTCCGGGATGACGGGCCCCTCGGGGCAGCAGGCGCAGTTGATGGTGTCGCTTGAGAGGTTGTGCGTGACGACGAGGCTCGGGTAGTAGCCGCTGAAGTCGCATGCGGCCACGTCCTCGTGGATGCCGGGCTCGGGGACCATGATCTGCCCGCCCCGGTCCACGGCGCAGAGTGTCGCGAGGTCCTTCCACTCCTCCGTGAGGTTCCGCTTCCACGGCAGAGCGACGCCTTGATCGGTGGCGGCGTCGATCTGCATCTGCTGCAAGGCGAAGCCGGCGCCGTTGCGGTTGACGTCCTGGGCGCGGCGGTTGGCGATGCGGGCCAGGTACAGGATGCCCCACAGGTCGCGGCGGTCGTCCTCCGAGTCGAGCGTCTTCTTGCTGAGGTCGATGTGCCAGCGGCCGCGCAGGTAGTAGGCGTGGGTCTTGTGGAGCCAGCGCCCGTACGTGTGCAGGGACTTTGCCTCCTGGTCGGGGCGCGCCGGGTCCGGGTCGGCGGCGCGTCCGAGCCACACCTGGTGCTCGAGGCCGTGGGCGCGGATGCGTCGCAGCAGGTACGGGACGTCGAAGCGGTCGCCGTGGCGAGTGAGGATCGCGTCGGGGTCCTGCTTCCGCAGGACGCGGCCGAGGGCCAGCAAGGCGTCCCGTTCGTCGCCCTCGATGGCCTCGTCGCCCACGCGGATCCTCAGCAATGGGTCGTCCCACGTGGGCGTGGGGCCTTGGCGGTCGACGTCCACGGCGAGGCGAAGCGTCTTGAGGCCGGGGTCGGGGTGCATGAGCATCCACCGGTCCTCGCCCTCGGCGAGCCGCAGCTCCGGTCCATGGGCTCCGACGTGGAGGCGGCACATGCTGAAGAGGCCCCGTTCGTGCATCCAGCGGCATTCCTGGGCGTGGTCGACGTGGTAGAAGACGAAGCCCTTCGTGTGGGTGCGTTGCCGCAGGCGCGAGGCGATGCCGTGGGTGTCCTGCATGCGCTTTGGCAGGATGCGCAGCACGGGCATGGGATCGCCTCGGAGCCACAGCCGGGACTCGTCGCGCCACGTGGCCTCGACGCGTGGATCCTCGGCCAAGAGGCGTTCGGCCGTGCCCAGGTCCTTGGTGTCGCTCTGGACGAGAAACGTGGGCTTGTACGCGATGATCCGCTTGGTGACGCTGTTGCCGTGCTTGATCCAGACCACGATCGCGCTCCGCTTCGGGTGGACGTAGGCGTCGAAGAGCCAGGCCTCAGAGGCGTCGTTGACCATGGCGGGCCATCTCCGCGTAGCTTGGCCGTGGCCGGGGCGCGAGGCCGGTGTCCATGAGAAGACGCTCCAGGTGCTCCACGCGTCGGCGCAGGTCGGCGCTGTGCTGCATCTCGCCGATCAGCATGGCCAAGAGGACGGGGCGCTCGAAGTCGAGGTGGGGGCGGCGGTTGATGGCGCTGCTGTGCCGCCGTGCGCGGCAGACCAGCTCGTCGAAGCAGGACTTCTCCTGCCTGCCCAGTTCTGCGCGGAAGTGGGAGTAGCGGCGCTCGAACTCGTCAAGCGCCATCGTGGTCGTGGGGGTGCTCTGGCCCATGTGGGGCCCTTCCTACCGTGCGGACTTCCTTGGCGTCGACGCCAGGAGGGGTGAAACCACGTCCTCCCTCGGGAGGTAGTCCAGCAGGGTCCGGCGGGGGGTCTCGATCACGGAGGGCCCCTCGGCGCGCCACGAGTCCGCTTGCCGGCGGATCTTCCACTTGGCGGTGGCGGCCTCGACGGTGAGGGCCGCGAGGGCGGGGTGCGTGTGCCACCAGCGGGCCAGGTCGACGCTGATGGCGACGGGGATCTGGTGGCGGCGGCCGATGTTCTTCAGGTGCCGCAGGAAGTAGCGGACGTAGTCCTCCTGCTCCCAGTCCTTCAGTTCGTCGGTGCTGACGGGGCGGTCGAAGGGCGCCACCAGCACCAGGCTGGCATCTTCGTCGAGGAGGCGGTCGTCCAGGTGCCTGGAGATGGCGCTGTCCCACTGGAAGGGCGTCATGCAGCGCTTCAGCAATACACGGTCGGCACCGTCGTCCGCCTGGCGGCCCCGCGTGAGGTTCAGTTCGGCGAAGTCGTAGGGGTTGCAGCCGTGGTCGCCGTCTAGCCACAGCACGACGCCGGGCGCGTGGTGGACGGCGTGGTGGACGAGTTCCTGATGGAAGGCCCTCAGCTCATGGCGCTTGCCGATCAGCAGGTTCAGGCCGGGTTCCAGCAGCGGCCCCCACACAGCCCTTCCTCGAAGCGCCAAGGACTGAAGCGTGCTGCGGGGACCGGGGAAAGCACTCGGCCCGCTAGGCGATCGCCTTGCGTGGACTGGTTTCCGACGTGCCACCGCTGGGCTGCGTGGCGCCGGTGACGGCCACTCGGGAGCGTGCGGGGAAGACCGCCTGCAGCGTGCCGGTCCACACGGGCCCCATCTCGTGCCAGAACACCGGATAGCGCTCCGCCACGGCGTCCTCCAGGTCCTCCGCGGCGCGCGCCGTGGCCTCCAGCAGCGGGCCCGCGCACTCGTCGGCTTCCACGAGAAGGCCGCGGGGCAGCCTCGTCACCGTCGCACCCATGGCGGACATGGCTTCCTGCAGTTGTTCGAACAGTTGCTTGCCCAGCTCGCCGCTGAGCCAGGCCGAGTATCGTACGGGCATCAAGATCTTCATGGTGGCCACCTCACCAGGGAGGTGGCCATCATGGGCCGGTTCCCGCGCATCTAGGGCACCGACGGGAGGATACCTACAAGCCCGGCCACGCAGCTCGGGCACAGGCACGCGACGTCACCTCCCTTTTTCATGAGCATGGCCATTGCCGCGATGATGGGAAGCCCGCCGCAGATCCAACCTCCCGTGTCCGGCCACTGGTGGTTACCCCATGCACCAGAGCAACTCCTTCGCGGCGTCGTCGCATGGGACAGCGGGCTACCCACCCTCAGTCTGCAAGGGTCGTTTGCCAATAATGGGGCCGCGCATGACGCCATCTTCGGGGATGCAATGAATGGACGCCGCTATACGCTGCAAGGAGTCCACGGTGGCTTTCCCGTTCCGCAAACGACGGAATCCGTGGAATTACGAGGGGCGACGGTTCTACGTGTTTTCGAAGGAATTCACGCGGTCAAACCACAGGACCTTGTGGTGG
>Ga0299906_10002659_pt1 | contig 14798 bp, 12 predicted proteins | sample RVTome_14_FD_200259 | JGI IMG/M metagenome (GOLD analysis project Ga0299906, IMG submission 200259) | Soil microbial communities from uranium-contaminated site in the Upper Colorado River Basin, Wyoming, United States - RVT145D125 (version 2) ... | reverse complement strand
GATCTCCGGGCCCGAGTCGCATGCCTATCCGCAGGTGCTCGGGACCTTCACCGACCTCGGGTTGCGCGGCGCCGCCGGCTGGCGCCGCGTCCTGGACCGGTATCGGCGCGGCGATCAACGCGATCTGGCCGTCGGTCTTCACCACTGGGTCGACCGGCCCACGCTGCACCGTTTCATCACCGCGGCGCTCGCCGACTCGGAGCGTTCCGACGAGGAAGCGGCGACGCGCGTCGTGCAGGCGATCTTCGACGCCTATCTCCTCGCCCGCGGCGGCACCGCCGACCACATCCTGCTCGAGAAGACGCCGGACCACGTGTTCTGGGCCGATCGCATTCTCCGCCACGACCCCGAGGCCCGCGTCGTCGAGGTCCTACGCGACGGGCGCGACGTGTGCGTGTCCCTGCAGATGCGCGCCCGCACACAGCAATGGCCGCCGCGCCCGCGCAGCGACCAGATCGACATGTGGGTCCGCTTCGTGTCGCGCGGGCTCGCCCTCCGTTCCGATCCCGCGCTCGCGGACCGGATCCTTCTGGTCCGCTTCGAGGACGTGAAGGCCCAGCCGCTCGTGCAGGCGGAACGGCTGCTGGAGTTCATGGGCCTTTCCGGAACCCGTGAGGGACTCAGACGGGCGGTCGACGCGGTTTCCATCGACCACAACACTCGCAAGGGGGCAGGCCGGCACGTCCGCAAGGGAGTCGTCGGCGACTGGCGGACCCACTTCAGCGCCGAGGATCTGTCGCTGTTCGATCGCGAAGCCGGGACCCTCTTCGAGCAGGTCGGCTACACCCGCTAGGACGTTCCCACCGAGACGCCGGCTCGGCGCGCTGTGCCAGCGGGCCGCGACCGTGTGCCACGGCTGGCGCGTGTGTCAGCGCTTCGTCGGTCGGCCCAGGGGAGGATGTCCCGTCGTTGCGTCGTTTCTCCGGCGCCGCCTCACCGCAGAGACCCTCCCGGCGTCCGGTACGGCCCTTGCTCTCACCGTGTCTCGACGGCGCACGACGCGCCCGCAACTCTCTCTCTCTCAGCTCTCGCGCCTTCTCTCTCGCTCCTTCTCTCTCGTTCCGGTCTCCTTCGTTCCTGTCCGCACCGCCACTCCGCACCGGCACCACCGCCGGACGCCGCCCCGGGGCCCTCACCACAGATTGCCGCCCCGGGGCGGTCGGCGTTTGCCGGACGGGTGCCGGGTGGTGTTGAGTGACGCCACCGCGGCCGGACGCCGCGCGGCATGCGCGAGCACGAGTTCACCGTCGACCTGCCACACGGCCCGCGCCGACTGTGGGCGATCTTCCAGCGCTACGACCTGTGGAAGGAGTTCGCCCCGGCGGTCCTCGACGTCGAGATCGTCTACCCGGGCGACGCGCACGGCAACGGCCTGCTGCGGAAGGTCGTCTACCCCCTGCCGTTCGGCCGGCGGGGCGAGTCGTTCGAGCTGGTGACCAACGTCCGCCCGCACGTCGGCTACGACTACCTGATGCTGCGCTCGGGCCTGTCGGGCTCGCTGACGCTCGAGCCGCGCGGCCCGCACCACACCCGGCTGCGCTTCCGCGAGCGCTTCCACATGACGACGCCGATCCTGCGCTGGTTCGAGGGACGCATCTACCGCTTCATCAACGAGAAGAACGAGGCGTCGATGCGCGGGGCGAGCGCCTGGCTGGACGCGCACCCGGACTTTCATCCGGACGGACAGGACGAGGCGCGTCACCCATCACACCCCGGCCCGAAAGGTTGATCCGTCCGTATCCCTCGGGCTAGGGGACATCCGTCCGCGCGACGTCCGGTCAGCGCATGGAGGTGGGTGATGGGTTGCGAGATCCGCGAGATGTCCTTCGCCGAGGTGCTCGACACCGGGTTCAGGTTGCCGCGGAACCCGCGGCGCGGTGCGGCGCTGACAGTGAGCGCGTCGATGCCCGAACTCTCCGTCGTCATGCCCGCCTACAACGCCGGGCCGTACCTCCGCGAGTCCATCGACAGCGTGCTCGCGGAGGTCGAGGACGACGCCGAGGTCGTCGTCGTCGACGACGGCTCCACGGACGAGACGCCCCGCATCCTGGCCGGGTACGGCGACCGCATCCGGGTCGTCGCCGGCGAGCACGCCGGCCTGTCCGCCGCCCGCAACCGCTGCCTGGAGCATGCCACCGGGCACTGGGTGGCCTTCCACGACGCCGACGACGTGGTCGCGCCCGGCCGCTTCGCGTCGCTGCGGCGCGTCCTGGCGGCACACCCGGACGCGCACGGGGTGTTCGGCAACGGCGCCCGCCTCGACGATGCGAGCGTTTCGGTCGTCCCCGCCCCCCTCGCCCGCGCCTGTGCCGGCCGCCGCCTGACGGCCCGCGACCTCTTCGACGGTTACCCCGTCTACTTCCAGGCGGCCGTCATCGCGCGCGAGGCGTTTCGGGCGGCTGGGCCCTTCGACGTGGGCCTGCCCGTACAGCCGGACATCGAGTACGGGTATCGGCTCTTCACCCGGTTCACGATCCTCTTCGTCGACGAGGTCGTGTTCCGGTACCGCGTCCACGACACCAACATGAGCAGCAACCGGCTGGGTACGCGCGAGGACATCGTGCGCATTCTGGAGCGCCTCGCCGCCGAGAACGGCTCGGCGGCCGAGACGATCGGTCGGGCTCGACTCGAGGACCGCCTGGCCCGGCACTACTATCGCATCGCCCGCACCCGGCTGGCGCGCGGCGAGCGCGAGGCGGCCCGCGCGATGGCACGCAAGGCGACGGCGCTGCGCCCCCTCAACCCTCGCTATCAACTCCTGTACCGATGGCAGACGCGGTGACGCGACAACCCGTGTTCGTGCTCGGGCATGCCCGCAGCGGCACCACGCTCGTGCAGCGCGTGCTGAACTCGTACGACGACGTCCTGATCTGGGGCGAGCACGCGGGCGTGCTGCGCGACGTGGCCGCCGCCTGGCACCGGGCCGCCACCAGCGAGCAGTTCTTCAGGGACGCACGACCCCTGGCCGAGGTGCTCCGCGATTCGGATCCGACGGCGAGCTGGCAGGCCTGGATGACCTGGGTCCAGCCCGAGTCGTGGACCACGCTGGTGCGGACCTTCGTCGAGGGCCTGTTCCTGCCGGACGGACTGCCCGGCAAGCGCGTCTGGGGGTTCAAGGAGGTGCGCTACCGTGGCGAGCCCGCCGACCCCACCTTCGCGCTCCTGCGCCATCTCTATCCCGAGGCGCTCTGGGTCTTCGTCGTCCGGCATCCGCTGGAGGTGATGGCGAGTCAGCGCCGGACGCCGTTCGGGCCCCGCACGCTCGCCGAGCTGAGGGAGAACGTCGCCACCTGGTGTGCGCGCTACGACGCCTACCGTACGCTCGCCGAGCAGCCGGACGTGCGCGCCGTGTGGGTGCGCTACGACGACCTGGTCGGGCCGTGCGACGACCTGCAGGCGTTGGTTCGCGAGCTCGGTCGCGCGCTCGGTCCCCCACAGCGGCGCGTTCTCGAGGCGGAAGGCGGCCGGGGCAGTTCCTTCACCCACGAAGACCCGACCAACCCGACGGGCCCGACCGAGCGCTGGCGCATCCTGCCGCGAGCCTGGATCGGCCTGATCGACGCGCGCACCCGCACGCTCTGCGATACGCTCGGCTTGGATCGCCGCGACGTCGGCGCCCTCGAGCGGCTGCTGGGACGCCTCACCGGCGGGTGAGCGCCGCGTTCACTCGCGCAGCTTCACACGGAGGCTCCCCTCGCGCACCTCGATGTACTCGACTCCCTGCGCGAAGCGATCCCAGAAGCCACCGGGCGCGCCGAACTCCTCGACGAGATTCTTGTTCTTGATGTCGCCCCACCACGCTTTCGGCAGGGGAATGCCCCCCAGGCTGATGCCACGAATGGCCACGACCTTCCCGGCACCACCGTACGCAAAGACGAGCCCGAAGCTCAGGCGCAGCGTGGTCCCGCCCACCAGCCACAGGTCCTCGTCGAAGGGCACCAGCAACTTGACGCTCACCAGGTCCCGCGACAGGTCGACGGCCACGCGGCGAGCCACGTCGTCTTGCTTGGCGATGAGACCGTTCAGCTCGCGCTCGCTGAGGTGGATCTCCCGGGCGGCGTCGTCCTCACGGTAGGGCTCCGGGTCCATGTTGCCCGCAGGCCGAGGCGGCGCGGCGGCCTCGTCCAGCCGCGCCAGCTTCTCCTCCAGCACCTGCCCCTCGGCCGCCGTGAGCCGGGTCGGGGTGAAGTCGCGCGCATACACGTACCGGCCGACCCACCACGCCGTGAAGACCGCCGTCACGATCACCGTCGCCACCACGACGAGCACCAGACGGGCGGCACCCGTTCGGCCGGACCGTGAGTGGCTCGACGTCACTCGCATGGGCTCTCGGGGAGCCAGATCACAGGGCATCGAGGGGCACAAGCAACCTGCCCTTTCGGTCGTGGCGTTCTCCGCCCTTCGGGCAGCGAGGTCGGCACCGACGCAAGGCAGTGCAGAGCCGCGCGAGAAGACGAGGCGTCCCGCGCGAGACCGTCGCGCCGGATGGGCGCTCGACGTGCCGCCACCCGACCGCGCCCGGCACGTCGCTTGCTTGGTTTCCGACGGGTGAGGCGGCTAGCTTTCTCCCTCCCCGTCCTCATGGTCCCCTTGATCCTCGGGGTCATCAGCGGGTGGCAGCCTCCCGTCCAGGCGGACGGGGGCGCCCCGCTGATGCATCCTGACACCAGCCCCTCGCCGCTCTTCCTCACCCGCGTTCGCGACCGCGTCTACTTCGCGATCCACGACGAGCTGGGTGGCGGCTGGCAGCTCTGGCGAACGGACGGGACTCCGGACGGCACGGAGCTCGTCGTCCGCGACCTCGGCAGCGACCTCGAGCTGACCGGCTTCGGCGACCAGGTCGTCTTCGGCGTGCGCGGTGCCCTGTGGATGAGCGACGGCACGGTGCCCGGCACGCGGGTCGTCAAGCACCTGCCCTTCTTCCCGACCGGCCTCAAGGGCATCACGGGACTGAAGACCATGAACGACGTCGTCCTGTTCAGTGACGGCAACGGCGGACTGTGGCGCAGCGACGGGACCGAAGCCGGCACGACGATGGTGCGTCACCTCGACCCTCGCCTTCCCGTGCACGACCTCACGCCCGCCGGCATCACCAAGGGCGAGGAGACGATCTTCTTCCGCGCCGTGGGCGGCGACATCGGCGCCGAGCTGTGGCGCAGCGACGGGACCGAGGCCGGCACGATCCCGGTGGTCGATCTCAACGCGGGCGGCGGCTCGTTCCCGGGGTACTTCCGCGTCTTCGAGAAGCGACTCTACTTCGGCGCCGACGGCGGCACCGGCTTCGAGCCCTGGGTGAGCGACGGCACGCCGGAGGGGACGATCTCGCTCGGCGACCTGAATTCCACGGGCAGCTCGTACGCCCGCCACTTCCGCGAGGCGGGCGATCTGATCTTCTTCGCCGCGGACCAGGGCCTCGGCGACGGCACGGAGCTGTGGCGCACGGACGGCACGCCCCAGGGCACGCGGCGCGTGCTGGACATCAATCCGAACGGCGGGTCGCTTCCCAACGCACTCGTCGAGATGAACGGGGTGCTCTACTTCCGGGCCGACGACGGCACGCACGGCAGCGAGTTGTGGCGCAGCGACGGCACGGCGCCGGGCGCATCGTCACCGATCTCGCCCCGAACGGCAGCGCCTTCCCACGCGGCCTGCTGGCAGTCGGCAACGTGCTCGTCTTCACCGCCGACGACGGCACGACCGGCGAGGAGCTGTGGCGCACCGACGGGACGGCTCGCGGCACCGGGCGGCTCTTCGACCTCGACCCGACAGGTGGCTCGACGCCGCGGGATCTGCGCGCACTCGGGGGACGGCTCATCTTCAGCGCCAGCGACGACGGCACCGGGCGCCACCTCTTCGCCGCCACCGACTGTCTGGCCGACGACCCGGAGCGCCCGTGCCGCGTCGAGCGACTGCCGCTGCCCGCGATGCCGCGCCTCGACCGCGGACTCCCGTTCCAGGTCCGCGACATCCGTCCCGGGGCCGCCGGCTCGAGCCCCTACGCGCTCACGGCCGTCGGTCGTACCTTGTTCTTCCGCGCCACGGACGACACGGCGGGTACCGAGCTGTGGAAGAGCGACGGCACCGACTTCGGCACCGAGTTGGTGCACGACGTGCGGCCGGGCCGCGACTCCTCGCGCCCGTACGAGCTGACGAACGTGCAGGGCACCCTGTTCTTTCAGGCCGACGACGGCACGCACGGCACCGAGCTGTGGGCCACCGACGGCACAGCGGCCGGACGCGGCTCGTCCACGACACCAACGCGGGCGGATGGGGCGCGTGGCCCGAGGCGCTCACGGCCGCCGGCGACCGGCTCTTCTTCCGGGCCGACGACGGCACGCACGGCACCGAGCTGTGGACCACCGACGGCACGGCTGGCGGCACGAGTCTGGTGCTCGACATCCACCCCACGGGCTCGAGCGAGCCGTCCGATCTGACGGCGTTGGGTGCGATGATCTACTTCACGGCGGACGACGGCCCGCAGGGTCGCCAGGTCTGGCGCTCCGACGGCACGTCTGCCGGCACGACGCTGGTGCGCGGTGGCTTCGGCACCGGCAAGCAGACGCCCAGCCTCCTCACACGTGTCGGCGACCGAGTGTTCTTCCGCGCGGGGTTCGGCGGGCACGACGATCCGCCCCCATCCCTGTGGGCGAGTGAGGGGGATGCCGGCACACGGCAGTTCGTGGTCAACAGCCCCGAAGACCTGGTCGCGTCGGGCGATCGCCTCTTCTTCACCGCGCGCGACCGCAGCGGCCGGGAGCTGTGGGCGCTCGAGGCCGACACGCCCCGGCGCGTGCACGACATCGCCCCGCACGGGGACGGCTCGCCGCGCCGCCTCACCGACGTGAACGGCACGGTCTTCTTCTACGCCACCGACGGCACGAGCGGCTGGGAGCTGTGGACCAGCGACGGCACGGCGGAGGGCACCCGTCTGGTGGTCGACGCCGATCCCACCGACGTCACCCAACCCTCGTTCCTCACCAAGGTCGGCGACCGGCTCTACTTCAGCGCGCACAACCCAAGCTTCGGGCGCGAACTGTGGGTGAGCGACGGCACCCCCGACGGCTCCGGGCTGGTGGCCAACATCAACCCGGTGCGCAGCGGCTATCCCGAGTCGCTCGTCGACGTCGGCGGGACGCTCTTCTTCTACGCCGACGACGGGGCCAGCGGTGAAGAGCTCTGGGCCCTCACACCCTGCGGGGACGGCCGACTGAACCCGGGCGAGACCTGCGACGACGGCAACCGCGTGGACGGCGACGGCTGTTCCCGCTGCCGCCTGGACGGCCTGGAAGCGGGCCGCTGTTCCGAGCAACGCCGCTGCGTCGCCGGCCGGCGCCTCGAGGTCGTCGCCGGCTCGCGACTCGACCTGTCGCTGGTCGCTCGCGATGCGGCGATCGTCCCCCCCGCGGCGGGCGACGACGCCGAGGACCCGCGCGTGCAGGGCATGCTCACCGTGGTGCGGAGTCCCACGACCGGGGAGCTGGTCCTACTGTCCCTGCCCGCCGACGGCTGGCGCCTGGTCCGGCGTGGGGGCCGCACGAGCTACCGGTACCGGGGCCGCCAGGGCGCCCCCTGCCGCGAGGCGGCGCTGCGGCGGGGCGTCCTCCGGCTGCGCTGCCGGACCGACGCCGGCGCGCTGCACCTCGCGCCAGGCGCCGAGCAGCGCCTCGAGGTGCGCACGGTGCTGGGCGACGCCCGCGCCTACTGCCTTGCCTTCGAGGGGCGCGTCTCCCGGGCGCGGGGCAAGCGCCCGGCCCGCCTGCGCGTGCGCGCCGCCGCCGCCCCGGACGCCTGCCGCTGACCCGGCGCCCGTCTGCCCGGGAGGCCGGGTTGCCATTGCGCGAGCTGTCTGGAACGATCGCTACAGAGTGGCGGCATCCAACACGGCCGAGCGCCCCGATCGCGTACGTCAGCGCGGCGAACAGTCGCGCGACCGCATCCTCGACGCGGCCGAGGCCCTCATGGCCGAGCACGGGTTCGCCGCCACGAGCGTGTCGGCCATCTGCCGGCGCTCGGGGCTGCCGCCCAGCTCGCTCTACTGGCACTTCGGCAGCAAGGAGGGCCTGCTCGCCACGGTGATCGAGCGCGGGGCCATGCGCTGGATCGACGAGATCGTCGGCACGAACGCGCCCGCCGGCCCCCCCCGCCAGCGGCTCCATGACCTGCTCCAGCGGCTCGGCGCCACGTTCGCGAAGCGACCGGCCGAGTACATCCGGCTGTTGATGCTGGTCACCCTCGAGCGGCGCGACCGGCCGGGCCCGTGGCACGACACCATGGAACGCGTGCGCGAGCGCGTGCGCGACATGATGCGGGCGCTTCTCTTCGACGTCTTTCAGCCGGCCGGCGAGCGCCTCGCCCGCGAGATCGCACGCGACGGGGCCGAGTTCGCGCTCGTCTTCGGCGACGGCGTCCTCTTCACGGCGGAGACGAATCCCCGCGAGGTCGATCCCCGCGCGCTGGTCACGGCGCTCGAGATCGCCCTGCTGGCCCTGGGCGAACGACGCGTGGCGGCCACACGCGCGAGACGCGGATCATGACGCCGCACCGACGACGCGCCGCAGGGCTGTGCGTTCTCGCCTTGGTCACCGGCGGGTGCGGCCCCGATCTCGAGCAGCGGACCGCCGGGACCGGCACGGCCGCGGCCGACGCGCCGCTGCTGCGCGTGCGGGTCGCGCCCGTGGCCACCACCCCGCTGGCCGGCATCACCACCGTGCCGGCCGTCGTGCACCCCTTTCAGCACGCCACGGTGGCCGCCAAGATCGCCGGCCGCGTGACGCAGCGACTCGTGGAGCCGGGCGACCGGGTAGAGCACGGCGCGCCGCTGCTGCGCGTCGACGAAGCCGATCTGGCGCTCGCGGTACGAGAGGCCGAGCACACGCGCGACGTGGCCGCGGCGGAGCTCACCGAGGCCGAGCGGCAACGCAACCGGTCCGTCCCGCTGCGGCGCGACGGCGTCATCAGCACCAGCGAGCTCGACGCGGTGCAGACGGCCTACGACCGGGCCCAGGCGGCGCAGGCGCGGGCCGTCGTCCAACTCGCCAAGGCCGAACAGGCCCGAGCCGACGCGACCGTGCACGCCCCCTTTGCCGGCACGGTCGAGGTGGTCGAGGCGGACGTCGGCGAGTATCTGCAGCCGGGCGTGATCGTCGCCAGCGTCGTCGACTTCTCGAAGGTGCGGCTCCGGGCGGGCGTCACGGCGACCGAGGCAGCCCACCTCGAGCCCGGCACCACGGCAGAGGTCGCGTTCGACACCTTGGGCGGCGCGATCATCGCCGCCGAGCTGCGCAGCGTCGCCCGCGTCGCCGATCAAGGCAGCGGCACCTACGCGGTCGAACTGTGGCTGAGCGACCCCGACCCGCGACTCCGTGAGGGCATGATCGGCGAGCTGCGGCTGCACCGGACTCCGTCGACCGACCGGCCCGTCGTACCGCGGGCAGCCCTGCTGCGGCGCGGGGGCCGCACGACCCTCTTCGTCGTCGACGCGACCGGTGACGGCCCCCGGGCTCACGAACGGCCGGTCCGAGCGGGGCGCAGCGACCAGCATCACGTCGAGATCGTCGAGGGGGTGACGCCGGGCGAGTTGGTGGTCGTCGACGGCCACTTCGCGTTGCGAGACGGCGCACCCGTCACGATCGACAACGCCGAGCATCTGGCGCAGGCGCGCGGCGCGGCGGAGTGAACGCGCTCGGGGCCGGCCCACCATGGAACGCCTGATCGGGTACTTCGTGCACCGCCACCTGCTGGTGCACGTCATGACGGCGGCGATCGTCGTCCTCGGATACCGCGCCGCCGTCCACACGCCGCGCGAGACCTTTCCGGACGTGACGCTCAATCAGTTGATCGTCCAGGCGACGCTGGCCGGAGCCTCGGCCCAGGATGTCGAGACGAAAGTGACCATCCCGATCGAGGAGGCCGTCGACGCGATCGACGGCGTGAAGCGCCACTACACCATCGTCACGGACAACCTGTCGCTGACGACGGTCGAGCTCGACGACGACATCACGCTCGACGAACTGGACGAGGCCGAGAAGGACCTGCGCAGCGAGATCGACGCCATCAACGACTTCCCGCTCGATATGGAAGACGACCCGGTCATCCTGCGCGTGTCGGCCCGGAAGCTGCCGGTCCTCGAGATCGCGCTCGCCGGCCCGTCCGTGGAGGTCGCCGAGACGGCCCGGATGCTGGAGCGCCGACTCGAGCGCCTCGATCGGGTCTCGCGGGTGACGCCGATCGGCCTCCGCGACGCCGAAGTCCGCGTCCTGCTCGACCCGACGCGCGCGCGCGAGCTGGGCGTCTCGCTCCTCGACGTGGTGGCGGCCATCGAGTCGCGCAACGTCTCCAGCACCGGGGGCAGTCTGGAGACCGACGCGAACCGCCGGCAGGTCGTCCTGTGGAGCCGCTACGCCGACCCCGAGGAAGTCGGCGACACCATCCTGCGTTTCGCCCCGGGGGGCGGCGCGGTCCGGATCCACGACGTCGCCCGCATCGAGCTGGGCCGCGAGGACACCGGCCTGCTCGCCCATACCGACGGTCGGCCCGGCGTGTCGCTCGTCGTCCAGAAGCAGGCCGATGCCGACATCCTCGACACCGTCGACGCCGCCTTGGCTCTCGTTCGGTCGACGCCGCTGCCGGAGGGCGTGACGTGGACGATCGCCCGCGACGAGTCCTACTGGACGCGCAACCGGCTGGAGCTGATCACGGCCAACGGCCTGGTCGGCGCCGTCCTGATCACCCTCGCGCTGTTCGTCTTCCTCTCCCCGGGGGTCTCCGTGTGGGTGCTGGTCGGCATTCCAGTGGTCTTCCTGGGCGTGCTGGCGATCTTCCCGGTGGTCGGGTTGTCCGTGAACATCGTCACGCTCACCGGCCTGGTGGTGGTGCTCGGGATGGTCGTGGACGACGCCGTGGTGGTCGCCGAGCGCATCGTCACGTTCCGGCAGGAGGGCCTCGACGCCACCACCGCGGCGGCCCGCGGCACGATCGAGGTCGCCCGGCCGGTCCTGGCCTCGGCGCTCACGACGATGCTGGCCTTCATCCCACTGTGGGCGGTCGGCGGCATGGCCGGCAAGATGTCGGCCAGCATGCCCACCGTGGTGGTGCTGGCACTGCTGATCTCGCTCTTCGAGTCGTTCTTCATCCTGCCGGCGCACATGGCGATGAGCGGCGGCGCCGTCCCGCCCCCGAAGCGGGCCTTCGTCGTGGCGATGGAGGAGTGGTACCGCCGCCTCCTCGGCCGCGTCCTGACGCGGCGACTGGCGATCTGCGGCATCTTCGTCGCGGTGCTCGCGACGGTCATGGTCGTGGTGGCGCCGCGGCTGAGCGTCAGCATCTTTCCCCAGGAGGACGCGGAGGCGGTGTTCGCGCGCGTGACGATGCCGCTCGGGACGCCCATCGAGCGAACCGAGGCCGTCGCGGCCTCGATCGAAGGACAGCTCACCCGTCTCATGGGCAACGACCTCTCCGCCGTCACCGCCCGTATCGGCCATCAAGAGACGCAGAACCGGGGCTTCGAGCGCGAACACGGCGCCGCGGAGAACGAGGCCTCGGTTCGGGCCGTCCTGCGACGCGACCAACGCCGCCGCACCCCGCAGGAATGGATGGCGGTTCTCGAGCGTGACCTCGTCGTCCCGGCGGACACCGATCTGGTCTTCGAGGCGGCCCAGGTGGGGCCCCCGATGGGCCTGCCGGTGACGATCCACGTGGCGGGCAACGACGACGCCGCCCGCCGCACGGCGGCCCTCGACATCGCGGCCTGGCTGAGCGGCATCGACGGGGTGGTGAACGTCGACGTGGACGAACGCCCCGGCATGCCGCAGGTGGACCTGAACCTCGACTACGAGAGGCTGGCCCGCCTCGGCCTCTCGGCCCGGGACGTCGGGAACACCCTCAAGGCCGCGTTCCACGGCATCGTAGCTTCCGAGCACCGCGACCTCGACGAGACGACGGAGCTGCGCGTGATGCTGGATCCGGCCGCGCGCCGTTCCCTCGACGCGCTGCTCGAGCTGCCGGTCCGCTCCGCGCAGGGCACCCTCGTGCGCCTGCGCGACGTGGTGCGGCCCGTCGAGACGGCCTCGGTCTCGCGCATCTACCATCGCTACGGGGTCCGCACGGCCACCGTGTCGGCGAGCTTCGCCGCCGGCAGTCATCTGACCGCCCTGTCGCTGGCGGATCGCATCGACGCCGAGCTGGCGCCGCGCTTCGCGGCGCGCCCCGACGTCGAGGTCTACCAGGGCGGCGAGGCGGTCGAGAGCCGGAAGACGACCGCTGGCGTCGCCAACGTCGCGCTGATGGCCTTCGCCGCCGTCACCGTGGTCATCGCCCTCATGCTGGGCTCGTTCGTCGAGGCCTTCATGGTGATCGCCATCGTCCCCTTCGCGATGGCCGCCGTGGTCCTCGTCTTCTTCGTACACGACACGCCCTTCACGCTCTTCGCCATGATGGGGACGATCGGCCTGGCCGGGGTGGTCGTGAACTCCTCGATCGTCATGGTGGACGCCATTCACCGCCGCCTGGAGCACGTGCCAGCGGCAGAGCGCCACCTGCACGACGACGAGATGATCGACGCCGTCGTGGGACGCCTGCGCCCGATCCTGGTCACGTCGATCACGACCCTGGGCGGCGTACTGCCGATGGCATACGGCATCGGGGGCTACGACTTCGTCGTGGCCCCCATGTCGCTGGCGCTCGGCTGGGGGCTCGGTCTCTCCACGCTGGTGACGCTGGTCCTCGTGCCGGCCCTCTACTCGATCGCCTCGGATCTGCGCCGCGGCGGCCTGCGCCGCCCGGCGCGGCGCGCCGAGCCGCACGGGCGCCCCGCTCATTCCCGAGGCGGCAGCTCCTCGTGCCTCGGAAGGTCGTCACGCAGGTCGAGCCAGGCAACGCGATGCCGATGCCAGATGTGCATCTGCGGTACGATCCCGGCCGGGTCGCCGAAGGTGGCGATGGTCACGTCGACCAGCCCCGGGAGGTAGGTGGCTTCGAAGGACAGCGTGGTGCCACAGCGAGCGCAGAAGCCGCGCCGGGCGCCGGGCGAGGACTCGTAGACGGCCAGCTCGCCGCGGGTGATGCGGAAGGCGTCCTGCGGAAACATCGCCCAGGCGACCACCGGTGCCCCGCTCGAGCGACGGCACGACGGACAGTGGCAGAGCGCGCTCATGACCGGCTCGCCCTCGGTCATGTACCAAACGGCGCTGCACAGGCAGCCCCCCGTGCGACGGCTCACGACGGCTCCACCCGCACCCGCGCAACACCAATCATGGCCTCGCGGGTCACGATCGACGCCAGGCGCTCGACGTCCCAGCCCTCGGTCCCGACGGGACGCAGCGGCAGCACCAGATAGCGCGTCTCGGCGCTGGTGTCCCAGACCCGGATGGTCGTGTCGTCCGGCAGCTCCAGACCCATCTCGCGCAGCAGCGGCCGCGGCTCGCGCACGACTCGCGCGCGATAGTCGGGACTCTTGTACCAGTCGGGCGGCAGCCCGAGCACCGGCCAGGCCGTGCACGAGCACTGTGTGCAGACGATGACGTTGTGCACCTCGGGCGTGTTCTCCAGCACCACGATGTACTCGCCCTGCGGGCCGTGGAAACCCAGCTCGGCGCAGGCGGCCGTACCGTCCGCCAGCAGGCGCTGGCGATAGGCCGGATCGGTCCACGCCTTCGCCACCACCTGCGCCCCATTGCGCGCACTGAGCTCCTGCCCCGTGCGCGTCGCGATCTCGTCCAGGAAGCCGTTCGGCAGCAGCCCCTTGGCGCTGAGCGCCTCTTCCACCGCCCGCGCACGCTCCGCGACCGGTGCCGCCGGGGGACGACGGCGCCTGCTCACGGCGCCGCCTCCAGATAGCCGGCCCACAGGTCCACCACGACCTCGTCGCCCGTGCCGGCGGCATCGCCCCACAGCTCCCGGGCGTCGAAGCGCACGTGGTACGTGTGTTGGCGGGGCGCCGGCCGGCCGTGCGCCGCGGCGTCGGGATACGGGAAGGACGGAGCCGTGTGCACGACCACGCCGCGTCTGCCACGCACATAGCGCGGCACGCGCGTGTGTCCGGCAGGGTGCACGTCGCGGACGACCACGGCATCGCCGACCGCGAAGCGTGGTGACGCCGGCACGAGCATGTCGCCCGGAGGGGATGGGCCGACGGGAGACGCGAGCGGAAACGGTCCGCCGGCGCGCGCCTCCAGGTCGTCGGGGCTGAGGACACCCTTCTCGACCAGGAGTGAGGCCACCCCGGTCAGCACGCGCTCGTAGTACGACGCGGCGAGATAGTGCGCCGGCTCCATGCGCTCGACCGCGTGCCGGTACTCGTCCACGTTGTAGGCCTGCAGCACGACGACGCCGAGGGCATTCAGCGCGAACGCCCTCGCCTCCCAGGGCTCGTGGAACGTCGGCTCGTCCGCTTCGATCTCGACCGAGCCGAAGCCGCTCATGCCGCCGAGATCGTGGATGCCGTCCATGCGCCGTAGCGTAGCATGGAGGTCGGGCGGCGCGGCAAGAGGTGCCCGCTCAGGGCCGGGGACGCGAGAGCACCCGGACCGGATCGCCGACGCCCGCCTCACCCGCCACGACGACCTTCCAGTAGATGCCGCGCAGATTCAGTGGCCGGGTGGGCTTCGCCGACACGAAGCGCAGCGCATCGCCGCCGAAGCGTCCCCGGAACTTCCCGCAGCCGTCGTGCGCCTTGGGCGTCACCTCGACGATCGCGACGCCGACGCGCAGGTGGCTGCCGAGCGGCAGATTCGCAGCGGAGATGTCGAAGTCGACGAAGAGATTGTCGCCGAAGACTTCGAGCGGCTGACCGTTGGCGATCA
>Ga0299906_10002658_pt1 | contig 14802 bp, 11 predicted proteins | sample RVTome_14_FD_200259 | JGI IMG/M metagenome (GOLD analysis project Ga0299906, IMG submission 200259) | Soil microbial communities from uranium-contaminated site in the Upper Colorado River Basin, Wyoming, United States - RVT145D125 (version 2) ... | reverse complement strand
TTTTGAAAAAGCAGATTTTGTTTATGAAGCAGGTCAGTTTGCAGTTCGGGGTGGGATTGTTGATATTTTTTCTTTTTCAAACGAAATACCTTACCGCGTAGAGTTCTTTGGTGACTCGGTTGAAAGCATTCGAACTTTCAATCCTGAAAGTCAGCTTTCCATTGATAAATTGATTTCCCTCAGCCTGATTCCCAATGTACAGACCAAGCTCTTGCATGAAGAGCGTCAACCATTCCTTCATTTTCTTCCGGCCAATTCCAGTATCTGGTTTGATGATTTGAAAATGACATTAGACATCATCGAATCCAATTTCGCTAAGTGCTCGGTCGAGTTCAATTCTATCCTAGAATCGGCCGGAAATACTCAGGTAGTTCTGAGTCCGGAAACACTTTTCGAAAATAAAGAAAGCTTTCTGAAATGCCTTTCTGAATTAAGAGTAGTGGAGTTTGGCTCAAGATTTCATTTCAGAAGAAGTTTCTTGCTGCAATTCAATACACATCCTCAGCCTTCCTTTAACAAGAATTTTGAATTAATGGCCCGGGAGTTAGAGGCAAATCAGCGCGCAGGTATTCGCAATATTATCGCCGCAGAATCACCAAAACAACTGGAGCGTCTGATGACCATCTTCGAAGAGATAAATCCAGATTTGAAAGCAGAAGAGTTAAACATCAGCATACATAAAGGCTTTATAGATAAAGATTTAGGTCAGGCGATTTACACGGACCATGAAGTTTTCGAACGATTCCATCGTTACCGGCTTCGCGATCAGTTTACCAAATCCAGGGCCCTTACTTTGAAAGAGCTCCAAAATCTTCATCCCGGCGACTATGTTACACATATAGATTATGGAATTGGCAGATTTGTGGGAATGGAAACAGTGGAGATGAATGGCAGGAAACAGGAATCAATTCGGCTTATTTATCGTGATGATGATTTGCTCTTCCTCAGTGTTCATTCATTACATAAAATTTCAAAATATTCCGGAAAAGAAGGTGTGCCTCCAGTAATGAGTAAGCTGGGATCGGCCGAATGGGATAACAAAAAGAAAAGAATTAAGAAGAAGGTTATTGATATCGCTTCGGACTTGATTAAGCTATATGCAAAAAGAAAACAGTCTGAAGGTTTTGCTTTTTCAGCAGACAGTTTCCTCCAGGCCGAGCTTGAATCATCCTTTATTTACGAGGACACTCCCGACCAGGCTAAAGCAACTGAGGATGTAAAAGTTGATATGCAGGAAGCTCATCCAATGGATAGACTAGTTTGCGGCGATGTGGGCTTCGGTAAAACAGAAGTGGCAATTCGCGCTGCTTTTAAAGCAGTTTGTGATGGTAAGCAGGCTGCTGTACTGGTTCCAACTACTATTCTTGCCATGCAGCACTATCGTACCTTTACTGAAAGGCTGGCAAATTTTCCTGTCGGAATTGAATACGTTAACAGATTCAAGCCCGCCAGGAAAGTCAAAGAGATTCTTCAGGATGTGGATTCCGGTAAAATCAATATTCTTATTGGCACTCACCGGATTGTAAATAAGGATGTCAGGTTCAAAGACCTGGGTTTACTTGTTATTGATGAGGAACAAAAGTTTGGTGTGAAGGTTAAGGAGCGACTCAAGGAAATAAAAGTAAATGTTGACGTGCTTACTCTTACTGCGACACCTATCCCCCGAACTTTGCATTTTAGTCTGATGGGTGCACGGGATTTAAGTATTATCAGTACACCCCCGGCCAACCGGCAGCCGGTTACTACCGAACTTCACGAATTTAATGAAACAGTTATCAGGGATGCAATTAGTTTTGAATTGCAACGCGGAGGTCAGGTTTTCTTTGTTCACAATAGAATAAGTGATATTGATGAAGTTGCAAATATTGTGTTGCGTCTTGTACCGGATGCTCGAATTGGAGTGGCTCATGGCCAAATGGTTGGAGATAAGTTGGAGAAAACCATGCTCAGGTTCATTGAAGGCTATTATGATATCCTCGTTTCAACAAATATTATAGAATCTGGCCTGGATATTCCCAATGCAAATACCATTATCATCAGTCATGCTCATATGTTCGGGATGAGTGACTTACACCAGATGCGGGGCAGGGTGGGCCGTTCCAATCGAAAAGCATTTTGCTACCTCTTAACTCCTCCTTCCTTCATGCTTTCTTCCGATGCACGAAAAAGACTCACTGCATTGGAGGAATTCTCGGAACTTGGTGACGGGTTCAAGGTGGCAATGCGTGATTTGGACATCCGCGGAGCCGGGAATTTGCTGGGTTCTGAACAAAGCGGTTTTATCAATGACCTCGGATTTGAAACGTATCATAAACTGCTTGATGAAACTATCCAGGAATTAAAGGAAACAGAATTCAAGGATTTGTTTATCAAGCCAAATCAAAATCTTCAGTACCTGGTTCAGGACTGCATTATTGAAACAGACCTGGAAGTTCTCATTCCTGATTTTTATGTAGAAAATATTTCTGAGCGGCTCAGTTTGTATTCGAAATTGGATAATATCAAAACAGAGGATGAATTAAAGGCTTTCACGGACTCCATTAGTGATCGTTTTGGAAAATTACCGGACAGCGTGGGTGAATTGATTGAAACCGTAAAACTACGATGGTTGGGTGAAAGTCTTGGATTTGAAAAGATAGTTTTGAAGAATTCCGAACTCAAATGTCACTTTATCTCACCCAATAAAGAAACCTATTTCCAATCTGATACTTTTGGGAAAATAATTGACTTTGTACAATCACACTCTTCAAAATGCAAACTTCTCGATAGGAAAAACCGGTTGGTTCTGACAATAACAGATATTCCTTCGGTTCATGCAGCGATTGATTTTCTGATTAAGATTAAGATCTAATTTTTATCTGTGACAATTTTTCGTATTTCCTGAATACTAAAATCGTCCAGGTAAAAATCCAGACCCTTTACAGATTCAAATGAATTTATTCCATGTATTTCGCCTTTTCTATTATTGAACCAAAGTTCAACGTAGAAGCTCTTTAACCAAAATAGGAATACCTGGTGATTTCCAAGTTTTTTAGTTGCCAATAATTTCCCGTGAAAGGTTATTTCCGAACATTTTTCCTTGAAACTCATTCGGCAAAACTTTGCTCTGTCCAACATAACAAACCTTTTAACTTGCTACCTATTTATCCGGAAAAATGCGGCAAAGTAATCCCCATTTTCGGGGTAATTTCTGGCTCTTTAGTCGGATTTATTACCTCAATTAAAATCAATTGGCATGCGGGAAACGGGCTAAATTCCTGTGAGTTCCTTAAATCGCTGGGTCTGGCGCCTGGAAACGTCTATTTCCTTACTTCCTTTCAGGTAAATTCTGATGCTGCCGCTGAACCAGGGTTCTATTTTTTCAATCCATGAAAGATTAATTATCTGTCGCCTGTTGGCCCTGAAAAAGAATTTGGGGTCTAAACGGCTTTCCAGGTAATTCAATGTACGCGGTATCATAGGTCGCTGATCCTTGAAAAAGATTTTAGTATAATTACCATCTACCTCGAAGAACGGTACTTCACTCAACAATACAAACCAACATCTTTCTCCGTCTTTCACAAATACCTGATCTGTAGGCTTAAGATAGTCAGAATCACCTTTTGCCGCCTGGTCATTTTGCCTTTCAACTACTCTATTAATAGCGGCTGACAGCCGGTCCTTTTCTATAGGTTTTTGAAGGTAATCCAATGCGTTTACCTCGAAAGCCTTTATTGCATACTGATCGTAGGCTGTTGTAAATATAACTTGCGGAATTACTTCCAATTCCTCAAGCAGTTCAAACCCATCCTTTCCTGGCATCTGGATATCCAGGAAAATTACATCTGGTTTTTGCGATTCAATTTTTTCTTTCGCTTCAATAGCGTTGGAAGCTTCCCCTATTATCTGGAGAAAATCAAAATCAGTTAGTAGTCTTTTGAGCTCGTTTCTTGCCAGCCTTGAATCATCAATTATAATCGCTTTCATTTCAAATGGTTATTGGAACTGAAAATTTTGCTATCACGCGGTTATCGTCAAGATTTTCTACGGTTAAAGTGGAGAGTTTTCCAAACAGCATGCGAAGTCTTTCAGAGGCATTTTGTAAACCAATTCCTGTACCTGCAATTTCTGTTTTATACCTTCCGGAATTAATCACTTCAACCACCAGGTCATCTTCAAATAAGTGAGTCCGTATATTAACCTCTCCGCCTTCCGGTAATGCAGCGATGCCATGTTTGATCGCATTCTCCACTAATATTTGAATAATCATGGGAGGAATCTTGAAATCAAGCGCTTCTTCAGTAATCTCCAATTTGTATCGCAATCTGTCCTCATACTGAATTGATTCCAGCTTTAGGTAATTTTTTACAACTTCAATCTCATCCTCCAGTTTAACTTTTTCCTTGCGGCTGAACTGAATTGAATACCTTAATAAACCTGATAAGTTTGTTATCATTGACCGGGCTTTTTCAGGATCTTCCAGAACCAGGGAACGGATATTATTCAAGCTATTAAAAATGAAGTGTGGGTTAATCTGAGATTTTAAAGCCTGAAGTTCTGCTTCCCGCACCATCGCGTTTAATTTCCACTTTTCAACTTCACTCTCCCTGAAATGGTAAAAGAAATTGATTCCAAAGTAAAGAAGGCACCAGATGAACATTAAAAGGGAAAATTGAAAATGAACGGTGAGAATTGTATTTACCAAGCCTATGTTCTCATTTCTAAACTTATCAAGTCCCTCCAGCTCATTAAGTCCCAGCAAGGAGTAATTAATTGGATATGTTATCAAGGCCCAGATTGCTCCCATTATCAGGCTCGCGACAACAGTATATAAAGCCAGGCGCCTGATTGGCAGCTTGATCCATTCTTTCTTCTTGATGAACAGTCTGAGGAAATGGGTCAGAGAAAAGCCAATAATTGTACTGTTAAAGTATGCCAGGAGAATCTTCCAATGAAACAGATACATTGTTACGGCGATCCATGAATAAACTACAAGGAATATACACCACCCGGAAATATTTAATATCCAGTAAAGTCTTGCTTTCTTCCGCTGTCTTATACTCTCTTCCATTTATTCAAAATTAGTGTGTATTGTGATGTATTAATATCCGGAATTGAATTCTTGGATATATGAGCAGATAAAAGGTCATTTTGGGTTTTGCCAGACAAAAAATGGTGGTGCATTGTATAATATTTACCCAGACTATCAGTTATTACCATTACAATATTGCAATTACTTAAAGTCCAAAACAGCGAAATTTTATAGGTAATTGGTAATCGAATCTAATTAAAATACTATTTTGGCGCTCTAATTATTTTGAGGCTAACTATTTATATTACTATATTAGTACGTTATAAAAGCTATGAATCTTAACAAATTGGCTATGAATTCTTTAAAAAGAGCGTTCAGAAACATAGGCATTATCCTAATGTCTGTTGTGTTGTTGGGCTCCTGCCAGTTCATCCAAAATATTTTTGGTGGTGGATCACGACCTACTAGCACTAAACCGGGGAAACTCAGTACAACAACCGGATTGGCTTATAATGATGAACAGGGTGGATTTCAGGTTAGTCCTTTCGAGGGCCAGCCGGATGGACCCAACCTTGTTTTCATTGAAGGGGGTAGAACCGTTCTTGGATCTTCCGAACAGGATATCATGAATTCACGGGATAATATAGAAAGAACTGTTACTGTCGCTTCTTTCTATATGGATGAAACTGAAATAGCTAATATCCACTGGCTTGAGTATCTGTATTATATTCAACAAGACTCTACCAGGGAATATTATTTAGCTGCATTACCCGATACAACGGTCTGGTCCAGAGAATTGGCATATAACGATCCTTATGTTGATCATTACTTCAGGTATCCGGGCTTCAGATATTTCCCGGTAGTGGGAGTCAGTTGGATTCAGGCAATTGACTACACGGAATGGAGAACCGCTGCAGTAAATCAAAGTCTTGCGGAACAGGCCGGAATCGACTACACCGCATATCCACAAGGCAGAATTCCACTGGAAACCGGTGTTGTTTTACCCAATTACCGTCTCCCCACTGAAGCCGAATGGGAATATGCAGCGATGGCACTCATTGGAACACAATGGCTCGATGAAAATCAAACTCATAAAAGACTTTATCCATGGGATGGCCATGCATTAAGGAACCCTTATGGAAGAGATATGGGTTACTTCCTGGGAAACTTTAAAAGAGGAAGAGGTGATTATGCAGGTATCGCCGGTAAGCTTAACGATGGCGCAATGATTACATCGTACATTTATGAATATCCTCCCAATGATTACGGGTTATACAATATGGCCGGAAACGTGAATGAGTGGGTTTGGGATGTTTACAGACCACTTTCATTTGAAGATGTGGACGATTTAAACCCGGCACGTAGAAATGGCTGGTTGGATGAGGAAAATCAATATGATACCGGGTATGATGACAATGACTGGCAATCACTTATTAGTAATAAATCCAGGGTATATAAAGGGGGATCCTGGAAAGACGTTGCTTACTGGCTGTCTCCCGGAACCAGAAGATATCTGGAAGAAGATTCAGCTACTTCAACCATTGGTTTCAGATGCGCAATGATTAGGGCCGGATCTAATTACTAAAGAAAAGAAATTCAACTTGAATTTATAGCCCCTTTCTGGGGCTTTTTTTATGCATTGGCGATGGTTGCAATATAAATTTTGTTGACTCCTTTTTTTATCAGAACTGACCCAGCTGCCTCCAATGTTGCCCCGGAGGTAATCACATCATCTACCAATAAAACATTTTTCCCCTCAACAAATTTCCCTCTGGTTAACTCAAAAATTTCAGAAACATTGACCCACCGCTCCATTCTTGATTTGCGTGTTTGGGTTTGAGTGTGTTGTTTCCTGACCATGACCTCATCAATAGGAACTTGTATTGCTCCTGACAATCCACGGGCGAATGCCTCACTCTGATTATAGCCCCTTAACTGGAGTTTACTTTTATGAAGGGGTATGGGCACTATCATATTTAAGTCAGAAATCCAGGGCTCGTGTTTTATCTCCGCTCCAAGCAAATTCCCTAACCAAACTCCCATATCATAATACCCGCCATATTTTATTCGATGGAGCAAATTTTGGATTACTCCTTTTCTGCTGAATTGGAACATGGTGAATGCATGTTCCACAGGTATTTTGCCGTAAAATTTGCTCACAATTCCATTTGGTTTTTCCTTATAGGTTGAAGATATCTTAAGTTCCGAACGACAAAATGTACAGACACTTTCCTCACCCGAAACTAAATGACCCATGCAACCCGCGCACCACTGTGGAAATAAAAGATTTACAAAATCTCTAATCATGACCCCAATTATATTTTATAATTTCAAGTTTAATAATAAATAACACAATGAGTATTGTTTCTGACTTTAATGACTACCGCCACCGGATGAATGATGCCATTCTTGATTCTGATAACAAGATACTGAAAAGAATTTTTAACCTTGATACAAATGCTTTCCAGGAAGGTGACCTTGATGTGAAAACAAAGGAAATGATAGGCCTTGCCTGTTCTATGACGCTTCGCTGTGACGATTGCGTCAGGTACCATTTGGGTAAATGTTTTGAATTATCAGTTTCTGATAAAGCAGTGTTTGAAGTTTTCGCGATTGCCAATCTGATTGGTGGAACAATTGTAATTCCTCATTTGAGAAGGGCCGTGGAGTATTGGGAAGAATTGAAAAAATCAAATGCTTAAAAAGGACCACGAAAATGAAAAGAGATGGCAACGGTTACTCAAATTACTTGAGGATAGAATTGGCAAAAAACCGGCCGATCTGAATAGCGTCCTATTCCTTATTGGCTTGCAGGAATTGGGTAAGGGGCCTAAGTCTTTCTCTAAAGAACAGAAACAGGATATAATGCATATCGCCATCTGTAAAGTGCTCAGCTTATCTGGTTTTTACCAATTAGAGGGACATGATGAAGAAGGATGGCCTCATTGGAAACTTGTTAAGAAGTTGCCGGCCTTCGATCTTTTGGAGCAGGAAAAGCTTTTGAAAATGCATGTCATTGAATATTTCGAATCAGAAGTTTGGCCAAATGAAAGAATGATGGAATGAAATTGGGAAACATCATTCAAAATCATTCGTTTTAGTAATGAGGCACAATGTTTGACCCCTTTAAAGTCAGTTAAGCCTATTCTTGCTATATTTAGAGTAGAATGAATAGAAATTCAGGTGCGGTATGAGTGAATCAGTAAATGGGTTAGCAAAAAAAATAAAAGAATACAAGAAAAAGTTTTATCTAAATCTTATTCTTAAAGGAAGCATTATAACTGCTTCAATAATTCTCACTTTCTTTCTTGCAGCAAATTTGGTTGAGTATGTCGGTAGGTTTTCCTCAATAATAAGAGGATTAATTTTCTTTGCCTTCGTTATCAGTTCAATCGGTTTGCTTGTTTACTTTATCCTGATTCCTTTGTTTAAATCCAATGACCCTGAAAATGGACTTCGCGATGAAGACGCGGCAAGAATGATAGGTGGTTTTTTTCCTGAAATTCGGGATAAACTGCTGAACATTATTCAGCTTCAAAAAATGAATAATGGGAAGAATCAATTGGTTTCAGCCAGCATTAATCAAAAATCCGGCAATCTCAGAAATTTCACCTTTGCAACGGCAATAAACCTTGGTCACAACCGAAAGTATCTTCGATACCTCGTTCCTCCCGCAATAATTGCCCTAATTCTGGCCGTTGTTCTGCCCAATTTGTTTTCAACCAGCACCCAGAGAATTGTTCAATTCAGCAGAGAGTTTATTCCAGCCGCTCCATTTCAGTTTGTTATTGATTCCCAAAAATTACTCGCGTTTAAAAATGAAGATTTCACAATTGAATTAACTTTAACAGGAGAAGCCTTCCCGGAAAATGTTTATCTGGTCAATAATGGAAGGAAGATGAAAATGAACCGCCTCAATGCTTCGTCTTTCGAATTTACCTTTCAAAAAATTCAGGCTGAAAAGTCATTTTATTTCGAAAGTGCCGGCTTCACAAGCTTTGAATTTGAACTTAAAATTGCTAGCAGACCAAACCTGAAAAGCTTTGACGTCCACATTAATTACCCGTCATATCTTGGGAAGGACCCCGAAAGGTTTTCAAATGTTGGTAACCTGCAAATACCTGAGGGTTCCATCGTAACATGGCAATTCCAAACACTGGAAGCAATGGAATTACAAGTCGATTTCAAGGATTCTAAAAACGACATTCTATTTCAAAATCTTGATAATCAGTTTGTTGAGGCGAAAAAGCAGTTTTTTAAATCTGAAGAATATGAAATTAAACTTAGAAATAAATTCTCAGAAAATCTTCAAAAAATAAACTACTCAGTGTCTGTAATTCCGGACCAATATCCGGAAATAAATCTGAACATCTTTCAGGATACGGTTCTGTATTCATTCCTCATCCTTGGCGGTTATCTGGAAGATGACTATGGATTAAGCCGGTTGGGTCTGTTTTATGAAATTGAAAGAAACAATAACAAATCTGATTGGCAAAGCATTCCAATACCGCTGGTTAGCCATCAAAATAACCAGAGTTTTTATTATGAATGGACGCTTGGTGATATGAATATAAAGGAAGGAGAGAAGATCAATTATTATTTGCAGGTGTGGGATAATGATGGGGTAAACGGAGCAAAATCCACCAAAACTGGAACCTACACCTTCATGATCCCAACCAGGGATGAGATCAAAAAGGAGATTGAAGCTGCCACCAGCAAATCGGAAGACAAAATTGAAGAAACATTAAAGCAGACAGAAGACCTCCGGAAGAAGCTTGAGGAAGCTGAAAACAGACTTCGCGGGAAAAAGGATATGGATTGGCAGGATGAAAATCTTCTCAATGAAATTCTGCAAAAGAAACATGAACTCGAAGAAGCATTGAAAAAACTGAGTGAGGAAAATAAAGCCAATGATTTGAAGCGGCAGCGATTTGATGAAGAAAATGCCCGAATACGGGAAAAAGTGGAGCAACTTCAAAAGCTTATGGATGATTTGCTGGATGAAGAAACACGAAAACTTTATGAAGAACTTCAAAAACTCCTTGAGGAAAAAGAGTCATCCGAAGAAATGCAAAAGCTCATAAATAGGATAAACCAGAAGGAAAATAACCTTGAAAAAGAACTGGAGCGAACTCTTGAGCTATTCAAAAAAATGAAATTTGAATATAAGCTGAACGAAACTATCCATGAACTTGAGGAATTAGCGGAAGAACAAGAAGAACTTGCCCGGAAAACTGGAGAGGACAAAGTAGGGGAAGAAGAGATGGAACAAAAAAGCGAGGAGGGAAAGCAAGAGGAAGGTTCACAACAGGAAGAGAATTCAGTAAATCAGGAGGCCGAAGAAAAGGATAGTCAAAATTCAGGAGAAAACGAAGGGGAAAATGAAAACCTAACCGGGCAACAAGAAGAATTGAACACTGATTTTGAACAAATAAAGGAAAATATTGAAGAAATACAAGATTTGAACCAGAATTTGAAGAATCCGCAGTCTATGCAAGACTTCAACGATGAACAACAGCAAATTCAGGAGAACCAACAAAAGAGCCTTGAGAACCTGAAGCAGAATCAAAACAAAAAAGCTCAGGACTCACAGAAAAAAGCCGCACAACAAATGAAACAACTCTCCCAAAAGCTTCAGGAAATGCAGGGCGGTATGGAAATGGAAACCATGACGGAAAACATGGAGAATTTGAGAGACATTCTTCACAATTTGCTTCAGCTATCTTTTGACCAGGAAAAGCTCATGAATGATTTCCGGGAAATCAATCAAAGCGATCCCCGGTTTGTGGAATTCTCTCAGCAACAACTAAAGATTAAAGATGAGTCTAAAATTGTAAAAGACAGTTTACTTTCCCTTGCCAGCAGGGTTTTTCAGATTCAAAGTTTCGTTACCCGGGAGGTAAGCGAAATGAACAGATATATAGATGAGGCAATGGAAGCCCTGAGAGACCGGGGAAGGAACGTAATTCCGGTTACCACAGGTAAACAGCAATTTGCCATGACTTCCATGAACAATCTTGCCTTGATGTTGGATGACGTTCTGCAACAAATGCAACAAGCTATGTCGGAAGCCATGGGTAATCCCCAGAAAGGCAAAGGAAACCAGAGAATGCCGGGTATGACGGAATTGCAGCAGCAATTGAACCAGCAAATTCAGCAATTAAAAGAAAGTGGCAAATCTGGAAGGGAACTCAGCGAGGAGCTTGCAAAATTGGCCGCGGAGCAGGAAAGGATTCGACGTGCATTGCAGGAGGCAGAAGAAAAGCTAAACCAGGGGCAGGGGCAAGGTGAGCTTCAGGAATTGATGAATCAGATGGAGGAAACAGAACTAGATCTTGTTAACAAACATTTGACTGAAGAAACTATTGAAAGGCAAAATGAAATTCTGACACGGCTGCTGGATGCCGAAAACTCAATACGTGAACGCGACCTTGATGATGAACGTGAAGCTGAAACAGCAAAATCTTACGAAAACCTTGTACCAAAGGCTTTTGAAGATTATTTTAAGCTCAAAGAAAAGGAAGTTGAGTTATTAAAAACGGTACCCCTCAAACTCTTCCCTTATTATAAGAAAGAAGTAAATGAATACTTCAAACGAATTGGAGAGAACTAATATATTCCCTGGCATTATATGAATTCAATCAAAATTGAAATCCCTTCATTGTCTGAGAATATCCGCATAATTGAAAGTTTCATTGATAATGCCAAAGACCGGTTTAATCTTAACGATGATATCTATGGAAACATAATGGTAGCTGTAACCGAGGGCGTAAACAATGCCATTCAGCACGGGAATAAGAATGATAAGAAAAAGAATGTTAGCATAACGCTTCAACTTGATGAAAGTCAGATTGTATTTCGAATTATGGATCAAGGTTCCGGATTTGATTTTCGAAATTTGCCCGACCCTACCTCACCTGAAAACCTCTCCAAACCAGGCGGTAGGGGGATTTTCCTTATGAGACACCTCTGCGATGGGGTTAATTTTATTGATGATGGTCGCACTGTAGAACTGGTGTTTTATATTAATTAGAAATGAATGGTTCTGTCTCATTTCATACTCAGGATATAGAATTTGAGGTGCCTAATCCGCAAAAGACGCGTAAATGGATTCTTGGTATCATTAGGAATGAAAAAAGGGAGTTGGCCGGGATTCATTACCTCTTTTGCTCTGACGATTTTTTGCTTAGTCTTAACCAAAAATTTCTAATGCATAATGCCTATACTGATATCCTGACTTTTGACTACTCGAAGAAGGGAGTATTGAGCGCTGATATCTACATTAGCATTGATAGGATTAAGGAAAATTCAACAAAATTCAAGAAAACCTTTGAGCAAGAGCTGCGAAGAGTAATGATTCATGGTGTATTACACCTGTTGGGGTATTCTGATAAGACTACCGGCGAAAAATCGGCAATGCGCAAAAGAGAGGAAGCTTGTTTATCTTTGTATTAAAAAAAAGGTTTCACGTGGAACACAACGTGTCATTCAAAACCTAATGTTTTAATGTTTCACGTGGAACAGAGGCTAGTATGTTTAAAGAATATGATGTAATTGTAGTAGGTGCCGGTCATGCAGGGTGTGAAGCCGCTGCTGCCGCTGCAACAATGGGCAGCAAGGTCCTCCTGGCCACTATGAATATGACCACAATTGCCCAAATGTCTTGTAATCCTGCAATGGGGGGAATAGCAAAAGGTCAAATTGTGCGTGAAATCGATGCTTTAGGCGGACTTTCAGGGATCATCTCTGATAAGTCTATGATTCAATTCCGGATGCTGAACAAGTCCAAAGGTCCTGCGATGTGGAGTCCAAGAACGCAAAATGACCGCCTGCGATTTTCGGAAGAATGGCGCCTCGCTCTGGAAAAAATTGAAAATCTGGATTTTTGGCAGGAAATGGTGAAGGAAATTGTAATAGAGAAGGGAAATGCGATAGGCATAAGAACAGCGATGGGAATTGAGATCAGAGCTAAATCCGTAATTCTAACAAACGGAACTTTCCTGAATGGTATCATCCATATAGGTGAAAAACAGTTTGGCGGTGGCCGAACAGGAGAAAAAGCGGCCACCGGATTAACCGAACAGCTTGTATCATTTGGGTTTCAGTCAGGAAGGATGAAGACCGGAACACCTCCAAGGATTGATGGTAGATCCCTCAATTATTCCAAAATGGAAGAACAAAAGGGAGACGAAACTCCTGGTAAGTTTTCCTATATGGATACACAGCCTTTATCTGTTCAAAAAAGTTGTCATATTACCTATACCAATCCCGTAGTACATGAAATTCTTCAATCCGGATTTGATAAATCTCCCATGTTTTCCGGCAGAATAGAAGGAATAGGACCACGATATTGCCCATCAATTGAGGATAAAATAAACCGGTTTGCAGAACGGGACAGACATCAAATTTTTGTTGAACCTGAGGGATGGAATACTGTCGAAGTCTATGTGAATGGATTTTCAACCTCCCTTCCGGAGGATGTCCAATATGCCGCTTTGCAGCAAATTCCAGGGTTTGAAAAGGCAAAAATGTTCCGACCAGGTTATGCCATCGAATATGATTATTTCCCGCCCACCCAGCTAAACTTAAGTCTAGAAACTAAAGGGATTCAAAATCTCTACTTCGCCGGCCAAATTAATGGTACAACAGGTTATGAGGAAGCCGCTTCACAAGGATTGATTGCCGGTATAAATGCTAATAACAAAGTACATAATAAAGAACCTTTCCTTCTTAGAAGATCTGATGCCTATATCGGAGTTCTTATTGATGACCTGATTAACAAAGGGACGGATGAGCCCTACAGAATGTTTACTTCACGAGCTGAATTCAGGCTGCTTCTCAGGCAGGACAATGCCGATCTCAGGCTTACAGAATCCGGTCACAGGCTGGGTTTGGCCTCAGATTTGAGACTGGAAAGGGTATTGGACAAGAAGAATGAAACCACAGAACTTCTAGCTACACTCTCAAAACTGAAAGTTACCCCAACGGAAATTAACGGAACCCTGACTTCATTAATTACGGCCACAATTAAAGAAAAGGTAAGTGTTGAGAATCTACTAAGAAGGCCTGAGATCTCACTGCAGGGGCTACTTAAGAACGACCATAAACTGGAGTCGAGGTTAAGCAAATTCAGTTCTGAAGGTAAAGAACAGGCTGAAATTCTAATTAAATACGATTCATATCTAAAGAAAGAACAGGAAATGGTGGATAAAATGGGTAGCCTGGAACATTACAAAATTAATGATGGATTCAATTATGATAGGATAAAAGGACTATCCGCTGAAGGCAGGGAAAAACTTAAGTTCATTAATCCAAAATCTCTTGGTCAGGCTTCCCGTATTAGCGGAGTCTCACCTGCGGACATTTCAATTATAATGGTTTACCTCGGCAAGTAAAATGTTTGAAAAGATTCTGGAATGCCCTGTCTGTAATGGCTCAAAGTTCAAAAATCAAATAATCTGTCAAGACTTCCTGGTGTCTGGAGAAAGTTTCGTGCTAACTGATTGCGAGTCTTGCGGACTCCGCTTAACAAACCCCAGACCAAACCAGGAGTCTATAGGCCGCTATTATGAATCGGATCATTACGATCCACACTCTGGTAAAACCTCCAACATTTTCAACCTGATTTATAAGACCGTAAGATCTATTAACCTGACCTGGAAGAAGAATCTGATTAACCAGTATTCTCCAAACGGAAGGTTATTGGATTTTGGTACAGGAACGGGAGAGTTTTTGCTTAAAATGAAAAGTAATGCCTGGGAAGTTGAAGGTACTGAACTTCATAGCAGGCC
>Ga0299906_10002657_pt1 | contig 14803 bp, 13 predicted proteins | sample RVTome_14_FD_200259 | JGI IMG/M metagenome (GOLD analysis project Ga0299906, IMG submission 200259) | Soil microbial communities from uranium-contaminated site in the Upper Colorado River Basin, Wyoming, United States - RVT145D125 (version 2) ... | reverse complement strand
AGCGGCAGCGTCGCGAGCAACGTACCGCTGTTCGCGTCGCCGCAGTTGGTAGGGGCCGCGCCCGAGCGCACCTGGAGGTAGCCTGCGGCCGATCCGGCGTCGAAGAGATCGGCGAGTGCGTCGCACATCGCGTTGCGCGCGGCCACACCAACTTCGGTTTCGAGTGCCATGGTCTCGCCTCCTCTGCGAACGCTCGGGGATGTTCTACCGAATGACGCCCGCGGGCGTCAGAAGTCCCGCGAGCAGTCGGTCCGCCGCGGGGTAGGGCTTGTAGATCCGGATGACGCCACTCACGGCGTACTCGTTCTCGGTCTCGATCGGTCCCACCACGCGCTTCGTGCGTGTCAGGACCGCGCCCACGACGTTCGTGGCGGGGTCGGCGTCCAGCGTGCTGCCCACCGCGCGCACGGCGTACTCAGCCGTCGCCTGGCGCACCACGAGAGGCACCCCGGTGACGACGTTGCCGTCGCGATCCGTGCATCCGCTGCGCGGGAATTCGAGCGGCTGCGGCCCGTCGTCGAGCCCGCCGACCAGTGTAGCGGACGACGCCGTCGCGCCCGTCACCGTGGTCGTCAGGGCGATCTCGTTGCCGTTGAGGCCCTTCTGCGACGCCGTGAGAGTGACCACGGCGCCGTCGACGTCGGCAACGGCCTCGATGTTCGGCCAGGTGTCCTCGTGGACGAGATTGCCGTCGTCGGACCCGTTCACCGCAGCGGCGAGGTTCGACGCAGCCTCAGAGGCCGTCGCGCCTTGCAGCACGTCGTTCTCTTGCGCGAGCGCTGCGACGAAACGGTATGTCTTCTGTCCGACGACCACCGTCTCGGTGTCGAGAGGCACCGTGGTGAGGGTCAGGGTCGCGTCGGCCGCACGACCCGCTACCCAACTACGGTAGCGCACGCCCTTGAACAGCCCTCCCCACCTCTTGTCGAGGTAATCCGTCGCCGCGACGCACGCGTTCTGTTTGAGCGCTGTCGTGATCGTCGACCACAGGTTTTCCGTCTCCCGACCCCGGTCGGTGAGGTATGTGGTCACGAAGGTCGGTGACGCGTAGGAGTTCGCGTTCGGGGTTCCGCCACCGGACTCGACGATGAAGCTCACGCGGCGAACTGCCGAGGGGTCATGCCGCGCGCGACGCGCAACGGTCGGCTGAGGACGAAGTCGGTCGGGGCGCCGTTGATGCTCGCCCCGATGCGCTGCGTCGATCCGCCTGTGGGCTCGGCAGCCCCGACGGCGCCGTCGCCGTCGTTGGCCCACGTGCCGTCGAGCATCGCCGTGGCGTCAGGGGCGTTGAGACGCATGACGAGCGCCCCGTTCACCCACACGCGCGCCTGGCCGCTCGCCGGGCGCACGGCGGCGACGATGTGCAGGACCGCCCCGACGACGTCGAGCGAGGGCAGTTCCGCCTCCCCGTCCACGCCGGCGTCGTCATCGGGCGTCGCGTCGCCCGCGGCGAAGTAGAGCGTACCGCCTGCGACTGCCAGTTTGACACCGCTGGTCGTGTCCCCGAAGGTGAAGACGATGCCTTCGGCCGCCTCGCCCGTCACGGTCAGGGACACCGCGAAGGTGACGGCCGACACGCGGTCGGGGAACACGTCGTCGGTCGCCACGTCCTCGGCTTCGACGCCGAGGTTGTGCGACGCCCAGAGTCCGGCGAACGGGTCGGCTCGCTCCCGCCGACGTTTGCGGGCGATGTGGGCTGCCACGCGCCTCGCGATCGTCGGCATGGGGGCGGTCTCCAGGTTCAGGCCAGGGTCGATCAGTCGTCGAGCAGGACGGCGTAGAGGATCTCGACGCGGTAGGTGACGGTGAAGTCGAGATCGTCGGCGCCGATGTTCGCGTCGTCGACCAGGAGCGAGAGGTTCACTTCGAGCGACCCGTCGGTGTTGTCGATGACGGTCGCCGTGGTGCTCACGCCGCGCGTGGTCGGGGACGCCTCGGCGGTGGCCGCGGCGAGCGCCGTCGACGGGATGATGTCCACGTCGGCGTTGGTCAGCGTTCCGTCGCCCGCGGGCGTCGAGCCGATGCCGAAGTCGCCTGCCCACGTGTCGGCGAGATCCGCGCTCGTCGGGCCTGTCGCCTGAACGTAGGCGACCGCGCCGAGGATCAGGATGTTGCCCTCAGGGAGATCGCCGATGACGACCGACCCGAAACCGACGCCCGTGGCCCCGTCGACCTCGATCGTCGTCTGACCGACGAGCCGCAGCTTGCGGTCGACCGCGCGCGACGCCGGAGCGCGGCTCATGGAACGAAGGAGACCCTTCATGGTGGAACCTCTGGGTGAACGGAGCGATGGTGTCGGTCAGGAACCCGCGCCGAGGGGCACGGGGACGCTCGGACGGCGGGCACCGAACTTGCGCTTGCTCTGGAACGCGCGGTCGATCGGCGCCCGCGGATCGAGCGCGGCCATGAAGTCGGACGCGGTGACGCCCGCGTCGGTGATACGCCGCATGGCCTTCGAGCGCTCCCAACGCTCGATGTGCGCACGCTGCTGGACGCGCTGGATCTGCTGGTGCTGCGTCAGCCCTGGCTCCGCGCCGTGCTGCGCGAGCGCGCGGTCGACGTACTCGCCGGCACGCGACAGCTTCGCCATCTCCTCGTCCAGCCGCGCGCGCTCCTTCGTGAGTGCGAGCAGCCGCTCGTCGATCTCCGCGCGCGCCCGGCGCGACAGGGCGGGTGAACGGAGTACCTGCGCCAACGGCAGGGTCAGGACGGACTCGGGCTCGGGCTCGGCCGGGGGCGGCGGCAGAGCGCCTGCCTCGGGCGACGGTGTGGCCGGAACGCCTTGGAGGCCCATGAGTTCGTCCATCTCACGTTCCTCGGCCTGACGCAGCATGGCGCGCGTGATGGGCGCGTAGCCGTCGAGCGCTGCGCGCGTCAGGTTCTCCCCGAGGATCTCGTTGACCACACCGAGCATCGGGGTGTCGTCGGCCGTCCAGTGATCGGGGTTCTCGACGTCGAGACTGCGCACCGCTTCGCGGACGCGGATCGCCATCGCGGCGTGATCGCCGCTCTGGATCCTGGCGCGCTTGGGCTCTGCCATGGTGTTCGTCGCTTTCGTGGGGTTCGGGGCGGGCTTTCCGTATCGGTCAGAAGGACGTGCGCCTCGGGCCGCCGGACGGCGGCCCGAGGCCCATGTCGACTACGACTCGCGGGTGACGAGACGCGCGAACTTCACCTGCTTGCGCTCGGTGAAGACGCGGTTCCAGGACGTCGCGATGTTCAGGTTGTTGGTCGACGCCGCGTTGGACGGACCGCCGTTGGGCGCGGTGCCGATGTAGGCGTGGCCGCGCGGGTGCAGGCACCACTCCTGACGCGAGACGAGCACGCTGGCGCCGCCGCCGTTGCCCGCGAGCGCCTCGCGCTGCGTCTCGGTGGGCACCGAGGGCGAACCGACGCCGAGCATCGCCGCACCCGCGCCGAAGAACCACGTCTCGTAGGTGCCCGCGTCGCCCGCGGTGCCGTTGGCGAGGACCGTGGCCGTGCCGGTCGGCATGGCGTCGTCCACGATGACCTGCCGGCCGAGGAAGGTCGGGATGTTCACGACGCCCATCGAGTCCGGGATGAAGTCGATCAGGTTGTTCTTCCGCATCCGGTTGTAGACGATCGAGTGGACCATCATCGTGCCGAGGGCGTCGTCCGAGTCGCCCATCGTGACCAGCGCGTCGAGGGCCGCCTCGGCGCTGAAATCGGTCGTGCCGGCGACGTATGTCGCGCCGGCGATGACGTTGGCGTAGTCGCCCGAGTCGTTCGCGCCGTTGTCCTTCGCGACACCCTTCCACGTGGCGATGAAGATGTCCTGGAGGCGCCGCGCCCAATAGGACGCGACCCGGTCGGCGACCGCGGCCATCGGGTCCGAGCCCGCGAGCGCAGCGGCGAGATCGGAGTCGCCCCACGCCTGGTTGCGGCTCAGCCGGACGCCGATCTCCTTGAGCGTCCCGGTCTTCTTCGGGATGGCGTCGAGGAAGGCCGTGGGCAGCGCCGGGACGGCGGCGGACTCCGACAGTTGGAGGATGTCCGCGACGTCGTCGGTCGACACGTTGTCGGCGTCGTCGTCCAGGTCCTTCCACGACGGGATGTTGAACGTCAGACCGCCACCGGCGAGCAGCGCGCTGAGCGCCTCGCCGCGCGCGAGGGCACCGGACTGGATCAGCCGCGACTTCGTCTCCGTGAGCAGTTGCATGTACGGAGTGAAGATCGACGGGACGACGACGTCTGCGACCTGGGTTTGCGGGCCTGCGGCCATGAGGAATACCTCGGGAAAACGGACTCATGGAAGGTGACCACGAGCCTCGCACCACGGCAGGCCCACAGATGGGTGTCGATTTCGTGCCGCGTCGTCACGACGCGCTGCGAAACCGAGCGCGGTGGATCGGGTCCCATGGACTCGACCCACCGCGATTGTAGACCCCGCACATTTGCGTGCAAGAACTTTGGATTTTTCGTGCGGGCTCAGTGCCCGGTCAGCGGGCGCCGGCCGCCGCGGGCTTGGGCCGCGGACCGCCGATCGTCGTGCCGGCCGCGGTGGCGGCCTGCTTCGCCTTCTCGACGCCGTGCTGCGTCAGGTAGGCGCCCTGCGCCGTCATGTTCCAGTGCGCATCGGACCATGGGTTGTTCGCGAGTCCGGGCGCTCCCGAGCCCCGCGCACCGCCGCCCACACTCGGCGGCAGCCAGCCGGGCTTCTTCGGCAGGAACTCGTCGATCCAATCCTTCGGCGGCAGGCCGGGTGTCACACCGACCCCGTCCCTGGTGATGAAGTGCCCGTCGTCGGTGCGCTGGAGATGGCGCTCCGCGAACATGAACACGTCCTCGTGGTGCTCGGGCAGCACATGGCGCTCATTGAGGATCGGACGCAGCGTGTCGCGCAGCACGCGCCCTTGCAGATCGGTCTGGAGGATCACGAGCGTCGAGTTCGCCGCGTCGAGTTCCGTCTTGCGCTTGGTGAGTTCGCGCTCCAGCGGTGCGGTCACGGTCTTGAGCTTGGCCTCGACGCGCTTGCCGACCATCTCCTCGATCTTGGCGTCGTCGAGCTTGCCGCCCGCGGCGGTTTCGAGTTCGTCGAAGCGGTCGAGCTTCGCGTGGACACCGTCGGGCGTGAGATCGCCCCACTCGGCGAGCTTCGCCTTGGCGGCCTTGTGCGAGGCCCGCTCCTTCTCCAGCGCGGTCTGGATGCGCGTGACGTCGCCTGCGGTCTTGAGACCCTCGACGCCCGTCAGCTCCCACTTCTCACCCTTCTCCGTGAAGAGATCCCGGTACGTGTCGGGGATGTCCTCCAGCTTGTCGTACACCGCTTTGATCACCATGCCTGGTCTCTCCTGGGCGCCATGCGCCCGTCTGGACGCCGCCGCGGTCCGTCACGCATGTGCCGGCTGCCCGCGGGGGCTGAAATCGTCTACTCCGCGGCACTCCCGCCGTTCCCACCACCGCTGCCCGTGGGGGTGGGGGTGGATTGAGACGTGTTGGGGTCCGGACCGCCTCCGGCGCGGATCAGTTCCTCGGCGAGCGCGGTCTCACCCTTGATGACCGCGATCTCCTGTTCGAAGGACAGGTCGGTCATGCTGCGCTGCGACATGAGTCGGTGGACGGTCTGGATCGAGAGCGGAGCGCCGTTGCGCTTGGCTTCCATGAGCAGACGCAACTGCTCGCCGCTCATCTGGTCGTCCACGAAGTCCATGTTCGGCGTGACCTTCACGGCCTGCGGATCCGCACCCATCCAGCGTGCGAGTTTGCGCAGGAGGGTTTCGAGCCCGTAGGCGCCGGCCAGGGCGATCTGGTTCAGGGTCGCCGTACGTGTGGCGAGGCGGATGCGCAAGGCGTCACCGGACTCGCGCTCGCGGGTCACCGAGTCCATGAGGCGCCCGGCGAACTGCTCGCCGCGCGAGTAGTCGTTCTGGAGGGCGGTGCGCTGCTCGCTCAGGCCCTCGGAGTTCACGCCGATGAACTTCGCGTCACCGCCCGGGTCGGGCAGGTTGATGACCGCGCCGACGCCGACACGCGTCTGGCCTCCGGAAGCGCCCCCGGTGCCGCCCCCCGCTGCGTCCTCGGCGGGGAGGCCCAGGATGACGAGCGTGTCCTGGCCCTGCATGAAGAGGGACTGACGGTAGTCGGCCTCGCCGCGGTAGATGGTCAGGGTCAGGTTGGAGAGGCCGAGCAACGGCGGCTTGCCCGGGGGCGCGTCGATGTCCTCGGCGTTGATGAAGACGAAGGGGATCTCGTGGGCGGCGCGGCCCTTGGTCTTGGGGGCTTTCAGTTTGCCCTCGGCGTACTGCGTGTCCTTGCGGAAGACGCCCGCGCGGTACGTCGGCCCGCCACGGCTGTACGCCACCGGGTTGGGCTCGTCGAACTCGCCGAGGACGAGAACGCGGTACTGCTGGACGGTCTCCCACTCGAACTGCTCCGGGACGCGCTGCACGCCGGTCTCGTCGAGCACCAGCATGTTCAGGCTCTCGACCTCGATCTCGGTTTGCACCGCCGTGTCCCAATTCACGATCGACTCGGCGACGTAGGTGGCGATGTAGAACTCACCCTTGCGCTCGCCGACGTCGAGCACGTCGCCGAGCAGGCCCACGCGCCCGACGACCATCTGCTCGAAGTTGATCCGCTTGAGGAGCGTCTCGAGCGACTCGCCGCGCGAGGACGCCTGCGCGCGTAGGTACTCCATCGCGGGCGGCAGTTCGATCGTCGGGGGTTTGCTGTGCATCACGCCGAGCAGGGCGCTCACCGCCTCGTCGACGAGATCGGGGCAGCGCGCGCGGGTGCGGTAGGCGATGTAGTCGCGGTAGCCTTTGGTCGCCGTCGACCCCGCCCCCGCCGTGCCCGCAGGGAAGCCGTCGGCGACCATGCCGCTCGTCGCGGGCAGGTAGAGGGTGCCCGCGTCCTTGACGGCGCGCTCGCCCGCGTAGGTGTCGCGCATCTGCCGCCAGTCGGCGACGCACTCGGTGTAACTCGGATGCCTGCTGTCGAGCGCCATGCGTCACGATCCTCGCACACGGAGTAGACGAAACGTCGAACCGTTCGACCAGAGAAAGACTAGGTCAAGCCCACGACCGTGCCAGTACGAAGTGCCGCGCCCGTGCGACGCAGCCTGTAGCGCACCTCGTCTCCCACGTGGTCTTCGGCAGCGTCGTCGATGTCGTCCATGTCGTGCTCGTCGCGCGGCAGGGAGAGCACCGTGCGGAGGAACTGCGGACAGCGCTCCCCGACGACGAAGAAGCCGGGGTGCTCGCGGACCGACCCCTGGTCCTCCACGTCCGGTGGATGCGCGTGCTTCATCAGGCGTCGCATGGTCTCCCACCCGAGTTTGCGTGACCCCGGACGCTTGTCGGCGCGTGTCCACGTGACGCCCGGGTACAGCACGCCGTCGACGCGCACGGGCTGCCGCATGTCGACGGAGATGTTGACGCCGTTCTCGGTGGTGAAGATTTGCGTGTCGGCCGGGCCGGGCTGAACGCGCGTGTGCTGCCCACGCCTCCAGCCGCGCCCGATCTCGCGCGCGACGATGCCCTGCGCGACGTCCACCGCGAGCATCTTCTTGCCTTGGTTGGGGCGCCCGGTCCAGCCGTACCACTCGTCGACGCGGAAGACGTCACCACGCACCGTCGGCCGCTGCCGGCCGTCGTCGTAGGTGATGTCCGTGCCGTCGCTCTGCGCGTACCAGCCGACGGAGAACGGATGGCTGGAGCCCCAATCGAGCGCCCGGTCGAGGCGCCACGAGCGCGGAACCTCGAACGGGGGGACGACGTTGTACTGCGCGTCCCACACGTCGTCGAACATGCCGCCCGCCACGATGTCCCACGACCCGGTCAGCCACGCCTCACGCATCGCCGGGCTGCTCGCCGCGGTCGAGATGGTCATGGCGTACTGCGGGTCCGAGGCGAGGAGCACCTTGTTCTCGGACAGGTGCCCGTGGATCGCCGCGCGCGGCGGCTGCGGACGCCCCTCGGGATCGCGCGCATCGCGTATCACGATGGTCTTCCACCACTGCCCGTGCAGTTGAAAGCGGTCAGCGACCCAACTGTGACCGGAATTCCCGGATAGCCACACACAGTCGTCTTGGCGCACGAAGAACGTCTCGGTTCCCGGCACCGTCAGGCAGTAGACCATCCCATCGAAAGGTCGGGCTTCGATGTTCCGGCTCCGGCATGTCGTTGCCACGTCGTAGACGTGGTTGCCCGTCTGGAACTGCACCGTGGACCGCCGACTCATGCTCACTTCGTAGCACACGTGCTTGCGCTCTTCACGCAGCCTGCTCGACACGTACACGGCGAAACCCAACTTCGTCGCGATCTCGGCCACGTCGTCGGCCAACTGGCGGCTGAGCGTGTAGTAGACGCCGTTGCACCCGTCGCCGAGCATGAGGCTTTCGAGCAGCCGATGCAGCAGATGTTCGCTCTTGGTCATCAGATCGCGGGGCACGAACTTTTCGGGGCAATACCCCTGCGACGAGAACAATGCGTACACCCGAGAGTCGCAGATCGCGAACCCTTTGTCCCCCTCCCGCCAACGCACACCGAGGCGGTCGAGCAGCGCTGCGATCCTCTTGCGGTTGTCGGGCTTGATCTGTGCAACGTGGATCTCCTTCTCGGCCGCGCGCCCGCAGTGGCGCCGCAAGGTGTTGCCCTCGGAGATGATCCACCCGGCCAGTTCCATGATGTCTCCCGCATCGAAGCCCTCGATGGTCGCGACGTCATCGCCGCCCTGCCACGACGTCGCCGTCCGGCGCACGATCGCCTGCCCCGGTAGATCCGCGAACGCCTTGACGCGGTGCTCGGTCTCAGCGGTGTTCATGTGCGCGAACCTGTGACCGGGCGTGAAGACCATCGTGATCCCTCGGCCGCGGCGGTGGAGCATGTCGCCCGTGTACGGCGCGTGTGTCACGCCCGAGACCTTCACGTTGCGCGCGGCTCCCCGCGCATCCACCGAAACCACGGAGTCGCCCGGCCGGATGTCTTCGATCGCCACCCACCCACGATCCGCCGTCAACACGTCACCGTAGGGAACGCAGCCGAACGGATTGGTCGTTGCGCGGATCATACGCGGCACGCCGGGCATCGACGTGCGGCAGCACGCGAACATCGGCGTGTAGCACTCATCGCTCGGCCATGTGGTCAACTCTTCAAACCCAATCCATGGATATTCGTGTCCGTGGTAGTGCCAGTAGTCCGATGGCTGGCTCATGTGGCGCAGGAGCAGTTGTTCACCGCCCGGCCAGGACCAGATCATCTTGGATTGGTTGAACTCGGCGTGAGGGAAGATCAGCCCGAACCACTTGCGCGACTTCGCCACGATGTCGGCCAACTCAGGGTACGTGCGCCGCAACAGGATACCCCGCCACGCGGCCCTGTGACCGCGCCCGATGTGCTGCGCGAACGACATGAGCAAAGCATCGCTGTTGTGCGTGACGACGTAGTTCTCGACGACAAAGCAGTGGGACGGGTGCTCAACGGCAAAGCACACCCCGTCGTGCAGATCCGGCAGTGCCTCGATGCTCGCGATGCCGCGCGTCAGCCACTTGCGTTGCGTGCGCACCCGCAACCGCTTCTCGCTCAGCCGGTGGGGGGTGAAGCGGTTGTTGTGTCGGAACGACACCGCCCAATACCCGGCCTGCTCCACGTCCGGGTCCGCTCTGTCCGTGGTCGCCTTCCAGCGTGGAGGGGACGCGCCGCCACCGAGGGAGTGAACGAGATGCCAAACATCCCAGGCCATGCCCTTGGACGTGGTCCCGAAGCGCATCTTGCCGCCCGCCTCGATCGTGCTGTCGGTGTCCAAGAGCCCCTGCAAGACAGCCAAGCGGTCCGCCGGCGCCGCAGTTAGGAGCCCTGTAGGGACACGCTTCTCCTGAGCCTTGACGCGAGGCAGAACCGTGCGCCACGCCTCGCCTGCCTTGCGGCTGGTGCAGACGGCGCGCTCGACTTGGTCCTCGTACTGGTAGCGCTTCCAACCGTGGCGCTCGACCATGTAGTCGATGAGAGCCTTCTGCCCGCTGTAGAGCGTCACGCACGCGCTGCGCAGCGTACCGTCGCCGAGGAGCAATCCGACGGCGTAGGGGTCCGGACCCTCCCACACTGTCGTCCCTTCCATCGGGGCGCTCAGGTAGGGGATCGCGCACGGCGTCACCATCTCCCGCAATTGCTTTGTCGTGCGGACCTTCCAACCTTCTCTATACCCCGTCTTGCTGTTGAGTGACAGCCACCGATGCTCGTCATCCGCGTCGACGAACGTCCCGTCGTGGAACCTCACACGCCAAAACGGCCGCGCCTTCCCTACATGGATCGCCTCGATGCGCGTGAACGACCCGTCGGCTGCTACCAACCGATCTCCGTACCCCACGTCCCCCGCCCGCACCCACCCCCGATCCGTCGCCACCAACGTCCCGTCAGGTATTCGTTTGCCGGGACCCCTGGTCCCGTGATACAACACTTCAAACAGCGGGCAGGACAGGAACGACGATTGAGAGCCCGGTTGCGGCGCCCATATGACGCGCTTGCCGTCCACGGTGCGTGGAGCCACCGTCCCTGCCGCGTCGGCCCCGACGCTCTGCGCGCGGCGCAGCCGCGCCTCGAAGTCCTCGGCCTCACGCGCGCTCACACCGTCCGGCACCGAACGTGTCGTCACCGCGGGTTGCGCGGTGTCACGCACCGAGCAGCGCCGCGATCTCGTCTTCGATGCCCGCGTCGACGTCCACGTCGGTGTTCCCCTCGTCGTCCGCGTCGATGATCCGCCGCACGTCGGGGTCGCAGACGTTGCCCGCGCCGACGCCCCCCACGGGCGCCCGGATCCTCCCCACGGGTACGGGTTCGTACGCCATGTCGAGCACGTCCACGTCCTCGCGCGCCCCACCGTCCTCCCACGGTGCCACCGCGCCGCCCGCTCGCTGCTCCCGTACCCGCTCGACCAGTTCCCGTGTCACCCCCGCCGCACCACCGCTCTCCAGGACGTCCTCCCCCGCGACACCCCCGAAGGGTAGCGCGGTACGCACCGCCTCGGTCTCGATCCAACGGTCCGGGTCGATACCGCCGGGGGTGACCAACACACCGGCCAGGCCCTCGATGTTGACGTGCTGCGTCTCGCGCCACGCCGCCCCGCCGCGTGTCTTCAACCAGTAGATCGTCGCTTGCGTCGAGCCGGCGCGCATCTGCTTGAAGAGGAAGCGCGCGGCCTGCGCGTTCATCCTCATCACGGCCAGGTCCATGATCGCGCCGCACGCACGTCGCAAGGTCGCTTCGGTGCAGCGCATGAGCGCTGCGATCTCACGGTCCTGCGCTCCGTAGGCGGCCAGCGAGGCGATGATCGCCTCTTCGGCAGCCGTGAACCTGCGCACCGAGGATGGGACGAACCCCGCGTGCGCGGACGGCAGCGCGGGCTCGTAGACGGGCTTCTGTGCCGCCACCGCTGCCGCGCGCTCCGGTCCGACGACCGGCGCCGGCTTCTGCCCCGGCTTGCGCTCGCGCTCGGGCACTCGACCTTGGGGCTGCTTGCGGCGCGCGTCCTTCGGAACGTGACGACCGTTCGCCACGGGTGAGGGGGGTGCGGGCGCAGCGGAGGGAGGAGAAGACGCCGGTGGCCGCGCGGCATCCTCGGCGGCGAGCCGGGCCGCGACGGCCGCGCGGCGCTCGGCGCGCAGAACGTGCGTCTTGAACTTGCGCCGCATCTGCCCCAGAGGGAAGTCGAGACGCTCCGCGACAGCCTCGATGGACATACCCATGTCGAGGAGCGAGATCGCTTGGCGGCGGTCCCTGGCGGTGACGGCTTTGGCGTAACTCGGCATCGGCACCGAGGCTACACCACCCGTTCGCATCCTGCAAGGGTCGCGGAGTCACCGCGGGTCGCGGGGGAGTGCGGATGGTGCCCCCAGGGCCGTCACCGCCACATGCGAGGGAAGAGGCGACGAACCCCAGGGCGGCCGTCTCACCGCGTCCTCGGGCGTGACTCGACGGCGAGGCGGCACTCACCCCCGAGGTGTTTCGCAAGATCCGCGAGACCTACGACGGCCGGCTTCCGAATGATGCGGCGCTCGGAGCGGATCTTCAGGAGTGGGGGTTCTACCGCAAGAAGGTCCCCGTTGTGCTGCGGTCATTACGCGAGACATTCTCTCTGACCGGGCTGGACAAGGATGGTAGCATCGGCACGCCGAGCGACGATTCCGGCAATGACGCCGAGGACGACGCGGCCGGCGATGAGGCACCACTGATGACCACTCTCGCGGCTGATGCTCCGAAGCGCGCAGAGGCCGAGCGCAAACCGACGCCGAACTCATCCCCCGAGACCGCTCGCAAGCGCAGCGAGTTCCGCATTCCGATCGGACACGGCGACCTCGCCGCGCTGAACGTCCCGTTTCCGATGACCGAGGCCGAGTGGACGATGCTGAACGCAGTCCTCACGGCCATGAAAGACGGAATCGTTTCGGGCGGCGAGTAGGACGCGACCGGGCGCAGCGCCCGGTACACTGTCGGCATGACCGACGACAAGCGCCGCCCTCCCGCCGACGAGGACGAGCCGCTCCGCCTGCGCGGTGTGACGTTCGAGGACGCCGTGAGGCGCCTCGCGACGCTCCCCAAGGACGCCCTCGACGAGCCGGACCCCGACGACGCCGACGAGCCAGCCGACGACGTCTGACGCGCGGACTTTCTGACGGCCCCGCCCGCCGATCTGGCCTCGGCTGTGCGTCAGATACCCACTTCCGGAATTTTCGTCGGTTGGGCGGTCGGGGAAAAACGGGGTGTTCGGGGGTGGGTGGATGATTGAACGGGTTGGACGTTTGAGCGATTAGGAACGGGTGGACGGGTTGAAACGAAACGAAAAAATCAAACGGAAAGCCTACGGGGGGCTGCGCTCCTTCCCCTTTTTCCCCGTATGTTAGCCATCTGTTAGCGCCTCGCGACCCCCAATGCCAGGCCACACCCGATACTGTGCGACGCACAGTGCCAGGCCACGCCAGGCACCCGCACCTCCATTCCGCCGCGCCCGATGTCCGATCCAGGCCGATCCACCATGCGGCCTACGGCGCCCTCGGGGTCGCGCACGGGCGTCCTCGAGAGCCCTCGGGGTCGCGCACGGGCGTCCTCGAGAGCCCTCGGGGTCGCGCGTGGGCGCCCGAGAGCCCTGTGGGTCGCGCGCGGGCGCCCGAGAGCCCTGTGGGTCGCGCGCGGGCGCCCGAGAGCCCTGTGGGTCGCGCGCGGGCGCCCGAGAGCCCCGCGGGTCGCGCGCGGGCGCCCGAGAGCCCTGTGGGTCGCGCGCGGGCGCCCGAGAGCCCCGCGGGTCGCGCACGGGCGTCGGATCTGCCCGATGGGCGCGTGAAATCTTTTTGGATTGCATCTAGACACCACCCCCCGCGGGGGTTACAGTGTGGGCATGACCACCACGACATCGACCCTCCCCGACCTGGACGACGAGATGACCACGTACCCTCCGACCGGACGCATCGAGGCTCGAGCCCACCACGGGGTGCGTGTGTGGGTCGTGAGGGTTCGCGCGCCCGCCGAGTGCGACGGGCCGATGTACTTCGACCGTGCGAGCGCGGTCGCGTACGTGACCGCATGGACGCCCGAACGGGCGTCGGAAGGGAAGTGAGAGAGATGACGACGACACGCAACTTTCGCACGCTAGAGGCTGCCGAAGCGGAACTCACCTTGGAACTCTGTCGGGATCTACTCGACATTCGAGCGGACGCGCGCACCTACAGCGCCGACGAGATCGGCGATGGGATCCAGTTCCGGGTCTACGTCACGACCGAACGCGCGGACGACCCGGACGACGACGGATACTCCTACCGTGTCTGTACCGGGTCGCCTGACCACTACACAGACCCCCGTGTCTACTGTGCGTGCGGGACGGTCGGACCGGACGACGACGAGATGGATCTCCGACGTCTCGCCGGGTATCTCGTGGCCGAGATCCTCGATACCGCGTCCATGGACGACGACGACGACGACGTGTCCGACGACGACGACGACGACGACGACGACGAATGGACGGGGTCCGACATCGTCGTTCCGACGGGGTCCGGATACTGTCACTGTGCGTGCCGGGACTGTCCCGATGTCGCAATGACAGACGTGCGTCCGGACGGGGTTCACGTCCGCGGACTGTGCGGGGATTGTGACGATGCGACGTGCGATCCGACGGGGTCCGACGATTGCCAGCGGTCGGACGCGTACGGGGTCGAGACTCCGAATTGCGGAGACTACGTCATCTCCTGCAACGGGTTCCGATATCACGTCGGAGTGTGCGAGGGTCCGCACGTCGGAACGTTCGGAGACGTGGACGACGCGGACAACGCGGTCCGGTCGCACCGTGCCACGACGTCTCCGGAGTTCTGGCCGGACGTCTGGCGAGTCTCCGACCACGGGAACGTGGACGTCGTCGACGATTTCGATTGGACGTTGCCGTCGGATCCTACGGACGACGACGACGACGACGACGACGACGGCGAGACGTAGCAGCTCCCCGTCCCCGACAACCTGAACGGCCGTCGCGCACGCGACGGCCGTTCGGCGTTCGTGGGTCGCGCGCGGGCGTCGGATCTGCCCAAGGGTCGCGCGCGGGCGCAGGAGAGCCCCGCGGGTCGCGCGCGGGCGCAGGAGAGCCCCGCGGGTCGCGCGCGGGCGCCGGAGAGCCCCGCGGGTCGCGCGCGGGCGTCCGGGAGCCCCGTGGGTCGCGCGCGGGCGTCCGGGAGCCCTGCGGGTCGCGCGCGGGCGTCCGGGAGCCCTGCGGGTCGCGCGCGGGCGCCGGAGAGCCCCGTGGGTCGCGCGCGCGCGGGCGCCGCCGCCGCCGCCGCGGAGCCTACGCGCCGCGCGACGTGGCGCCC
>Ga0299906_10002656_pt1 | contig 14807 bp, 9 predicted proteins | sample RVTome_14_FD_200259 | JGI IMG/M metagenome (GOLD analysis project Ga0299906, IMG submission 200259) | Soil microbial communities from uranium-contaminated site in the Upper Colorado River Basin, Wyoming, United States - RVT145D125 (version 2) ... | reverse complement strand
GGAAAGGAGCAAGCACACGAACAAGCTACAACTCGCGACCCGTCGGCCCCACGGCGAGCTGTGCCTCATCAACGGCGGTTCCAACGACCGAACCCGGCGACCTAAAGTGCGCTTGATTGAGGCCTAGGGTACCGAAGAAGGACCCGGAGACCTGCACTCCCTGGCCGTTGGTCGTGGCGCCCCCGTGGGCGACGTTGACCTCGAAGATGCAGTGCGCCGCGACGTCGGTGAAGACGGTCTGCTCGCGGCGCAGGTCCAGGTACATCGGGTAGCTGAAGACCTCGTCGCAGCCCCCGGCCTGGTTGCAGCTGTCGGACCCCGGCTTGGGCCCCGGGGCCTCCAGGTTGACCAGCCGGGCGGGGTCCTCCACGGGCAGGGGCCGGAGCAGGATCTGGTTGAAGAGAGAGAAGATCGCTGCGTTCGAGCCGATCCCCAGGGCCAGCGAGAGAATCGCGACACCGGTCACCACCGGGGCCCGGAACAGGGTGCGGAAGGCGAGCTTCAGGTCTCTCATGGTCGTGGGACGCCGCACGCGCGGCGGGGGTTGGGGAGAAGCGGCAGCGCCCGGCCGCCCTCCTCGGGAACGAGCCGCGGGGCGTGGGCTGGGGCCCACGCCGGAATGACGCTATCCTCTGTCCAACCTTGGGCGACAGAGGAGCCTCCATGACGAGAACGACAGCACGCAATCTCATCGCAGCTTCGTCCCTGCTGCTTTCGTCGCCTTCTCTCCAGGCGCAGACTCCGGAGGGGTGGACGACGCCGTTTCCGGGTCACCGCGTCATCGGCAACCTCTACGCCGTGGGCACGTACGACCTGGGGGTCTTCCTGATCACCTCCGAGGCGGGACACGTCCTCGTGAACACCGGACTCGAGGGCTCCGGTCCGCAGATCCGCGCGAACGTGGAGGCCCTGGGCTTCCGCCTCGAGGACGTCGCGATCCTGCTCACGATGCAGGCCCACTTCGACCACACCGGCGCGCTGGCGGAGATCAAGGAGCTGGCCGGCGCCGAGATGTGGGCCACGCAGCACGACGCCGAGGTCCTGGCCGACGGGGGCTTCAGCGACCCCCAGTTCGGCGGCGAGGTCAGCTTTCCGCCGGTCGGCGTCGACCGCATCCTCGCCGACGGCGAGGTGATCGAGCTGGGAGAGATCCGCCTCACCGTCCACGGGCACCCCGGTCACACCCGAGGCAGCGCCAGCTACACGATGACGGTCGACGAGAACGGCCGCGAGTACCGCGTGGGCCTCATCAACATGGGCACGATCAACCCGGGGAAGCGGCTGCTCGTCGACCCCACCTACCCCGGCGTCGGCGAGGACTTCGCGGAGACCTACCGCAAGCAGAGGAGGATGGAGATCGACGTGTGGGTGGCCGCCCATGGCAGCCAGTACCGCCTCCACGACAAGTGGAAGCCGGGGCAGCCCTACGACCCCGACACCTTCGTGGACCCGGAGGGGCTGAGGGCCGAGGTCGAGCGGCTGGAGGCGATCTACCTGAAGCAGATCGCGGAGGAGCGCGCGGCGGCCAACTGAAGCTCCGGCTCGGGTCCGCCCAAGGCCACCGCCGAGTCGGGGGGCTCGTCGCTTATCATTCGCCACTCGATGGACAAGTCCACACCCGCCGCGACGCCCGGCCCCGACGGCCCCTGGGACGCCGAGAGCCGGCGGCTCGACGAGGAGCGCCGGCGCGCCCGCAACTGGAAGCGCTGGGGTCCCTACCTCGCCGAGCGGCAATGGGGCACCGTCCGCGAGGACTACTCGGCGAACGGCGACTCGTGGAACGACCTCCCCCACGACCATGCCCGCAGCCGCGCCTACCGCTGGGGCGAGGACGGGCTGCTCGGGATCTGCGACCGCCAGGGGCGGCTCTGCTTCGCGCTCGCGCTTTGGAACGAGCGCGACCCGATCCTGAAGGAGAGGCTGTTCGGCCTGACCGGCCCCGAGGGGAACCACGGAGAGGACGTCAAGGAGCAGTACTTCTACCTCGACTCCACGCCCACGCACTCGTGGATGCAGGCCCTCTACAAGTACCCACTCGACGCCTTTCCGTACGAGCGCCTCGTCCTCGAGAACGGCCGCCGCGGTCTGGGCGATCCGGAGTTCGAGCTGGTGGACACCGGGGTCTTCGACGGGGACCGCTACGCCGACGTCCTGGCTACCTACGCCAAGGCCGGACCCGACGACGTGCTGATCCGGATCGACGTCTCGAACCGCTCGCCCGAGCCCGCGCGCCTCCACCTGCTGCCCACGCTGTGGTTCCGCAACCACTGGGCGTGGGGGCGTACGGGCGAGGGGTACGGGCCGAAGCCGTCCCTGGAGCTGGCCCCGGACGGCTCGCTCGTCGCCGAGCACTTCAGCCTGGGGCGCTTCCGCCTCCACGCCGATGCCGACCCGCCCTTCGAGTGGCTCTTCACCGAGAACGAGACGAACCGCGCCCGGCTCTTCGGCGACCGGAGCCCGGGGCCCGTGAAGGACGGCTTCCACGAGCGGGTGGTCGCGGGCCGGCGCGAGGCGACGGCGCGGGAGCCCCGCGGCACGAAAGCCGCGGCCTGGTACCGCCTGGAGCTTCCCCCCGGCGGCGGAGTCGCGGTGCGCCTGCGCCTGCGCGCGGAGGCGGCGGCGGACGGCGAGCCCTTCGGCGAGGCGTTCGAGGCCGAGCTCGAGGCGCGCCGCAGGGAGGCCGACGCCTTCTACGACACCCGGCTGCGCCGGGACCAGTCCGAGGACGAGCGGCGCGTCGCGCGCCAGGCCCTGGCGGGGCTGCTCTGGAGCAAGCAGCTCTACCACTACGTCGTCGAGCGCTGGCTCGAGGGCGACCCCACGCAGCCTCAGCCTCCCCCGTCGCGCCGCCACGGCCGCAACAAGGGCTGGCCACACCTGTTCAACCGCGACGTGCTCTCGATGCCCGACAAGTGGGAGTACCCGTGGTACGCCGCCTGGGACCTGGCCTTCCACGCCCTGCCCTTCGCGCAGATCGACGTGGACTTCGCCAAGCAGCAGCTCCTGCTGCTGCTCCGCGAGTGGTACATGCACCCCAACGGCCAGATCCCGGCCTACGAGTACGCACTTGGCGACGTGAACCCGCCCGTCCACGCCTGGGCCTGCTGGCGCGTCTTCAAGATGACGGGGCCGCGGGGGCGCCGCGACCGAAAGTTCCTGGCCAGGGCCTTCCACAAGCTGCTGCTGAACTTCACCTGGTGGGTGAACCGCAAGGACGTCGCGGGGAACAACCTGTTCGCCGGGGGATTCCTCGGCCTCGACAACATAGGCGTCTTCGACCGCTCGCGCCCGCTCCCCGCGGGCGGCCACCTCGAGCAGGCCGACGGCACGGCGTGGATGGCCTTCTACTGCGCCACGATGCTGTCGATCGCCCTGGAGCTGGCGCGGGAGGACCCGACCTACGAGGACGTGGCCTCGAAGTTCTTCGAGCACTTCGTGGCCATCGTCGACGCCATGAACAGCCTCGGCGGCTCGGGGCTCTGGGACGAGGGCGACGGTTTCTACTACGACAAGCTGCACGCGGGGGGCGCCTACCTGCCACTGCGCGTGCGGTCGCTGGTGGGGCTGGTGCCGCTGTTCGCCGCCGAAGTGCTCGAGGAGTCGGTGATCGCGAGCCTCCCCGGGTTCTCGAAGCGGATGCGCTGGTTCCTGGAGAACCGGCCCGAGCTGGCGCGCTACATCGCGTACTGCGAGCCCTGCCCCGAGGGGAACCACCGCGGCCTGCGGCTGCTGGCGGTACCGTCGCGTGCGCGTCTCGAGCGAGTGCTCGCCTACGTCTTCGACGAGGCGGAGTTCCTCTCGCCTTTCGGGATCCGCTCCCTGTCCCGGCACCACGAGCAGCACCCCTACATCCTGAGCTTCGACGGGAACGAGCACCGGGTGGGCTACGTCCCCGGCGAGTCGGACAGCCGGCTCTTCGGCGGCAACTCGAACTGGCGGGGGCCGGTCTGGCTGCCCATGAACTACCTCCTGATCGAGGCCCTCGAGCGCTACCACCACTTTTACGGCGACGAGCTGACCGTGGAGCTCCCGAGGGGCTCGGGCCGGCGCGTGGACCTCCGCGAGGCCGCCCGGGAGATCGGCCGGCGCCTGTGCGCGCTGTTCCTCGCGGGCGCCGATGGGAGCCGTCCCTGCAACGGCGGCGATCGCCGCTTCGCCGAGGATCCCCACTGGCGCGACCTGGTGCTCTTCCACGAGTACTTCCACGCGGACACCGGGCGCGGGCTCGGGGCCAGCCACCAGACGGGCTGGACCGCCCTCGTGGCGCGGCTGCTCGAGCGGCGCCGCGGCTGACCGCGACGGCCTCCCCAGAGGACCGCCAGACAGCTCCAGGCCACCCGGCGTGCGCTCCCGCCTCTCAGCGGTCCGCTGCCGTTACGGCTCCCGCCACAGCCCCGGCAGGAAGCGCTCGTGGAGCAGGTGACGCCAGGTCGCCCAGTCGTGACCTCCGTGGCCGCCCACGTAGTACTCGTGCTCGACGCCATGGTTCACGAGAGCCTGGTGCAGGGCTACGCAGCGCTCCCCCAGGCGGCCCTCGGCCTCCGCCGTACCCTGCCCGACGAACAGGTAGTCGACCTTGGCGTCGACGTCGGGGTCTGCCAGGAAGCCCGCCAGGGACTGCTCGGCGTCCACGTCGCCGGCGCTGAGCACGCCGAAGGAGGCGAACAGGTCCAGCGACCTGAAGCCCACGAACATGGCGTGCCGGCCACCCATGGACAGCCCCGAGAGCGCCCGGCCCCGCGCACTGCGGCGCGTGGAGTAGGCGCTGTCGACGAGGGGGACGACGTGCTCGCGCAGCTCGCGTTCGAACAGGTCGAAGGTCAGCTCGACGTGCCGCGGGTGGCTGCGGTGCAGGACCTGGTTGTTGGGGATCGCGATCAGCATGGGCTCGGCCCGGCCCTCGGCGAGAAGGTTGTCCAGGATGAGGTTGGCGCGTCCGTCGTAGATCCAGTTGTGGGGCAGCTCGCCGCTGCCGCCGAGCAGGTAGAGGACCGGGTAGGCCTTGCCCGGGTCGTAACCGGGAGGGGCGTACACGTACAGCTCGCGCGCGCCGCCGGTGACGTCGGAGTGGTAGATGTGGCGGGTCACCGTCCCGTGGGGGACCTCGCGCGCGTCGTAGTAGGCGGGGCCGTCCCCGTGCACCACCAGCTCGCTGTAGGGCGGCATGGCGGTGAACGCCGCGTAGGTGTTGCTCGGGTCCGCGATCCGCATGCCGTCCACCTCGAAGTGGTAGGCGTACATGTCCGGGCGCAGCGGGCCGACCGTCAGCGTCCAGACCCCCTCCTCGCCCTTCGAGAAGGTCACGGCTTCCCCGGCCCGCCCCAGCGCGGTGAGGACCGCGCCGACGAGCTTCACGTCCTTCGCCTCGGGTGCCTCAAGCCGGAAGGTGACGCTGCGGTCATCGTGCACCTCGGGCGAGTTGAGCGGGGCGCTGAACGGCGTCAGGTTCTCCTTGTTCCGCTGGGGGTCGTGCTCCAGGTTGACGTTGGCCTGCTGCGACCAGACGAAAGCCGGGGAGCAGAGGGACAGGGCCATCAGACACAGGGGGAGGCGTCCCCGGCGTGGGGGGCGAGCTGGCTGGAAGGGCATGATTGGCATCATGGCGAGCATGATACCCGGTGCCGCTGCGCGGCTGGCGGCGCACTCCGCTCGTACCATCAGGCATGACCAGGACGAGTCCAGGATCACTCGCCGCGGAGGATGCTGGCGGGCTCGACACGGCCCGCGCGGCGGGCTGGCGCGGCGCAGGCGACCATGGAGACGAGGCCGAGCAGGGCCGCCGCCGTGCCCAGGCTGGTCGGGTCCGCCGGAGCCACGCCGAAGAGGAGCGACTCCAGCAGCCTCCCGGTCGCCAGGGCACCCACGGCCCCGAGGCCGAGGCCCATCCCCGCGAGGACGATTCCGCGGCTCAGGACACGCGCGACGAGCCGACCGGGGGTCGCGCCAAGGGCCATGCGCACGGCCAGCGGTCGGACCTCGCGTGAGACCGCGTAGGCCAGGCTCCCGTAGAGCCCCACCGCGGCCAGCACCAGCGCGACGACAGCGAAGGCGAGGAGCAGCGTGGCGTAGAAGCGCGGCTCGGCCAGCGTCCCGTCGACCGTCTCGCGCAGGGGCACCAGGCGGTCGATCGGCAGCGCCGGATCGAGCTCGGCTACGAGGGCGCGAAGCGCCGAGAACAGGAGCGCCGGCTCCGCCGCGGCTTTCGCGAGGAGCCGCATCCGGCCGGGCGTCTCCTGGCGCCAGGGGACGAACACCTCCGCCCCGGGCGCGCGCCCCGCCCAGTCCTGGTGCACGTCCGCCGCGACCCCCACCACGGTCAGCCAGGGCCCCGGCTCGTCGCCCTCGCGCCGCAGGTGACGGCCCACCGGGCTCTCTTCTCCCCACAGGGCCCGCGCCGCCGCCTCGTTCACCATCGCCAGATACGCCCCGGCTCGCTCGTCGGCCGGGGCGAAGGCCCGCCCCTCGACGACCGGCACCCCGAGGATCGCGAAGGCTCCGCTCGAGACCACGTTCTCCCGGATGAAACGGTTGGGGTCCCACGTCTCGGGATGTCCCTCGGCCTCGAAGCGCGTGATCCAGATGTTGGCGAGGCTGGGCACGCTCTGCATCAGAGCGGCCCCGGCGATCCCGGGCACTCCGCGGGCGCGCTCCAGCAGCCGGGTGTAGAACTCGGCGGCGCCAGCGCCCTCGACGTCCCCTCCGGACCGGAGCTCCATGGCGACTACACCCCTGGGATCGAACCCCGGGTCTACGCTGAGCAGCTGCCCGAGGCTGTTCACCAGCAGCCCCGCACCGGCCAGCAGCGTGAACGCGAAGGCGAGCTGCGCCACCACCAGGCCGGCGCGCAGGCCCCGCGTCCGCCTCGAGTCCACCACGCGGCTCCCGATCCGTAGCGCCGAGGCGCCGTCCTGGGCCGCGAGACCGGCGAGGCCGAAGCCGAGCGCCGCGACGAGGGCGGCCGCGCTCGCCGCCAGGAGCACCCTCCCGTCGACGCCGGCGTCCGCCAGCCGGGGCAGCTCGGGCCCAGAGAGCCGAAAGGCCCGCACTCCACCGGCAGCCACCGCGAGGGCCAGGAGCGCCGCGGCACCGCAGACGACCAGCGCTTCGCTCACGAGCTGGCCCAGGACGCGGCCCCGGGAGGCGCCGAGTGCACGGCGGATGGCCAGCTCCCCCCCGCGGTGCGCGGTGCGGGTGAGAAAGAGGTTCGCGACGGCGGCGCAGCTCGCGAAGAGCAGCAATCCGATTGCGCCCAGCAGCAGCCACACCCGGAGCCGTGCGTCCTCGGTCACCTCGTCGGCGAGGGGCGCCAGCCAGGGCTCGAGGCTCCGGCCACCGAAGCTCGTATGCTCGGGGTGGGCCTCGCCGAGCGCGGCCCCGATCGCGGCGAGCTGCGCGTCGGCGCGTTCTCGCGACACGGCGCCGGGAAGGCGCGCGAGGACGCGCAGGTCGTGGGACGAGCGGTCCTCCCAGCCGGGGTCGTCGCGGCGGAGCGGCAGCCACAGGGCCGGCGGCGCGTGGTTCAGGAGCTCCTCGGGATCGCGCCAGGACGCCGGCATCACGCCGACGATCTCGCAGTCCACGCCGTCCACGATCAGGGAGTGTCCGATCACGTCGGCGCGGCCGCCGAGCCGCGACCGCCACAAGGCGTGACTGATGACGACGACCCGGGGAGCGCCGGCCGCGTAGTCCTCGGCTGCGAAGCCGCGCCCGCGCGACGGCGAGGCGCCGAGGAGCTCGAAGTAGCCCCGCGTCACCACCGTCCCCGTGACCCGCTCCGGATCGTCCGTCCCGCCGATCGCCGGGCTGGCGGCCCGCGCTCCCGTCACGCCCCCGAGAAGCGTGGCCTGCGCCCGGATGTCGCGGAGGTTCGGCGCCGAGTGGCTGCCGAACTCGAAGGCGTCGCCGTAGCGCCCCTGGACGAGGTGCAGCTCCTCGGGTGCGGGCCAGGGCAGCCCGCGGAACAGCACCGCGTCCGCGACGCTGAAGACGGCCGTGGCCGCGCCCAACCCCAGCGCCAGGGTCGCGACCGCGAGGATCGCGAAGCCGGGGCTGCGGCCCAGCCCGCGGACGGCCGAGCGAAGCTCCAGGGCGGCCGCACCGGAGAGCCGTCGCAGCGCCCGCACCGCCGGCGAGGGGGCAGCGGCGCGCTCGAGCAACCCGTCGAGGGCGAAGCGGGGGACGTCGCGGATCCAGAACGCGAGCGTCGCCCGGGGTCCGGCCGTGCTTGCCGCGCGCCAGCGCTGCGCGCAGGTCTCGACGAGGTCCGTCCCGAGCTCGAGGCGGAACGGCCGAGGGTAGAGACACAGGAGCCAGCGCAGCAGCCGATGCACGCCGCCGGGCTCAGCCACGCCGACCGGCCCTCGCCAGGGTCTGCACACGGCTCGAAGCCGCCAGCTCGACGATTCGTGCCGCTTCGGCGCGGAGCACCCGGGTACCGAGAGGCGTGAGACCGTAATAGCGCCGGCGCTCGTCTCCGCTCGCCTCGGGCGGGCCCGTCTCCGCGACGAGCCCGTCGGCGAGCAGGCGGTGGAGCTTGCGGTACAGGAGGCTGGGGGCGGGCCGGACCCGCCCCTCGCTGGCGCGCTCGATCCGCTCGAGGAGCGCGTAGCCGTGGCAGGGGCCTCCGTCCTCCAGCGCCAGGAGGAGATGGAAGACATCGGGCTTGAGGGGCCGGTGACGACGATCCCCGGGCATCTCGCTCATCCGTCTATAGACTATTCGTCTACAGACGGACTGTCAACACTGGACCGAAGCGACCCTCTCCAGGGAAACGCGTCGGGTTCGCAACGTTTCTCGGCTTCGCCCGCGGCCGAGCTTCGGGCTCGGGACTCAGCCCTCCGAGTCGGGCTCCACGATCTCGAGCAGGCCGTCGATCTCGATCGGCGCCGAGACGGTCTGTTCGCGCCCGCTGGGCCAGCGCACGTGGACGCTGTCCACGGCGCCCGCGTCGCCGAGGCCGAAGTAGAGCGGCAACCGGCTCTGCGACAGGTAGCCCGACTTGCCGTCGTGCTGCTTCGTCAGCCGCCGCCCGGCGACGCTCACCGTCACCAACGCGCCGAGACCGTCCCGGTTCGACGCCCTGCCCACCGGGCGCACCTTCAGGAAGCGGACCGCTTTCATCTCCGAGAGGTTGCTGACGAGCACCTGGGGCTCCGAGTTGAACTCGTTCGTGACGATGTCGAGGTCACCGTCGTCGTCGAGGTCGAAGATGACCGCGGAGCGCGTACCCAGGGTCCCCATCACCTTCACGTCCCCTTGCTGACCCTCACACAGCGGGCGCTCCCGGTCGGCGGCCGAGCAGTCGAGGGTGAACCACTCGGTGTGGGTCCGCCCTGCGCGGCGCGGCTCGATTCCCAGCACCATCTCGCTGCGGTGAAACTGCTCTCCGCGATCGTTCAGCAGCAACGGGTTCACGCTGTACCGATAGGGGTAGTTCATGCTCGCGGCGACGAAGACGTCCTCGTAGCCGTCGGCGTTCAGGTCGTCCACGCTGATGCCCCAGGGCCAGTAGTTCTCCGCACCGATCGCGTCGGAGACCTCGACGAAGCGCCCCTCGCCCAGGTTGTGGAAGAAAGCATTGCCGAGGACGTTGTTGTCGATGTCGGTGTACGCCTGCCTCGCGCCCTCCACGGACGACTTCTCCCCCTCTCGACCCGGCACGACGTTCTCGACCATGTCCGAATGCATGTCGGTCAGGTAGAGGTCCAGGCGGCCGTCGTTGTCGAAGTCGAGGAACTCGATGCCCATGGCTCCCCAGGGAGTCCTCGGGAACAGCTCGGCGGTCCGGTCGACGAACCCCGTGCCGCCGCGGCCCTCGTAGTAGTGATCGTCGCCCTGCATGTTCAGCACGTAGAGGTCGGGGAACGCGTCTCCCGTGAGATCGGCGAATGCGGCGTCGCCGCTCCAGCTCTCGTCGACGAGCCCCACCTTCTCGGACACGTCCTCGAAACGTCCGCCACCGAGGTTCTCGAACAGGATGCTGCGCTCCGTCCGCTCCGGCACGAGGTGGCCCTTGAACGCGTCGGCGTATCCCACGAAGTAGCCGCCGCGGCCGCGCTCGTCGCCGGTGTAGACCCCGACGTTGGTCAGGAACAGGTCGATCAGGCCGTCCCGGTCGTAGTCGAAGAAGACGGCCGCCGAGGAGTGCCCCACGTGGCCGAGCCCGGCCTGCTCCGAGACGTCGCTGAATCGGCCGTTGCCGTCGTTCGAGAACAGGACGTTTCCCATCTTGACCGTGGTGACGTAGAGGTCCGCGTCGCCGTCGTTGTCGATGTCGGCGAAGGAGGCGGCGACGCTCACGCGTTCCTCCAGGGCGACGCCGGCCGGGCCGGTGACGTCCTCGAACCGGCCGCCACCGAGGTTTCTCCACAGCTCGTTCCGGCCGAGCTGGGTGGTGAAGTAGAGGTCGAGACGGCCGTCGCCGTCCACGTCCGCCACGGCTATCCCGTTGCCATGGTCGTAGTGAACGGGCTTGTAGTCGTAGCCCGCGTCGTCCACGATCTGGTGCCGGAACCCGATCCCGCTCCCGGGAAGGCGATCCTCGAAACGGAAGCCGTGAAAGACCGTAGAGGCGGCGAGCCGCTCGGTCTGGGCGCGCTTGCGCCCGTCGAGAGTGGTCACCCCGGGGTCCTGGTCCGGCGGCGGGACGGGCAGGGTCGCGTGATCGTGCCCGTGGTCCTGCGCCAGGACGGAGGCGCCGAGGAGCAGGGCAATGAGCAGGTGCAGAGCTGCCCACACACGCAAGCGACCCGAGCACGCCAGCGGGTCCCGACCTGATCCCCGCAATCGAGTAGTGGGTTCCTTCACGGCGATCCTCCCGTTCGAGCCCGGTCCGACGCGCGACATGGGCGGGTTCTCGGAGCCCGGGCGTGACTCCTCGATGGGTGCGGCCCGGGTGCGCACCTGCGGCTCAGCGCTCACGTAGTGGAGGGCTGTCAGGCACTGAACGACGACCGATCCCGTCTCGGTATTCGGAGTGCACAGCGCTTCCCGCAGCAACGAATCGTCCCGGAGCATAGCATGGGCGGTCGCGGAGTGGCCGGCTGGATCGGGTCACGTGCGAACGGTCAGCGCTCGTTGTACCGGATTCTCCAGTAGCGGTCGATCTGCGCCGTGCGTTCCTCCTGCCGGCGCCCGTCCGGCCACACGATCGTAGCCGTCACCTCGCCCGCGTGCTTCCCGAGGCCGAAGTGCAGCCGGAGGTCGGATTGCGTCATGAAGCTCCCACCGCTGCGGACCTCGCCCCCGAGGCGCCTCTCGCCGACCTGGAGCTCCACCCGAGCACCGATTGCGAAACGGTTCCGTGGCGGGCCCTCGAGCGCGAGGCCGAGCCAGTGGTGCCCGTTCTCGAGCCGGTTCTCGAAGAGGTCGATACCCTGTCCGACGTTGGTCACGAGCACGTCGAGACGCCCGTCGTCGTTCCAGTCCGCGACGGCGAGCCCACGGCTCACCCGGGGGATGCCCCACGCCGCGCCCGCGGAAGCGGACACGTCGCGAAACGCACCTTCCCCGTCGTTCTCGAAGAGCTGGTTCGCCTGCGGGTACGACGACCCGGGCTCGAACCGCTCGATGTTGTCGACGACATGCCCGTTCGCGACGGCGAGGTCCAGGTCGCCGTCGTTGTCGTAGTCGAAGAACCGGACTCCCCAGCCGACCGGCAGATGCGACGCGCTGGCGAGACCTGCGGCCACGGTCCGGTCCTCGAACAGCAGGTCACCCAGGTTGCGGTACAGCGTGTTCGATTCCATCGAGTAGTTCGTCACGAGCAGATCGGGCAGGCGGTCGCCGTCCACGTCGCCTATGTCGAGACCCATTCCGGACTCCGCGACTCCTGCTCCGCTGAACGCGACCCCCGCGAGCAACGACCAGTCTTCGAACAGGCCGCGGCCGTCGTTGACGTACAGGCGGTTGGCCGTGGTGTCGTTGGCGACGTAGACGTCCAGATCGCCGTCGAGGTCGACGTCGCTGAGGACCACGCCCAGACCCTTCTCGTGGAGTGGATCCTGGACGATGCCGCGCCGCTCCCCCTGCTCGACGAAGGTGCCGTCTCCCTGGTTCACGAACAGGGAATCCACCAGGCCGTCGAAGACATCCGGCCGGCAGTACGATCGCAGGGACCGCTGCGGGTCGAAGCAGACCGGGTTGTTCTCGTACGAGAAGTTCACGTACCTCGCCACGTACAGGTCGAGGTCACCGTCTGCGTCGAGATCGCCGAACGCGCAGCTCGTGCCCCAGCGTTCGTCGGCGACTCCCGCGGGCGCCCCGACCTCCGCGAAGCGACCGTCGCCGAGGTTGCGGAACAGGCGATCGGGCCCCCAGCTGGTCACCAGGAAGTCGATCCGGCCGTCCGAGTCGTAGTCGCCGGCGCAGAAGCCCATTCCGAACCCCGTGTCTCCGACGCCCGCCTCCTCGGTGACGTCCACGAAGCGATCGCCCCGGTTCTCGTACAAGGCGTTGCGAGGCGGCTCGGCGAGGGTCGATCCTCGCGTCGCCGCGCCGTTGACCAGGTACAGGTCCTGGTCGCCGTCGCCGTCGTGGTCGATCCAGCCGCCGCCGCCGCCGAGGGTCTCCACGTAGTACTTCTCCCCGCTGCGGCCGTCGCGATGCACGAATGCGATCCCGACCTCACGCGAGATCTCGACGAACGGCTCCCCGGCGGCCCCGAGCCGCCCGCCGGTCGTCGCCGTGACGGCAATCCCGGCCAGGACCACCCGCAGCGTCGCGCGACCCGGCACCTTCACCGGGCTCCGAGTCGCGCCAGCTCGGCTCGAGCCCGATCCGACGCCGCGTCGTCACCGGCCAGCTCCGCCAGCATCAGCGCCCGCTGCCAGCCCTCACGCCCGGGATCGATCTCGGCCGCCCGAAGCGCGTGCTCGAGAGCCTGCGCGTGCTGGCCCGAGCTGTAGAGCGCCTCGGCCATCAGCGCGTGCAGCTGGGCCGTGCCCGGCCGCAGCTCGAGAGCCCTCCGGGCACGGGGCAGGACGCCCTCGATGGCACCCGTTTCCCGGTACAGGGTCGCCAGCTCGACCACGGCCGCCACGGCGCCGGGATGCCGGTCGAGGTGTTCCTCCAGCAGCGAGATCGCCGCGTCGGTGTCGCCTTCGGATCGAGCGAGGGTCGCCAGCTCGATGCGGACCCTGGGGTGGTCCGGCTCGATCTCGAGGATCCGCCGGAACGACGCCCGGGCGGCCGCGGGATCTCCTCGCTTGACGGCGACGATGGCGATCACGGCGTGGGCGTCGATCAGGCCGGGATCGAGATCGATGGCCTGGAGAGCAGAGCGCTCGGCCTCGTCCCAACGCTCCGCGCCGAGCGCGCTCGCAGCCAGCCGCAGGAAACGCGTCGACCGTGCGCTCTGCTCAGCGCGCCTCTCGGCGACCTGGAAGCTCTCCAGCAGCTGGCGGGCATCAGCCAGGCGACCGCGCTTGCGCATCTGGCTCGCGAGGCCCATCACCGCCGGACGGTGACCGGGAGCCGCCTCGAGCACCTTCCTGTACCGCGACTCTGCCTGCTCGTGCCGGTCCTCCAGGGCCAGGCAGTCCGCCAGTGCCGTGCCACCCAGCGCGCTCCAGGGATCGGTCTTCAGGTAGATCTCGAGGAAGGCGATCGCCTCCTCGCAGCGCTCCAGGGCACGCAGCGCCTGGCCGGCCAGCAGCACCGCCGGGTAGGGCATCGCGGTGTTTGCGAACCACCCCTGCAGCTGGTCCACGCACTCCTGATACCGCCGGGCGTCGAAGTCGGCGCGGGCGAGGTCCACCTTCCAGTCGACCACACCCGGCTGGGCTGCGATCAGGGCCTCCAGGGCTGCGCGCCGGCCGGGCCGGTCCCCGCGCAGCTCCGCGGACGCGAGCCTCATCTGTGCGGTCCAGGGGTGGCCCGCCAGCTCGTCGGGAAGGGTGCGGAGCGCGGCGTCCAGCTCCTCCCCCGCATGGAGCGCGTGGCCGTAGCGGCGCAGCAGCTCCACCGGGCGAGCACCCAGGCCGGACTCCGACTGGAGATACGGTCCCAGATCCCGCGGGCGCGCCAGCATCAGGCAGACGCTGCGGGTGCTCGCGCGGAACGACTCCGCAGCGGGCAGCGGGGCGCTGGCCCGAGTCGACTCGAGGCAGCGTTCCGGCGACCCGTCGGCCAGGGCGAGGTATCCATGCAGCGGAGCGATCCACGGATGATCCGCCTCGAGCTCCGTCAGGGCGGCGATGGAGCGCCGTGCGTCGTCGAACTGGCCGAGAGCGATCAGAACGCGGGTCCGTGCCGCGAGCGCCGGGACGTTCTCCGGCTCGAGAGCCAGGGCCCGCGCCAGAAGCTCGAGTGCGGGCTGGTGCTGGACGTCGCGATGGAAGGCCTCCGCCAGCAGGAGCATCACGTCGACCCGGTCCGGAACGTACCGGAGCAGGGTCGTGAGCCCGACCTGCACGGGGTCGTAGTGCCCGATCTCGAGCATCGCGCGGGCGTTCCGGATGACCTGCTCTGCGCCCGTATCCGCCCCCGGTGACTCCTGCGGGGCCGCGACGGGAGGCGGGCTCGGGCTCGCCGAGGCGATGGGGGCCAGCGCGAGCGTCGCGGCCATCAGTGGCCCGAGCAGAGGACGAGCGGTGAGGGCCGATTCGACGGCGTGGCGACGCACACGGGGGACCGCGCGGAACAGAATCAGTGGCACGAAGGAGCGTAAGCCGCTGGCGCGTGGGGGGTCAAGCCTCGGTCGGTCCGTGTGAGGCCCGACCGGGCGCGGCGGGGCGGCGCGGGGATCTGCGCCGCGGGATCGCGGAGGCGACCGGCTGGATGCGGCTGGCGCCTCACGGTATTCTCAG
>Ga0299906_10002655_pt1 | contig 14808 bp, 17 predicted proteins | sample RVTome_14_FD_200259 | JGI IMG/M metagenome (GOLD analysis project Ga0299906, IMG submission 200259) | Soil microbial communities from uranium-contaminated site in the Upper Colorado River Basin, Wyoming, United States - RVT145D125 (version 2) ... | reverse complement strand
CTGCACCGCGTCGAAACGCTGCTTTCCGGATTCGTATAGGATGCCGACCAAGTTCACCACGGCGTCGGCGCCGTCGGCGGCGGCCCGTACGGACGCCGCGTCGCGGATGTTGACTTGCACCGGCGTAATCTGGCCGACATAGCCCATGGGCTTGAGATACAACGCATTATCGGGATGGCGCACGGCCGCACGCACGAGCGCGCCCCTGGCGGCGAGCCGTTGGACCACGTGCCGGCCGACAAATCCCGACGCCCCGAATACGGTCACCAGCCGTGTCGCCATTCGATCCCCCCTATCTCGCGCTTCGTTGCATCCGGGCGAAAAGCGCCACCCGGCCCGCCGGACGGCTCAACATATACATGACGCGGAAGGGACGGAAAACCAAAGTAAACGCGGTTGACAAGCGTCGCGGCAATGACCAATTTGCCGTCTCTGAGCCCAGGTGGCGGAATTGGTAGACGCGCAGGTTTCAGGTACCTGTGGGGGCAACCTCGTGGAAGTTCGAGTCTTCTCCTGGGCACCATCGGACGACGTATGCGGGCGGCGCCGCTGGCAAGCATGAGCGGCGCGCATCGGATGCGGCGCCGAACGGCTGAGAGACAAAGCTGGGAGACCGGGTGAACGTCGATCTGCATCGCGGAGATCTTCCCGACGGCCTTACCTTCGGCGACTGTGTCGCGGTAGACACCGAAACCATGGGTCTCGACCCGCATCGCGACCGGCTGTGCCTGATCCAGTTGTCAGCGGGCGATGGCGATTGCCACCTCGTGCAGTTCCCGCAGGGCGAATACGACGCGCCGAACCTGAAGCGCCTGCTGACAGACCCCGCGGTGACCAAGCTGTTCCACTTCGCGCGCTTCGACCTGGCGATGCTGCGCCGCTATCTCGGCGTGGACTGCCGGCCCGTCTACTGCACGAAGATCGCATCGAGGCTGGTGCGGACCTACACCGACCGGCACGGTCTCAAGGACCTTTGCAAGGAGTTGCTCGGCGTCGACCTGTCGAAGCAGCAGCAGTCGTCGGACTGGGGCCGCGACAGCTTGAGCAAGGAGCAGCTCGAATACGCGGCGAGCGACGTGCTCTACCTGCACCGGCTACGCGGCGCGCTCGACGAAATGCTCCGGCGCGAAGGGCGGTCGGAGCTGGCACGGGCGGCCTTCGCGTTCCTTTCGACGCGCGCCGCCCTCGACCTCGACGGATTCGGCGGCGTCGACATCTTCGCCCATACCTGAGCAGGGGCCGTGAAAAGCCTGATTTCATTGACCATCGAAATCCACCGCTGCATACTTTCAGCGTTCTTGAGCAATGCTTCCACCCCGTTTTCACCGCGGAAGCGCTTGGCCCATGACCTTGAACGCTGACCTCTCCCGGGGAAGCGACACCCACGTCAAAGTGCGGCGGCACAGCCTGCCGTTTTCCGCACGGCGCACCCAGCATATCTCACGCGCTTACGGCCGCTTCGTCGGCATCATGCGCATCCTGCTGCCGACGGTGGCGACGGCGCTGCTCATCCTCGTCGCGCTGTGGCCGCTGCTGACCGATCAGCAGCGGCGCTACGCGATCAAGCCGGCGAAAATCGCGGCCGAAGCGGCAAAGACATTGACCATGATCAACGGCGTCTACACCGGCATCGACGACAAGCGCAGGCCCTATACGCTGACGGCGGAAACCGTAAGCCTGTCGAACAGCGGCCTGTCGCTCGTTGCCCTCATGGCGCCGAAGGCGGACCTGCTGATGGAGAACGGCAGCTGGGTCGCCGTCACGTCGCGCGACGGCACATACGACCGCGACAAGAAGCTGCTTCACCTGCGTGGCGCCGTGAACCTGTTCCACGACAGCGGCTACGAGTTCCAGACCAACGCCGCGACCGTCGACATGATGGCCGGCGACGCCTTCGGCACCGACCCGGTCGAAGGCCAGGGACCGTTCGGCAATATCAAGTCCGAGGGATTCGTCGTCCACAATCGCGGCGAGCGCGTGGAATTCACCGGCAAGGCGACTCTCATCCTGCATCCCAATCAGGCGCCAGGCGGATGAGCCGGGCGCGCGAGCGTCCAGCCCTCCGGGCCGCGCTGCTGTCCGGCCTGCTGCCGCTGCTCGCTGTCACGGCGACCCTTACTGCCGCCCGGGCGCAAGGTCTGCTGTCGCAGGGCGGCGACCTGCCCGTCACCATCAACGCCGACCAGGGCATCGAATGGCTGCGCGACGAGCGGAAATACGTCGCCCGCGGCAACGCCACGGCGACGCGCAACAATGCCTCGATCAAGGCCGACAAGCTCACCGCCTTCTACCGCGACGGGACGGGCGACTCCGGCCAGGAAATCTTCCGCGTCGACGCCGACGGCAACGTGCGCATCAATGCGGACGACCAGCAGGCGCTCGGCGACAAGGCCGTCTACTATGTCGACAAGGCAGTGTTCGTCCTGGTCGGCAAGAACCTGCGTCTGCTTTCCAAGCAGGGCACGCTGACCGCACGCGACAGCCTGGAATATTGGGAAAAACGGGGGCTGGCCGTCGCCCGCGGCGATGCGGTCGTCGTACAGCAGGACCAGCGCATCCGCGCGGACGTCCTGACCGCGCATGTCGGTGACCAGGAGTCCGCTCCGGCGAAGCCCGCCGCCGCGCCCAAGGGCGCCAAAAGAAAGGCTGCGGCGCCAGGGGCGGGAAAGGTGCCGGAAGACGACGGCCAAATACGTCAGGTCGACGCTTTTGGAAACGTGCATATCTCGCTCCAGAACGCTATCGTTCGCGGCGATACCGGCGTTTACGTGCCGGCCAATGGGGTTGCCACGATATGCGGCAATGTGCGAATTACGAGCGGAAACAATCAATTGAATGGCAAATGCGCGGAAGTGAATCTCAATACCGGTATCTATAGGCTGACCGGACGCGCAAAGGGCCTGGTCCAGCCCGAGAAGAAGGACCGCTGATGGCCGCCGCAACGGCCAGCCGGCTGTCGCGGATCGAAAACCAGGACGGGCGCAACGCATGACCATGTCAGAAGACAAGCTGCTGACCGCCGAGACGAGCGGCCTGCGCGTCGTCGCCGAGAACACCGGCCTGCGCGTGCACAACCTCGGCAAGCAGTTCAAGAAGCGCCCGGTGCTGCGCGACGTCAGCCTCAATGTCCAGCGCGGCGAGGCGGTCGGCCTGCTGGGGCCGAACGGCGCCGGCAAGACGACCTGCTTCTACATCATCACCGGATTGATCTCGGCCGATTACGGCGCGGTCTTTCTCGATGGCAACGACATCACGACCCTGCCCATGTACCGGCGCGCCCGGATCGGCATCGGCTATCTGCCGCAGGAGCCGTCGATCTTTCGCGGGCTCAGCGTCGAGCAGAATATCCGCGCCGTGTTGGAATGCGTCGAGCAGGACGTCGACCGCCGGGAGGCGATTCTCGAGGCGCTGCTTGCCGAATTCTCGATCACGCATCTGCGGCGGACGCCGTCGCTGGCGCTGTCCGGCGGCGAGCGGCGGCGCGTGGAGATCGCGCGCGCTCTCGCATCCCATCCGCATTTCATCCTGCTCGACGAGCCGCTGGCCGGCATCGACCCGATTGCCGTCCGCGACATCCGCGAGCTGGTCGTCCATCTCAAGGACCGCGGGATCGGCGTGCTGATCACCGACCACAACGTCCGGGAGACGCTCGACGTCGTCGACCGCGCGTATATCCTGCACGACGGCCAGGTTCTCATGGAGGGGCAACCGGAGGAGATCGTCTCGAACTCGGACGTGCGGCGCGTCTACTTGGGCGAGCGGTTCAGCCTCTAGGCGAACGAGCGATCCCGTATGGCCATCTTCCCGCGACTGGATCTACGGCAATCGCAATCGCTCGTCATGACGCCACAGCTGCAGCAGGCGATCAAGCTGCTGCAGCTCTCCAACATCGAGCTTTCCGTCTATGTCGAAGACGAGCTGTTGCGCAATCCCATGCTCGAGCGCGACGAAAGCGCGCCGGACGGCGGAGATGAAGCGCCCGGCGCGGGACCGGTCGAGTCCCCCGGCGACAGCTTCGCGGGCGACGCCGACCGCCGGCGTACGGTCGAGCCGACGGCGACCGACGCGCTCCGTTCGGAGCGGGACTCGCCGCTCGACCTGGACCATGAGGCGGTGTGGACCGAGGACGGCCCGAGCGACGCGGCGCGCGAGGACGGCGCCGGCATGCCGAGCCTCTCGGGCTTCGAGCGCATCGGCAACGGAGCCGGCGGCCGCACCGATTTCTCCGAGCGGGGCGGCGATCTCGAAGCGACGATCAGCGACCATCCCAGCTTGCGCGATCACCTCATGGAACAGCTCGTCGTCGACATTGCCAACCCCGCCGACCGCATCATCGGCCTGCAGCTGATCGAAGCGCTGGACGATGCCGGCTGGCTGTCGGAGAGCACGCAGCAGATCAGCGAACGACTCAGCTGTCCCGTCGCGCGCGTCGAGCGCGTGCTCGAGGCAATGCAGTGCTTCGACCCGCCAGGTCTGTTCGCGCGCAGCCTCAAGGAGTGCCTGGCGCTGCAGCTGCGCGACCGCAACCGGCTCGACCCGGCCATGCAGGCCATGCTGGACAACCTCGAGCTCCTCGCCCGGCACGACAAGGCCGCGCTGCTGAAGGTCTGCGGCGTCGACGAGGAAGACCTCGCCGACATGGTAGTGGAGATCCGCTCGCTCAATCCCAAGCCCGCGCAGGCCTTCGAGCATGAGATCGCGTTCACGGTGACGCCGGACATCATCATGCGACCGCACCCCGACGGCGGCTGGACCGTCGAGCTGAATCCCGAGACGCTGCCGCGGGTCCTGGTCAATATCGACTACTTCGCGCGCGTGCGGGCGGAGGTGCGGGACAAGAAAGAGCGCGAGTACGTCAACGACTGCTTCCAATCGGCCAACTGGCTGGTCAAGTCACTGCATCAGCGCGCCACGACGATCCTGAAGGTCGCAACCGAGATCGCGCGCCAGCAGGACGCGTTCTTCCGCAAGGGCATCGGCCACATGAAGCCGCTGGTGCTGCGCGATATCGCCGAGGCGATCGAGATGCACGAGAGCACCGTCAGCCGGGTGACGACCAACAAGTTCATCCATACGCCGCGCGGCCTGTTCGAGCTGAAATACTTCTTTTCCGCGGCCATCGCGAACTCTGGCGGCGGCGCCGCCCATTCGGCGGAGGCCGTCCGTTTCCGCATCAAGGCCCTGATCGACGAGGAGTCTCCGAAGAAGATCCTGTCGGACGACCGGATCGTCGAAATCCTTAACGAAGAGGGAATCGATATCGCGCGACGCACGGTCGCGAAATACCGCGAGGCGATGAAGATATCCTCCTCAGTTCAACGTCGACGTGTAAAAAATCAAAGTTTCTAAGGACTTAATCTAAGGGTTGAAGCGACGGGCGCAAAGCTTCAGGATGCGGCATGGGGTCGGGTGAGGCTATTGACTCCGCAAGGGGGCATAACTATGGTCCCGGCCCTCAAACGCAGGCATCAGACTCTGGCGCATACGCAACGTTGCCGGTAACGCCCGGCGCAGGAAACGATGCAGCTTTCGGTTAACGGCAAACAGCTCGATATAGGGGATTCCTTCAGGGATTATATCGAGCGCGAAGTCCCGGCGATTGTCGAAAAGTATTTTGCAAACCCAACCGACGCGGATGTCACGGTGTCGAAAGAGGGCGCTACCTTTCGCAGCGATATCATCGTGCATGTCGGCAAAGGTATCATCGTCCAGGGACAAGGCCGCTCGCCCGATCCCTATGCATCGTTCGACGAAGCGGCGCAGCATATGGCGAAGCGCCTGCGGCGCTACAAACGCCGCCTGCGCGACCACCATCGCGCACGGAGCCAGAAAGAAGGACTCTTGCAAGCCGCGCAATATGTCCTCGCGGCGGAGGAAGACGCCGAGACGCTTGGCGAGGATCATGCGGAACCGGATCAGCCGGTCATCGTTGCCGAGATGCAGACGCACATCGAAACCCTGTCGGTCGGCGAGGCGGTGATGCGGATGGATCTGGCCGACCAGCCGGCGTTGATGTTCCGCAACAGCGCGCATGGCGGCCTGAACATGGTCTATTTGCGGAACGACGGAAACATTGGGTGGGTCGACCCTCGCGGCGAGGGTTCCTAGGCCTGGCCGGGAACGGCACGGACTCGGAAGGAGTGTAGATGGATATTCTCAATTTGCTGTCGCCGGAAGGGGTCATCCCCAAGCTGCATGCGACGTCCAAGAAACAGGCGCTGCAGGAGCTGGCGAAGTACGCGGCGGCCCTGACCGGGCTGCATGAGCGGACGATCTTCGACGTCCTGCTCGAGCGCGAGCGGCTCGGTACGACGGGCGTGGGCAACGGCATCGCCATCCCGCATGGCAAGCTACCGGGCATCGACCGGCTTTACGGCCTGTTCGCCCGTCTCGAGACGCCGATCGATTTCGACGCCATCGACGAGCAGCCGGTCGACCTGATTTTCATGTTGCTTGCGCCCGAGAATGCCGGCGCGGACCACCTCAAGGCGCTGGCGCGAGTGTCGCGCCTGCTCCGGGACAGGTCGACCTGCGAGAAGCTGCGGGGATCGGACAGGGCGGACGCGCTGTACGCCCTTCTCACCGAAACGGCGACCAGCCACGCCGCCTGACCGGCGGCGTGAGGTTAGTGCACGCTGACGGTATAGTAGCTGTATTCCTGGGCCGCGAGGATCGCGGTCTCGAAATCGTCGGCGATGGCAATCTGACGGCCGTCGGCAGTGTTCACGGCGAAGACCGTCTCTTCGTCGGAGGCGATTCGGCGCACGTAGGCGAGCTCGTCGGCGCCAAGCAGCGCAAGGTCGGCTTGCGATATCTCGCGGAGCTTCCGGATATCGATCATTCCCGTTTCTCCTGGTTGCCGCTAACGGGAATCTAGGTCCAATTTTGTTGCCGATTCCTTAATTTTGCCGGATTTCGCCGACGTTATCTTAACCGTACGCACCCGCGTTTCCGGCTTCGGTCGTATAATATCGATACATAGCAAACCCTTATCGAGCCGCGCCCCTTCCACGACGATGCCCTCCGCGAGGATGAAGGTACGCTGGAACTGCCGGGCGGCGATGCCGCGGTGCAGATAAACCCGCCCGGCGTCGTCCTCGCGCTGCCGGCCCTGGATGAGCAGCTGGTTGTCGACGATCTCGACCGTCAGGTCGTCCTCGCCGAAGCCGGCGACGGCAAGCGTGATGCAGAGACGGTCGTCGCCGCGCTGTTCGATATTGTAGGGCGGGTAGCCGTCGGCAGTCTTCTTGGAGATCCGGTCGAGCGTGCGCTCGAACTCGTCGAACCCGAGCAGCAGCGGGCTGTTGAAGATAGAGACTCGCGACATGGGTCAGCTTCCTCCTCATCGGGCGAGCGAGTAGCTGGCGGTGCGGAAGCGATGCGCCGTGTCCTGCGGACCCTGAGCAGGCGTCCGTCAGGCGGCGCGCGCCGCGCCCGACCAGCGCCCATAACATGGAGATTTGCCGCCAGTCCTTCAACAGGATGAGCGCGACCAGCGTCCGCTTTGGCGACGGACGCTGGTCGGTTCGTCGGTGGCGTATCCGACAGTTCAGGGAGTCTTATCAGAAGGGAGTACCATGTTTGGCGAATCTCGATCCCTTTACGAGACGGAGCCTGCAGCTGCGTACCTAGCGGGACACCGCCGTGGCCGGCATCACGACCTCGTGGTCCGGTTGGAATTTCCCATCCACGGAGGCGCGGAGGGATTTCGGTCCCCGGACGCCGAACATGCCGCCGAACGAATCGGCCTGCCGTGCAAGCGATGCCGTCTGTTCCGCCTTCATCGGCGGGTCGAAAGCCGGACGCTCGTACAGCCAGCAGGTCAAGCCGAAGATCGTCAATACCGTCGCAGCGGTGAAGGTGGCAACCAGGTTAAGCTGGTTCATGGCTCTGTCTCCGGTATCGCATTCGCGACGATGCATCTTCGGCCCGGGACAAGGCCATAGGAGGGAGGTTTAGGGGTGATTCTGGGGAAAGAATCAGGCGATTCCATGACCCGCGGCCGTTAATAAATGCCGGAAATCCGCAATATTTGTGCAGGTGCGGCGCGCTCGGCTACCCTTTGCGGCAAGCCCTGCCGGGCGAATGGAGGAGCGAGATGACTGAAATGCGCATGATGGCGACGACGGGAATGCTCGGCTACGGCTACACCGAGGAGGCGTTCCGCCGCGGCATGTCGCTGAAGCCCGATTTCATCGCCGCCGACGGCGGCTCGATGGACCCGGGTCCCTACTATCTCGGCGAGGGCGTGCCTTTCGTATCGCGCCAGGCGATCAAGCGCGATCTGGGGCTGATGCTCGAGGCGGGGATCGAGCACGGTATCCCCGTGCTGATCGGCTCGGCCGGAGGCGGCGGCAGCGACCCGCAGGTGGCGCTGGTCCGCGAGGTCGCCGAGGAGATCGCCCGCGAGAAGGGGCTGAAGTTCCGCATGGCCGTCATCCATGCGGAGCAGCCCAAGGACTATCTGAAAAAGAAGCGGGCGGAGGGCCTCATCCGCCCGCTCGGCCCGATCGCCGAGCTGACCGACGAGGGCATCGACGACACGCACCGCGTGGTCGGCATGATGGGTGTCGAGCCGTTCCAGAAGGCGCTCGAGGACGGCGCGCAGGTCGTGATCGCCGGCCGCGCGACCGACGCCTCGATCTACTCGGCAATCCCGCTGATGCATGGCTACGACCCGGGCCTCGTCTGGCACCTGGCCAAGATCATCGAATGCGCCGGCCAGGTGACCACGCCCCGCTTCGGACAGGACTGCGTGCTGGGCACGCTCGGCGACGGCTACTTCCTGGTCGAGCCGGGCCATCCGGACAAGCGCTGCACCCGCATGCGCATCGCCGCGCATACGCTCTACGAGAACCCGAGCCCCTATCACCTGGTCGAGCCGGACGGCACCCTGGTCACCACGGCGTCCGAATACGAGCAGCTCGACCCGCGCGTGGTCAAGGTGACCGGCAGCCGCTTCGAGCCGTCGAACAGCTATACGGTCAAGCTGGAAGGGGTGCGCAAGACAGGCTTCCGCACCGTCTTCATCGCCGGCGTGCGCGATCCGGTGCTGATCTCGGTGATCGACGAATTCGTCGCGGCCTGCCACGAGCGCGTCGCCAATGAGGCGCGGTCGCTGGGCATCGCGCGCGACTCCTACCGGCTGAACATCCGCGTCTACGGCAAGGATGCGACGATGGGCCCGCGCGAGCCGATGCGCGACGCCGTGGGGCACGAGATCGGGCTCCTGGTCGACACGCTGGCGGACGACGAAGACACCAGCAAGGCGATCATGGCGAAGGCGCGCTATGCGCTGCTGCATACCGACTTCCCCGGCCGCAAGTGCATCTCCGGCAACCTCGCGATTCCCTTTTCGCCCTCCGACATGCCGGTCGGCATGACCTACGGCTTCAACATCTGGCATACGATGGAGCTGGACGACCCGCTGGAGCCGTTCCCGATCGAAATGGTCGACGTGTGAGGGAGGAAAGACGATGACGCGACTGGTCGATCTCGCCCAGGTGCTGCGCTCCAAGAATGCCGGCGCGCTGCTCTGCACCCTCGACATGATGTTCGAGGACGAAGCAACCTATCGCCGGGTGCGCGACAGCGGCATGATCACGCCGCAACGCATCGCTACTCTTTATGGCGTGTCCGACAACGAGGTGGCGGTGATTCCCTACGACGTCGCCTTCGCCATCAAGGTGACGATCCCGCGGCTGTTGCCGTCGGGCGACCCCGGAGACACCGACGTCTACGGCGCGCAGCAGCACGCCCCGCTGCTTGATATCGAGATTCCGGAGTGATCGGCATGGCGGCTGGCGTGGAGGTCAAGGCGCTTACGTTCGACGTATTCGGCACCGTCGTCGACTGGCGCACCAGCGTCGCCCGCGAGGCCGACGCCTTCTTCAAGAAGCACGGGATCAAGAGCGTCGACGGCACCGAGTTCGCGATGGAATGGCGCAAGCTCTATCACCCGTCGATGGAGCGCGTGCGCTCGGGCGAGATTCCGTTCACCAAGCTCGACGTGCTGCACCGCATGAGCCTCGACACCCTGCTCCAGCGCTACGGCATCGGCGGCATCGCGGAGGCGGAGATCGACTGGCTGAACCGCGCCTGGCACCGGCTCGATCCGTGGCCGGATTCGGTCGAAGGCCTGACGCGCCTGAAGACGAAATTCATCCTGGCGACTCAGTCGAACGGCAATATCGCGCTAATGGTCAACATGGCGAAGTACGCCGGGCTGCCCTGGGACGTCATCCTCGGCTCCGAGGTGGTGCGCCACTACAAGCCCTGCCCGGCGGCCTACATCAACTGCGCCGACGCGCTCGGCCTGCCGCCGGAAGCCTGCATGATGACGGCGGCGCACAACAATGACCTGGTGGCGGCGAGCCGGCAGGGCTTCCGCACCGCCTTCGTGCTGCGCCCGGTCGAATACGGTCCGGACCAGCACAAGGATACCCGCGCCGAGCACGCCTTCGACTACATCGCGAGGGACTTCATCGAGCTTGCAGATCAGCTGGAGTGCCCGTAGGCGCCAGTATGGACTCGTGGATCAAGTCCACTGCTGTCCGGTTAAGGTAGCGCTGAACGTTTGGAAACTGTCGGATAACCTGGCACATCTCGCGAAAGCGGCGCGTTGAGACAGACGTGCCTGCTCGGCCACTTCCGGCTTTTCGTGGGTGCGCGGATCAAGTCCGCGCACGACGGTAATATATTGAATTTAAAATAAAAACGTCATGCGCGTGCTTGACACGCGCATCCACGACTCTTCTCGTTGCGGTGTCGATTGAGCTTAACCGGACAGCAGTGGATCAAGTCCGAGAGTGACGGTAAAATATTGATTTACAATGATAAAATCATTGCCGGACTTGACCCGGCAATCCACGGATGGGCTACGAGCTACGTCAGCGTCTCCAGCAGGCGGATCCACATCTTGGCGCGGGGCTCGAGCGAGGAGAAGTAGATCTGCTCGTGCTGGGCGTGCGCGCCGACGCCGTCGGCGCCGAGACCGTCGAGGGTCGGGATGCCGAGCGCCGCGGTGAAGCAGCCGTCGCTGCCGCCGCCGGTGTGCATGTCCTGCAGCTCGAACCCGACCTCCGCGCAGACCGCCTTGGCGTGGTCGAACAGCTTCCGGATGCCCGCGTCCTTCTGGTAGGGCGGGCGGTTGATCCCGCCGGTGACGGTCAGCTCGACATCCGGGTCTTCCGTCGCGAGGCCAAGGATGCGCCGCTCGTATTCCTCCGCCAGCGCGGCGGTGGGAATGCGCAGGTCGATCTCCGCCGTGCATTCGCGCGGTACGACGTTGACGCCGGTGCCGCCGTTGACCAGGCCGACATTCGTGGTCACGCCGATCTCGTAATCGGTCATCGCCTCGACTTCGAGGATCAGCTTCGCCATCGCCTTGATCGCGCTGCGGCCGTCGGCGTGGCGCGACCCGGAATGCGCCGCGACGCCGCGCGCCGTCGCGTAGTAGCGCCCGACGCCTTTCCGCCCGGTGACGATCTTTCCGCCCTCGCGCGCCGGCTCGGTCACCAGCACGTATTTATGCTTCTTCGCCTCCGCCTCGATGAGGGCACGCGAGGTCGGGCTGCCGATCTCCTCCTCCGGCACGTAGAGGAAGGTCACCGGCAGCGGCGTCTCGCGGCCCGAGCGCACGAGATGCTGGTAGGCGTAGTAGGCCAGATAGGCGCCGGCCTTCATGTCATAGATGCCGGGGCCGTAGACCGAATCCCCTTCGCGCCGCCACGGATTATAATCCTCCAGGCTGCCGGTCGGATGGACGGTGTCGAGATGGCTCAGCACGAGGATCCCCGGTCCGTCGCCGCCCCACGGCGTGCGCGTCGTGAGGATGTCGCCGAAGCCGTCGCGGCCGGGCGTGCGCTCGATAGCCGCGCCGAGCGCCCGCATGCTCTCCTCGACGACGTCGGCCAGCTTGTTCACGGCTTCGCCGTCGTAGGTCGGCGTCTCGATCTCGACCCACTGGCGGATACCGTCGAGGATCTCTTCGCCGTCGACCTTCGGCGCGTTCGTTTTCTGCCCGTCCATGGCGTCCTCGCTCCGGAAAATACGTCAGTATTCCTTATACATCTACGGTGCGGGCGCGCAATCCGCACGGATGCAGGGAAGCTCCTTGGCGAGCGCCGCCAGGATCGCCGCGCTGCCCGGATAGGCCGCGAGGTTCTGCCAGTCGAGCCCATAGCCGCGGCGCACCTCCTCGTAGGTCTGCTCGATATGCAGGAAACGGCCGGACGAGCGCTCGGCGTTGCTGTGGCAGGCGTCGGCGCTGCCGTTGAGGTCGCGCCCCTGCACCGTCGTGGATGCGCAGAGCCAGCGCGTCTGGATGCTCTTGTCGTCCGGGTCCTGGCAGCTCACCGCGCGCTCGCGGCCCAGCGTCTGGCGGATGGCATCCCGTACCCGGCCGGTCAGCATCGTGTCGCCGGGCCGTTTCTCGGTGCTGCCGTCGGAGATGACGAACCAAACGGCGCTGCCCGAATTGGCGAACCCGTGCGGCTGAAACACGATCGACTTCGGCCAGCGCTGGGCAAAGGACCGGTGCGCGACATGGAACAGCGTCGCCGGGTTGTGCGCCGGGTCGGACGCCCGGTAGGGATTGTTGCCGTCGCGGCAAACACGGGTCTTCCCGCTGCAGGGCGATTCGACCTTCGCGGCGCAGCGGTTGGCGCCCGATATTACCAGCGCGCGGGCGCCGAGCCTGAGGAACATCACGGCCGCCTGGCGGTCGCTGTGCCGGTCGATAATCGGATGCGGCGCCTCGATGACAAGGTCGCGCTGCGGGTTGGCGGCGATCGCCACGGTCGGGCCGATGCCGGCGCGGTCGCGTTCCATCAGGATGGCGTAACGCCGTCCGTCTTCGGATTTCTCGATGATCTGGTAGCCGGCCTCGCCCGCGTGACGGCGGGCCGCATCCAGGTCCCCGGAAACAATGGCGTCAAGCGCCGCGGCGAAGGGCTTCTGGACCGGCTCTATCGGCGGCATCGTCGGCAGGCTGTCCGCCATGCGGTGCGGCGCGTCGAACAGAAGCGCCAGCACGCCGTCCTTCTCGTCGCCCCGGGCGCCGCCCGCGCCGCCGAGCGCCAGGACCAGCGCCACGGCCAGGGCTGCTGCCGCTTTTGCGTTCTCCATGGCCCTTCATCCCCCCTGCAAAGTCAGGCGGCGCCTGTTATCCTCCAGTTGCCGGCCCCTGCCAAGGACCCTCTCACGATCCGGTCAAATCACCGTCACTTGCGTCACCAGGGCATCTCGGGCTAAGCGTCCGGCAAAACAGGGAGCGAGCCAATGACAAGCACCATCACCGTGAACGGCGCCAAGGTCGCCTATCGCATGGACGGCCCGGAAGGCGGCCCGGTCGTCATGCTGAGCAACAGCCTCGCCTCGAACTTCACCATGTGGGATGCGCAAATTCCCGCGCTCACCGACAAATACCGCGTGCTGCGCTACGACCAGCGCGGCCACGGCGGCAGCGATGCCACCAAGCCACCCTACAGCTTCGACGTGCTGCTGGAGGACGCCTGCGGGCTGATCGCGGCGCTCGGCCTGGGCAAGGTGCATTTCTGCGGCCTGTCGATGGGCGGCATGACCGGCCAGCTGTTCGGTGCGAAACACCCGGAGATGCTGCGGAGCCTGATCCTCTGCGACACGACCAGCAAGATGCCCGACCCGACGGTATGGGACGCCCGCATCAAGACGGCTCGCGGCGACGGCATGGCCTCGCTGGCGCCGTCCACGCTGGAGCGCTGGTTCACCGCGCCCTATCGCGCCAAGGCAAAGGCCGAGATCGAGCGGGTCGGGCGAATGATCGCCTCGACTCCGGTCGAAGGATTCGTCGGCTGCTGCAACGCGATCGCCGCGATGGACCAGACCCACCTTCTCGCCGGCATCAAGACGCCGACGCTGATCATCGTCGGCGCCGACGACCCCAGCACGACCGTGGCGCATTCCGAGATCATCCACCATGAGATCGTCGGGTCGAAGCTGGTCGTGCTCAAGAACGCCGCCCATCTTTCCAATATCGAGCAGGCGGCGGAGTTCAACGCGGCGCTCCGGGCCTTCCTCGACAAGCATTGACCCGTACCCGGCAAGACAAGGAGCCTTCATGGCCGACACGAAACCGACCATCGCCGTCGTCGGCGGCACCGGCGCCCTCGGATCCGGCTTTGCGCAGCGCTGGGCGCGGGCGGGCTATCCCGTCATCATCGGCTCGCGCTCGGCCGAGAGCGCGGGCAAGAAGGCCTCCGAGATGGCGGCGGCGATCCCGGGGGCGGCAATCTCCGGGCTGGAGAACGGCGCCGCGGCGGTCGCGGCCGATATCGTCGTGCTGACCGTGCCCTACGCCAACCACGAGCCTATGCTGCAAGCCGTGCGGGACGGCGTTCAGGGCAAAATCCTGGTCGACGCCACCGTGCCGCTGGTGCCGCCAAGGGTGGCGCGGGTCCAGCTGCCCGCCGCCGGCTCGGCGGCCAAGGAGGCGCAGGAGTTCCTCGGCGAGGGCGTTCAAGTCGTCTCGGCCTTCCAGAACGTCGCCGCCGACCTGCTGCAGGATGCCGCGAGCAAGATCGACTGCGACGTGCTGGTCTGCGGCAACAAGCGGGAAGCGCGCGAAGCCGTCGTCGCCCTGGCGGAGGCCGCCGGCCTCAAGGCCTGGCACGCCGGATCGATCGAGAACTCGGCAGCGGCCGAGGCGCTGACCTCCGTCCTCATCTTCATCAACCGCAACGGCGGGCTCGACCACGCCGGCATCCGCATTACGGGCGAGAAGCACAAGTGACGCCACGCCGTCTCGAGATCACCGCCCTGCCCGGCATC
>Ga0299906_10002654_pt1 | contig 14809 bp, 15 predicted proteins | sample RVTome_14_FD_200259 | JGI IMG/M metagenome (GOLD analysis project Ga0299906, IMG submission 200259) | Soil microbial communities from uranium-contaminated site in the Upper Colorado River Basin, Wyoming, United States - RVT145D125 (version 2) ... | reverse complement strand
CCAGAATGGGCTGACCGGCGACACCCAGCTGCTGGCCATCAAGTCGCTGCTGGATGGGGTGGCGGCCATCGCCTTCGCCGCGGCGCTGGGCTGGGGGGTCGGCCTGTCGGCTCTCACCGTCCTCGTCGTGCAGGGCACGATTGCCGCCTCAGCCTTCTTGCTGGAGCCATTCCTCGACGAGGCCACCATCCTGGTCATCACGGCCACCGGCGGCATCATCCTGCTCGGGGTCGCGCTCCGCCTGCTCGACCTCAAGGCGGTGCGGCTGGCGAACTTCCTGCCCGCCTTGCTGCTGGCTCCGATCTTCGTCCGGCTTGCCGACGTGGTGCGCGGGTGGCTGAGTTGAACGTCAGCGGGCCAGCGTGAAGGCGGCCCGGACCTCCCCGACGACTTCGCCACGGGGCAGGTCGAGGATCGGCGGGGCGGCATACGCGACCAGCTGAGACAGCTCCACCTCTCCGAGGAAGCCGACCTGGCGCAGCGTCTCGCAGGTGGCGGCGGGGCACGCCCGGCGTGCCGCGTCGCCATCCTCGATCTTCACCGCCACCCCGGCCGCGGGGGCATCGGCGCCCATCCCACCGGGCAGCACGCCCACGCAACGCAGCCCCTCGGCACCGCCCTTGGCCACCAGCCGCCCGGGCGCGGCGCGCATCAGGTCGGTGTCGAACTGGCGCCGATCGCCGGACACCAGCTCGGGATGGGCGACCATGGCGTCGCGAATCCGGGTCAACGCCTCGCGCAGGGGCGCATCGGTCAGGCCGGTCGGATCGGCCAGGCGCGCGTAGGCGCGCGCGATGGCGTGCAGGGGTATCGCGAAGCTGACCACGCCGCAGCCGTCGGTCGCCGTCCCGATTCGGCGGGCCGGGACACCGGACGCCGCTGCCACGGTCTCCAGGGCCAGCCGCTGGACCGGGTGATCGGGCTGCCAGTACGTATCGACGTCCCAGCCCGCGGCCTTGGCATGCAGGACCATGGCGGCGTGCTTGCCGGAGCAGTTGTGGCGCAGCTCGTTCGGCGGCTCGCCGTCACGGGCCAGGCGCTGGGCAGTCTCCGCGTCGAACGGGGTGTGCGTTCCGCATTGGAGGGCGGATCGACTCAGCCCGCCCGCGCGCAGCGCGCCCTGGACCAGGCGCACATGGCGGTCCTCGCCGGCGTGGCTGGCGGCCATCACGGCCAGCGTCTGGACCGGATCCGGGAAGTTGTAGGCGTCGAAGCGTCCGGACGCGACGAACGGCGCCAACTGGAATGGCTTGGCCGAAGAGCGGAGGAAGGTCGCCTGGTTCGGGTCTCCCAGATGGGCGACGCGTGTGCCGTCGGCGCTTACGACGGCGATGGACCCGCGATGTCGGGACTCGACCCGGTCTCCGCGAGTTACCTCGACGGTGAGTGCGGGGCTACCGGTCGGCGTCGCCGGGACCGGTGGGCTGCCGGGCGCTGCCGGCGCCGGCTCGGGCCGGTTCTCCAAGGATCTCCTTGGAGAACAGAGCTTCGGCATCAGCTGATTCGCCGAGCTTCGCGGAGCCGGCGGAGGCCGATGAGGCTGCCCCGCCGCTCCCCGACTTGGCCGATGCGGACCCGCCCTCGGCGGCTGCGCCCGCGCCGACACCCGCACCCTCGGCCGGTGTCTTACGGGCCATGATCACAGAGCCTTCGAAGAAGGCGCCTTCCTTGATGACCAGGACCTGGGTCTTGATCTCTCCCTTGACCCGGCCGGTGGAGCCGATCTCGAAGCGGCCACCGGAGTCCACGTTCCCCTCGTAGTCACCATTGATGACGACGTTGTGGGCCTTGATGCTGGCGCGAACGCGGGCCTGTGGGCTGAGGACCAGGGTTCCCTGACACTCGATCTCGCCCTGCGCCTCGCCATCGATGCGCAGATCACGGTCGCTGACGAACTTGCCATTGAAGCGCGCATGGGAGTCGAGGATGCCCTCGCTCGCTTCCCGACGGGCGTCGGGAGGAGAGCCGGTCGACGGCTCGCCAGGGGCGTCTGAGTACAGCGATCCGATCAACTCTTCCTGCGGCGCGTCCCGTGGGTCACGTTTCCCAAAGACCATGTGCACAACCTCTCGGTGCGGGCGGGCGGGCACGCGAGGCGCACGCACGCGATTCGTGTGGAGGAATAGCGTATCAGCCTCACGCGCTGTCCGGTAGTCCGCCGGCCACAACTCCGGCGGTACTTCCGGCGGGGCTAGAATCGGCGCCGATGCCCGAGCCGCTGCCTGCCACCCTGCACGCTTCCACCCACCCGCTGGTGGCCCACAAGCTGTCGCTGCTCCGCGAGCGGAACACCGAGCCCAAGGTGTTCCGCGAGCTGGTCCGCGAGCTGTCGTGGCTGCTGGGCTACGAGGCCATGGCCGACCTGGCCACCGAGCCCTATCGGCTGGAAACGCCGCTGGAGCCGATGACCGGCGCGCGCCTGGAAACCAAGGTCGGCCTGGTGCCGGTGCTGCGCGCGGGCCTGGGGATGGTGGAGGCCATGCTGGAGCTGATGCCCATGGCCGAGGTCTGGCACATCGGGCTGTACCGTGACGAACGGACCCTCAAGCCGGTCGAGTACTACAACAAGCTGCCCGACGCGGCCACGGTTCAGGTCTGCCTCATCCTGGATCCGATGCTGGCCACCGGCGGATCGAGCGCGGCGACGGTCGACATCCTCAAGGCCTGGGGTGCGACGCGCATCAAACAGGTCTCGCTGATTGCGGCGCCAGAGGGGATTGCGACCCTGAACCAGGCGCATCCCGACGTCGAGATCCATGTCGCGGCGGTCGACCGCCAGCTGAATGAGCGGGGCTACATCATGCCGGGCCTGGGCGACGCCGGGGACCGCCAGTTCGGGACCTTCCCGCCTTCGTCAGGAGCCTGAGTTGGATGCCCTCGGGAGCGAAGGGCGCCGCAGACAACGAAGTGTCCCGAAGTGACCGCCCTCGGACCGTTGATGTGACTCGACGGCGCCGTTGGCTGCCCCTTCGGGACGCATCCAACGTTAGCCGCAGGGCGTATGGGACGGCAATCCGCTTATCCCCGACTTTGGAAACGAGCGTTGACAATTGTCCACAGCCTATCCCCAGCAGCGCACTTTGAACCGCGGTACGCTCTGAAAAACCGATGGCACGACACCGAGTCCTTTTCGTGTGCCAGCACAACTCCGCACGCTCCCAGATGGCGGAGGGCATGCTCCGCGCCTGGGGAGGGGGCCGCTTCGAAGCCCACTCGGCGGGCATGGAAGCCACCACCGTTCGACCCGAGGCGATTGCCGTCATGGACGAGCTCGGGATCGACATCCGCGACCAGGAGAGCAAGACCGTCGAGCGCTACGTCGGGCAGTCGTGGGAGGCCCTGGTCCCGGTCTGCGAAGAAGCCTGCGAGGCATGCCCATGGATTCCGGGGGCCAGACGTGTCGAGCGATGGATGTTCGATGACCCAGCGGCCGCAACGGGCGACCAGGCGGCTCGGTTGGCGGAGTTCCGCCGTGTGCGGGACGAGATCGCAGTCGCGGTCCGCGATTTCATCGCGCGGGGCTGACCCGCCCGAACGAGGGCGGGCGGAGGGGGATACACTCGGGCCTCGCAAGGAGATTCGATGCCCGATCAGCGTGTGACGGTGGCGGTCACGGGTGCGGCCGGCCAGATCGGCTACGCGCTCGTGTTCCGCATCGCATCGGGCCAGATGTTCGGACCCCAGACCAGCGTCGAGCTGCGCCTGCTGGAGCTGGAGGCGGCCCTCCCGTCCCTCGACGGAGTGGCCATGGAGCTCGAGGACTGCGCATTCCCACTCCTGGGCGGTGTGGTTACCACCTCCCGGCCGGATGAGGCGTTCCGCGGCGCCAACTGGGCCCTCCTGGTGGGCGCCGTTCCCCGCGGGCAGGGCATGGAGCGCAAGGACCTGCTGGGCGTCAACGCCGGGATCTTCGGTGCTCAGGGTCGGTCGCTGGCCGCCAACGCCGCTGGCGACGTCCGGATCCTGGTAGTGGGCAATCCCTGCAATACGAACTGCCTGATCGCATCCACGGCCGCGCCCGACATTCCCCGCGACCGGTGGTTCGCGATGACGATGCTGGACGAGACGCGGGGCCGGGCACTGTTGGCTCGCCGCGCGGGCGCCAGCGTGGCGGAGGTGCGCGACCTCGTGATCTGGGGCAACCACTCCGCGACCCAGTTCCCCGACGCGTTCCACGCCACGATCGGCGGGCGAGCGGCAGCCGAAGTCATCAACGACGACGCCTGGCTGCGGGGCGACTTCATCACCACCGTCCAGCAGCGGGGAGCAGCCATCATCGCGGCCCGCGGCGCGTCGTCGGCAGCATCGGCCGCCAACGCGGTGATCGAGACGGTGCGTAACGTGGCCGCCCCAACGGGGCAGATCTTCTCGGCCGCGGTTCCCTCCCCGGGGGATGAGATCGGCTATGGGGTGCCGGCCGGGATCGTGTTCGGCTACCCGTTACGGGGTGCCGGCCCGGGCGAGGTCGAGATCGTGCAGGGCATCCAGCACGATGAATGGGCGGTGGAGCGGATCGCGATCACGCTCAATGAACTGGTGGAGGAGCGCGACGCGGTGGGAGCGCTGGCCGCATGAGCGGCGATGTCGAGGGGGGTGGGGATGGCCGGGGCGACGGTCGGACGGGCGGCGAGACGCTGACCCGCCCCGACCGGGCAGCCGTCAGTGTCGGCGACCGGTCCTCGAACCTGCCCATCGTCCAGGGCCGCGAGGGCGACGATGCGATCGACATCGGTCAGTTGCGATCTGAGACCGGCCTGATCACCTTCGACCCCGGCTACAAGAACACCGCGGTCTCGACATCGGCGATCACGTTCCTGGACGGGGAGGCCGGGATCCTCCGCTACCGGGGCTACCCGATCGAGCAGATCGCGGCCCGGTCCAGCTTCCTCGAAACGGCCTATCTCCTGATCTACGGGGATCTGCCCACCCAGGCCGAGATGGCAGCCTGGCTGGACGACATCGTCCATCACACCCTCATCCACGAGGAGATGCGGCGCTTCTTCGACTCGTTCCCCTACGACGCGCACCCGATGGCCGTCCTGGCCTCGGGCACGGTGGGTCTCTCGACCTTCTACCAGGACAGCCACGACCCGTTCGACCGCACCGCGGTGGAGCTCACGATCCGGCGCCTGATCGCGAAGGTCCCGACGCTGGCGGCGTGGGCCTTCAAGAAGAGCATCGGCCAGCCGTACGTGTACCCGCGCAACGACCTGGAATACGTGCCCAACTTCCTGAACATGATGTTTGCCGTGCCAGCCGAGCCGTACCAGGTCAGCTCGGTGGTCAGCGCCGCCCTGGAACAGCTGCTGGTCATGCATGCCGACCACGAGCAGAACCTGTCCACCGCGACGGTGCGCAACGTGGGCAGCGGCCAGGGAAACCTGTACGCCTGCATCAGCGCCGGGATGAGCGCCCTGTGGGGGCCCCTCCACGGCGGGGCGAACGAATCGGTCATCAAGACCCTGGAGCGGATGGCGGCCGATGGCGGCAGCGTCAGCAAGTGGGTGGCCAAGGCCAAGGATCCCGACGACCGCTTCAAGCTGCCCGGCTTCGGGCACCCGGTGTACCGCAACTTCGACCCGCGGGCCAACCTCATCAAAGCCACCGCCGACCGGGTCCTGGCCGCCCTGGGCGCCGACGGGGAGCTGTTCGAGATCGCCAAGCGGCTCGAGGAGACCGCGCTCAGCGACGAGTACTTCATCGAGCGCCGCCTGTATCCCAACGTCGACTTCTACTCGGGCCTCATCTACCGCGCCATTGGCTTCCCGAAGAACATGTTCACCGCGCTGTTCGCCATGGGACGGCTGCCCGGCTGGATCGCCCAGTGGAAAGAGATGATCGAGGACCCCGAGACCAGGATCGCCCGCCCGCGCCAGGTGTACACCGGGGTCCCGGCGCGCGACTACGTTCCAATCGAGTCCCGCTGAGCGCACCCGGCCACCGTGCGCTTCACCGTCCTTGGGCGCTCGCCCGCCGTCCCGAACCCGGGCGAGGCCTGCGCCGGCTACCTGGTCCAGGGCGGCCGGAGCCGGGTCATGGTGGACATCGGTCCGGGCACGGTGGCCCAGCTGCTGCGGCTGTGCAACCCATCCGAGCTGGACGCGGTCGTCATCAGCCACATGCATACCGATCACTTCCTGGACCTGGTGACCCTGCGTTACTCGTTCCCATGGAAGGACGAGGCCAACCCCAAACTGAAGGTGTATCTGCCGCCGGGCGCGACGGGCCAGATGGAGATGGTGGCCCGCGGGGCGGGCCTGCCCGACTACTTCGCCCGCAGCTTCGCCTTCGTGGAACACGACGGCGCGGCGGCGCTCGAGGTGCGCGACCTGCGCTTCGAGCCGACGCCGACTGTCCACTTCGTGCCCACCTGGGGGTTCCGGGTCACCTCCCGCGGCCCGGATGAGGATGGGCGGGCGATCGCGTACTCGGCCGACAGCGCCCCCACCCCAACCCTGGACACGCTCGCCGATCGGGCCGATCTGTTCATCTGCGAGGCGGCCAACCGGACGTTGGCCGACGACGCGCCGCCCCCCGAGCGGCGTGGGCACCTCCTCCCCACCGAGGCGGGTGAAGTCGCGCAGCGGGCCGGGGTCCGGCGCATGGTGCTGACCCACCTGCCGGTCGACTCGAACGGCGGCATGTGGGCCGTCAGCCAGGCGGCGACTACCTTCGAAGGCCCCGTTGAGGTGGCCGATACCCTCAAGGCCTGGGAGGTCTGAGCATGGAAGTCAAGGAGCTGGGTCACATCGTCCTGTACGTCCGCGACCTGAAACGGTCGCGGCATTTCTACGGCGAGGTCCTGGGTTGGACGCAGGTGGCGGAGATGGGCGAGATGGCGGCCTTGTTCTCGTCGGGCCGCACCCATCACGAGCTCCTGCTTCTGGAAGTCGGGCCCTCGGCGGCCCCGGTGCCTGGCGGCCGACGGCTGGGGCTGTACCACTTCGGGCTCAAGGTCGGCGAGACCGATGACGAGCTGCGCGACGTGGTCGAGACACTGCGCCGCGAGGAGGTCCCTATCACGGGGATGGCCGACCACACCGTCACCCACAGCGTGTACATCACCGATCCGGACGGCAACGAGATCGAGCTGTACATCGACGTGCAACCGGAGACCTGGCGCGACGACCCGGCGGCGATCATCGCCCCGACCAAGCCACTCCGCCTGTAGCGTGGTACGCGCCGACTAGCTCGCGACGCGGGCCTGGGCGATCCAGCGGTCCGCGGCCCAGGTGGCCAGCCCCCATACCACGCTGATGGCCAGGGTGGCCACCAGGATGGCCCCGCCCAGAATGATCGTGCCGGAGCCGATCCCGGCCCCCAGCCCGAAGGTCACCAGGCTCCCGAACGCGATCGTCAGCACGGCCATGAACAGGCCGATGCGCGCCGCGGTGAATACGAACCACGCCGCCGTGTGCTCCTGGGCGCGGCCCGACAGCCACAGGACGGTTGGTCCGGTGGCGCCGTACAGGGCGACGTAGAACCCGAAATCGCTGAACAACGCTCCCGCTCCCAGCCGCTCCCCGACGACCATGGTCGCGACCACCCAGGCCGCCAGCAGCGCGCTGCCCGCGCCGACGATGAGCAGCCACACCAGGAGCAGCGTGGCGGTGCCGGCCGACAGCCGCTCCACCAGCTCCCCGGAGTCGGTTTCGACGAGCTCGGTGGGGCCGTCTGGAGCTGGCTCGGGAGCGGGCTCGGGATCGGTGCTCATCGGTCCGATCGGCACGTCAGGTTGACGTCAGGGCCTGCTCCAGGTCGGCGACCAGGTCCTCGGCCGCTTCGATGCCGACCGACAGCCGCACCAGGTCCGCGGGCACCTCGAGCGGCGACCCGGCGACCGAGGCGTGGGTCATGACCGCGGGCACTTCGACCAGCGACTCCACCGCGCCAAGGGACTCGGCCAGGGTGAAGACCCGCATCGCACCGGCTACCCGGACGGCTTCCGCCGCGCCGCCGGCCAGCTGGAACGAGAGCATGGCCCCCGGGAGGCGCATCTGACGCTCGACCAGCTCGCGCTGGGGGTGGTTGGACAGGCCGGGATAGTGGACCGCGCTGACCTCGGGCCGGCCGGTCAGCCATTCGGCCACGATGGCCGCGTTGGCACAGGCGCGGTCCATTCGGATAGCCAAGGTGCGCAGTCCGCGCAGCACGAGCCAGCAGTCGAAGGGGCTGGGCACCGCGCCGGCCGCGTTCTGGTGGTAGCGCAGCTTCTCGGCCAGCTCCCCTGAACGGGTTGCGATCGCGCCGCTCACCACGTCCGAGTGGCCGCCCAGGTACTTGGTTGCCGAGTGGAGGACCACTTCGGCACCCAACTCCAGCGGTCGCTGGAGGTACGGCGTGGCGAACGTGTTGTCGACCACGGTGAGTGCACCGGCGGTGGCCGCCAGGCGGGTCACGGCGCTGATGTCGACCACCCTCAGCAGGGGGTTGGTCGGGCTCTCCAGCCAGACCATCCGGGTTTGATCGGTCAGCGCGAACGCCACCGCGTCGAGGTCGCGGAGATCAACGACGTCGACGATGACCCCGTATCGGCTCCAGACCTTCTGCGCCAGGCGCCAGGTCCCGCCGTACACGTCGTTGCCGAGGAGGATGCGCTGGCCCGGATCAAGCAGGTACAACAGGTTCTGGGTGGCGGCCATGCCAGACGCAAAGGCGATTCCGTGAGCCCCACCCTCCAGCTCGGCTACCGCCCGCTCGAGGACGTCCCGGGTCGGGTTGCCGGTGCGGGCGTACTCGTACCCCGAGCGCGGGCTGCCGACGGCGTCCTGTTCAAAAGTGGCCGACGGCTGAATGGCCGGCACGACCGCGCCGGTCGTGGGATCCGATTCGAAGCCGGCGTGAACGGCAAGCGTCTCGAAGTGACGCTTGCCCGGGTCGCTCACGGGTAGTGGCGGGCTATCGGGTGCGCGGGAAGCCGAGGTCGACCTTGCTGGTGCCCGGGTCGGGCCAGCGGGCGGTGACCACCTTGGCGCGGGTGTAGAACTGGATGCCCTCCGGACCGTACATGTGCAGGTCCCCGAACAGCGAGTTCCTCCAGCCGCCGAACGAGTAGTACGCCACCGGGACCGGGATCGGGACGTTGATGCCCACCATCCCGACGTCGATGTCGAACTGGAAGTGGCGTGCCGCCCCGCCATCCCGGGTGAAGATGGCCGTGCCGTTGGCGTACGGGTTGTCGTTGATCAGGCCCACCGCATCGGCATATGAGTCGGCACGCACGACCTCCATCACCGGCCCGAAGATCTCGTTGCGGTAGCAGTCCATGTCGGGTGTGACCTTGTCCAGCAGCGACACGCCCAGGAAGAAGCCCTTGCCGTCCTGGTACAGCGGATGCTCACGCCCGTCGACGACCAGATCGGCCCCCTGGGCAGGCCCGCTGTCGAGGTAGGCGGCCACCTTGTCGCGGTGCTCGCGGGTGATGAGCGGGCCCATCTCGGCCCCCGGCTCGTCACCTGGCGCCACGTTGATCTTCGGCAGCCGGAGCTTGATGGCCTCCACCAGCGGCTCGGCCACGTCCCCCACCGCGACCACCACGCTGATGGCCATGCAGCGCTCACCGGCTGAGCCATAGGCTGCGGAGACGGCAGCATCGGCGGCCATGTCGAGGTCCGCGTCGGGCAGGACCACCATGTGGTTCTTGGCCCCGCCCAGGGCCTGGACCCGCTTCCCGTGGCGGGTGCCGGTCTCGTAGATGTGGCGCGCCACCGGCGTGGAGCCCACGAAGCTCACCGACGCGATGCCCGGGTGCTCGAGGATGGCGTCGACCGCGACCTTGTCGCCGTTCACGACGTTGAACACCCCATCCGGGACGCCGGCCTCCTTGAGCAGCTCCCCGAGGTACACCGATGCGGACGGATCCTTCTCCGACGGCTTCAGGACGAACGTGTTCCCGCACGCGATGGCGTTGCCGAACATCCACATCGGGACCATGGCCGGGAAGTTGAACGGGGTGATGCCCGCGGCCACGCCGAGCGGCTGTCGAATCTGGTACACGTCGATCCCGGTCGACACCTGCTCGCTGAACGAACCCTTGAGCAGGTGCGGGACGCCGGTCGCAAACTCCAGGTTCTCCAGGCCGCGGGCCACCTCGCCCATGGCGTCGGTGTGGACCTTGCCATGCTCGGCGGTGAGGAAGGCGGCGATGTCGGCCCGGTGCTGGTCGACCAGGTTGCGGATGCGGAACAGGATCTCGGTGCGGCGGCTCAGCGACGTCGCGCGCCACGCCGGGAAGGCGGCGGTGGCAGCCCTGACCGCGGCATCAACCTCCTCGACCGATGCGAAGTCGACCTCGCGTGCCAGCTCCCCGGTGGCCGGGTTGTAGACCGGGCCTTTGCGCCCCGAGGCGCCGGTCACGCGCCTCCCCCCAATCCAGTGGTTGACCCGCGGCAACTCTGCCCCGGGGGCGCCCTCCTGGGTCGGTGGCTGGGCCAATCGGGTCATGGTTACGCGGCTCCTGTCAATTTAGCCTCAAGGGTACTGCGCCGCGCCCGCGGCGGCTATCCGCCTCCATCCATTCCCGTCGTGCGGGCGTATCGGCCAAGCAGAACCGTTCAGTGGGCGTCATGGCCGGTCTTAGCGGCCGATTTCTGTCACAGGCGGGTCCATCGGCCAAGCAGACGGCTGAAGTTGGCCGATACACCCGTGCAGCGGGCACGGATCACTCCCGGGAAATATCGCCACGCCGAACGACGACCTCGGGTTGGGTGGCGCGCCAGTCGTAGTCGGAAACGGCTTCGTCGGGACCGATGATCCCCACCTCGCGCAGCCACGCGTCGTTGTAGAGCTTGCCGATGTAGTTGCGCCCTGAATCGGGTAGCAGCACCACCAACAGCGCACTGCGATCGTCCAGGTCCCGGGCAACCTGCAACGCGGCCCAGATCGCCGTCCCGCCCGACTCGCCGACCAGGATGCCCTCGGCCGCGGTGGCGGCACGGGCGGTGAGGAACGCATCGCGGTCCGACACGCGCACGATGACATCGGCCACGTCGGTGTCGTACGTCTGGGGCCAGAAGTCCTCGCCGATGCCCTCGGTCAGGTACGGACGGATCGGTCCACCGCTGAAGACCGAGCCCTCGGTATCGGCGCCGACCACGACCACGTCCGGCTTCCGCTCCTTCAGGAAGCGGCCGGCTCCGGAGATGGTGCCCCCGGTCCCCAACCCGGCGACGAAATGCGTGATCCGGCCCTCGGTCGCATCCCAGATCTCGGGCCCCGTGCTCCGGTAGTGGGCCTCCGGGTTGGCCGGGTTCGAGTACTGGTCCGGCTTCCAGGCGCCGGGCGTATCGCGCACCAGACGGTCGCTGACCCTGTAGTAGCTCCGCTCGTCCTGGGGGTCGACGTCGGTTGGGCAGACCACCACCTCGGCCCCGTAGGCGCGCAGCAGAGCCCGCTTCTCCTCGCTCTGCTTGTCGGCCATCACGAAGATGCACCGATACCCCTTCACCGCGGCCGCCATGGCCAACCCGACCCCGGTGTTGCCGCTGGTGGGCTCCACGATCACGCCCCCAGCCTTCAGGAGCCCGGCCCGCTCGGCGGCCTCGATCATGGGCAGCGCGATTCGATCCTTGACCGATCCGCCGGGATTGAGGGCCTCGAGCTTGGCAACGATCCGGGGCGTGACCCCCGCCGCCAGCCGGTCCAGCGCCACCAGCGGCGTGCCGCCGACCGCCGCAGTGATGGAGGGCAGGACGCCCGACCGGTCAGCCAGTCTCGGGCTCCGGGGCATCACGCAGGGCTTCCGCGGCCTGGCGCGCGTGGATGTCCGCCAGGTACGCGCCGGGCGTCCCCCACCCCCGGGCGTGCCGAATGATGATCACGGCGGCGCCGACCCCCGCCACTCCGACACCGATCAGGATCGCCACTGGGATGCCGCCCACCACCCAGTTCCCGGTGCGGAAGGTTTCCAGCACGGTCCGCACCGACCCGTACCACACGAAATACAGCATCGCGACGTCGCCGTCGTAGAGCCGGAGGGCGAAGCGGCGGCCGACCCACAGCAGGACCCCCATCCCGAGCAGGTTCAGGATCGCCTCGTAGGCGAACAGGGGGTGGAAGAAGGTGGAATCAACCGGGTACTGATCCAGGTTGGTCCAGGGTGGGACACGATGGTCCTGGTCGATCGGGATGCCCCACGGCAGGTCGGTGGGCGGCCCGTACAGCTCCTGGTTGACGAAGTTGCCGATGCGGCCGATGGCCTGGGCCAAGAGCATCGCCGGCGCCCCGATGTCGATCCAACGCAAGAAGTTCAGATGGTTGAAGCGGGTGTAGGCGAAGAGCACGATCATCCCGCCGGCCACGCCGCCCGGGATCCCGAGCCCGCCGTTCCAGACCTGCGGGATGAGCTCCGGGTTGGCTGAATAGAACTCCCACTGGTGAATGACGTGGTAGATGCGGGAGCCGATGATCCCGCCCACGGCGGCGACCAGGAGCATGGTCCATACCCGCTCCGGATCCTCTCCCCGGCGCCGCGCCTCGCGCGTGGCCAGCCAGGCGGCGGCCACGGCCGCCACCGCGAACAGGATGCCGTACCAGTGGATGTTGAAGGGGCCGATCCGGAGGGCGATCGGGTCGATGAACACTGCCCGCGGATTCTACCCGCAGACCTCCGCGGACTTGCCATCGCACCCTTCACACCGCCACCCGCGGCGCGTATCGTGCGGCGTCAGCCCTGAGCACGAGGTGAGGCCGCATGAGCGGCGACCGTCCCGCGCTTCCACTGAGAACGCTGGTGACCTTATCGGTCTACTGGCTGGGGATCCTCACCATCCAGTACGGACTGGGGACCCAGGTCGTGCCCGCCATGGTCGAGGACATGGTAGGCGCGGGGTACGTCGGAATCGGCCTCGCCGCAGTCAACGCGGTGGCCGTGATCGCGTCCATCTTCGTCCAGCCGACGGTCGGGGTGATCAGCGACTACACCATCACCCGCTGGGGGAGACGAAAGCCGTACATCTTCATCGGCGGCCTGCTGGACATGGTGTTCCTGTACGGGATCGCCACCTCGGACACGTTCGTCGCGCTGGTGGCCTTCTACTTCCTGATTCAGGTTTCGTCGAACTTCGCTCAAGGGCCCTTCCAGGGGTACGTCCCGGACCTCGTGCCAGCCCAGCAGGTAGGAACTGCGAGCGGGTTGATGGGCTTGATGATCGTGATCGGCGCCATTGTGGGGTCGGGGATCGCCATGTTCGGGCTGCAACCGGGAGGATCCCTGCTCGCCGCCACCCTGGCGCTCGGCGGGGTGGAGATTGTGGCCATGCTGATCGTGGTCACTCGGGTTCACGAGGGGACCACCGGCCCGAAACGAACGCTGTCCTGGCCTCGTGTCGCGTTGTCGGCGTGGGGCGCCGACATCCTCGGTGAGCGCAGCGTCCTGTGGCTGCTCCTCGTCCGCATGTTGTTCTTGGGTGCCGCGGCAGCCGCTACCTCGTTTGGCCTCTACTACTTCCAACGTACGCACGGGCTGCCCAGGGAAGACGCGAGCCAGTTCGTCTTCTACGCCACCGTCGTCGTGGCCGGCATGTCCGGCCTGGCGTCCGTCCCCGCCGCTCGGCTCTCGGACCGATTCGGTCGCAAGCCGGTCATCTACGGCGGGATGGTCCTCACCGGAATCGGCCTGCTCGGGATGGCCCTGGCGCCCACCCCCGAGCTGGCGATTGCTCTCTTCGTGCCAGCCGGCATCGGAATCGGCGCCTTCCTGTCCGTCGACTGGGCCCTGATGACCGATGTCATCCCCAAGCACACGTCGGCCCGCTACATGGGCATCCTCAACGCCGGAACTGCCATGGCCGCCCCGGTGTTTCTGATCGTCGGCGGCCTGACGATGGATGCCATCGGGCGCGTGGCGAACGATCCGTCCGCGCCCGGCGGGCCCGTGGCCGCGATGTACGTGGCCATCGGCTTCCTCGTCCTGGCGGCGCTGGCCCTGCGCCAGGTCGATGCCCGTCGGCGCGAGCTGGGCGAGGCCGCGGAGCTGGCCGCGGCGTGACCGACCCCGGCGCCAGCGGCGGCCGCCAGATCGGGCCGCACCTGCTGGGAGTTACGGTCACATGGCGCTACCGCGTCCAATGGGTGGCTGTGCGGATCCTGGTTCGAACCCTGTTCCGGATGGAGGTGGAAGGTCTGAAGCATTGGCCGAAGGCGCCATTCCAGATCACCGCCAACCACCATTCGGGGTGGGACCCGTTCCTGATCCACGCGGTGAGCCCGCTGCGACCGCGGGTGACCTGGTTCGGCCCCAAGGAGGTTGATTTCTCGAAAGGCATCAGGAACCGGGTGATGGGGTTCTTCGGGGGCATGATCCCTTTCAACCCGCGGAAGACGAACATGCCGTCCGCCGTGCGCGCCGTTCAACGCGTGTTCGACCTGGGCGGTGTGCTGGCCATCACGCCCGAGGGCACGCTCGGTTTCCGCGAGACCGAGCTCCTGCCCCTCCAGGAGGGCGCCACTCTCTTCGCCGCCATCTCGGGGGTCCCCGTCGTGCCCTGCGCCGTCATCGGCAGCTCAACCCTGTGGCTCCGTAAGCGAATCGTGGTCCGCTTCGGCGAACCCATCCCGGTCGAGCGAGGAGCTGGACGAGCGGGCCGCGATGCGCTGGTTGAGCGCGTACGGGAAGGCATGCTGGCCCTGCTCCCGGACGTGGAGCCAACCTACCCGCGCAGACGTCCCGGCGGCGATTACCTGAGCGACATCTTCAACGGCCCGCGCGAGGCGGCGAACCGACGGGAACACATGGCCGAGCTGGAGCGGGCGGGGGCCGACTGACGCGCAGCACCGACTAGGATCGGTCCATGCTGCCGTTCGTGTGGGC
>Ga0299906_10002652_pt1 | contig 14815 bp, 15 predicted proteins | sample RVTome_14_FD_200259 | JGI IMG/M metagenome (GOLD analysis project Ga0299906, IMG submission 200259) | Soil microbial communities from uranium-contaminated site in the Upper Colorado River Basin, Wyoming, United States - RVT145D125 (version 2) ... | reverse complement strand
GCTATCTCGGCGACGGTACGGGGGCACCGGTTCCCAGCGTCGAGGCCATGCGACGGACCCTCGAGGCGCGCGCCGAGCGCGAAGCCGGTTCTCCGTTCGGTATGTGGGCGCTCGAGCAGCTCGAGGACGGCATCGTCGTGGGCTCGATCCTGCTGATCCCGCTGGAGAACAGGGGCCCGGATATCGAGGCGGGGTGGCACCTCGGCCGCGCGCATTGGGGCAACGGGTACGCGACCGAGGCCGGGCGCGCGATCCTGAGCTACGCCTTCGACAACCTTGGGCTCGAGCGCGTCATCGCGGTCGTGTATCCGCAGAACGAGGCATCGTTGCGCGTCGCCGAGCGCATCGGCATGCGCCGCGACGGCCGGATGCACGCCTACGGCCGTGACCTCGAACGCTTCGTCGCGGAACCGACCCTCGGATGAGCGTCGTGCCGCAGTCCGCCGCAGCCCGCGCCAGCCAGCCCCAGGCCGCTCCTCCCGGTTCTCCCGGTTCTCCCGTCCCGTCAATCTGGGGTGGCTAAGCGCCCGTGGGCTGAGTTCGATGACCAGACCCTCGGGTGCCGGGCTCGGGTGCCGGGCTCGGGTGCCGGGCTCGGGTGCCGGGCTCGGGTGCCGGGCTCGGGTGCCGGTGCTCAGTCGCCGGCGACCTGGAGGTTCTGCTTCGCCTCGGCCATCGGCCGTCCGACCGCCCTGGCCACCTTGATCACATCGGCGATGATCTGGCCGACCTCGTCGGTGGTCACCGCCTGCGGCCCATCGCATAGCGCAGCCTCGGGCTTGGGATGCACGTCCATCATGATGCCGTCGGCTCCGACCGCGACGGCTGCGAGCGACAGCGGATGGACCAGCTCCTTCTTCCCTCCCGAGTGCGACGGATCCACGATCACGGGGAGGTGCGAGAGGTTGTGGATCAACGGCACCGCCGAGATGTCCAGCGTGTTGCGCGTCATCGGCTCGTAGGTGCGGATGCCACGCTCGCACAGGATGATCTCCTGGTTGCCCTGGCGCGCGATGTACTCGGCTGCCTGCAGCCATTCCTCGATCGTGGACGCGAGTCCCCGTTTGAGCATGACCGGCCGGTGCAGCTTGCCGATCTCCTTGAGCAGCTCGAAGTTCTGCATGTTGCGCGCGCCCACGCGCAAGATGTCCGAGTAGGAGGCGACCAGCTCGACGTCCTCGACCTGGAGCACCTCGGTGACCGTGGGCATCCCTGTCTCGGCTCGCATCTCGGCCAGGATCTCGAGCCCGCGCTTGGCCAGCCCTTGGAACGCGTAGGGGGAGGTACGGTGCTTGTACGCGTCGCCCCGCAGGATGTGGGCTCCGGCCGCCTTGACCGCGCGTGCGGCGGTGAGCGCCTGCTCCTCGGTCTCGATCGCGCAGGGCCCGGCGATCACCGTGAAGGTGTCGCGCGAGATCTTCACGCCGCCGACGATGACTTCGGTCGGCTCGGTCTTGGCCTCGCGCGCGACCAGCTTGTAGGGCTTGCCGATGCGCATGACGCTCTCGACGCCGGGCAGGCCGGCGATCGGCAGCGCCACGAACCGTTCGGTGTCGCCGACCAGGCCGATGATCGTGCGGGCCTTGCCGCGAGAGACGAAGGCTTCGCCGCCGGCGTCCTCGACCATCTCGACGACGCGCGCGACGTCCTCCTCGCTCGCGCCGGGCTGCATCACCACGACCATCGGTCTCTCCTTCGTCTCCTGCCCCGACCTGCCCCCGGAAGCGAAACGCCCCGGGTGCTGGACCCGGGGCTGCTGGCTTGGGCGTCTGGCTCTACAGGCCGTCGGCCTCCGGGTCGCCGGAGGAGTCGTAGAACCAGAAATAGCGCTGCATCTCGCCGGCGATGGTAGGTCGCCAGCGTATCCCGTGTCAATACATCACGCGGAGTGGCTGGATGGGACCCTGAGGGACGTCCGGAACTTTCGGTCCCTCCCCTCATGAGGCATATGGCCCACAGAAGGGTAGTCATCGAGTGTCATTTCGAAGGATGGCCCGCTCCTTTGCGACAGAGAGCGTTCCGAAGCGACGAGGAACTCGTTGTACCCGCCAGGAGGCAGACGAGATGGACAACAGGGAACAGGTGCTCGGCAGCAGGGCCCTCTGGGGCAAAGTCGGTTACACCGGCCTCGCCCACGTCCCCGCGGAGGGAACCTACCCTGGGATCGACGCCACCGGCCTCCGGTACACGACCCGCAACGACTCCGGCGATTACCCGCTCCCCGGCGACGGCGCTCCCCTGGCCAACCTCGTTCCCCTGGTCATGGCGGCGCTCAACGAGGTCGGGTTCGCCTGGGAAGCCGGTCCGCTGACGACCTGGAGCAACTGATGAAGCTCATCGCGCTCGCTCTCCAGCAGGTGGCGTGGTTCCGCACCCGCCGCATCCGCCGCGAGGCGTTCCAGACCCGCTAGACCTGCCGCCACCTTCCCCATCCTGTCTGCCCCCGCGGGGATCTTTTCGTGCCACCTTCGGGCGCGGCAGGGATACCGCGACCCATCGCCGAAACGGGATGGTGCCCACCGCGGAGGGAGGCTCCATGCGAGTGCGAACGAGATCCGGCGTCTGGACCATCATGAGCGCCGCCCTGCTGACCACCTCTCTGGTTGTGGCGCCGCTACGTGCCGCGACCTGTCCGGTCCCCGCCGCGCAAGCCCAAGCGCCGGTATGGCCCCCACCTGCGGATGGTCCCGCCTTCGACGTCGCCCACTTCGGGGAGGCCCACTACAACGAGGGTCAAGGCTGGATCACGGTGCCGATCCTGGTCCAGGACCTGATCTCCTACGCTCCCGACTTCGTTGCGTTCTCCTCGGACATGGCCGACATCGGCTTGCCGGACCGGATGGAGTGCTTCCGATCCCTGATGGAGCCGTTGGTCGAGGCCCAGATCCCTTGGTTCGACGCGCCCGGCAACCACGATCGCCTGACGATCGCGGACACGTTCGGTGGTGTCGCCTCCGACGGCATCGGGCCGTGGCGTGAGACGTTCGCGGTGATGCCCGCGCCTTGGGGAGACGGCCCACCAGCCGGACCGGGCTTCGTCGTTCCAGCCGACGAACCGATCGACGGGCCGGGTGCGTCCACGCACTACTACCTCGACTATGGGCCTGCCGGTGACCCGGTCCTCCGCCTGATCGCGCTGGACAACTCGCGGCATTCCTTCACTGCGAGCGATGTCGATCAGTACCCGGCGGTCGGCCCGGGGCTGAAGGATCCGAGCCAGCTCGCGTTCTTCGCCCGCGCTGCGACCGAGGCGCAGGAGCGAGGGTTGCTGACGTTCGCGATGTTCCACGAACCGACGCGGGATCCGCGGGACCAAACGAAAGCGCATCCGATCTCGTACAACCACACGATGGCGAAGGGCGCGAGCGCCGACAACCTCGTGTTCGATGCGCTTGCCGTCGCGACCGGCACCGATGCCGTGCTGCTCGGGCACATCCTGGGTAACTTCCAGTACCGGGTCGACGACGTGCGGTTCTACATCGACGGCGGCGCAGGAGGTTCCCCATACACGCGTGAGGAAACAGGGATCGACAACGGCTACTACTACGCGTACCGGCTGCTGCGTCTTCACCCGACGGAGGACGGCTGGTCGTTCCGCACCTACGTTGTCCCACTGGTCGATCACATCGAAGTCACGTCTCCGGCCACCGCATCCGTCGGCGAGAAGCTCACGCTCACAGCGACGGTAATCCAGCCCTACGATGCCTCACTCCCGCCACGGTTCCCGCTGATGCCGAATGCTGCGATCCGCCTCGAGCTTCGTCCGCCGTCTCCCTCCCTGCTCGACGGAGACGCCGTTCCCGCCGTCGCCTACATGTGGGCAACGTCGGATCCGGATGTGCTCAGACCGGTACCAGATCCCGATCGCGATCCGATCGGCGACCCGGCTTTCGATCCGGCCACGATGACCACGAGCGGGCGCTTCGAGGCCGTCGGTGCGGGCGTTGCGAGCATCACGATCGCCACCGGCACGCATGCACATGCAGTGACGATCATCGTCGACTGATCCATGAGCGGCTTAGCTTAGACCGTCTCGGTCACTCGCTCCCGCGACGGGGCGAGCAGCTCCGCCGCCAGGATCCCCGCCATGATCAGGCCCGCGCCGAGCATGCCGCGCGCGCCCAGCCTGTCGCCGGCGACCAGGTAGCCGAACACGCCCGCGAATGCCGGCTCGGCCGACAGGATCACCGCCGTGCGCGTCGGCGGGATCTGCCGTTGCGCGCCGGTCTGGATCCAGAACGCTGCCGCCGTCGCGAGCAGCCCCGTCAGTGCGATCGCGAACCATACCAACCCGTCGGTCGGCATCGGCGCGCGCTCCCCGCCGAGGCTCCACAGCGCTGAGGCCACGGCGGTCGTTGCGATCTGCACGCCGGCCAGCCGGATGACCGAGCGCCCTTCGCCGAGCCGCGCGATCAGCAGGATGTGGATCGCGAACGAGGCGGCGCACGCGAGCACGAGCGCGTCGCCGCGCGCGACCGTGAACCCCGACGGCATCGCCAGGAGCACCAGCCCGCCCGTCGCGAGCAGCGCGCCGAGCGCTGCTCCCGCAGAAGGCAGATGGCGCAGCAACGCCGCACCGAACAGGGGAGTGAGCACGACGAACAGCCCGGTGATGAACCCGGCGTTCGTGGGTGAGGTGTACTGCAAGCCGACGGTCTGGAACCCGTACCCGGCGAACAGCGCGACGCCGATGATCCCTCCGGCGAGCAGCTCGTCCCGCCGCAGTCCGCGGAACGCGCCGGCCACCGCGAGCGCGAGCGCGGCGACGCCGAACCGAAGCGCGAGGAACAGGAACGGCGGGGTGCGCTCGACCGCGTCCTGGACGAGCACGAACGTCGAGCCCCACACGGCCGCGACGGCGATGAGGGCGAGTTCCCAGCGGTACCGCATCGCGCGTGAGGCTAGCGGGTCGTCGTCAGCAGCGCGTGCCGGGACCCGTGAACGCGGTGATCGTCGAGCCCTTCGCGACCTTGTCCCCAGGCGGTGGGCTCTGGTCCACCACGCGGGCCGCCGATCCGTTGAACTCGAGCGTGAACCCCTTCGACGCCGCCGTATCCTCGGCTTGCGCGCGCGTCATGCAGTAGAAGTCGGGCACCGTCACCAGCGGGGGTCCCTTGCTGACGACCAGGGACACGGTCTCGCCCTTCTCGATCTTGGTGCCGGGCTTCGGGTTCTGAGAGATGACCGTGCCGGCGGGGATGGTGTCGTGGTTCTTCTCGGTGACCTCGACCTCGAATCCCGCCGTCTCGAGATCGTCAACCGCGCTGTCGCGCGGATCGCCGGTGACGTCTGGTACCGCGATCAGCTCGGGACCCTTCGACACCCGAAGGGTCACGGTCGCTCCAACCTCGAGGACTCCCTGGTTCGGGTCCTGCGAGATCACCTGCAGCTTCGGGATGCTCGCGTGGAAGACATCCCGGCGCACGACCTTGAACCCTCGATCGACGAGCAGCTCCTCGGCGTCCTTGAACTGCATCTTCAATACCAACGGCACCCCGATCAATGTGGGGCCGAGCGAGATGGTCAGGGACACGATCGAGCCGTTGCGGATCTCGGCGCCCGCGGAGGGCTCCTGCGCGATCACGTGGCCGGCCGGGACCGTGGGATGGTTCTGGAGCGTCTCGTCCGGGACAAATCCCAGGGCGGAGAGCCGCGACTTGGCCTCCTCCTGTGTCGCGCCTTCCACGCCGGGCACCGCCACGGTCTCGAAGCGATTCACGCCCACGTAGATCGTCGCGGCGATCAGGGCCAGGATCAACGCGAGCAGCCCCCAGCGACGACGCTTGCGTGAGCGGCGCTTCTCACGCTCGCCGCGTTTCGGAACCGCGATCGTCTCCTGGCCGGTGATCGGGATCGCCTCTGTGTGATGGACCAGCAGACTGATCTCGCCGGTGTCGAACCGGGGGACGGCGTCGCGGAGGTCGGCGGCCATCTCGGCCGCCGACCGGTACCGTTCCTCCGGGTCGCGCGCGGTCGCGCGCGCGACCACCACGTCCAGCTCGCGCGGCACCTCGGGGTTGAGCGCCAGCACGCTCGGCACGTCCTCGGCGACGCGCTTATAGGCGATCACCACCGGCGAGTCGCCCGAGAACGGCGTCCGGCCGGTGAGCATCTCGTACAGCACGACGCCGAGCGCGTAGATGTCGGCGCGATGATCGGTCGGGTCGCCCTGCACCTGCTCGGGTGCGAGGTAGTGGGCGGTGCCCATGATCACCTCGGCCTGCGTGGCCTTGGATTCGGCGAGCGCGCGTGACAGCCCGAAGTCGGCCATCTTCACTTGACCGTCGGTGGTGATCAGGATGTTCTCTGGCTTGACGTCGCGGTGCACGATGCCGGCGCGGCGCGCGTGCTCGAGCGCGGCGGCGACCTGCGAAGCGATGCGCGCGGCCAGCTCGGCGCGCAGAGAGCCACGGGAGCCGAGGACCTCACGCAGGCTCTGGCCGTCCACGTACTCCATCGCCATATACGGCGAGCCCTCGTCGGCGCCGAAGTCGTAGACCTGGACGATGTTGGGGTGACTCAGGCGCGCTGCGTTGGTCGCTTCGGTCTTGAAGTGCTCGGCGAAATCGGGGTCATCCGCGCCGGTCTTGAGCACCTTGAGCGCGACCGTCCGGTTCAGCACGGTGTCGCGGGCGCGATACACCGAGCCCATGCCACCAGAGGCGATGAGGCCGGTGATCTCGTAGCGGTCGCCGACGAGACCGGCGACCACCCGGTCTGGGGAAGTGGCCACAGCGCCGACAGTCTACGCGGGATCCTGGTTGATACCACTGAGCAGGGAGATGCCATCGATTGCTCGCGGGGTAGACTCCCGGCGTGCGCATCCTGGTGACCGGCGGGACCGGATTCGTGGGCGGGCATGCCGTGCCGGCGCTCGTCGCCGCCGGCCATCACGTGCGGGTCATGGCACGCTCGGTCCACGGTTCATTGCCAGAAGGGGTCGAGTTCGTGCCCGGCACGGTCACCGACGTGGACAGCATCCGCGCGGCGGCCGAGGGCATGGAGGCGTGCCTGCATCTGGTGGCGGTGATCGTTGAGCGCGGCGGGCAGACGTTCCACCGGATCAACGCCAAAGGGACCGAGGATGTCGTGCGCGCATGCGCCGATGCCGGCGTGACGCGGTTCGTCCACCAGTCCGCGCTGGGTGTCCGCGAAGGCCTCGATGCTTTCCCGTACTTGCATACGAAATGGCTCGGCGAGGAGGCGGTGCGCGCGAGTTCGCTCGCATGGACGATCCTGCGGCCGGGAGCCCTGTTCGGGGAGGGCGCCGGATTCTTCCGGCCGATCGTGTGGAACCTTCGCTGGCTCCCGATCCATCCGCTCCCGAACGGTGGGAGGACGAAGTTCCAACCGCTGTTCGTGCAGGATCTCGCCCGTTGCATCGTGGCCTGTTTCGAAGGGACGGGCGTGGGCGAAACCGTCGAGATCGGCGGGCCCGAGGTGCTGAGCTTCCGCGACCTGACCGAGGTCGTGATGGACGCGCTCGGGAAGCGCCGGCCGATGGTGCCGGTACCGCTGTGGGGCGCGCGCATCTTCGCCACCATGCAGGAACTCCGAAAGGAGCCGCTGGTCACGAACAAGCAACTGTCGATGGTCGTGCTCGACAACGTGACCGATCTGGACTCGGTCGAGCGCCGCTTCGGGTTCGTGCCCTCGGGCATGCGTGAGACCGATCTGCGATGGCTCGCGAAGCTATGAGCGATCCCGATGAGTTCCTCAAGGATCTGGAAGCGCTGGACTTCCGCTTCGTGCAAGAGCGAGCCGGCACGGGTGTGCGCCAGTACGCGAAGGAGGCATCGAGGTGGCTGCGCTACTGGGTACATTGGGATCCCCGCGATGCCAGCGTGCTGTTCACCTGGGAGTTCTCGATCGGGGAGTACGTGAGCGAGATCGGCCTGCAGGTCGGCGCCAACGAGGAGCTGAACACGTTCCTGTTCCCGCGCTTCGACGCGCGCGGCACGGCCGACACCGCGTTCGTCGTCCAGGAGATGGATCGCATCGAGACGATCCTGCGCGGCATCGACTTCCTCGAAGGGACGTAGTCGTCCAGCCGCGCGCGCGAGGGGGCGTTACGCTTCGATCGTGCAAGAAGACACCGTTGACGAGCAGCTTTTCGAAGGCCGCCGCCGCACGTTCGGCATCAACCGCGCTTCCGGGGGTGCTCTGGCGGTGGGGATGGTTCTGGGCGGGCTCCTAGCCGTGCTGCCGTCCACCGAAGAGGGTCGCCTTGATGTGAGCGCGTCATGCTTCGTCGACGATGCCGGGTTCCCGCGACTGGATGCCGCGATCTCTTTCGCCTCGGGACATCGGCCGGACGCATCTCCGACCGAGGATCCGGTCATCGTCGGTGCCGTACGCGCACCGGCGGGATGGATGCCTTTCTTGCTCCAGCGTTTCCAAGCGCCATCCCGATACGAAGGGACGATCGAACGGTGGGTCCAGACGACCCGGGCCGACCATGTCCTCGGAACGCTCGAAGCCGACGACGTTCGTGAGGCCTCGCTCCGGCTCTCGGTGCGGTACGAGGCTCTCGAATCATTTGAAATCAGGGTCCTTGCGTTGATGATCGATGTCGATGGATCCCTGTACGAGGCTGGTGCCTCCGTCGATTGCGCCCCCGGGACCCCGCCCCCCGATTTCGGGATCACCCCGCTATGAACTCGCAACGTGCCATCGTCGCGCTCTCGCTGCTCGTGGGAGCGGCGATCGGCGTGACGGGGGCGACCCTGGTGCGCGGGGGACCGCGAGCAGCCGGCCTCCGCGTGACCGCCACCTGCGAGCCGTTCGATCCGCAGGGCCCCTTCCTCGGCCCGACCGGCGTGCACGTCGACCTCACGGTCGAGCTCCGATCCGCCGTCGAAGCCGAGCGTTCTCCGGATCGGGATGCTCTGCTCGAGGCGACCTTCATCCTTCCCCCTCGCTGGACTGCGTATGCGTCGTCACGAAGCCGGGAGACCACTGATCCCGCGGATGGGACGACTCTCGTGACGTTCCAGCTTCCGATCGAGCCGCCGATGTCCTCGTACCGCTCCGTACGCGAGGGACGGACGCGTTCCCTCCACGATGTGTTGGGGCCCACGGATGCGGCGCCCGATCGCTTCTCGGTCGAGGTCGTGATGCGAGACATCGACGGAGGACGGATCGTGCGCACGATCGACGATCCGTGCCCGCTGCCGGCAGGGCCGCTGCATGAGCCGGAGAGCGGGGAGTAGTATCGACAGCGCACGGGGAGCTCGGGTGGAACCGGGCTGAGAGGCCGCCTGAGACCGGCGGCGACCCTTCAGAACCTGATCCCGGTAATGCGGGCGGAGGGATGCCGATGGACAACACGACAGACCGGCTGGTCATCGCCGGGCGCGCGTTCGGCTCGCGCCTGATCGTCGGCACCGGCAAGTTCCCCTCGGGCGAGGCGATGCGAGACGCGCTCGCGGCCGGCGGCACCGAGCTGGTGACCGTCGCGCTCCGACGCGTCGATCTGGACGCCACCGGCGGGCCCGACATCCTCGAGTTCATCGACCGCGACCGTTACCTCTTGCTGCCGAACACCTCCGGCGCGCTCGACGCCGAGGAGGCCGTGCGGATCGCGCGGCTCGCGCGCGCGATGGGCCTGCCCGACTGGATCAAGCTCGAAGTGACGCCCGACCCGCGCTATCTGATGCCCGATCCCGTCGAGACGCTGAAGGCGGCCGAGCAGCTCGTCGCCGACGGCTTCACCGTGCTGCCGTACATCAACGCAGACCCGGCCCTGGCGAAGCGGTTGGAGGAAGCAGGCTGCTCGACCGTGATGCCGCTCGGGTCCTGGATCGGCTCGAACAAGGGGCTGCGCACCGCCGACGGGATCCGCGTGATCGTCGAGCAGGCGACCGTGCCGGTGGTCGTCGACGCCGGCCTCGGCGCGCCGTCGCACGCCGCCGCCGCGATGGAGATGGGGGTGGACGCGGTGCTGGTCAACACCGCGATCGCGGTCGCACGCGATCCGGCCGCGATGGCCGCGGCGTTCCGCAAGGCGGTCGAGGCGGGACGTGAGGCGTACACCGCCGGGCTCCCGGCCGAACGCGAGGGAGCCGAGGCCTCGAGTCCGCTGACCGGGTTCCTGGATCGCGTATGAGTTTCGACGCGATCCTGGCGGGCACGCCGGTCGCCGAGCTGGCCGCGTTCGCCATGCGCGCCACCGACGCCGACGTCGAGCGCGCGCTGCGCCGCGAGCACGGCGCGCGCGACCTGTGGGACTTCGCCGCGCTGCTCGGGCCGGCCGCCGACGCGCGCCTGGAAGACGTCGCGCGCGCCTCGCACGAGCTGACGCTCAAGCGCTTCGGTCGCACGATCCGTATGTACGCGCCGATGTACCTGTCGAACGAGTGCCTGACGACCTGCACCTACTGTGGCTTCGCGAAGGATCTGTCGATCGTGCGCAAGACACTGTCGACGAAGCTCGCGATGCAGGAGGGCAGGCACCTCCACGACCTCGGATACCGGCATGTGTTGCTGCTGACCGGCGAGCATCAGAAGCTCACCGGCGTCGACTTCCTGGTCGAGCACGTCGCCGAGCTGCGCGAGCTGTTCCCGCAGATCTCGCTCGAGGTGCAGGTCTGGGATGAAGCGCAGTATCGCCGCCTCGCCGAGACCGGCTGCGACGGCGTCGTGATCTATCAAGAGACCTACGATCGAGCCTCCTACGCGCGGTTCCACCTCGCCGGCCGCAAACGTGACTACGGCTTCCGGCTCGAAGGCCCCCAGCGCGCGGCGCGCGCGGGCATCCGCCGGTTGGGGATCGGCGCGCTGCTCGGGCTGCACGAGCCGTGGCGCGAGGACGCGGTCGCGACCGCGGCACACGCATCGCATCTGCTGAAGACCGCGTGGCGCGCCGAGCTGGCCGTCAGCGTGCCGCGCATCCGCCCGAGCGCGAGCGGCTACTCGCCGCGGCATCCCGTGACGGATCGGGAGCTGGTGCAGTACATCTGCGCGCTGCGCCTGCTGCTGCCCGACGTCGGCATCGTCATGTCCTCCCGCGAGCCGGCCGTCTTCCGCGATCACCTGGTCGGGATCGGTGTCACCCACACCAGCGCGGGCTCGCACACCGACCCCGGCGGCTACACCGAACCCGATGAGGCCGACGAGCAATTCGAGGTCAACGACACCCGCTCGCCGGCCGAGGTCGCCGGGGCTCTGCGTGCGCTCGGCTACGAGCCGGTGTGGAAAGACTGGGATCCCTCGATGCGCGCGCACGCATGATGGCCACGATCATCGCCAACGGCAAGCCGCGCGAGATCGCCGACGGCGCGACGGTCGTCGAGCTGCTCGACGAGGTGGGGTGGAAGCCCGAATGGGTCGTGGTCGAGCACAACGGGGAGCCGCTGGAGCGGGGGCGCCTGGGTGAGATCCACCTCGCCGAAGGCGATCGCCTCGAGATCGTGCGCGCCGTCGCCGGCGGATGACCGGAGCCGAGCGGCGCGCCCGTCTGGCCGGCGCGCGCCTGTACCTGTGCGCCGCTATCCGCGGCGATCTGGCTGCGTTCCTGGATGCGGTGCTGGGCGCCGGCGTCGACATCGTTCAGCTGCGCGACAAGCACGCCGGCGCGGCCGAGCAGCTGCGCGCGGCAGCCACGTTCCGCCGCGCCGCAGATGCCCACGGCGCGCTGTTCATCCTCAACGACCGCGCCGACCTGGCGTCGGCCGCCGGCGCCGACGGGGTGCACCTGGGACAGGACGACCTGCCGCCCGAGCATGCCCGCGCGCTGCTCGGGCCGGAGGCGATCATCGGCCGGTCGACCCACGCGCCCGCCGAGTTGCGACGCGCGCGCGACGAGCCGGTGGACTATCTCGGCGTCGGTCCGGTCGAGGCGACGCCGACCAAACCGGGGCGCACCGGAGTGGGGCTCGGATACGTCCGCCTCGCGGCAGCCGAGGCGACGGTGCCGTTCTTCCTCACCGGTGGCATGAACGATGAGACGATCCCGACGGCCGCAGAGGCGGGCGCGCGCGGGTTCGTGGTCGTGCGCGCGATCACCGAGGCGCAGGATCCGTCCGCGGCCGTGCGCGCGATCCGCGCCGCGATCGATCGGGCGATCGGTTAGCCACAGGTCGGCTCGATCACGTCGAAGCTGCGCCTGATGCGAAGCAGGTCCTCGCGCTCACCGGTAACCGGGTCGATGAACAGCAGGCTCGCCACGCCCGCTGCGATGCAACGGAAGCCGATCTGCACCGCCCCGTCAGCGTCCGAGCGAGTCGGCGTGGCGCCGACGATCTCGATCGCCGGCGAGGCCTGCCATCTCAGCCAGGAGACCGAGCTGCCGTCGGGAGCCGGATGCTGACGGCACCGGTCGATCACGGTGACCGTCGCGCGCACGCGATCACCGATGCTCCACGGTGGATCGGCATCCCACGTCATCGGGTTGGCCAGCCAGATGCCGGCGCGCGCTTCGATGCCTCCGAGCCGCACGACGGCGCGCGTTCCCGGATAGACGATGGCGTCCGCGGTGGAGCCGCGGAAGATCTCGAGCTGCTCGACGCAGCCGACCGGGATCGTGATGCGATAGGTGCCGGCCGGCACCGTGGCGCGCGCGATCCCGTTCTTGCCCGTGACGACGGTGTCGCGCGCAGGGCCGCGGTAGTCGATCGGGACGCCGGGTCGCGCGCGACCTTCTGCGTCGCGGACGCGGAACTCCAGCGTGCCGTCCTGCTCGGCGGACGGCGACGCCGCCGGGGTGTCCGGCCCGGCCACTGCGGCCGACGGCGGTGCCGTGTTCGGAGGCCGTGAGGTGTCTTCGGATGGCAGCAGGCTCGGGTCGCCGGTCTGGACGCTGGGCGTGCATGCGGCGGCGAGCAGCGCGAGCGCGACCAGGAGCGCGCTGCTAGGCCAACAGCTGCTCGACCGTCTCACGTGCTTCCATCCGGTCGAACGGCCCGATGATGCGCTGGGTGATCGTCCCGGCCGCGTCCATGAAGTAGATGGCCGGCTCCTGCTCGACCCGCCACGCCTGCGCGCCCGGCGACAGCGGCGAGAAAGTCTGCACTGTTTGGTCGTCGTCGTTGGCGAGCAGCTCGATGTGCACGAAGTCGATGCGACCGCCGTAATCGCCCGAGAGGTCGGACAGGATCTCGACCTCCGGGCCGCACAGGGCGCTCTGACAGAACGCCGGCGTCGCGATGATCATCACCGTCGGGCTTCCGTTCGCGAGTGCGTCGTCCAGCGAGATCGTGTGCATCGCGCAGGGACCGTCGGGCAGGGTACAGATCGGATCCACGCCGCGCTGCTCGTCCAGCGTCGGCGTCGCGACCGAGACGGCCGCGTCGCCGGCCGCCGGCATGGTCGTCTGCCGGCCGACCTGCTGCTGCGCCGGGCCGATCAGCGTCTCGGGGACCCCATCCGGCTTCGCCTCGACCACCAAGGTCCAGGTGCCTTCGGACGGGAAGATCCCCTCCGCGACATAGACGCCGCGGTCGCCGAGCCCCTCGCCGTGGAACGCCGCCTCGAAGGGGCCGAGCGGCGGGCTTTCGCGCTCGAGGCCCGCCCACACGCGCGCGCGTCCGCCCTGGTGGAAGTCGCCGGTGCTCGGGTTCCGCAACCCGAACACCAACCGCTGCGTCTTGTTGGGGAACGTCTCGAAGTTGCTGTTGAGCACCTGCAGGGTCTGCTCGCGCCCCTCCACGAGCTCGCCGAGCGAGCCGGGCGTGCCCTGGAAGAACCCGCCCCCGCCGCCGTTCCCGTTCTTCCCGCAGGCGGCGGCGATCAGGCCCAGCGCTGTCGCGCCGCCGGCGATCAGGAACTCACGTCGGGAAAAGGTTCGCATCGGAGGCATCATCTTAGGGGAGGTTGAGACCGAGCCGCACGACCGGCTGCGCGCCGGCGCGATATTCGACCAGATCGTGCTCATCGCTGCCGAGCCACACGCCGCCCTTGCCGCGCACGTCCCAGGTCTCGCCGTCGCCGCACAGCGCGGTCTCCTCGTCGAGCCCGACCACGACCGAGCCGTCGGGACGCTCGCCCACCATGCGCGCGCGCAACCCCGGCTGATACGAGTCGAGCACGTCAAAGTGCGGCGCGACGTATGCGAGATCCAGCAGGCGCATCCCGTCGACCCAGCGCGTGATCCCTTCACCTTCGATGAACGGCACGATCGTGCCCAAGATGCACGCGCCGGCACTGCATCCCGCGATCGCGGTTCCGTCGGCGACGGCGGCCAGCACCGCGCGCCAGAACCGTGTCCCGGTCAGCGTCTCGGCGAGGTAGCCCGGGTTGCCGCCGGAGAAGAAGAGGAGGCGCGCGCCCTCGACCGCGGCCGCCAGATCGACACGTTCGGCGTCTGCGCGCGTCCGCAGATCGAGCACCTCGGGGCGAAGCCCCTGTTCCTCGTAGTGCTCGAGCCCCATCCGGGACCACTTCGCGAACGCCGCATCACCTTCGGGCGCGGACGCCGTGGGCAGGATCAGGACGCGGTCACCCGTCGTGGTGGCGCGGTCGAGACACCACTGGTCAACTTCGCGGCTCCACGCAAGGAACTCACCCGACCCGTACAGCGCAAGGCTCACCATGACGCGAAAGGGTATCGCGTGCGCGCGGGGACGCGCGCCGCGCGCACTGCTCGGGCCGCGGGGAACGCGGGGCTAGGACGATCTCTGACGCTCCGGGCGGAACGCATGGCCCGAGGGGGTCATCTGCGGGCTATATCTCGTGCTAGATGTTCAGTCGCCGGGCGCGCCGCTCGATACTCCTGTGGGAGCGGAGGGATCCCATCGTCGTCGAGGTCCGCTCTCGGGGGATCCGTGATGAGGCGGAGATCGAGGATCGTGATCGCAGCGGCGATCGTGAGCGTCGC
>Ga0299906_10002649_pt1 | contig 14821 bp, 13 predicted proteins | sample RVTome_14_FD_200259 | JGI IMG/M metagenome (GOLD analysis project Ga0299906, IMG submission 200259) | Soil microbial communities from uranium-contaminated site in the Upper Colorado River Basin, Wyoming, United States - RVT145D125 (version 2) ... | reverse complement strand
GCCTTTGGCGGTAACGGCGGCGGCGCCACGGCCGTGACGCGGCAGGCGGCGGAGATATCCCGTCAACTCGGCCGGCCGGTCAAGGTCATCTGGTCGCGCGAAGAGGACATCATGAACGACAAGCAGCGCCCGCCGGTCTACACGCGGCTCTCCGCCGCGCTCGGCGACAACGGCCTGCCGGAAGCGTTCTTCTCGCGCGCGGTCTGGTTCACCAAGGACGGCGCCGAGAGTCATGGGCCCGCCACGGCCGACTACGCGATCGGCACGATGCCGTATCTCGTGCCGAACCGCCGCCACGAGCGCCACAACGTCGCCGCGCATATTCCTACGGCAACGCACCGCGCTCCGGGCGCGAACCAGAACGGCTTCATCATCGAGCAGTTTGCCGACGAGCTGGCGCTGGCGGGCGACCGGGACCCGCTGGAGTGGCGGATTGAGATGACGAAGGGCCTGGAGCCTTGGCAGCGCGTGCTGCTGAAGCTCAAGGAGGTCGGAGGCTTCACGACCGATCTGCCGCGCGGCCAAGGCATGGGCATCGCCGTCGTCGAGGACCATGCGTCCTACTGCGGCGCCTGCGCGACCGTGTCCGTCAGCCGGCGCGGCGAGCTGCGTATCGAGAAAGTCGTGCTCGTCATGAACAGCGGCTATATCATCAATCCGCTGGGCGCGGCGGAGCAGCTCGAAGGATCGGTCGTCTGGGAGCTCTCGCATGCGCTCTACGGCGGGCTCGATCTCCAGCAGGGCCGCTTCGTCAACACCAACTTCGACAGCTACAACTTGATGCGCATGCCGCAGATACCCGAGGTCGAGGTGCACTTCGCGTTGTCGCAGGACGGCTGGTGGGGTGGATGCGGCGAGCCCGGAGGCCCGCCGACGCCTCCGGCAGTCGCCAACGCGATTTACTTCGCCACCGGCAAGCGAGTGCGCTCGACGCCGATCATGCGGCACGATCTGAGCTGGTCCTGACGGCACCGCCGAGCTGGCGCGGCGTCATCGCCAAGCGATCCTGCCTCGCTGCGGAACGTTGGAGAGCGGTAAAGCCGTTTCGTACTTCACTTGTTTTAGGGCTACGCTGGAGCGGATATTGGCGATACCTGGAATGCGCGTGAGCTCGTTCATGATGAACTGTTCCAGCGCCTTGACATCGGGTACCAGAACCCTGAGCAAGTAGTCGGACTCGCCGGTCATCAGATAACACTCCATCACTTCGGATCGTTTTCGGATAGCGGACTCAAATTGATCCAATTTTTCCTTCGCTTGTTTCTCAAGAGTGATCTGAATGAAGACGCTTACACTCAACCCCAGCGATTGGGGGTTCAGCAGCGCGACATGGCGGCTGATGATGCCCAGCTTCTCCAGCCGGCGGACACGCGCCAAGCAGGGCGATGGCGACAGATGTACCCGTTTCGCCAGCTGCACATTGCTGAGCTTGGCGTCTTCCTGGAGCAGTTTCAGGATATTGACGTCCGTCTTATCCAGGTTGTGGTCAGGCATTCGTGATCGTCGATTGCGGAAATCACAGCATTTTATTCTAGAATTGTCATCTGCAGAAACACTATTAAGAACTTAATGCTGAATTCCACGGTTTATAATGCGTTGGAACCAGCAGCAACACAAAGCAAGCACGGGGGGACCATGAATACAGCGAACAGGCGCGAATTCATTCAGGCGGCCGCAACGCTTGCTCCTCTGGCCGTAGCGCCAGCGCTAGCCAAGGCGCAACGTTTCGCACAGCTTGGAAGCGACCAGTTCGACTATGTCATCGCCGGCGCCGGGCACAACAGTCTGCTTTGCGCTGCATACCTCGCCAAAGGTGGCAGCAGCGTGCTCGTCTTGGAGGGGAGGACGATGATCGGTGGCGGTGTGAAAACCGCCGAAGTTCTGTTACCGGGCTTCAAGCAAGACTTGTGCTCCTCGAACCACGGCGGCTTCAGTCGCAATCCCGCATACACCGACAACGAGATTCCATTGCGTGATTTCGGTTATGAGCTCATGGATCCTGAGATTGTCGTTCACACACCCTTCCTTGATGGCGTCGCGTTCACGGTGTTCCACGAGGATATCGACAGAACCGTCGAAACGATCGAAAAGGTGTCGCCCATGGATGCGCAGACGTTTAGGCGTCTTGCCGCATCGCGACAGACGTTTCTGAATACACCGCGCTCGAGGCGAGGCGAAACCCGCGAGGGGCGATTCTGGGGGCGCCTCTCCGAGCTCTCCGGTTATGACGCCGCGCGACAGATCTGGGAAAGCCCGCAGATGCAGGCGGCAAACCTGGCGGGGGGGCATTTCGGAGGAGTTGCGGGCAGCGATCTCGGTACCGGAAACCATGCCATTGCGATGATCAGCCACTTGGGCGGCCGGCCAATGCCAAGGGGCGGATCCGGCATGCTGTCCATCGCGCTGGGACGCTTTATCGAGGCGCACGACGGTGTCATTCTGACCGGCAAGCCCGTCGGCAGACTCACGATCGAACGTGGCCGCTGTGTGGGTGTGGAGTGCGACGATGGAAGCCGCTACCGCGCACGTAAGGGCGTCGTGTCCACCATTCACGTCATGCACCTAGTCGAGATGGCGCCTCGCGAGCTCTGGGGCGACGAGTTCTTGGATGTCTTGGATATCTGGCAACCGGAACACGCCATGTTCGCATTCCACTTTGCGCTTTCCGAATCTCCGAGATACGACTCCGCGCTAGGCGGCACGATTGCGCCGTGCGAGGCCTCCATCATGCAGCGTCCCGAGAGCATTTTCGTGCTGAATGCCGACCACGCGCGAGGTGAGCTCAACATCGATGACTACCCGCTGCAAATCGTGCACCCCTCGAATATCGATTCCACGCGCGTGCCGGCCGGGTTCGCGTCGGTGAAGATCGAAGGGACGATGCCATACGCACTGAAGGAGGGTCCGGAGCATTGGGACGCCATCAAGGAACAGGTGGCGGATCAGTTGCTAACGCACTATCTGGCCCACACCAGCAACTTGAGGAAAGAGCACGTTCTTGCGAGAGTCTTGATGAGCCCCTTGGATATAGAGCGGATGAACCCCCACATGTGGCGCGGGAGCGTGCACCAGCGCCTTCGAACGTTCGATAACTATGCGCCGTATCGGCTGCCCATTCCGGGCCTGTATCAGACAGGCGGATGCACGGAAGGCGGTGGTTCGGTCACGGGAGTACCTGGCCGCGCAGCGGCAGCGCTCATTCTCGAGGATGATGGTAAGTCGATTGAGCAAGTGGCCGCGCAATCATCGCGCCGTGCATGAGCGTGCATTGCATCACCGGTGCGACCTGCTAGCACGGAACAGATAGGAACGACGACATGATTACGTATCGTATGTTTGCCGGCGCGGTGGCGATTCTGATCGCCGGATGTTTGATCCTCGCACCGATATCTGAGCCCGGAGCTCAGGCACAGCAAGCCCAATCATCGATAGAAGTGCTCGAGAACGTCGCCGCACATCCGGCCCCGAGTCAGCCGCTGCCCTATAGCCATAGAACGCATCTCGCGCTGGGCCTGCCGTGTGAAACCTGCCATACCAGTCCAGAGCCCGGAGCTCAGATGACGTTTCCGGCGACAAGCACCTGCATGTCTTGCCATCTCGGTGTCGCCACCGACCGCCCGTCGATAATTCGGCTCAAGGAGTATTCGGATTCAGGGGAAATCATCCCTTGGAATCGCGTCTACGCTGTTCTTCCGGGAGTTACTTGGTCACATGAACCACACCTCGCCGCTGGAGTGCAATGTGGTGCTTGTCACGGCGACGTGGCGCAATTCGATGAAATGTCGATGGCGACGAGTGTTACGGCAATGGCGAGTTGCATCAGCTGCCACGAGGCTCATGACGCGCCCATCGACTGCGTCACCTGTCATGCGTGGCCGCAACAGTGAGCCTCTGAGGACCCTCTTGTACGATCACCGTGTCGTCATCGAACAATCGATAGTAAAATCAAGAATCTACGCCGTAAGTTGGAGGCCGTTGCTCCAGAGCGGGAGATACAGTATATGGTATGGGGTATAAGCTTGAGTTTTGGGCCCCCGGACGCTCCAAGATTGTGGAGGATTGGGACGATGAAACGACGAATTCCGATGATCGCTACGGTTGCGTGCTGCGCGGCGGCAACCTTTACGAGCGCGGCGCTGGCGCAACAGGACCGCCGCGACGTGGATCTGCCGGTCGGCGATGCGAAGCCCTTGATCGATGGCATCTGCACGGCCTGCCACCAACTGAGCTTTATCACGAACTCTGTTGGCAACAGCAAAGAGGACTGGAGCAAGCTCATCAGCACGATGATCATGCTGCCCGGCGAGCAACACGATCAGATCACGAGCTATCTCGCCGCGAACTTCCCGAAGGAGGCGGATTCCTACCCGGTCGTGATCGATGGCCCGGTCAAGGTCAGCATCACGGAGTGGCTCGCGCCGACCCTAGGCTCGCGACCGCATGACCCGCTGATCGCGCACGACGGCTCGATCTGGTGGACGGGCCAGTTTGCGAACCGCCTCGGTCGCGTGGATCCGCGGACCGGCGCGATCAAAGAGTATCCGCTGGAGCGGCCGAACTCGGGGCCGCACGGGCTCGTCGAGGACGCCGATGGCAATATTTGGTATACGGGCGTGTCGGGTGCTCACGTCGGCAAGCTTGACCCGGCGACGGGCGATGTGACCGAGTATCCCGTGCCCGAAGGCACACGCGGCCCGCACACGCCGATCTTCGATCAGGATGGCACGCTCTGGTTCACGATGCAGTCTGGTCACGTCGGGCGCATTGTGCCGTCGACGGGTGAACTCACAGTCAAGGCGACGCCGACGTCGGGTACCTATCCTTACGGCATCCAGGTCAACTCGAAAGGCGAGCCCTGGTACGTCGATTTCCGCGGCAACCGTATCGGCCAAATCGATCCCGAAACGTTCACGATCGTCGAGCACGAGCTGCCGAGCGCCGACTCGCGGCCGCGGCGCATCGCGCTCACGCCCGACGACGCGGTCTGGTACACGGACTATCCGCGCGGCCGCATCGGCCGCTTCGATCCTGCGACCGGCGAGATCAAGGAGTGGCTCTCGCCCGGCGGCGAGAAGTCGCGGCCCTACGGCATTGCCTCTGTCGGCAACGTGATCTGGTATACCGAGGCCTACTCGCGGCCGAACATCCTCGTGCGCTTCGACACGGAGAGCGAGGAATTCCAGTCCTGGGTCATCCCGTCGGGCGGCGGCGTCGTGCGCAACATGATGGCCACACCCGAAGGTGATCTCGTGCTCGCCTGCAGCGCCGTGAACCAGGTGGCGCTCGTCGACGTCGAGAGCTGATTTAGTCCAGGACACGGGTTAGAGCTGCATGCCATGCAGCTAGTAGCGCATCCCGCTGGGCATCGGACAATCGAGGCTCGACGCGGCCGGCGCCTCGCCACAAGGCAGCGAACTCCTCCGGAGATCCATAGATTCCGGTCTTGCGGCCCGCTAGATAAGCAGCGCCGAGGGCCGTCGTCTCCATGACGCGCGGCCGCTCGACCGGAATGCCGAGAACGTCCGCTAGAAAAGCGATGAACCAGTCGTTCGCGACCATGCCCCCGTCCACCCGCAGTGAAACGGGTCTCACGCCGTCGGCCGCCATCGCATCGAGCAGATCGCGCGTCTGGTAGCAGGCGGACTCCAGCGCGGCGCGGGCGAGCTCCGCCGGCCCCGTGGCGCGGGTGAGGCCGAAGATCGCAGCGCGCGCATCGGGCTCCCAATAGGGTGCGCCGAGTCCCGTGAAGGCCGGCACGAGGTAGACGCCGGCATTGGTCGTGAGCCCTCGAGCCAGGCCTTCCGTATCCGCGGCACGTTCGATGATGCCGAGCCCGTCGCGGAGCCACTGCACGGTAGCGCCGGCAGCGAATATCGAGCCCTCCAAGCCGTACGTCGCCTCACCGTCGAGCTGATAGGCCACCGTGGTCAGCAGGCGGTGGCGTGAAGCGATGATTTGCCCGCCGGTGTTCAGCATAATGAACGCGCCGGTACCGTAGGTGCCCTTGATCGACCCCGGCTCGAAGCAGCATTGGCCAATGGTCGCGGCCTGCTGATCGCCGGCGACGCCGAAGATGGGCACCGGCCGGCCGAAATAGGCGGCATCCGTTTGGCCGTAGTCGGCGGCGCAATCCCGAATGTCCGGCAACAGCTCTCCGGGTATCCGGAAGATCTCGAGCAGCCGCGCGTCCCAGGCACGGGTGCGCAGGTTGTAGAGGCTCGTCCGGCTCGCGTTGGTCGCATCCGTGGCGTGCACGCGTCCGTTGGTGAGGCGATAGACGAGGAAGCTGTCGACCGTGCCGAAGGCCAGCTCGCCCATCGCGGCGCGGTTGCGTGCGCCGTCCACGTGATCCAGCAGCCAGGCGAGCTTGGTCGCCGAGAAGTAGGGATCCAGCAGCAGGCCCGTGCGCTCGCGCAGCTCGGCCTCGAGCCCGGCCGCTTTGAGCGCTGCGCACGCCGGCGCAGTGCGCCGGTCCTGCCAGACGATCGCGTTGTAGATGCCCTTGCCGGTGCGACGGTCCCATACCAACGTGGTTTCGCGTTGATTGGTGATCCCGACCGCCGCGACCCGATAGCCCTGAGCCTCGGCCGCCTCGAATGCCTGCCGCGCCACATCCAGGGTCGTGGTCCAGATGGTCTCCGGATCGTGCTCGACCCAACCGTCGGCGGGGAAAACTTGCGCGAACTCCCGCCGGGCAGCGCTGACGGGCATTGCCGCCGCGTCGAACGCGATCGCACGGCTGCTGGTCGTGCCCTGATCGATGGCGAGGACGGCAGCTCTGTCGGGCATCGGATGAGTGTTCCTCTATCTATGCAGCGTCAGCGTGTTCGGTGCCGTATGGCCTCGGGCTCGTCGCCGCCGAGCCGGCGCGACAGGTCGGCCGCCTCGACGGGACTGAAACGCAGCCCGAGCTTCGAGCGGCGCCACAGGATGTCTTTCGCGGTCCGCGCGAACTCACTCTTCAACAGGTAGTCCACCTCCGCCGCGTACAGATCGTGGGCGATAGGCTCGCCGAGCGCTTTGACGCCGCTCGCCGTCCCCAGGATTGCTTCGATGCGCGTGCCGTAGGCGCGCAACATTCTGTCCAGAGTGCGCCTGTCCAGCCAGGCGTAGCGGGCGCGCATCTCGGCCGCAAATCGAACGAAGTCCGCCGCTTCGATGTCGCCGCCCGGCAGGGGCGCCGTCGCGGTCCAGCCGGGACGCGAGCCGCCGAGCGCCGCCTGCAGCTCGTTGACGGCTTTCGCTGCAAGCGCACGGTAGGTCGTGAGCTTGCCGCCGTAAACCGTCAGGCACGGCGGGCGATGGGGCCCGGCGTCGATGTCCAGCACGTATTCGCGGCTGACTGCGGACGCGGCCTTGCCCGCCTCATCGATCAGGAGTCTGACGCCCGAGTAGGTCGACACCACGTCACTGGCAACGACGGGCTGGCGCAAATAGCGGTTGACGCAGTCGATCAGATAAGCCTGCTCGGCGCTCGACATCGTCGCCTCGTCTTGCATCGATTCGTGCGGCGTTTCCGTCGTGCCGATGAGCGTGAAGTCTCGCTCATAGGGAATCATGAAGACGATACGCGAGTCTTCGCCCTGCAAGACGTAGGCCTGGTCGCCGGCAAACAGGCGCCGCGTCACGAGGTGACTGCCCTTGACGAGCCGCACTCGCCGCGCCGGCATCTGCGACGTACGGGGCGTTCTTATCGTGTCAACCCAAGGGCCGGTCGCGTTGACCACTGCGCGCGCCCTGATCGGCTGCGCCTGATCGCCGGCGTGATCGATCCGGACCCGCCAGGCCTCACCGTCGTGCTCGGCTGCGACGACTTGGGTGCGCGTCAGGATTCGAGCGCCGCGCTCGGCAGCGTCGACGGCGTTGAGCACGACGAGCCGCGCGTCGTCGGCCCAGCAGTCCGAGTATTCGAAAGCGGCGCGCAGGCCGGTGGCCAGCGCGCCGCTGGCCTCGTGTGTCCGCAGATCGATGCGCCTCGAGCCCGCCAAATGCTTGCTGCCGCCCAAGTGGTCGTACATGAAAAGGCCGACACGCAGCAGCCATACGGGCCGCATGCCACCGACGTGCGGTAGCACGAAACGCATCGGCCGTACAACGTGCGGCGCGATGTTCAGCAGGATCTCTCGCTCTTTGAGCGATTCGCGCACCAGCCTGAAGTCGCCGCGCTCGAGATACCGCAGTCCGCCGTGGATGAGCTTGGTGCTCGCCGAAGATGTGCCCGAAGCGAGATCCGACTGCTCACACAGCGTCACACGAAAGCCGCGGCCCGCTGCATCCCGCGCTATGCCGGCACCGTTGATGCCGCCGCCGATGACGACGATGTCCTGCAGGTCGGTAGGCGCACTCACGGTGGGCTGCTCGACTTCCACTTCGGTGGTCCTTGCGCCGGCTCATGGCCGAAGGCGGGCATCCTCAAAGCAGCTCCTGGGGTTCCAAGCACCTGTTATAGCAGAGCGGATTGCCGAATCTAAGCGGTCGGGAAGACGACCGGTAGCCGTGACCCCAAATCTACTTGACGCCCGTCGAGGAATTCGCCGATGATCTTTTGCATACCTCAGCAGGTCCCGTTTCGCTGAGAACAACTAAAAGCAATGATCCCCGGAGGTGACTATGTACCGCTCATCACTGACGCTCATGGCAACCTGTGCGCTGTTGCTCACGGTGCAGCCTGGACCGCAGGGCCAACCTGCGGCGCAAACGCAGACCCCGCAGATCGAGACGACGCTGGTAGATGGCACCGACAACGTGTACATCTTCCGTTACGGTGGCCGCCAGTCGATGTTCATCGTCACCGACGAGGGCGTGATCGCGACCGATCCCGCCGGGTACGGCGTGCCGGACGCCGGGGATACCTATGTCGCGGAAATCAGGAAGGTGACCTCCCAGCCGATCAGATACTTGATTTACAGCCACCACCACTTCGACCACATTGCGGGCGGCGCCCCGTTGAAAGCGGCCGGCGCGCGTGTCCTCGCGCACCGAAAGGCCGTCGAGCGCCTGACCGCGCTGGACGATCCGAACACGGTGCTTCCCGATGAGGCGATCGACGACCAGCGGACCATCACGCTGGGCGGCACCACGCTCGAGCTCACCTACGTGGGGCTGAATCACTCCGACAGCACGCTGGTCATGCGTCTGCCGCAGGAGCGGATCGTGTTCGTCGTGGATCTGCTCCCGGTCGGGACGGTGCCAGGTCGCGGCCTGATCGATTTCTATCCCCTCGAAGCGGAAGCGGCCATCGAGCGGATACTCGCGATGGACTGGGACCGTTTGATCCCGGGTCATCCCGGAGCGGGGAGCCGCCTCGGGACGAAGCAAGACGCTCAGGACCAGCTTACGTTCCTGCGGGACGTTTCGGCCGCAGTGAAGGCGGAGGCGCAACAGGGGCGATGCTGGGAGCCGGCTGAGAGCACGATGCAGATCCCGAAGTACGCGAGCTGGCCCGGCTACGAGGCCAACCTGCAATTCGCGTTGCGGCGCTACTGCGCGCTCTGGGGTCGCGGCACGTAAAGACATGGAGGACGGGGCCACAGGATCCTGGCCCCGAACCTCGCGGCCTGCATTGCGCCCGATCTTGGCGGCAACCGCGTCGAGCCGGCGATCTTCGCCGGCTGGTGACCTTTCTACCAGACCCTCGGCCAGGGCTTGCCCACGAGAAACGCGGGGTTGGCGCCCTCGCGCGGCGTGTACTTCTGGACGCGCCCGGTTCTGACCTCCGAGGTGTAGAGATTCCCGTCCATGTCCGTGTGGAAGCCGTGCACGCCCCACATGCAGCCCTGGCAGTCGCCGAACGTGCCCCATGAATAAATGAAGGTGCCGTCGGCGGTGTAGCCGTTGAGCTTGCTCGAGCCCTGATCGGCCGCCCAAAGCACGCCGTCATCGCCCATGTAGATGTCGTGAATGTTCATCGGCGGGCGCGGACCCATGCTCCATTGGTCCAGGAAGTTGCCGTTCTCGTCGAATACTTGCACGCGGCCGTTGTTGCGGTCGTTCACGAAGACCTGCCGTGTGACCGGATTGACCGCGATGCCGTGCACGCTATTGAAATAGCCGGGACGCTGTTCGTTGGGCGGCGTGCCTTTCATGCCCCATTCCATGAGCTTGTTGCCGTCCATGTCGTACTTGATCACGCGCGTGTTGTCGTAGCCGTCGGCCAGATAGAAGGTATTTTCGTCCATGAACGCGATGAACGTCGGCCGGGCGAAGTGGTTATCGTCGTTACCGGGCTCGCCGGGCGTGCCGAGCGTCAGCAGGCGTTCTTTGCCGTCATTGCTGAACTTGCTGACGAAGTGCGCGTCCGCGTCCACGATCCAGACGTGCTTTTCCGGGTCATAGGGGCTGATCTCGATGTCATGCGGCCGGCCCCAGATGCTGTCCCACTGCGACCAGTCTTCAATCATGTTGCCTTCGCGATCGAACACGACGATGACGTGCTCCCATCGCCAGTCGATACCCGCGCGGCCGTCGCTGCCGTCGGCGTTTGCCCTGCCGTAGCTGGGGGTGGCGCTGGACGATTCGCGCAAGGGCACGCGGCCGCCGACCGGGTACTTGACGCCAGGCCCAATCTCAGGCAGCCAGGTCGTTTGGAGGTTTTGCGGAAGCACGGGCAGCTCGCCTTTCTGCGCCACGAGGATGCGGTCGGGGCTCTCCACGAAGACATCGGTGGCCTGCGACCAGGTCCACCCCTCATGGTCGGGAAGGCTTTCGGCCAGCGGTTTCGGCCAGCCCGGCACCGGGTCGTACGGCCCGAACACATCTTGCCCGCCCTTGAGGCCGGGGACCGCGGCGAACCCGGCACGGGGCACCTGCGCCTGTTCTCCCTCAGCGCCACCCCGCCCGCAAGCCGCCAGGGTTACGGCGCATACGGCGATGCCGACAGCCGTGGTCGTGAGCTTTCGGTGTTTCATATCGAGATACCCCCAGCGAATTTCGAATCGTTCTATAGATCTGCCGTCGGTCGCGCTACGCCGCTTCTCGCAGGGCGGGGCCCGGCAGACCGCTACGCGCCAACCTACGCCCACCGCATCTTTGCGTCAAACGTAGGCGCCGCGGCGCGGCGCAGCCACTCAGGCGAAAAGCGCCAACACCCTGTTGAGCGCATTGAGCCCCGCCGGTGTTGCTGCGAGCGTCTCCGGCTCGCTAGCGAGCCAGCCCTGCTCGATGGCGGCGGTGACGGCCCCGCGCATGGGCTCGAGCGTGAGCCCGGTCCGCTCGGCCAGCAAGGCGTGCGGCACGCCTTCGGTCAGGCGCAGCGCGTTCATGAGGAACTCGAGCCGAAGTACTTCAGCGCGTTCGACCCGATCGACGCTCACGCATTCGGTCTAACCGGCGCGGGCCCGGTAGCTCCGCGGATTGCGCAGGCGCGCGCGGCGCTCGATCGTGCCGTCCGGTCGCGTGAGCTTGCCGTGCGCGCCTGCGCCGAGGCCGACGTAGTCGCCGAACTGCCAGTAATTGAGATTGTGCCGGCAGCGCCTGCCGGATTGCGCATAGGCCGAGACTTCATAACGCGTGTAACCATGGCGCGCGAGCAGCTCGCGGCCGGCTTTTTCGATGGCGGTGATGAGCTCGTCGTCCGGCAGCGGGGGCGGGCGCCGATGAAACGCCGTGTTCGGCTCGAGCGTGAGCTGGTACCAGGACAGATGCTCGGGCCCGAGGGCGATCGCCTGCTCGAGATCGGCGATTGCGCCCGTGAGATCGTCCTGCGGCAGGCCGTACATGAGATCCAGGTTTACATTGTCGAAGCCGGCCTCGCGCGCGAGCGCAACTGCGTGGCCGATCTCGCTCACGCCGTGGACGCGGCCGAGCGCTTCGAGCTGGCGGCTCCGAAAGCTCTGCGCGCCGACCGAGAGGCGGTTGACCCCGGCGGCGCGATAGGCTGCGAATCGCTGCGCTTCGGCAGTGCCCGGATTCGCCTCCAGCGTGATCTCGCAGTCGACTTGCAGGCGCAGCCGGGCGCGAATGCCGTCGAGCAGTCGCGTGATCGCGGGACCACTGAAGAGGCTCGGCGTGCCGCCGCCGATGAAGATGCCGAGGACCACCCGCCCGGCGACCAGCGGCAGCTCGAAGTCGAGATCGCGCAATACGGCGTCGATGTAGTCCGCATCGGCGAGAGCGCCGCGAAGCTCGAACGAATTGAAGTCGCAGTACGGGCACTTGTGCACGCACCAGGGTAGATGCACGTAGAGCGCGAGCGGGGGCGGGTTCGTTATCGACATCGGCGGCGGCATTTCGCCGCGCCTGCACGCAAGTTCGTTCTTTGTCTCAACAGCCTGCTACACACCGTCCCCGCCCATCGAACTCCATCGTGCGTCCGCTGATGGCGAGGTGAACCGGTGGCTCCAGCTGCTCGATGAGCGCGGCCGTGCGAGATTGCGGTCGCAGCCTCCCGCCTTCCGTCGCGGACTCGTTCACATGCGTGAGGATCACTGACACGGGTTGGACGAGCTCGTTGATCACATGTGCCCCGGAGAAGTAAATGCCAGGGTTGTTCCCGAGATTGAGCACGGCGAGGTTGGCGCGGTGGTATTCGTTGACGACCGTTCTCATCTCGGAATGGATGCCGGTGTCGCCCGAGAGATAGGCGGTGAGCCCGTTGGTGAACTTGACGACGAATCCGGTGGCGGGGCCGTACTCGAGGGCGGCGCCATCGGCTTCGAGCGCCGCACGTCGCGCCTCGGAGAGCAGTGCAGGCGGGGCGTTGTTCACGTGCGACGCGTACACAATCGTGATCTCCACGCCCTGCGCTGCATCAGCCGTGTTCGCGACGAACACGCCGCCCAAGTCGATGCTGGAAGTGCAGGCCGCCTCGACAGGAACGGTCGCGGCAACGGGTTGCGGGCAGACGTCCAGGGATCGGTTCCCCATGCCCTGAACCCTGCTGGCCACGAACCCGGCCATGGCGCGGGTCGTTACGAGCACGGCGTTTTTCGCGACGACTGCCTCGGCAGTCATGGAGTTCGGCGCGGGCACGCGTTCCGAGTCTGCGCAGGTGCCGGCACCCACGGCCCGGAGCCTACGATCGCCCAGATGATCCCCATGCATGTGGCTCAGCAGCACGAGGTGAATGTCGCCGAGCCTGGAATCGTCGCCGGCGGTGAGGTTGTGGGCCGGGTCGTAGAGCAGGCGTACGCCTGTTGGGTCCTCGAACACGATCGCTCGATCGTTCGCGCAAAGCTCGCCGGGGTGAGAGCCGATCGGCGTGATGCTCACGTTCTGGGCCAACGCCGGTAGAGCGGTAAGTGTGAGGGCGAGGGTTGCACACGCCGTTTCCATGTCTTCGCCTCCAGACATCCAGTAGTCGGTATTCGGGCCTCCGGTAAGCTATAGCATGCTCTGGAGAGGGGGCGCCACCCGCGCGGAAGCTCCATTCACCTGCATGATAGGATTATTGAAGCGGATACAATCGGAAAAAGTCTGCGATTCGGCCGATCGAATATCGGTGAAATCGATGCAAATGTGGTCAGCATTGATCGAAAAGTACAACGTGCCTTTGCCGGGCTTCGGCGTCCGGGGCGCCGACATCGATCGCAACGGCGTCGTGTGGGTCGCACTCGGCAGTGGCCATCTGGGAGAGTTCGACCGCCGTAAATGCACGGGGCCGCTGAACGGCCCTGATGCCACCGGAGATCACTGCCCCGAGGGCTGGACCTTCCATCCGCTACCGGGTCCGGCATTTTCGAATCATCCAGGCTTCACCGTGGAATCGAGCTACTACGCCTGGGTCGATCAACACGATACCCTCGGTCTCGGCGCCAACGTTCCGATCGCTACGGGAAATCAGTTTGACGGCGTCCACGCGCTGGTGGACGGCGAGTTCGTCACCTTGCGCGTCCCGTATCCGCTGGGTTTCTTCACCAAGGGGTTCGAAGGACGCATAGACGACGCACAAGCCGGTTGGAAGGGCCGCGGCCTGTGGGTCCCGAGCGGAGATCGCACGCCCTGGCACAAGGAAAATGGTGTCGGCAGCATGCCCCTCGTGGTGCACTTTCAGGTGCGTCCTGATCCGCTGGCCAAATAGATGAGACTGCCCGCTACTGAAAACTTATCAGCAGATTGCCGATCTTTGTTTCAGTAGCCCGCCTTGAGCGCGACCACGGACCTGCAGGACATCGTCATCATCGGCGGCGGCATCAACGGTGCCGGTATAGCACGGGATGCGGCGAGCCGTGGATTGCGCGTTACGTTGTGTGAGCAGTCCGATCTCGCCTCGGGCACCTCGTCGGCGAGCACCAAGCTCATTCACGGTGGACTGCGATGTCTCGAGCATGGCGATTTCAGGCTCGTACGGGAATCGCTCAAAGAGCGAAAGGTGCTGCTCGAGATCGCGCCGCACGTGGTCCGGCCAATACGTTTCGTGCTGCCGCACGTCGGTGGCATGCGGCCCGCATGGCTGTTGCGGCTCGGCCTTTTTCTGTACGACCACTTAGACTACCGCAACAGCCTGGCGAGCTCGAGGCGTATGGATCTGCGGACACACCCGGCCGGCGCCCCATTGGCGACCGACCTGCGCGTCGCCTTCGAGTACTCGGGATTGCTGGGCCGACGACGCGCGACTGGTCGTGCTCAACGCTGTTGACGCTGCCGAACGCGGCGCTCGAATCCTGACGCGCACCAAAGTCGTTGCCGGCGACCAGGCTTACATCTTCCAGGGCGATGACTCGCGTGTCATCTTTGCGATTCCCTATGAGCAGGACTTCACGCTAATCGGCACGACGGAAGCGCCGCACGAGTCGATGCAAGATCCGGCGACGATGTCCGGAGCGGAACGGGCCTACTTGATCGACTTCGTCAACCGCTACTTGCGGGGCGACATCGACAAGGC
>Ga0299906_10002648_pt1 | contig 14823 bp, 11 predicted proteins | sample RVTome_14_FD_200259 | JGI IMG/M metagenome (GOLD analysis project Ga0299906, IMG submission 200259) | Soil microbial communities from uranium-contaminated site in the Upper Colorado River Basin, Wyoming, United States - RVT145D125 (version 2) ... | reverse complement strand
GCGCGCGGCTATCACAAGCGCGCGGACGCCACGACGGCGCGGTTCGCCGACGGCTGGTATCGCACCGGCGACATCCTTCGCCGCGACGCCGACGGATGGTTCTATTTCGTCGCCCGCACCGACGACATGATCAACAGCGGCGGCGAAAACGTCTTTCCGCAGGAGGTGGAGGCCGTGCTGGAGCGCCACCCCGCGGTCCGCGCGGCGACCGTCATCGGCGTCGATCATGAGATCAAGGGCCAGGTGCCGGTTGCCTTCGTAATCCTGGAGGAGGGCGCTGCCATCGACGAGGCAGCGCTGAGGCAGTTCACGCTCGCCAACGGGCCGACCTATGCGCATCCCCGGCGGGTGATGGTCGTGGACCAGTTTCCCCTGACCGGGACCAACAAGATCGACAAGGCGGCGCTGCGCGCCCGGTTCGACGAAATGCTGGCAACGGAACGGAAGCGGGAGTCGGCCCATGTCTGACAAGTTTGATGCAGGCGTGCTGGACTGCGCCGTCCTCAACGAGCGTCTCCGCCGCGGGCCCTATCACCGCTGGCTCGGCGTCCAGGTCGTGCAGGCGACGACGGGCGAGATCGTCGTCGAGGTGCCGTGGCGCGAGGAGTTCGTCGTCAACCCGGATGCCGGCTACACCCATGGCGGCATCCTGGCGACCGTCGTCGACCTCGTCGCCGACTGGGCGCTCGTGACCCAGCTCGGCCGCCCGTTCCCCACCGTCGACCTGCGCGTCGATTACCATCGCCCGGCCCTGAAGGGCACGCTGCGGGCGACCGGCACGGTCATCCGCCTGGGCTCGACCTTCTCGACCTGCGAAGCCTATGTCCATGACGAAGCGGGGAAATTGGTGGCCAGCGGCCGCGGCACCTACGCGACGGCCGTGAAATAGGGCCCCTTGCCGCGCGTTTTTCGCATACCCATGTCTATTGCCACCGGTTCGGGCGGCATCGGGCTGCCCGGCCCTTCGAAAGACGTCACCCCCATGTCATCGCCCCATGTGGCTCCCGGCGGGAGCGACAAGCCCGGCAAGCGCAGGATCAGGCGCGCCGATCTTCTTGCCGTGCTCGCGGCGGTCAGCGTCGTTGCGCTGATCGATTCGGAAATTATCGCCTACGGCGTGCCCGGCATCATGGCCGGGTCTGGCATCTTGAATCTGCCGGATGCCGTCGCCTATGGCGGGCTCGCCATACTCGGCGGCTTTTGCCTCTGGCTCGGCGTGTGGCTGGTCGGCCAGGTCTGGAAGGTCGAGCAGGCGATGAATGCGCCGCAAGGCCAGGGCTCGTCGACAGAAGTGGGCTGCTGACGCGGCGCCCGACGTATCGGGCCGTCAGGCGAGGCTCTGTTCGATCGCCGGCGCTTCGCGCACATGCCCGGCTGGCGGACCGACATCCGGCGCCGGCATGTCGAGCCGCGCCGGGCGCACGATGCGCGACAGCGGGAAGATCAACGTCGCCGTCGTGCCGAGCGCCGGCGCGCTCTCCAGCTCCAGCTTGCCGCTGTGCAGCTCGATCATGCGCTTGGTGAGCGGCAGCCCGAGGCCGGTGCCCTCGTGTTTCCGGCTCAGCGAGCGGTCGACCTGCACGAAGGGCGCGAGCGCCTTCGGGATGTCTTCCTTCGCCATGCCGATCCCGGTATCCTGGACCGCGAAGACGTAGCCGCGCGCCGGGTCGCAGGCGACGCTGACCGAAACCTTGCCGCCCGGATCGGTGAACTTGATCGCGTTCGACAGCAGGTTGGCGAGCATCTGCTTGAACTGCCGCGGGTCGGCCCGGAGCGGAGGCAGCGTCTCGGGGCAATCGAGCGCCAGGGCGACCCGGCCGCGCTCGGCGCGGTCCTTGACCAGGGTCTCGACCGCCCGCACCGCCGCCGGCACGTCGAGCTCCTCCTCGTCCGGCTTGAGCGAGCCGCGCTCGATCTTCGAGAGGTCGAGGATGTCGTTGATCAGCGACAGGAGGTGGCGCGCCGAGTCGTGGATGTCGCCGGCGTAGTCGCGGTAGCGCGTGGTGCCGACCGGGCCGAAGGCCTCCATCCGGATCAGTTCCGAGAAGCCGATCACCGCGTTGAGCGGCGTGCGCAGCTCGTGGCTCATCATCGCCAGGAATTCCGACTTCGTGCGGTTGGCGAGCTCGGCCTCCTCCTTCGCCCGCAGAATGTCGGCGATGCGCCGCTCCAGCTCCACGTTCGCCTGCTGCAGGTCGCGCCGCACCCGCATCAGGCTCGCCAGCGTCACGACGATGTACCCGACGAGGACCAGCGCCGTCGCGAACATCACCAGCCGGTTGGCGTTGCTCTCCGCGCGCAGCGCCTGCTCTTTCTGCTGATAGGTCTGCAGGACGCCGTCGAGGAGCCGGAGGCCGCTGACCGCCAGGAGCTCTTTCAGCGTCCAGTCCGCCTCGGTCCGGTGCGCGACGATGATCTCGCCGTGGCGCAGCAGCGCGTGGACCTTCTCTGCGGTCTGCGCCGGCGCGGCGGCGGCCAGCCGCTGAAGCTCACCGACGCTCCGGCCGATGCGCGAGACGCGCTCGTCGGATGCCGCGAGATGGTAGCGCAGCACCGCGATCTCGAAGCCATCGAGCGCGCGCTGCAGCTCGCCGCTCCGGCCTGCGGCCGATGCCGACAGCTCGGTGGCGATCGCCGGGAATGAGCGGAGGGACTCGTATACCGTGGCGTTGCGGGTGCGGAAGCGCTGCAGCAAGTTCCGGCGCTTCTGCAGGAGGGCGTTATACTCGCGCAGCGATGCGGCAAGACCGGTCGGCGCGTGTTCCAGGGAGCCGTCGATGTCGCGGCGCAGCCCGGAGACGAGGCTGGACATACGGTCCGTCAGCCGGATCAGCGCGCTGTCGCTGGACGCCAGGCCGATGCGTACTTTCAGCGTGTCGCGGTCGACCGTCTGCTCGAGCTGGCGAAGCGTTTCCAGGCGTGTGCGGAACTGGGCGAGCTCGTCGAAATCGACCGCCTGTGCCTTGACGAAGGCATAGCCGAGAGCGCCGATCGTCGCCAGCAGGAGCAGGAGGCGGATATTGCTGGCTCGGTCCAATGGCGAACTGCGTCCCTTTGCGCCGCCCGCCGCCGCCCGTTCGTGAGCGGCTTTGCTGCGGCGTGAGTTGCGGGTCACACGTGCTGCGTGGCATGCGCTGCGGCCGCGGCTGGACCCCGGCGCAGGAGAAGAATGAAATCATCGTTCATATTGATTAACCGGACGTTAACACGGCCGTTGGCACGGCATTTCTAGATGTCGAATTAGCAAACGAAATCAATCTGATATTGTATACCCAACGGAAAGGTCGCGAGATTGCGCGCGGCCCGGCAACGCGGTTAAATGCGGCAAAGCCGGGTACCGCCGGTGCCCAGGAATTTAAAGACATATCGAGAAGGAGAATGGCCGTGGAGACAGGTCTGGAAGGGCGCGCCGTCCTGATTACCGGTGCGGGACGCAATATCGGCCGGCGCATGGCCGTGCTGTTCGCCGAGGAAGGCGCCAATCTCGCTATTTGCACGAGCCGCAACATGGACGGTCTCGACGAGACCGCCGGCGAGGCGGAAAAGGCCGGCGCCAAGGTGATCGCCCAGCAGGTCGACGTGACCGACCCGCAAGCGGTCGCCGCCTTCGTCAAGCGGGCCCGCGACGAATTCGGGCGCATCGACGTCGTCGTCAACAACGCCGTCTACCGCTCCGAAGGCGACCTGCTGGAAGAGCCGGTGGAAAGCTGGATGCGCAACATCGCCGTCAATCTCCACGGCCCCTATTACATGTGCAAGGAGGCCGTGCCCCACATGATCGCCGCCAAGTGGGGGCGGGTGGTCAATTTCTCGGGCATCGCGCCCTTCCTCGGCTCCTATCCGGGCAAATCGATGGTCAAGCTCGGCATCGTCGGCTTCACGCGCGGCCTCGCCAAGCAGTACGGCAAGCACAACATCACCGCAAACTGCATCGGCCCCGGCTTCATCGAGGTCGAGCGCGACGACTTCCAGGACAAGAGCAAGGGCGTCCACGACCACCAGCCGCTCCGCCGCTCCGGCGCACCGGACGAGGTGGCGAGCCTGGCCGTCTTTCTCGCCAGCGAGAATGCCGGCTATATCACCGGGCAGTGCTACCTCGCCAACGGCGGCGCCTATTTCCAATAGCCGGGATGCTGCGGCCGCTCAGGTGAGGAACTGGCCGCCGTTGACATGGATCGTCTGGCCGGTGACGAAGCGGGCGTCCGGCGAGCAGAGGTAGCGGATCGCGGCGGCGATGTCCTCCGGCGCGCCTTCGTAGCCGACCGGCGGCGTGGTTGCGTTGGGCGCCGACTTGCCGGCCGACTTCGATCGCGGCCCGCCGATCCGGCCCGGCGCGACGGCGTTCGCCGTGATCCCCTTGTCGGCGTATTCGATCGCGAGCCCGCGCGTCAGCCCCTCGATACCGGCTTTGGCCGCATGGACATGCGCGCGGTGCAGGAATCCGACATGGTGGCCGATGCCGCTGAGATTGATGATCCGGCCCCAGCCCGCCTGCAGCATGTGCGGCACGGCGTAGCGGCTGCACAGGAACGAGCCGTCAAGGACGATGCCGGTAATGTGTCGCCAGTCGGCGTAGCTCATTTCCTCGAACCGCACCTGGCGGCGGTCGGCAGCGTTGTTGACCAGGATATGCAGCCCGCCGAACCGGTCGACCACGCTTTCCATCATACCCTTGACCTGCGCCTCGTCGGTGATGTCGGCGACGGCGACCATCGCCTCGCCGCCCTGCGCCTCGATCTCGCGCTTGTTCGCCTCGGCGTCGTCGCGCGAGCTGCGGACATTGAGGACGACGGCAGCGCCGTCGGCGGCGAGCGCAAGCGCGGTGGCGCGGCCGGACCGGCGCGCAGCGCCGGTGATCAGGGCGACCCGGCCGGCGAGCGGGCGGGTCTCGGAAGTCGTCGTCATATAAGGCATCTCCTGGGTTTCGGGGCGTTCCATACATCGCGGATGGGCGCTGGGGCCGAAGGCAAAGCGGGTGTCGTGATGCCGGCCAGCGCCGGGGATTTCGATCATTTTCCTGCGTCGCCCGGCTTCGGGCAAGCGGACTTGCTTCGCGCCACCGCCGCACGCTAGATATGGTCCTGGCAAACAACGAAGAGTTCAGCCACCGGCACGGTTTCCGGCGGTCCGGACGGCACAGGGACGAAAGACGGAAGGATGAAGAAAAAGAAGGCGGCCAGCCTGGAGGAGGCGGTCTCGCATCTGCGCGACGGCGCCACGGTGCTGATCGGCGGATTCGGCTACGGCGGCGTGCCGGAGCATCTGATCGAAGGGATTTGCGGGCGTGGTCTCCGGAACCTGACGATCGTCAACAACAACGCGGGCACCGGACACACCGGCATTGCTCGGCTGTTGGAAGAAGGCTGCGTCGGCAAGATCATCTGCAGCTTCCCCTTCGCCGCCGAATCGGTCGTTTTCAAGGACATGTACGAAGCCGGCAAGGTCGACCTGGAAGTGGTGCCGCAGGGCACGCTGGCCGAGCGCATGCGCAATGCCGGCGCCGGCCTCGGCGGCTTTCTCACGCCGACGGGCGTAGGGACCGAGATCGCCGAGGGCAAGCCCGAGATCGAGGTCGACGGCAAGCGCTACATCCTGGAGAAGCCGCTGCGCGCCGATTTTGCGCTCATCAAGGCATACAAGGTCGATCCGCGCGGCAATCTGGTGTATCGTAAGGGCGCGCGAAACTTCAATCCTGTCATGGCGATGGCAGCGGATTTCACGATCGCCGAGGCAAAGGAAGAAGTGCCGCTCGGCGGGCTCGACCCCGAAGTCATCGTGACGCCGAGCGTCTTCGTCGATTGCTATTTTGTAACGGGATGAGCGAGCGATGTCGCAAATCGTGAAAATACCGCAGAAACAGCTGCTTGGCCGCGATCAGATCGCCAAGCGTCTCGCTGCCGACTTGCAGAGGGACTGGGTCGTCAATATCGGCATCGGCATGCCAACGGCGACGCTGCCCTTCGTGCCGGCCGAGCGCGACGTCGTCTTCCACAGCGAGAACGGCCTGATCGGCATGGGGCCGCCGCCCACGCGCGAGGAAGATATCGACCGGGACCTGATGAGCGCCGGCAAGGGACCGGTCACGTTGATCCCGGGCGGCGCGTTCGTCCATCACGCCGATTCCTTCTCGCTGGCGCGTGGCGGCCGCCTCGATTGCGCGGTGCTGGGCGCCTTCCAGGTCGCGGCGAACGGCGACCTCGCCAATTGGAAAGTGAAGGGCGCGAGCTCGGGCAATATCGGCGGCGCGATGGATATCGCGGTCGGCGCGAAGCAGGTGTTTGCCATGATGACGCATGTGGCGAAGAACGGCGAAGCCAAGATCGTGGAAAGCCTTACCTATCCTCCGACGGCGCTCGGCGTCGTGACGCGCGTCTATACGGACATGGCGGTGCTTTCGGTGACGCCGGAAGGTTTTGTGCTGGAGGAGGTCGCGCCCGGCCTGACTGCGGCTGAGGTTCAGGCGGCGAGCGCGGCCGAGCTGATATTGCCGGACACGCTCCGCACTATCGCCGCCTGACGCAGCGGGTTCCGCGAAGTCGTTAAAATGCAGATGGCGGCATTGTTCGATGCCGCCATCATGTTTTTTGGCCGGTTGTTGGCGTATTCTGGCAACGACAGGCGTGCGCGCTGTAATAGAAACTTAACGCGGCGCGGCAGATAGTTAAAATCGAGCCGGATATATTTTCGCAGAACGGCATTCATAATTGCGAAAGAATTGTTTCTCGGGAGTCGATTCGATGGCGACGCGGGCGGAAACGCACAAACACGAACAAATCGGCAAGGCGGCCGACCTGGTACGGACGAAGATCGGCGGCGCCAAAGCGGACGACGCCGAGCTTTTCATGCGCGAATTCTATGCCGGCGTGCTGGAAGACGACATCCGCGGCGTGGCGCCCGAAGATCTTTACGGTGCGGCGCTGTCGCTGTTCCAATTCGGCGCAAAGCGGCCCGGCGGCACGCTCAAGGTTCGCGCCTACAATCCGCGCTTCGACAAGCATGGCTGGCGGGCGCGCCACACCGTCGTCGAGATCGTCAACGACGACATGCCGTTCCTTGTCGATTCGGTGACGATGGCGCTGAACGCGATGAATCTGATGGTTCATCTCGTCATTCACCCAATTCTGCGGGTCAAGCGCGACAAGGCCGGAACGCTGCGCGAGATCGGACCCGCCCGGAACGGCGGCGCCGAAGGGCTGCGCGAGTCCTTCATGCAGATCCAGGTTGACGAGCAGAGCGCGCCGGAGGCGCTGCGCGAGATCGAGGATCGGATCGCCAGCGTGCTCAACGACGTGCGCGCTGCCGTCGACGATTGGCAGGCGATGATTGCGCGTGTAAAGGGCGCGCTGGAACACCTGAAGAAGTCGCCGCCGCCGATCCCGAAAGAAGAGCTGGACGAAGCCATCGCCTTTCTGGACTGGATCTACGGCGACCATTTCACGTTCATCGGTTGCCGCGACGTGAACATCAAGCTGCAGGGAAAGAATGTGAGCGTCGAGGTGGTGCCCGGCTCCGGCCTCGGTATCCTGCGGAACGAAGCGCTGGAAATCTTTGAAGGGCTACGCCGCTACGGGGCCGTGCGTCCGGACGTGCAGGAATTTCTGCGCAAGCCGTCGCCGGTCCTGATCACCAAGTCGAGCCTGCGCTCCAACGTGCACCGGCCGGTGCCGCTCGACGCGATCGCAATCAAGAAATTCGATGCGGACGGCAAAGTGGTCGGCGAGCAGGTCTTCGTCGGACTGTTCACCTCCGTCGCCTACAGCATGAGCCCGCGCCGCATACCCGCGCTGCGCAGCAAGGTGCAGGAGGTCATGGATCGCGCCGGGTTCGATCCGCAGAGCCATAGCGGCAAGGCGCTGCTCCATGTACTCGAGCATTTCCCGCGCGACGAGCTGTTCCAGATCGACGCCGAGCAGCTGGCGGAGATCGCGGTCGGTATCGTCAATCTGCACGAACGCCAGCGTATTGCGCTGTTCGTACGGCACGACCCGTTCGAGCGGTTCGTGTCGGCCTTCGTCTACGTACCGCGGGAGCGCTACAATGCGGCCCTTCGCCAGGCATTTCAAAGCATCCTTGCCGAGAGCTTCAACGGCAGCATGCTGAACTACGCCGCGCAGTTCGGCGACGAGCCGCTCGGCCGGTTGCATTTCGTGATCGCAACCAAGCCGGGCGGCGTACCGAGCTATGACGTCCGTGCAATCGAAACGCGCCTGCGCGAGGCGGCGCGGACCTGGAGCGACCGTCTGCAGGAGGCGTTGCTCGAACACAGCGGCGAAGAGGTGGGCAATCGCCTGTACCGCCGCTATAGCGACGGCTTCCCGGTTGGCTACCAGGAACGCTTCACGGCGGCGATGGCGCTGCTCGACATCGAGAAGATCGAGGGCGCGCTGACCCGGGGCGAGCTCGGCATGAACCTCTATCGGCCGCTCGAGGTCGAGGAGAACGAGCTGCGCTTCAAGGTCTACAATGCGGGCAGCCCGCTCAGCCTGTCGGATATCCTGCCGGTGCTGGAAAACATGGGCCTGAAAGTGCTGAGCGAGGTCCCGTACGAGATCAAGCTGCACGACGGGAAGGGGCGGGTCTCGATCCACGACTTCGCCATGGTGACGAGCGATGGCCGGTCGGTCGATTTCGAGGATATCCACGATCATTTCCAGGAAAGCTTCCGCCGCATCTGGCGCGGCGACATGGAAAATGACGGCTTCAACCGCCTCGTGCTCGGCGCCGAGCTCGATTGGCGCGACGTCGTCGTGCTGCGCGCCTTTTACAAATACCTGCGCCAGGCGCGCATTCCGTTCAGCCAGGAATATGTCGAGCAGACGCTTGCGCGCAATCCCGGGCTTGCGGCGTTGATTGCGGAGCTGTTCCGCATCCGCTTCGACCCCGATTTTCCCGACAAGCGCCAGGTCGCCGAGACCAACACGACGGAGCGCATCCTCGAAGGGCTCGAAGCGGTCAGCAACCTCGACGAGGATCGGATCATCCGGCGCTATCTGAACCTGGCGCAAAAGGCGCTGCGCACGAATTTCTTCCAGCCCGGCGAAGGCGGCGAAGCGAAGTCCGCCATCGCGATCAAGTTCGACAGCACCGGCATTGACGAGCTGCCGCTGCCGAAGCCGTTGCGCGAGATCTTCGTCTACAGCCCGCGCTTCGAAGGCGTGCATCTGCGCTTCGGCTACGTCGCCCGGGGAGGCCTGCGCTGGTCGGACCGGCGCGAGGATTTCCGGACCGAGGTGCTCGGTCTCGCCAAGGCGCAGCAGGTCAAGAACGCCGTGATCGTGCCGGTCGGCTCGAAGGGCGGGTTCGTGCTCAAGAAAGCGCCGCCGGCATCCGACCGCGACGCATTCCTCAAGGAAGGCGTCGAAGTCTACAAGGCTTTCGTCAGCGCGCTGCTCGACGTCACGGATAATCTGGCCGGCGACAACGTCGTCCCGCCGAAGCACGTAGTGCGCAAGGACGGCGATGACCCATACCTCGTCGTCGCCGCGGACAAGGGCACGGCGACCTTCTCAGACTATGCCAACGCGGTTGCTCGCGAGTATGGGTTCTGGCTCGACGACGCGTTCGCGTCCGGCGGATCGGCCGGTTACGACCACAAAGGCATGGGGATCACCGCCCGTGGAGCCTGGGAATCGGTGAAGCGGCATTTCCGCGAGATGGGGCACGACACGCAGTCCGAGGATTTCACCGTCGTCGGCTGCGGCGACATGTCGGGCGACGTGTTCGGTAATGGCATGCTGCTGTCCGAGCACATCCGCATGATCGGCGCGTTCAACCATATGCACATCTTCATCGACCCGTCGCCCAACGGGCCGAAGAGCCTGCAGGAGCGCCGGCGTCTGTTCGACAAGCCGCGCAGCAGTTGGGCCGACTACGATCCGGCGCTGATCTCGCCGGGCGGCGGCGTCTTCGAGCGCAGCGCCAAGTCGATTGCGATCACGCCCGAGATGAAGCGCCTGTTCGACATCAAGGCCGATCATCTGACGCCGAACGAGCTGATTCACGCCATGCTGCTGGCGGAGGTGGACCTGCTTTGGTTCGGCGGCATCGGCACTTATATCAAGGCGTCGTCGGAAGACCACAGCGATGCCGGCGACCGCGCCAACGATGCGCTGCGCGTCGACGGGAAGGCGTTGCGCTGCAAGGTGATCGGCGAAGGCGCCAATCTCGGCGTGACGCAGCACGGCCGCATCGAATATGCCGCGAAGGGCGGCCGCATCAATACCGACTTCATCGACAACTCGGCGGGCGTCGACACGTCCGACCACGAGGTCAACATCAAGATCGCGCTCGGCGACGTGGTGCAGCGTGGCGACATGACGCTGAAGCAGCGCGATGCCCTGCTTGCGGCGATGACCGACGAGGTCGCGGTCCTGGTGCTGCGCGACAACTATCAGCAAACCCAGGCGATATCCGTCGCGCAATCCTACGGCTCCGTCCGGCTGGACGAGCAGCAGCGCATGATGCGGGCGCTCGAGCGGGTGGATCTGCTGAACCGCCAGATCGAATTTCTGCCCGGCGACGAGGAGATTGCCCAGCGCCAGTCGGCGCGCTTCGGCCTGACCCGGCCGGAGCTGTCGGTCCTGCTGGCCTATGCGAAGAATGTGACCTACGCACGGCTGCTCGATTCCGACCTGCCCGACGACCCGAAGCTGGAGATGGATCTGCTGCGCTACTTCCCGGAGCCGATCCGCGAGAAGTATTCCGACGCGATCAACCGCCATCGTCTGCGGCGCGAGATCGTCGCGACCGTCGTCACCAACTCGATGATCAACCGCGTCGGCCCGACCTTTGTCAGCGAGATGCAGATCAAGACGGGCATGGAGACGCCCGAGATCGCCCGCGCCTATACCATCGTGCGCGAGGCGTTCAGCCTGCGCGACATCTGGCACGACATCGAGGCGCTCGACAATAAGGCGCCGGCAAGCGCGCAGATCGCGATGCTGAGCGAGACCGGACGCACGCTCGAACGGATGACGCCATGGTTCCTGCGTAATGGCGAGCATCCTCTCGACATCACGCGCTACACCGAGGAATACAGCGCGGGGATTGAAACGCTGCGCCGCAATCTCGATTCGCTGATGGCGCCCGACCAGCTCGAAGAGACGCGCGCCCGCGCCGACGCCTTCGCCGTTCCCGGCGTGCCGCGGGAGCTGGCCGACCGCGTCGGCCGGCTGAAGGCGCTGTCGACGGCATGCGACATCGTCCGGATCGCGCGAAGCGTCGGCCGGTCTGTCGAGGAGGTCGGGGAAACCTATTTCCTGCTCGGCAGCCGGTTCCGGCTCGACTGGCTGCGTCACAACGCCAACACCCTGACGCCGGAGAACCCGTGGTACCAGATGGCCTTGGGCGCCATCATCGAGGATTTGTGGAACACCCAATGCGACCTCACGGGTAAGGTCCTCGGCAATGGCGGGTGCGGCAAGGCCGCGCTCGACGGCTGGTCGGGCGCGCGCAAGGAAGCGGTCGGTCGCGTCGAGGATATCGTCAAGGAATTGGCGCAGCACGGGTTGCTGGACCTCGCGATGCTGACCGTTGCGAATCGCGAGCTGCGCGGCCTGATCTCGGTATAGGTTACGCCATTCAGCAATCGTTAACGGCTTATCCGAATAATATTCGCGGGGAAAAACGCGCGTTTTCAACGGGTAAGCAAAGTGACTGAGCGAACGGTGCCGATCTTTGCCACGGCGGTGGCAAGCTTCCGCTTCGTTCTGACGCATCGGCGCGACCTTGCGCGCGTCGGATTGCTCGCGGTACCGGCATTTCTGATCGTCGAGCTGGCGATGGACGTATTCGATAGCCGGCGGCTTTCCGGTTTCGGCGTGAATCTTCAGGCCGTCAAGGCACTCACCGACCTACTCCTTCGCGCCATCATTGCCGCCGTGCTTCTCGTGGCCTGGCATCGCGTCGTCATTCTGAAGGCGAGCGAAAGAGCGGATGCCTCGCCGCTGGCGTTCGGCTTGCGGGAGCTGCACTACCTTTTCATCTGGCTGCTGCTGAGCGCCAGCTTCCTCGCCATCTTCGCGATCACCGCGGCGCTGACGGTTGCGGTCCAGTTCTTAGCGATGCTGGGCGCCTACCTGGTCTTGTTGCTGCTCGGGTTGAAGCAGACGCTCGTCGTCGGCCAGCGCGATCAGCTGATGATCGTGCTTTGGATCTCCGTCTTCTTCGCCGTGCCCGTCGCGAGCTACGTCACCGGGCGGCTTTCGCTCGTGCTGCCCGCGCTGGCCGTCGACCGCCGGCGTCCGCTGCGCCAAGCCTGGCGGATGTCTTCCGGCAACGGCTGGCGGCTCGTCGCCGCGTCGCTCGTCGTGCTGGTTCCGATGGAGGCGCTGGCGGCGCTGTGCAGCATCGCGGCCGCGAATGCGCGCACGACGGCGGCCTACTATCCGCTTGCGCTTGCCGCATCGGTCAGCCTGTTCCTGCTGATCGTCCTGACAGGAACGATCCTGTCGCTGTTCTCCATACGGCTTGACGGCGCCGCACGCGACGCCGAAGCCTACGAAACGGGCATCGCGGTCGCCGAATAGGAGAGTTCGCGGATCAGGCGATCTTTACGGCGGTGCCGCTGACCGCCACCATCAGCATCGAACCCTTGTCGCCGACCACTTCATAGTCGATGGCGACGCCGATAACGGCATTCGCGCCCATCTCGGCGGCCTGGGCGCACATGTCCCCGATCGCCAGGTCCTTTCCTTCGCGCAGCACCTTCTCGTAGGAGCCCGAGCGTCCGCCGACGATGTCGCGGATGCCGGCGAACATGTCGCGGAAAATATTGGCGCCGCAAATCGCTTCGCCGGTGCAAATCCCGAAATACTCGACGATCTTGCGACCTTCGATCGATCCGGTCGTGGTTACGAGCATCGCTTTCGTCTCCATTCTTCGCGCCCGAAGCGGGCTGGACCGTCAATGCCGGAAATGGCGCATCCCGGTGAAGACCATGGCCACGCCGGCTTCATCCGCCGCGGCGATGACCTCTTCGTCGCGCATCGACCCGCCCGGCTGGATGACGGCGGTGGCGCCCGCCTCGACCGCCGCCATCAATCCGTCTGCGAACGGAAAGAACGCGTCGGAAGCGACCACGGAGCCGACCGTCGCCGGCTGCGCCAGGCCGGCTGCCTCGGCGGCGTCGCGCGCTTTCTGCGCTGCGATACGCGAGGAGTCGACACGGCTCATCTGTCCTGCCCCGATGCCGACGGTGGCGCGGTCGCGGGCATAGACGATGGCGTTCGACTTCACATGCTTGCAGACGGTGAAAGCGAACAGCAGGTCGCGCGTCTCCGACGCGCTCGGCGCCCGCCGCGTCGCGAGCTTGAGATCGGGCTCGGCGATGCGCCCGCTATCCCGCGACTGCAGCAGGAATCCGCCGGCAATCGACTTGACCAGCATGCCCGCGGCGGCAGGGTCCGGCATCGACCCGGTCAGCAGCAGCCGGAGATTCTTCTTCTTCGCGAGCGCGGCGCGCGCGTCGGCGTCGGCGTCGGGCGCGATGATCACTTCGGCAAACAGCCTGCCGATCTGCGCGACCGTTGCGCCGTCGAGCGTCCGGTTGAAGGCGAGAATTCCGCCGTAGGCGCTGACCGGATCGCAGGCAAGCGCGCGGGCGAAGGCGCGCGCCAGATCGGTATCGACCGCGACGCCGCACGGGTTGGCGTGCTTGATGATGGCGCAGGTTGGATCGGCGAATTCGGCGACCAGCTCGAACGCGGCATCCGTGTCGTTCAGGTTGTTGTAGCTCAGCTCCTTGCCCTGGACCTGCCCGGCGCTGGCGACGCCTGGACGCGCCGGTCCGCCGACGTAGAGCGCGGCGTGCTGGTGCGGGTTCTCGCCGTAGCGCAGCCGCTGCTTGAGGCGTCCGCCCACGGCGAAACGCTCGGGGAAAGGCTCGCCGCGCTGTTCGGCGAACCATCGCGCGATGACGGCATCGTAAAGTGCGGTATGAGCGTAGGCTTCCTCGGCGAGCCTGCGGCGGAGCGCCAGCCCGGTGGTGCCCGAGCGGGCGCTCATTTCGGCCTGAACGATCGCGTATTGCGCCGGATCCGTGACAACCGTGACATGGTCGTGGTTCTTCGCCGCGGCGCGGATCAGGGCCGGCCCGCCGATGTCGATATTCTCGACGCAATCGTCGTAGGCTGCGCCGCCCGCGACTGTGGCTTCGAAGGGATAGAGATTGACCACGACCAGGTCGATCGGCGCAATCCCGTGCTTTTCCATCTGAGCGCGGTGGCTGTCGAGGTCGCGCCGCCCGAGGATGCCGCCGTGGATCTTGGGGTGCAGAGTCTTGACGCGACCGTCCAGGATCTCGGGCGATCCCGTGTGGTCGGCCACCTCTGTCACCGCGATGCCCGCCGCCGCTATCTGTTTTGCGCTTCCGCCGGTCGACAGGATCTCGACGCCGGCGGATGCCAGGTAGCGCGCGAAGTCCACCAGGCCGGTCTTATCCGAGACGGAGACCAAAGCGCGGGAGATCGGGAGGTCGGCCATCGATATCGCTTTCTTCAAATCTTCACAAAGGTCGTTGCCGTGGAGCCGGCACGCTTGGGACACGGGTCAACCGGACAGCGCGCTCCGCTCCTCCTGGCCGCCGAATTCCGGGACGAGGCGGCGGACCATGGTGAGCGCGAGCTCCTGCTTGCCGGTCCGGCACGCCTCCTCGAGCTCGTCGAGCGCCCGCTGCAGCAGCGGCAGGTCGACGGTGCGCGGATCGGCGAGGCGCAGGTTGGGGTTCGACGTCGGCACCAGGTCTTCGCCTGAATGCAGCAGCTCCTCCTGCAGCTTTTCGCCCGGCCGTAAGCCGGTGAAGGTAATGGCAATATCTTCGTCCGG
>Ga0299906_10002647_pt1 | contig 14823 bp, 16 predicted proteins | sample RVTome_14_FD_200259 | JGI IMG/M metagenome (GOLD analysis project Ga0299906, IMG submission 200259) | Soil microbial communities from uranium-contaminated site in the Upper Colorado River Basin, Wyoming, United States - RVT145D125 (version 2) ... | reverse complement strand
AGCACGCCCGGCTTGTCCTCGGGCGCAACGACCAAGACTTCCTGCGATGGCCCGACGGCGAAGCCGGCTGCCTCCAATGCCTGGCGGGCGGCGGCCTCATCTTCGACAAGCACGTGAGCCACGGCGCCGTCGGCGCTGCTATGAGCGAACACCCCTTCGATATTGACTCCGGCCTGGCCCAGTGCTTCGCCGGCGGTTGCCAGCGAGCCGGGGCGGTTCTCAATGCGTACGGCAAGATCGGTGGGCATGGTCTCCTCCTTGTGGACCCAAACAGGGCCCGATCGGCGTTGGCGCCAGTTCGGTTGGGTGGCATGGCTTGGGCGATGCGGCAGGGGTGGGGCGCGTAGTTCCACTATAGAGGGCGCACGTGTTGGCGTCAACCACATACGGACCAGGGCCGTGGACGAAAAGACCGCAGACCGCAGACCGCAGATAACGATTCCGAGGGGGATCGCCAATTCAACCCGTAGGGGCGCATGGCCATGCGCCCCTACGGGATTGGCGGTCAACCGCGGTCCGGTAGCTTCGCCCTAGCTTGATTCTTGACCCCCGGGGTGGGAGCTAGTGCTTCTCCACCACCCACAAGTGCGAGAGACCGAAGGCCCGCAAGGGTGTGCCCTCCAAGCGCTGCAGCAGCCAGCGCAGGGCCCGGCCCAGTCGCGGCCATCGAGCGATCCAATTGTCGTAGGCCCCGAACAGGATGCGGCGCTCGATGACGCGCACCGGCAACCCCTCGAACAAGGCCTCCAACTGCGGCCTCAAGTAAGCTCGCACGTGCGGCGCCAGTTGCTGGCGCAATCGGTCGGGCAGGTAGTTGACCAGCGGGAAGTTGCCAAACAGGTAGCGGCCGCCCCAGTAAATGCCGTGCGTTTCGAATGGGTAGTTGCGGTTGGGGACGAACAGGACGAGCCGGCCGCCAGGCGTCAACACTCGCACGATTTCTTCGACCGACCGCCGGTCATCGGCCACGTGCTCGAGCACTTCGTGGGATAAGACCAGATCGAACGCTGCGTGCGGGTAGGGCAGCGCCTCGCCGGCAGCTTGCGCCACGTTGGCATGGGCCTCCCCCGCCCGCTGGGCCCGCTCGCCGTCGAATTCAAGCCCATGCGCCGCAGCCGCTCCATGGGCCAAACGCACCAGGTAGGCGCCCACCCCGCAGCCATTGTCCAACACCCGGCCGCCGGCCCGCTCGCCGGCTGCTTCCAGGATCAAACGCAGCCGCCGATCCTGACCGGCGCGCCAGACATAAGATGCCTCGCCCCGCAGCGCCGCCTTGTCCACATCCCGGCCGCTCACGGCAGGCTGGCCTCCTGCTTGAATCCAAAGCCGCGCCGGTTGTCAATGTAGCGAATCCAGCCGGGTTGGAAGCAGTAGATGCTGCTGGCCTCGACGGTATCGGCTAGCTGGCTGAGGAAGGGGAAGCGAGCCTGATAGATGGCCAGAGCCCCTTCGCTCTCAGGGGGCGATAGCCTAGCGACCAGCCCCTGTAACTGCAGACCGCGCAACTGGCGCCAATCAAGTTCCTCGGGATACACGGCGGCGCCGGCCCGATCGTCACGGACCAGATTGAGGCCGTGCCGTGTGGAGCTGTCCGACAGGAAGTAGAAGTTGAACGCACGATCAAAAGCGAAGAAAAGAGGGGTGGCCCGTGGGACGCCGTCGGGGTCGACCGTTGCCAGTGTCAGGGTGGTGGTCTCCTGAAGCAAGCCATTGATGGCCTGCCGCAGCTCGGCGGTCAGGCTCATGCGGTCTGCGTGTCGAGTTCGGCCAGGGCCAGACCCAGGGCAGCAACCGCCCCTAGTTGGCCGAGCTGACCGCCGCGCCACAATCGGGCGACCTCAGCCTGCGGCAGCCACAGCACTTCCTGCTCCTCCAGATCACCCGAATTCGGCTCGGCGACCTGCCGGCAGCCGGTTGCCAAAAACAAGTGGGCGGATCCCCCGCGCATGTTGCCCATCAGCACGTAGTGTCCCAAACTCGTCCAGTCGCTGGCGGTGCAGCCGGTTTCCTCCAGCAGCTCGCGCCGGGCGGTTTCCAGCGGCAGTTCGCCGGTCTCGATCGTGCCGGCCGGCGGCTGCAGGTCGATGGCGTCCGGCCCTCGCTTGTAGGAACGTATCAGGCCGAGGCGGCCCCGCTCATCTACCGGAACGATCACGGCGTAATCCGGTGTCTCCAGGCGCAGGTAGTCCTTGACCACGCGGCCATCGGGCAACTCTATTTCGTCAGCCAGCACCCGCAACCAGGGTGACCGATCCAACAGTTGTTGGCTGCGCAGCGTGCGCCAGGGCCGCATGGATTAGGTGCCTTGCCAACGGGGGTAATGCTGGTTGTCGATCCCCAGCCGGAGCAACGCCCGCCCGACGGTAGCGCTGATCATCTCGTCGAGATCGGTCGGGTGACCGTAGAAGGCGGGCACCGGCGGGAAGATAATGGCGCCGGCCTCGGCTGCCAGTGTCATCAAGCGCAGGTGCCCGCGATGCAGCGGTGTCTCGCGCACCATCAGGAGAAGCGGCCGTCCTTCCTTGAGATGGACATCTGCGGTACGTGCTATCAGGTTGTCGGCGTAGCTGTTGGCCACCGCCGATAGCGTTTTGATCGAACACGGGGCGATCAGCATGCCGTCGGTCGGAAACGAGCCCGAAGCGGGCGGGGCAGCGATGTCGTGGGGTTCGTAGTGGACGCCAGCCAACCCGGCGACTTCGCTCACCTTCCAGTCGGTCTCTTGACTGATGGTGACTTTGGCCGCCTGGCTCAGGATCAGGTGGGTTTCAACCCCGGCTTCCGCCAGCATTTCCAGGGCCCGGATGCCATAGATGGCGCCCGAGGCGCCGGAGATGGCGACAACGATTGTGCTGATGGTGGTCTCCTTGTGGCCGACGGCCGGCGTGTGGCCAGAAGTCTACCATCGGGCGCCGGCGGCCTAGGCGGGGCGGCGACCCCGATGAATGGCGACGGTACCCAGCATCAGGCGCTCGGAGCTGACCTGCTGCAGGCCGGCTTGTCGGAGGCGGTTCGCCAGATCCTCCGGCGGCAAGAAGCCTTCCGTTGAGCTGGGCAGATACTGGTAAGCCTGCGCATCGCCGGCGATCAGCCGGCCCAGGGTCGGGATGACCAGCCGGAAGTGGAGCCAGACCAGCGGCCGCAAGAGGCCCCGCGCCGGCGGAGTGGTTTCGAGGCTGGCCCAGCGACCTCCGGGAGTCAGCACGCGCACCTGCTCGGCCAACGCCAACGGTAGATCGCCCACATTGCGCAGCAGGAATCCCGAGACAACGCCATCGAAGCTGGCATCGGCAAATGGCAGGCGTTGGGCATCGGCCAGCACCCAATGCGGGCGCGGCTGCCCCGGGCGTTGGCGGCCAACCTGCATCATGCCGGCCGAGAAGTCGGCCGCCACGACGGTGGACGATGGCGATTGGCGCATCACCTCGAAGGCCAGATCGCCGGTGCCGGCGCCCAGATCGAGCACCCGGCCAAGCGGCGGGCCCAGGGCGGCCACTGTCTGGCGGCGCCAGCTCTGGTCCTGGCCGAGTGTCATGACCCGATTGAGCAGGTCATAACGGCCGGCGATGCGGTCGAACATACGGCGGACGAAGCGGGATTTATCGTCAGCAGGATTCATTGAGGCCTCGTCTGCGGGCCGAGCTCAGCTCACGAACTGCCACGGGCACAAACGCCGGTGGAGCCAGTCGGTGGCGAAGTACAGTCCAAGGCCCAGAGCGCTCATGGCGACCACGCCGGCGTACATCTTGGGGTAGTCGAGCAGGGTTGAGCCGTGCAGGTAGATGTAATAGCCCAGGCCGTAGCTGGTGGCGAACAACTCGGCGACATAGAGCACGGCGACGGCCGTCCCAATCGACTGGCGCAGTGCGGTCAGAATGGCTGGCAAGCTGGCGGGCAGGTAAACAAAACGAAACAGGGCCCGCCGGCCCGCGCCCAGGCTGCGTACGGAGTGGATCAGTTCCGGCCGCAATCCGGCCGCCTGGTCGCGGACCAGCACCAGGATCTGGAAGAAGAGAATGATGAAGATGATGAAGATCTTGGGCAGGTCGCCGACGCCCAAGAAGAGCAGCACCACCGGAACCAGGACAACTTTGGGGACGGGGAACAGCAAGTAGACGAAGGGCGAAAGAATGCGGTTGAGGCGTTCCGACTGACCCAGAACCAGTCCGGCCGGCACGGCCAATACGATCGAGAGCAGCATCGAGGCCAGTACCCGCCATAAGCTGAAGGCGAAGTGAATGCCCAGCGACCGACCCAATTCGGTGAGCAGGGTCTGGCCAACGCGGACCGGATCGGGCAGCACCGGCAATCGTACGATCAGGGCCAGGACCTGCCACAGCACGAGCAGCACAGCCGCCGCCAGCAGCACATTGCGCCGCTTCATCCAGCGGCCTCCAGCGTCAGGCGCAGTTGTTTGACCCGGTCGGTGTAGCCATGTGACCCGCGAAAGGCGGCAGAGGCGGCTGCCGGTTCGGACAGGACGACTGGGTCCCGGTTGGGCAAGTCGCCCAGTACCATGACGTGTTGGCCCATTAAGGCGGCTTCTTCAATGGAATGGGTCACCAGGATGGTGGTCAGGCCATGCTCCCGCCGGAGATCGAGGATCAAGTCCTGCAGGCCCTCGCGGGTGGGCGCATCGAGCGCGGCGAGCGGTTCGTCCATCAACAGCAGATCGGGACTGAGGGCCAGCGTCCGGGCGATGGCCACCCGCTGGCGCTGGCCGCCTGAGACTTGTGACGGGTAGCTGCCAGCCTGGCCGGCCAGTCCAAGGCGATCGAGCCAGAAGCTCACCCGCTGCTGGATTTGCAGGTCTTCCTCATCCCGCGGCGCATGCGTGCCGTCGGGACCGTAGAAGCCGCGGATGCGCAGCCCAAGCGACGCGTTCTGAAAGACCGTGGCCCACGGCAACAGGCCGAAGTCCTGCAAGATCAAACCGGTGCGCGGGCGCGGCCGGCCAATAGGCTCGCCGCGGACGCGCACCTGGCCCGAGGTCGGCTGGCGCAGGCCCGCCAGCAGATAGAGCAGGGTGGATTTGCCACAGCCGGAAGGGCCGAGGATGGACCAGGCTTGCCCCTCGGCCACTTGCCAGTTGAACTCCTGGAAGACAGTCTGGCTATCGAGGTAGGTGAAGGTGAGGTTGTCGGCCTCGACCATCAAGCTGGCGGCTGTGGACATGTCTTGGTGGCTACGGCAGGAAGCTGTCGTCGACCGAGCTGTCGTAGCTGACGTCGACCTCGATCAGGCCTTCCTGCTGCGTCCAGTCCAGCACATCGGCAAACTGGGACACGCTTGGGACGGAAGCGGCTGGGAAGTCTGGGACCGCGTAGCTGCCCAGGATCGGCGCCGGCACCAGCCCTTGCTCGGTTAGCAGGTCCTGCCAACGCGCTTTGTCAGTGTTGACGGCCTCGACGGCTTGCTCGACCGCCGCCAGGAAGCCGCGCACTGTGTCCGGGTTCTGCTCGACGTAGCTGGCCCGGAACGAAATTACGCTGTTGCCGATCGACGGGTCGGCCGTGTCATCGATCACAACCACGGCCCCGTTCTGAATGGCCAAGGAGGCCAGCGGATCGGGCAGGTTGGCGGCCTGCAATTGACCGGATGTCAGCAGCGTCATGCGTTCGCCGATGTTGGGCACGGCCAGCGTCTCGATCTGGTCGGGAGTCAAGCCGGCACCTTCGAGCAGGCGATCGGTGGTATAGGCGATGACAGTTCCTTCGGACACACCGATCGGCACGCCGGCCAACTGCGCGACGCTCTCGATGCCGCTGTCGCCGGCGGCCAACACGCGATACTGCGGATAATCCAGAGTGGCCGTGCGGGCAAAGCGCACGATCACGATCTGGGTCTGTTCACGATTGTAGAGCATGGTCGAGACAAGGTCATTGATCATGGCATCGATCTGGCCAGCCTGCATCAACTGGTCGCGTTCGGCGGCCGATGACACCGGTATGAACTCGACGCTGACGCCTTGTTCCTCGAACATGCCTTCGGCTTGGGCGACATACATCGGCAGTCCATCGAGGATGGGCAGCATGCCAACACGGACGGTCGTTGCCTGGGCGCTCCCGCCGCAGGCCGACAGGGCCAGCGGCAGGACCAGGGCAAGGATCAAGATCAGCGGGGTAACACGGCGGGCCATGGTGGTTTCCTTCTCCTAGGGAATGTTGGGCACCAGGACGGCGGCCAACGTGGCGGCAAACAGGGTCAAGCTAATGATTCCGTTGATGTTGAAAAAGGCCAAATCCAGGCGTGACAAATCCTCAGGGTGCACGATGGCGTGTTCATAGGCCAGCAGGCCGAGGCTGATGGCGGCGCCGAGCCAGTAAGGCCAGCCGAGAGAAAGCAGCAGGCCAAGGCCGATGACCAGTGCCGAAGTCAGGGCGTGGAGCACGGCCGAGAGCCGCAGGGCCAGGGTCACACCATAGCGGGCTGGCACGGCGTGCAAGCCGGCCGACCGGTCAAAGGCCACGTCCTGGCAGGCGTAGATCAGGTCAAAGCCGGTGATCCACAGGGTGACGATGGCAAACAGCAGCCAGGCCGGCAGGTCGGCGGCCGTGAACAGCGAGCCGCGCACGGCAGCCCAGGCGCCAAGGGGCGCCAGCCCGTCGGTTATCCCCAGGATCAGGTGGGACAGGACTGTGAACCGCTTGGTAAATGGGTACCCAAGCAAGAACACGACAGCGCCCGGCAAGAGACGCAGGGGCAGTGGACCCAATTGGTAGGCGGCCAGCGCCAACACGGCCAGCGCCAGCAGCAGCCCGGCCAAGGCGGTTGAGGGACGAATCCGGCCGCTGACCAACGGCCGGTCAGCCGTGCGCGGGTTGGCCGCGTCGAGCCGCCGGTCGGCCAACCGGTTGGCGGCCATGCCGACCGTGCGGGCGGCGGCCATGGCGACCGTGATCCACAGGAATGTGGACGGGGAGGGCCAACCATCAGCCGCTAGCACCATCCCCAAATAGGCGAACGGAAGCGCGAACACGGTGTGCTCGAACTTGATCATTTCCAAGAAGGTAGCGAGCCGTTGGACCATGGGCTGTTCTGCGCAGCGTGGGACCGGGGGGGCAGACGACCGCCGGATTGTAACATGCGGAGTCGGCACTGAGCGCCAAGCACCAGGCACCTGCGGCAGGTGACTTCCTTCCTTCGGTGGATCCATGCGAGTGCTTGGCGCCTGGTGCCGTGGACGCTTGCCAACCGCTGGCTTGCACCCGATAATCCGCTCCCTATGCAAACATCGGAACCGCAACAGGCGAAAGACGCGGCCCATATCGGCCGCACCTTGATGGTCGCCCAGGCCCTGTTCACGTCGGGCTATTTCGGCGCGGCAACGATCGGGGCGTTGGTCGGTGCGGCGCTGGCCGGTGACCCGGCCCTGGCCGGCGTGCCGACCAGCGTCACCCTGGTTGGTTCGGCCGTGTCGGCGCCACTGTGGGGGGTGGCCCTCGACCGGATTGGCCGCCGGGGCGGGCTGTCGCTGGGTCTGCTGGTGGGAACGGTTGGGGCCGGTATTGGTGCCTACGGCATTGCCACCGGCTCGTTGCTCATCTTCCTGCTGGGGGCGCTGGCGATTGGCTCGGCGCGCGGCGCCATGGATCTGGGCCGTTATGTCGCCGGTGAGGTGCAGCCGCCGGCCCGCCGGGCACGGGCGATCTCGCGTGTGGTGGTCGCCAGCACCGTTGGCGCCGTGCTCGGGCCGCTGTTGGTCGGGCCCACCGGGCGGGCGGCGGCCAATGCCGGCCTACCTGAGTTAAGCGGACCCTACCTGCTGGCGGTGCCCCTACTGTTGGCGACGGCCGTCGGCCTGGCGCTGTTTCTCCGGCCCGAACCCCGCCAGATTGCATTGGCGATCGACGAGCAGCACCCTCAGCTGGGCCGGCCAAGCGGCATGCGCCGGCCGTGGCGGGAAATCCTGGCCGCCCGCGGGGTGCTGACGGCCTCGTGGGTGATGGTGACCGGTCAGGTCGTGATGGTGCTGCTGATGGTGATCACGGCGCTGCATATGCAGGAGCACGACCACAGCCTGTCCAACGTTTCGCTGGTGATTTCGTCCCACACCTTCGGTATGTTCGCCTTCTCGGTGGTCTCGGGCTGGCTGACCGACCGGCTGGGGCGCGGGCCGACCATCCTGGTGGGCCTGGTTGGTCTGGCGGCGGCCTGCCTGGTGTCGGGCCTATCGACCGAGCTGGTGCCGCTTTCACTTTCCCTGTTCCTGCTGGGCCTGGGTTGGAACTTCTGTTACGTGGCCGGCTCGACGCTGCTGGCCGACCAGTTAGGGGCCAGCGAGCGAGCGCGGGTCCAGGGGCTGAATGATGCGTTGATTGGCTCGACCTCGGCGCTGGCCAGCCTGGGCAGCGGATTTGTCTTTGCCGGCATTGGCTACCAGACGATGGGCTGGCTGGGCGCCGCCTTGTGTTTGCCGCCGGCCCTGGCCGTCATCGGCTGGCGCAACCGGCTGGCCCCCGATCAAACTGGGGCTCCCGGGGAGGCATAAGAAAGGGCCCGACGCACCGCGTCGGGCCCGGACAAGCTGGCGGATTTGGCCTCAGGCGCGCAAGCGGTAGGTGTGGACCCCGGTGGCGCCATCGGGCCGCGAAGGCCGCTTCTCGACCACCTGCAATTGGCCGGCGCCGTCGTAGGCGCGCACGGCGAAAACGTGCTCACCCTCTTCGAACGGCCACTGGTAGCGCCACTGAATCCAACTTAGCGGGCTCAGCGGTGGTGAGCGCAATTCGGCCTCGACCCACTCGCCGCTATCGACCTGCACCTCGACGCGGCTGATGCCGCCGTCACCCGCCCAGGCGATGCCACCGACCGGCACCGTGTTGGTAGCCTCATCCAGATGCTCGACGGCAACCGTGTCGACCACCGAGGTCGTCAGGACGAAGGCTTCCTCGCTCCAGCCCCGATCGACCCAGTAGCCAGGGCCCTGTTCGTCGATCAGCTCCATGCGCACGATCCATTTGGGCTGCTTCATGCCGAAGCGGTTGGGCAGGTAGATTCGGAGGGGGAAGCCATGCTCGACAGGGAGCGGCACCCCGTTCATGGCGTAGACCAGCAGCGTTCGTCCGTCGAGGGCATCGTCCAGCGCGACGCTCTCGTAGAAGCCATCGGCCGACTCGATGTAGACCTCCTGGGCGCCGGCCTGGACCTGCGCCTGTTCGAGGATGGTGCGGAAGGGGACACCGGTCCAATGGCTGGTGCCGGTCAGGTCACCACCGACGGGATTGGAAATGCACTGCATGGTGACCACCTGGGTCACCGAAGGGTAGGTCAGGATATCGTCAATCGTCAGTGACAATGGGTTGTTGACCAGGCCGCCGATATCCAACTTCCAGCTTGCGCCGTCGACCCGCGGCGGCGTGGTGTTGATATCAATCCGGTAGAAGTTCTCATTCGAGGTAACTTCGGAGCGGGTACCGGGAGCCGGCTCGATGCGGGCCGCCAGCTCTGCCTCCGGCGGCGAGGCAGCCGGACCCGACGTGTCCTCAATTTCCAGGGGCGGCAGCGCCCCGGCCGTTGGCTGTTCCTCTTGGGCCAGCAGGCGCCCCAATCCCAGGGCGGCCAGCGCCGCTGCCAGCGAGCCGCCGCTGGCCCAGGCCAGGAAGCCACGGCGCGTCATCAGCTCGGCATCTGGCTGGCTGATGGACGCCAGTTGGGCCAGCATCCAACCCAGGGCCAGCCCCCAGCCGACCAGCAGGAAACCAATCCACAGGATGGCGGCCGGCCAGCCGGCCTCCGGCTGCCCGAGTGCGGCCTCGATCGCCAGTGTCACCAGGGTCAAAACCAAGCCACCGGCGGCACCTGCCCGCAGCGGGGGGACATTGCGGGCGGAGCGCAGCCATTCGACGGCCACACCCAACACCACCCCGCCCCCGACCAATTGGAGGATGGCCATCGTTTGCTCGATCGCTTTGGCCGCGGACGAGGTCTCGCCGAGATTGAGCTGGCGGATGATCATGACAATCGTGTCGATGCCAAAGGTGATCAGGCCGCCGGGCAGAGCGCGGGCTATCCAATCGAAGATGTCGAATGGCACAAAGGGAAGACCGGCAAGGGCCTGGCCCAGATAATTGATGGACATCACCGTCAGACTGGTGACGCCGCCCAACAGGCCAGCGCGGAGCAGCGAGCTTCGGTTCATCGGCAGGACACTCCCTGGTTGCGACCGCATATTGTTGGCAAGCATAGGCCCCAGAGATTGCGAGAAGGTTACGCTAGCCCGGGGGTCTGTCCAGCCCCAGACCCGACCACAGGTCGTCGATGCGGGCCTTCACCTGGGGGCTCATCTCAATACGGGCTGGCCAGCCTCGTTGGTAGCCCTCCTCGGTCAGCTTGGCCGTGGCGTCGATGCCAATCTTGCCGCCGAACGAGTGCTGGTAGGAGGCGTGATCCAGGTGGTCAACCGGCCCTTGCGTGATGACGACATCTTGGGACCAATCGACGTTGCCTAGGACTTGCCAGGCACTCTGGCTTAAGTCCTGAACGTCAACCCAGTCATCGACAACGACGATGGTCTTGGCCAGCATCATCAGGCCCAGCCCCCACAATCCATGGATCACCTTGCGGGCATGGCCCGGATAGCGCTTGCGGATCGAGACCAACACCAGGTTGTGGAACACACCCTGGGCCGGCATGTTGACATCGACAATTTCCGGCAGGAACAGCCGCATCAGTGGAAGGAAGATGCGCTCGGTGGCCTTGCCCATCCACACATCTTCCATCGGGGGTACGCCGACAATGGTAGTGGGGTAGGTCGGTTGGCGGCGGCGGGTGATGGCCGTCAGATGGAAGACGGGGAACGGTTCGACCGGGGTGTAATAGCCGGTGTGGTCGCCGAAGGGTCCTTCCGGCAGGTGCTCACTGGGGTCCACATAGCCTTCGAGCACATACTCCGCCTGGGCCGGCGCTTCGAGCGGCTGGCTGACGCAGTCAACGAACTCGACGGGTGAGCCGCGCAACCAGCCGGCCAGCAGGTATTCGTCGATGTTGGGTGGCAGCGGGGCCGACGCGCACCACATTGAGGCCGGGTCGCCGCCCAGCACAATCGCCGCCGGGATCTGGGGCTGAGCCGCCTGGCGGGCAACGCGCTCGTGTTCGGCGCCGCCCTTATGGCGCTGCCAATGGACGAGCAGTCGCTTGTCATCGATGACCTGAAGCCGGTACATGCCGACATTGCGGGCGCCCGTTTCGGGGTCCCGGGTGATGACCTGCGGCAGGGTGATGAAACGACCGCCATCCTGGGGCCAGCACTTGAGCACCGGCAGCGACTCGAGGGAAGGGCTTTGCTCGACGACCTCCTGCGCCGGGCCTGAGCGCACCTTCGACGGCCCCATGCCAATGGAGCGCAGCGCCCCCATCAGTTCGTTGCCCCGCTGGAGCATGCCCCCCAGTCCACTCGGCAAGCGGAAGTCAAGCAGGGCACCCAGGCGCTCCCCAATTTCGTCCAGATCTTCGACGCCGAGTGCCAGCGCCATGCGGGCTTCCGAGCCGAAAAGGTTGATGGCGACGGGTGCCTCGAACCCGTCCACCGATTCAAACAGCAGCGCCCGGTTGTGTTCGGCCGGGCCCTTGCTGACGCGGTCGGTGATCTCCGTAATTTCGAGGTCCCGCGAAACGGATTGCTGGATACGGGCCAACTCGCCGGCCTGATCGAGTGCGGTAAGAAAGCTGGGGAGGTCGGAAAAAGTCATCAGTGCTCCTGGTGGGGGGCCGGTGGGCGATGGAAGGCTAACCGAGCTCGAGGCCCAGCTTGGCGGCCACGGTTTCAGGGGCTGGGTCGGTCAGTACGCTGCCGTCGGCGAAGACGACGGTCGGAACGGTCCGGTTGCCTTGGTTCAACGAGCGCACCTGCTCATCGGCCTCGCGTGAGTCATCCACGTCAACCCAATCGAAGGCAACCTCGTGCTCCCGCAGGAAATTGGCCAGGCGCACCGCAGGTAAACACCAGTCGGTGCCGTAGACGGTCAGGCCCGCCACCCGGCCTCAGTCATCATGCAGGCAGCCAAGCGACCAGTGCCTGCCCTCGCCGGCCAGCATGTCGTCGGCTTGTGCGGGCCCCCAGCTGCCCTTCTCATAGCTCGCCAGCGCCGGTGCGCCGTCCCCCTGCCAGCCGGCGATCGCCGAGTCGATGAATTGCCAGGCGAGCTCGATCGTGTCGGCCCGGGTGAACAGCGACGGATCGCCGTTGAGGGCATCCAGAATCAACCGTTCGTAGGCATCGGGAATGGCGCCGGCCCCGAAAGCGTCAGCATAGTGGAACTCCATATCGACCGAGCGCATTTCGGCGGCCTGATCCGGCACCTTGGCTTCAAAGCGCAGGTGAATGCCCTCATCCGGCTGGATGCAGATATCGAGCGCGTTGGGCCGTATGCTGGCCTCCGACTGCATCGGGAACATCAAGTGCGGAACCGACCGGAATTGAATGCGGATCTCGGTTGACTTGGCCTCCAACTCCTTGCCCGAGCGCAGATAGAAAGGAACGTCCTTCCAGCGCCAATTGTCGATGAACAGGCGCAGGGCGGCATAAGTCGGCGTGCGGGAGCTTTCGGCGACGCCCTCGGTCTGCAGGTAACCGTCGTACTGGGCCAGGACGCTGTGCTGGCGGATGCTGTCTTCCTTCATCGGCCGGATCGATCGCAGCACCTTGACCCGCTCATTGCGGATGTCGTTGGCGCCGAACGAGGCCGGAGGCTCCATCGCCACCAGCGACAGCAGCTGCATCAGGTGGTTTTGGAACATATCTCGCAGCACGCCGACCCCGTCATAGAAGTTGGCCCGGTGGCCGACGCCGACCGATTCGGCAACTGTGATCTGCACATGGTCGATGTAGTTGCGGTTCCAGACGGGCTCGAAAATGCTGTTGGCGAACCGGAAAACCAACACGTTCTGGACGGTTTCTTTGCCCAGGTAGTGGTCGATACGGTAAATCTGGTCTTCCTCCAACACCGTGTGGGCGACTTCGTTGAGATTGCGCGCCGATTCGAGGTCGTGGCCGAAGGGTTTCTCGATGACCACCCGGCGCCAGCCATGGTCTTCGGCGACCATGTTGCGCTCCCCCAGTCGATGAAGCGCCGGCTGATAGACCGAAGGCGGGGTGGCCAGGTAGTAGAGGCGATTGCCCTTGCCGTCGGCTTCGATGACCTCGAGCCGGGCGATCAGCTCGTCCATGTCACCGATCTCTTTGAAATCGCCGGATACATAGCCGAGCCGCTCGGCAAACGGCTGCCAGGCCATCGGATCGGGCTCGCCGTCGCCGAACTCAGTGACGGCGACCAGCATCTCCTGGCGGAAGCTGTCGTCGGAGGCCTTGGTGCGGGCCATGCCCAGGATGTGAAACGCTTCGGGCAGCCGGTCCTTGGTGGACAAGTTGAACAGGGCCGGGATCAGTTTGCGCTCGGTCAAATCGCCGGAGGCGCCGAAGATCACGATGGTGGTTGGTGTCGGCATGCATTTCTCCCAAAGCCGGGGCCGGATTCCCGACCTGCCCATTCTAGCAAACGGCGCTGCCTGTGGTGGTCCGGCCAGCGCCGTTATAATCACGCCCCATGAATTCCCGGATGATGTGGTGGGGCTGGTTCCTCGTCGGGGCCGCCGCCACCCTGCTGATGCTGTTCGCCGTTTACCAACTGCCGCCGGTCAAGTTTGCCCTAGAGTGGCGCTTCGACAAGGCCGAAGGCATTGTCCGCGGCTGGCTCTACCCGGGAGATACGCTGCCGTCGATGGCGGCTGCCGCCCCGGCCAGGCTGCCCACCGCCCGGCCCAGCCCTACGCCAACGGCGACCGATTCGGGGCAAGCGGCGGCGCCGGCCGCAGCGCCCAGCCCAACGTCGACCCCGCTGCCGGACCACGTGCAGCTGGCGGCACCCGCCTGGGAGAAGCAGGATTGGAACAACTGCGGACCGGCCACGCTGGCGCTCCAACTGCGCTACTTCGGTTGGCAGGGCGATCAGTTCGAGATATCCGACCTGCTCAAACCCGATCGGGGGGACAAGAACGTCAATATCGACGAACTGGCCTACTACGTCCGCACCCGCGCCGGTTGGCTTAACGCCGAATTCCGCGTGGGTGGGGACTTTGCCTCGCTGGAGCGGCTGCTGGCAGCCGGCTACCCGGTCATGGTCGAGAAGGGCTTCCTCCTCGATGAGAACGACGGGGGCGGCGGCTGGGCCGGCCACTACCTGCTGCTGACGGGCTACGACCGGACCGAGCGGTTGTTCACGGTCCAGGACACCAACCCGACGACCGGCGGCGCCGACCGGGTGATAGGCTACCAGGCGCTCGACAGTGGCTGGCGGGAATTCAACCGCGTGTACCTGGTGCTGTTCCTGCCCGAGGATCAGCAGGAAATCGAGGCGCTGCTTGGCCCGGATGCCGACCTGGCCGAAAACCGCCAGCGGGCAATCGAGACGGCGCGGCAGGAGATCGAAGCCGGTCCCGAAGATGCATACGCCTGGTTCAATCTGGGGACCAACCTGGTGTACTTCGAGCGCTACGGCGAGGCTGCCGGAGCCTTCGATCAAGCGCTGTCTCTAGGCTTACCCTGGCGGTTTACCCGCTACCAGTTCGGCCCGTACCTGGCCTATTTCCACATGGGCCGGCACGAGGACGTGATCGAACTGGCCGACGCCACGCTCTACCGGACATCGAAAGCCGAGGAGTCGCTGTTGTGGCGCGGTTGGGCCCGGATGCAGCAAGGGGACCGCAACGGCGCCGCCGCCGATTTTCGGGCGGCGCTGGGCGTCAATCCCAATTACCTCGACGCACAATACGCGCTGGATTACCTGCTTTCGGGCGGGTAGAACCCCGCAAACAACCTGGATCCAT
>Ga0299906_10002646_pt1 | contig 14826 bp, 11 predicted proteins | sample RVTome_14_FD_200259 | JGI IMG/M metagenome (GOLD analysis project Ga0299906, IMG submission 200259) | Soil microbial communities from uranium-contaminated site in the Upper Colorado River Basin, Wyoming, United States - RVT145D125 (version 2) ... | reverse complement strand
CCAAGTGTTTCTCCTGGAGCGGTTCTTTTACTTCCTCGAAGAGAAACGGGAGCACGGCTTGCTTGTGCTCGATGAAGCGGACAAGGCAGCCGACCGACGATTTGTACGCCGGTTGGAAGCGTACTTCCGAAAATCGCAGACCGGCCGCTATCGCACGGCATGGATTGTGCCAACGCCGCTGTTTGTCGCATCAGACATGAGCTATGCGGTGCAAGCCGCCGACCTGAACATTTACTGCGTCAATTGGGGCTTTCGCCTGCCGAGCCATGGCATGGACAGTCCAACCCGCGTCGAGATTGCGAGCGGGTTTGGCCCGTGGTTGAGCCGGTTACAATTCTCTGGGGAGGTTTACAAATCTGGAAACGTATACCAGACATACGGAATTGTTTACGTACCTTATCCCTGCACGTCTCGACCAGGAAGCGCATAAAAAAGGAGGTAACGCCGTCAGGGCCACCCGAAAGCAGCCCCTTGGCCGAACCTCCAACAATAGTATCGGCCAGGGAGAGGCCGAAGTCAAGGCGAATGTCATAAAGCCTTATGAACGGAGAGGATACGGCTCACTATTCGAAGAGCCGGATACGTTGCTGGGGCGGGGTGAAGCCGGCGAATTCTTCGTTGACGAAGTCGTACGGCCCCTCGTCCCAGTTGTCGCCGTAGTGGTAGAGGTAGGTGCGCTTCTTGATCTCGTCGGGCAGGGTCTGCATTTCGCCGATCATGGGGTGGATCGGGTCGCTCTGCTCGACAAGCTGCACGTCATGAAACGAGAGCCTCGACTTGGCCATCATGTTGGCGTACTCGGGATAGTCGAAGCGTGTGTCGCCGGAGAAGAAGACCGACGCGCCGCTCGTCGTGTCCTCGATGAACAGGCCGTAGCTGGGCCAGTCGTACTTCCGCTCGATCTGCACGTGGTCGGTCGGGAAGATGCTGAACCGGTAACGACGGAGGAGCGTGAACCGATCCCGCTGTTGGTTGCCGGGAATCAGGTTGAGGATGAAGAAGTAATCCTGCAGCAGCGCGTAACGCCCGGGCATGGTGTTGAGCCCGCCCTTGAGCGAATGGTCCCACAGGTTCACCAGAATCGAGATCGAGCTGATGATCTGCGGCTTGAACGGTTTGCCGGTGTCGCGATCGGCGAAGACGAAAGTGTTGGCCAGGGCGAGTTCTTCGAGCCCGCCGATATGGTCGGCGTGCTGATGGGTGATGAAGATGCGCCGAACGGCCGGGTAGCGGATCATCCCGCCTTGGGCGAGGTAGCCGAACCCGGGCTTGTCCTTGAGCTCCGACAGGGCAATCGGTCCGGAGGCGCCGAAGTCGAGCAACAGCGTGTCGTCCGGCGCCTCCTGTTCATCCGGCCCGCGCGACCAGGCTTCAATCAGCGCGTTGGAATGGAAGTTCCGTTTGGCGAACGCTGAACCGACACCGAGAAACGTTATGGTAAGCATATAACCCTTCCAACCCTTAATAGGATCGGTGCGGGGGGAACCCCGACCCTGATAGGTCGATCATGGTAGACGACAACCCTGTACGCGTCATCCAGCCTCGGCACACCATGCTACCCGACATGCGTTCGCTTTTGAAGATCACCGGTCCTGCGGTGTACATCGGACGTTCGGTTGCCGGGACGCACATTTTCGAGGCCCGCGTCGTTCCGATGACGCAAAGGGTCCGAGCCGTGTTTGCATCCTGGCTCTCGGTATGGGAAACGTGATGGTTATCGGTACCTCACCCGAACTTGCGTCATTCGAACAGTTCGGTCAAAGAAAGGGTCAGCAGGATGCCGGCCCCGCCGGCGAGGATTCCGGCGACGGCCCGGCCCTGACCGGCTCGGCCCTTGGCCGCACTCTCCCACAGCGCGACGACACCGAAAACGATCGCCGCCGGTCCGAACACGGGAATCGGGATACAGATCATCGACGCCAGACCGCAAACGAGCGCCAGGGTGGCACACGTGCCGGGCGTCTCCGTGACCAAGACATCCTGGCCGTCCATGGTGAACGGCAAGCCGCACGCGACGCACAGGTCCGATTCGATAGCCGAACCGGCCCCACACCGGCGGCAGCGGATGGTCAGACGGTCGTCGTGTCCCCGTTCAATCTGCGGGGCGCGGTCGCCGGCCGCACCGTAGGCGTGCATCGGCGTCGGATCCTGACCGTCATCGCCGGGATCGGCCGGGCCCAACGCCCGGCCGGTTCGGGGGTGAATCTCGGGGATGAGGAACTGAGCATCGCAGGTGGGACATCGGCCGGACTGTCCGCACCGAGCCTGGGTCGCCTCCAGGAGCGAGCCGCACCGCTTGCAGATAAAGTTGAAACGACGCAACGACAGAAACTCCACGGAACGCGGATCGCGACATCGAGCGCGAACATCAAACGATCCATGTCAAGAATAATACGTCGATACCCCAGTCCGGTTCCCGCGCGACGTGGAATTCAATCGCCGTGTTTTTCGCGGAGTCGAGGCGAAAGGCGGAGCATGAGGCTGATGCGTTCGAACTCGCGCAGCCAGTCGCCGACAACCGCGGAGAGCAGGTCGTCGGACGGACCGACTATGCCGGTCGGACACGACGGTCCGAGTTGGTCGGCGGCGAGCTTGCGGTAAGTCGCCAACGTGCGCTCCCCGTAGCGTGCGCATTCGTGGAAATCCTCGGAGAGGAAGATCACCACCGGGACCCGCTGCCCGGCGTTGATCGTCATCGTGTCGGCCAGGCCACGGTGTTCGTCCCGATCGAGGAAACGCAGGTCGACCGCGGCACCCGCCGAGGCGATGGTTTCGAGGACCGGCCCCTGGTTGACACAATCTCCGCACCACGCCCCGGCCAGGCAAAGCACCGGCATCCGACGCGCGAAGGACGCGATCAGCGTGCGTTGCGGCTCGGTGAGCACGACCCGTTCGTGAACCGATGCCCATCGGCGTCGCTGCTCTTCGGTACCGTGGGCGGTGAGAAACGCGTCATAGGGCAATGCCGATTCGAACGTCGTCGACCAATCGATCACGGATACATCTTTCGGCATTTCAACGTGGTTGCGTGTCAGGCGGGTCGGGCCAGGTGAAGAAGTCATCGACGAACGCGCAGGCGTCGTTGATAATCGCCTCGATGAGCCCCTTGCCCTTTTCGGCGGTCGCGGCCGAGGGCCGGCCCATGCTCCCCGAGGCGGTGCGCTTGGCGAAGCGCTTGAAGTAGGTCACTGCGTTTTTGCGGGCGCCGCTGGTGAACGACGAGCTAAGCATCGGCTCGACCTCGACGACGCGGTCGAGATGCACGAGATCGCCGACCACGTGGAGCATCATCGAGGTCTCGTATTCACACGCATGCGTAATCTCCGGCGTGGTCAGCCCGTGCCGGTCCGGCGCCATCGCCTCGGCGGCAACCTCCCAGTAGTTGGCGAACACCGTCCAGACCGCATCCACCTCGTCCGTCTCGTTCGACAACTCGGTCAACGCCTGGTGCCCGGGAATGCGATTGCCGCCGTGGCCGTTCAGGAGCAACACGCGCTTGGCGCCGGCGCCGACCAGGGATCGCACGATCGACTTGATGACGTCGGTATAGAGCGCGTTGGGCAGCGAGACCGTGCCGGGAAAGTCGAGGTGGTGGTCGGAAGCGCCGGCCCAGAGCGTGGGCAGCCGGAGCACGCGGGCGCCGAAGCGGTCTTCGATCCCCTCGGCCACGGTGGTAACCAATTGCGTGTCGGTCAAAACGGGCAGATGATGGCCGTGTTGCTCGATCGAGCCGAGCGGCACCAAAGCAATCGACTCGGCGAGTGCCTTCCGCATTTCGGGCCAGGAGAGGTGAGCGTATTGCATGGGCGTTCCCAGTTGCTGTCGCCCTACTCCGCACCTTCGGTTGCGTCAGGCGTTGCCGGCGTTTCGCTCGCATCGTCATCCGCACCGACGGGTGGGTTCACCGGCGCGTACCCGGTGCGCCGACGGACATTCTCCCGGGTGAACCACTGTCGAAGCGCTTCGCCTCGAAGCGTCTGGGTCAGGGATTGCCGAATCGATTCGCGTTGACTCTGGTAGGCGACGCGGAGCATCGGTTGGGTTTCGCGCCATTCGATGACGACCCATTGTCGTGCCTCGGGCATTTCCAGAACCTTGACGCGATGATCATCGGCCGCGATCTGCGGTGCGTCGGCCATCTCGAAGCAGGCTTCGATGAAGCGCTTGCGTGAGTCGAGCGAACCCGTGAGGCCCTGAACCGGGCTGGGTTGTTCGAGCGGTTGGCGGGACGAAAACGATTGCCGGGTCGATTGAATCACGCGGGCAAACGGCGGGGGCGTCATGAGCGTGAGTCGATTGCGAATATCCTCCGGCAGCTCGTTGAACGCCGCATCGAGCCCTTTCTCCCGGGCGATGGGACGGAGTTGCTGGGCAAGTTCCCCCGCCTTTTGATAGGCGTGGAGCGCGCGAAGATCGGCTTCGACTTTGAAATCCACTTCCTGCAGGGTCGCCGGTGCGTGGGCGGGGTCGACCGCCACCACCCGCCACAGGTAGACGCTACCGTCTCCGTCCTTCAGCAGCTTCGGTGACGTTTGAAACGTGCCGAGGTAGAGCGAGGTGTCGGTGTTCGACTGACCGGTGGGATAGGTGCCGACGCCTTTGACGTATTGGATCTGCATCATGAAACCGCCGGCACGATCCAACGGATCGACGGGAAACGTCTGGCCGATTCCCGGAACCGCCGACGCCCCGGACGGTGATGCGTTGAACGGCTTTGTCGTGGTGACGGTGAAATTCCGGGCGAGGGTCCAGCGTTTCTGGACCGCGGCCAGTTCCGTGGCGTAATGATCCAGGGTCGCGGTCGCGGGGGGCGCTTCCGGGTATCCCTCCTCGTCACGTCCGGCAACGTACCACGGCTTGTAGAGACGCTGCTGAATGGATTCCATGGCCTTGATCGCGAGCTCGGTGAGCTTTTCCCGTTTGATGCGCTGTTCGACGTCCGAACGTACCTCGTCGAAACTGGAGTACAACGGCGGTGTGGGCTTCGCCGGGATCTTGGTCGGACGCGAAGCACTCGGCGAGGTCGTCGCCCGCGATGTCGGTCGAGTCGTCGGCTGGGTGGTGGTGGCGACGACTTCCTGGGCGTGCACGATCGCCGCCTTGACGGTCGTGGGCACCCTGCTCGCTGGGGCCGTGGCTGCCGGCGCCGTGGCGGCGGGTGACGTTGTCGGCAACAACGGAGACGGCAACGGCGGGCTGGTCGGTGGCGTGGGCGGCGGACGACGGAACCGTGATTTGTTCTCGGTGTAGTAGGTTCGAGCCTGATCCTCGGTAACGCGGATCGTATCGCCGGCATGGGCGAGAAGCGTATCGATGTCTGCCTTGATGTACTGAACCGTGAGCCGGGTCGGGATCTGATACCCGTAGCCGAAACCCTCACCCTCGCCTTGGGGCGTGTTTTTGAATGCCTCGAAATGGGCCTGGAGTTCCTCGGGCGGAATCACCTCGGACCCGTCGAAATAGAGGCTGGTAGGCAGCGAAACGAAGTGGACACGCACTTTCTCGAGCGTTTCACGGGCCTTGCGCCTTACTTCAGTCTCACTCACCCGGGTGACGCCGGTACCGATCTCCGAAGCCAGATTGACCTTTTCCCAATCGGCGATGACGCCCCGGACCATGTCACGCGAGATGGAGGCCGACCGGCCCTGCCGGAGCCGCTCGAAGAAATCGGCGGGCATGTTGGCCAACGCCTGGTCGACCCGCGAATCGGGCACGACGATCCCCATCCGGTTCGCCTCCCCGCGCAGCAGGTGCCAATCGACAGGTTCCAGCAGCTCGGCGGTAGAATCCAGCGAGGCGCCCAGGAAGCGGAATCGGCTCCAGAGGTACCCGATCTGGTCAAGCAACACGGTCTCGTTTTGGTACTGGGTGATGTCCCACCCCGTCAAATCCTGATTGAAGGCGGCAACATGCCCGATCACGGCGGAATCCGGTTTGGGACGAAGCATGAACTCCAGGGCAGACCCACCGACGAAAACCAGCATCAGCAGAACGACGAAAATAGCCAGAAGCTGCTTATTGTACTTCCGGAAGAACTTCATCATGGCGTCACAACTCCAGAAAACACAACACCTTGCGGCGTATCTTGCAAAGGCGAAACAGTATAGCTCGCTCGGCGCCGAATGCAATGGCCCAGTCCCGGACCGTCCTGGCCGGGTTGACGAGGCTCAGTCGACTGCGGTACCTTCCCCCCGTCCGGTATCCACCGGGTCCTATAATTCTGCCAGTGGAGAACCCCGGAGGGTGAGCCGATATAGTCCCACATCGGGGATGGAATTACCGGTACAAAGGTGGGATCGTCCATCATGGCGGCCTCAAGCAAAAAACCGACCGTGAAAAAGCCAACGCGTGCGTCCAAGGGCGATAAGGCGCTGGTGATCGTCGAATCACCGGCCAAGGCGCGGACCATCGCGAAGTACCTCGGTCCGGACTTTATCGTCGAGTCCTCCATCGGCCACATTCGTGACCTGCCCTCCACGGCGGCGGAGATTCCCGCCGAGTACAAGGGCGAATCCTGGTCACGGCTCGGCGTCAACGTCGACGAGGATTTCAAGCCCCTATACATCGTCCCCAACAGCAAGAAAGCGCAGGTCAAGAAGCTTCAAGACCAATTGAAGAAGGCCCGTGAGCTGTATCTCGCGACCGACGAAGACCGCGAGGGGGAAGCGATCGCCTGGCACCTGAGCCAGGTGCTGAAAGCGAAGTGTCCCATCAAGCGCATGGTGTTCGACGAGATCACCAAAGCGACGATCACCAAGGCGGTTCACGAAACGCGCGAGATCGATCAACGGCTGGTCAACGCCCAGGAGACGCGGCGCATCCTCGACCGTCTGTACGGCTACGAGGTCTCGCCGGTGCTGTGGCGGAAGGTCAAGCCGAAGCTATCGGCCGGTCGGGTCCAATCGGTGGCGACCCGGTTGGTGGTCGATCGCGAACGAGCAAGAATCAAGTTCGTCCAGGCCGAGTACTACGATGTCGGTGCGAAACTCGAGACGCGCACCAAGCCCGGCGAGACCGTCGAAACCCGGCTGGTCGAATTGGACGGACGCCGCGTGGCGCTGGGCAAGGATTTCGATGAAGACACCGGCAAGCTGAAGGAGGGCAAGGATGTCGTGCTCCTGAACGGCGACGACGCCCGAGCCATCGTGGCGACGTTGGCCACGGCGGAGTTCGTCGTCGCCTCGGTGGATGAAACACCATTCACCAACCGCCCGCACGCGCCGTTCATCACCTCGACGCTTCAACAGGAAGCGGCCCGTAAGCTGCGCTTCAGCGCCCAGCGGACGATGCGCGTCGCCCAAAACCTGTACGAAAACGGCTACATTACGTACATGCGTACCGACTCGACGAGTCTGTCGAATCAGGCGGTCAACGCGGCCCGCAGCCAGGTCACCGAACTGTACGGCGAGGACTATCTGCCCGACGCACCCCGCGTCTATAAGTCGAAGTCGAAAAACGCCCAGGAGGCCCACGAAGCGATCCGGCCGGCGGGCGAGTCGTTCCGCACCCCCAAGAGCATCGAAAAGGAACTGGACGTCGACGCGAAGCGGCTGTACGAGCTGATCTGGAAACGGACCGTCGCCTCGCAGATGAACGACGCCAAAGGCATGCGGACCAGTGTTCGCATCCACGCCCCGGCCGGCGATCGCGGCACGGCGTCGTTTGCGACCTCGGGCAAGGTCATCCACTTTCCGGGCTATCTCCGTGCGTACGTCGAAGGTTCCGACGATCCCGAGGCGGATCTGGAGGACCAGGAGACAATCCTGCCCCCGCTGGCGACCGGCGAAACGCTCGACCCGGTGCAGATCGATCCGCTCGAGCACACCACCCAACCCCCGTCTCGGTACACCGAGGCGAGTTTGATTCGGGAGCTCGAGGAACGCGGAATCGGCCGACCGTCGACCTATGCCGCCATCATCCAGACCATTCAGGACCGGGGGTATGTCTGGAACAAGGGCACCGCCCTGGTCCCGTCGTTCACCGCGTTCGGCGTGATCCAGCTCCTCGAACAACACTTAACCGACCTGGTCGATTACGACTTCACCGCCAAGATGGAGAACGGCCTGGACGCCATCGCCAACGGTGAACGCCAGTCCGGTCCGTGGCTTCATGATTTCTATTTCGGCGAGCCCAACGGGAAACAGAACGGCGATCATGTCGCGGACATCGGACTCAAAGCCCTGATCGGCGCCACCGGCGAAACCATCGACGCACGCACGATCTCACGGGTGCGCATCGGCCAGACCGACGACGGCGAGGAGGTGGCGGTGCGCGTCGGCCGGTACGGACCGTACGTGCAGATCGGCGACAGCGATCAACGCGCTTCGGTGCCCGACGACATTCCGCCGGACGAGTTCACCCTGGAAAAGGCCGTCGAACTCATCGAGCAGGCCGCCCAGGGCGACAAGGTGCTCGGGCAGGATCCCGAGACCGGCAAACCGGTCTACATCAAGACCGGACGGTTCGGACCCTACGTGCAGCTGGGCGATCCGGAACGGACCGAGAAGGGTAAGGTCAAACGGGGAACCAAACCCAAACGCGGCAGTCTCTGGCCGACGATGACCATGGAGACGATCACGTTCGAGCAGGCGATGATGCTGTTGTCCTTCCCGCGCGAGGTGGGCCCGCATCCCGAAACCGGTACGATGATCACGGCCCAGGACGGTCGGTTCGGACCCTACATCACGATGGGGGAGGAAACACGCAGCCTGCCCGATCACGAGAAGCTCGCCTCGTTGACCGTGGCCGAGGCGGTCGAACTGTTCAAGCAGCCCAAGCGCGGTCGGGGACGCACCACCGCGTCGGTGATGGCGGAACTAGGCACGCACCCGGACAACGAAGCGACGGTGCAGGTCAAGAACGGACGGTACGGGCCCTACGTGACCGACGGCGTAGTCAACGCGACGATCCCCAAGGGCAAAGACCCGTCGAGCGTGACCCTGTCCGAGGCGGTCGAATGGATCAGCGCCCGCGAGCAGAAGCTTCGCGACCAGGGGAAAGACCCGCGCGCGCCCAAGAAGAAACGAGCCGCGTCGGCCCGCAAAACGACGAAGAAAAAGAAGCAGAAAAAGAGCACGAACGCGAAATCCGGCGCTCCCGCGGCATGACCTCGACCGCACCCGGGGGGGGACAAGGCGAGGGGAAATGACAGGCACGAATCGCCGACGACCCGCTACTCCGCCTTCACCGCGGCTCGCCGACACAGACCGATCAGCGCGTCGACCGCTACTTTCACCTGATCCATTTCCCGATTCATCTTCACGGTACCCTCGACCGTACCGGCTATTTGGGTGATGGAGGGGAATCCGTATCCGCCGGCTGAGCCTTTGAGTTGGTGAGCCAGCGCCTTGACGCAGTCGAGGTCTTGTTCAGTCATCGCCTTCTCGATCGTGGCGACCCGTTCCGGTAATTCGTCCACGAACATCTGGATGAGTTCGAGCATGTCTGCCTCGTCGGCAAAGTCGCTGAGTAGCGGCTCGGTCTGGGATGTGTCGATCACGTCGTCGTCTCCTTGTTTCACATACGATTGAATCAGTTTCAACAAGCTCGCACGGTCGATGGGCTTGGTGGCGAAACCGTCGCACCCGGCCGCCTCGCATTTTTCACGATCCCCGGCCATGGCGTGGGCGGTCAGGGCGATGATCGGTCCGTTGTACGCTCTTCGGCGGAGCACGCTGGTCGCTTCGTAACCGTCCATGACCGGCATCTGCATGTCCATGAGAATCACGTCCATCGGCTCGCCCGTGTCCAGCGCGTCCAGGGCGAGTTCGACGGCGACTTTTCCATTGTTCGCGACGGTGACATCGAGACCGGCTTTGGCGAGTATGAACGAGATCAGCCGCTGGTTATCCGGTCCGTCTTCGGCGAGAAGGACCCGACCACGTAGCTGTATCGCGTTCGGATCGATCGGCGGGGCGGTCGCGGTCAAAGCATCGGCCGGAGCTGCGCCCTGCGAATCGATCATCCGCACGCCGGTAAGGTTTCCCGCGCTGAGGGTCAACCGAAACGTACTGCCCTGTCCGGGCCGACTCGTGACGGTGACGTCGCCGCCGAGCATGTGCGACAACCGTCGGCTGATGTTCAGCCCGAGCCCCGTGCCGCCGAACCGACGTGTGGTCGACGTGTCGGCCTGGGTAAAGGCGTTGAACAGACGATCCATCTGCTCCTGCGACATGCCGATGCCGGTGTCGACGACATCGAATTGCAGCATCGGGCCGGTCACGTCGTCGACGACACAACGCGTCACCAGGCGCACGCTGCCCGTTGGCGTGAACTTGATCGCATTGCCCACGAGGTTGATCAGGATCTGCCGCAAACGCGTGGGATCGGAGCGAATCGTTTCGGGCATCTTCCCGTCATATTCCGCGTGTAACGGCAGTTGTTTCGCGTCCGCGCGGACGCGCATGAGGGCGAGGGTCTCGTCGATAATCCGGCAGGGAGAAAACGCGATGCATTCGAGATCGAGCTTGCCCGCCTCTATTTTTGACAAATCTAGAATATCATTGATTATTTCAAGTAAATATTCACCATTCCGGCGAATGGTGGTGATCGCGTCGCGCTTCTGCGCGTCGGACAGCGTCGCGTCCAGCAGCGACTCGGAAAAACCCAGGATGGCGGTCATCGGGGTCCGGATCTCATGGCTCATGTTGGCCAGAAACTCCGATTTGGCACGGTTCGCGTCCTTGGCCCGCTCGACCGCGTTACGAAGCTCCGACGACCGTTTGCTGACCGCGCGCTCGAGATGATCGATGTGTTTGCGCTTTTCATCGAGCCGGTCTTCGCGCTCCTGCAGAATCCGCGCGACCATGTCCGCGTTTTCGCGTTTGAGGGTCTCCTGCTCGCTGACGAGGTGTCCGATCCGGATCCGCTTTTCGGTCAGTTCGTGCGTGGCGTTGAGCATCCGAATCGCAAGCGTGATCCGCGCCGCCATGTCTTCCTTCCAGCGTCGGTCGAGCCCGTCGACGGAAGCCGGCTGACGCAGCAAGGCGCCGAAGAGCCCGCCGGGACCGTAGGAAGCGGTGACCCGAAACCCCAGCAACGGGACCGTGTCCCCTTGATCCACCCGGCAATCGGTCATCGTGAACCCGATCGTTTTGACCGTTCCCGCCAGCGTAGCGGCCGCGGCCTTGGCCCAGGCGTCCGGGATGCTGTCGTTGACGCGATGAACCGCGAGAATCCGCCCGACATCGTCGGACACGAACAGGAAGTTCGCATCCAGCGGCGCCATACGATCGAGCACCGTCGCCAGCGCATCGGTCGTGTCGCCCGGAAGCGGCGCTTCGGAGAAGAGTTCTTCGAGCTCGAAAACCAGGTTATCCATCGTCGTCGAAGTTATAACTCGAACAAGCTGTCGTTGAGTTCCAACTCCCGCTCCAGATCTTCAGCCAGTACTTTGATATCCGCCTTGCCCATGTTCAGGGCCTTGAGCGCGTCCATCGGCGGACGTACGAGCTTGGTCCCCACCGACGAAATGCCCTTGAGCGTACAAATGACATTCGCCAGTTCCACACAATGCACGACCGGCGCGTCGGCCGTACGACAATTCCCGGACATGTGATGGAAGCGAATCACGGCCCGTGCCACGGCGGGAAAATGCCACAGCTCGGCCACCCGTTCACCCAACGTCGTGTGATCGAAGCCGAGAAACTCGCGCTCGCGTTCGGTGAGCGTCTTGCCCTCGGGCATGGACTCGAGCATGCAATGAAACTGTGGGTGCACGTGCTGGTCTTCGAGAATGATGCCGATATCGTGAAGAAGACCGCCCAGAAACGCATCCTCGAAATTGTGTAGCTTGATCCGACTGGCGATCAACCGAGCGCAGACACCCACCGACACCATGTGACGCCACAGAATCGATCGCCTATAGGTTCCGATAGGCTCATCGTTTTTGAAGAGCGAACTGACCGACGCGGTCATGGCCAGGTTACGAATCTGGTTGAATCCGAGCAGACTCACCGCCTGCTGCACATTGGTCACCTGTTTGCTCAGACCGTTGGCGGCGGAGTTGACGCTGCGCAGCATCCGGGTGCACAGCGACGGGTCCCCCTCGACCAACGCTTTCAGATCGCCGGCACCCGCTTCCGGATCGCCGGCCACCTGCATGATCTTCATCGCGACATGCGGAAGCGAGGAGATCTCGGTAATCTTCTTCACCACCTTGTCGATGGGTATATGCTCGAGCGGAGCGGATACCGTACCCGTTTCCATGACCGGCATGCCACCATCCCCTACTTCGGGTCCCGACGGTTACACCTCACCCGCCCCGATCCCGAGCGCGTCCGATAGGCCCCCTACCCTGTTGACGCTGTTTTTCCCATCGGCGAGGGAAACTACCGGCTTCACATCTACGTGTCCTGTGTTCGCTTCACGGTTGCGGCCGGTACCCCATGCCGGTCCCAACCGGTTGAGGCGCGACCGCGACTGGAATCCATACCGAAAAGGTGCTATATAGGTACGTCCGCGAATCGAGCCGGTAGGCGTTCGGAGGAGACATGCATGGCGAGTCCGACGAAAGAACAGATTTTCGACGCTCTGGGCGGCGTCAACGAGCCTGAATTGCATCGCGACCTGGTGTCGCTCGAGATGGTCAAGCACGTCGCCGTCTGCGACGGTATCGTCGCGGTCAAGATCGAGCTCATGACCCCGGCCCATCCGGGTAAGGCGGCACTGCGCGACGCGGTCGTCTCGGCGGTAAGCGCATTACCGGACGTGAACGAAGTCAACGTCGAGTTCACGTTCGAGGTACCCGGATCGACACAGGAGCAGTCGGTGCTCGGCGGCGTCAAGAACATCGTGGCCGTCGGCGCGGGCAAGGGCGGCGTGGGCAAGAGCACGGTGGCGGTACTGATCGCGTGGGGTCTGCGTCGTGCCGGAGCGTCGGTCGGCCTCATGGACGCCGACGTGTACGGTCCGTCGATCCCCAAACTCACCGGTCTGGAAGGCGCTCAGGTCGAGTTGGTGCCCGACCCGAAGGGCCGCACCGGCAAGGACGGTCAACCGGTGGCGCGCTGGCTCCCGCCCGAAGCCGACGGCGTGAAGGTGATGAGTCCGGGCTTCGCCATCCAGGCCGAACAGGCCGCCATCATGCGCGGCCCGATGATCAGCAACGTCTTCAAACAGCTCATGTTCGATCTCACCCTCTGGGGCGACCTCGACTACCTCGTCGTCGACCTGCCCCCGGGAACCGGCGACATCCCACTCACCCTCGCCCAGACCATACCGCAAGCCGGCGCGGTCGCGGTGATCGTGGCCACGCCGCAACAGGTCGCCCTGCTCGATGCCCTCAAGGCGCTGGAGATGTACCGCAAGCTCAACATCGACGTGATCGGCATCGTGGAGAACATGAGCTACTTCATCGCCCCCGACACCGGCGCCGAGTATGACTTGTTCGGCAAGGGTGGCGCCGCGGTCGCCGCCGACGAGGCCCATGTCCCGTTACTCGGATCGTTGCCGATCAACATCGCGATTCGCGAGTCCGGCGACGCCGGGACCCCCGCGCGCATATTCGACAACGGCGACAATGCCACCACCACGGCCGTGACCGAGATGGTCGAGAACCTCGCCGCTCGGATCATGGTGCACCGCGCCAACCAAGCCGCTCCGGTAAGCCTGACCATCTCGGACGATTGAAACATCAACGCCGTTACTCACACTGCCGCATGGACCGGTGCGAAGCATGTCCGGCACCTGGGCTCGTACTGATCGTCGGCGCCGATCAAGCCGGGGTCGTTGTGGTGCACGTCGTCGGGGTGTTTGTCGTCGATGAGCCGTTGGGTGAACTCCGCCGGCTGATCGCAACGAGCGCAGCGGGCTTGCAACCGCGTGACGTGACCGGCGGCGCCGGCGAGGGCGGGGACGGGCTCGAACGGGTCGCCGAAACAGGTGCGATCGAGGCCGGCGACGATGATCCGTTTGCCCGCGTCGGTCAGGGCCGCGCAGGTCGCCAACAGCGTCCCGTCAAAGAACTGGGCTTCGTCCACGCCTACGACGTCGGCCTCGGTGATCATGCGATGCAGACACTCGGGCGTTGCGACCGCGGTCGCCTGGAAACGAGTGCCGGTGTGGGTGACGAGATCTTCGGTGCTGTCGCGCGTATCGACGGCGTGCTTGAACGCCGCCACCGCAAACCCGTTCTGCCGGGCGTCTTCGAGCCGGTTGATGAGTTCGGTGGTCTTGCCCGAGTACATGCAGCCGCAGATCACTTCGAGTCGGCCGGCGTCCGTCGGCATGTCTATCCTCCCTGATTGCTGTCGGTTCATCATCCGGTGGCCGTCCTCTATTTACCGGAGCGACTGTTTACCGGAGCGACTCGACGTAGGCGATGTACTCGCGGTCGATGCGCTCGAGATCCTCCGTGAAATGCGTTTGGAAGCGCCGGACCCGTTCCGCGGCGGTGGTGTCGGCGGTGTGGGGTTTCGCGGTCAGCGACGCGAGATACGACGCGAGCGGCTCGGGCCGCTTGACCCGCAAATAATAAAACAGCGCCCACGCCTGGCTGTAGAGACTGAGGAGCTCCTCCTCGGCCATGTCCGTGGACATCGATGCGGTCAGCAACTCGGCGAGCGGCCGGAAGTGCGCTCCCTGACGAGAGACGCGAAACCCTTCGAGCCGATCCCGGGGAAACGCGTCACGCTCGCGCGCCGAGGCGGACAGGCGAATCTCGAACTGACAGGCGAGCCCTTCGGTGAGCCAGAACGGATTGAAATAACTCTTGGGCTGGACCCCGGTGTGGATCGCCAACTGATGGGCGGCTTCGTGCCGGGTTTTCGAAGCGTTCTCACGCCCCGCGAGCCGGGTCAATGCACGCTCGTTGCTCTCGAGGGTTCG
>Ga0299906_10002644_pt1 | contig 14832 bp, 11 predicted proteins | sample RVTome_14_FD_200259 | JGI IMG/M metagenome (GOLD analysis project Ga0299906, IMG submission 200259) | Soil microbial communities from uranium-contaminated site in the Upper Colorado River Basin, Wyoming, United States - RVT145D125 (version 2) ... | reverse complement strand
CCAACAGGCTGTCGACGCGGTTGCCGCTGATCGCCCCCATGGCGAACCGGTAAGCCCCGCCCCAGGGATCGGTCGACGGCACGTCCTGGGCGTAGAAGAAAGTGTCGGTGGGCCGCAGATAGGAGTACAGATCGGGAAAGGCCACCTCGATGTAACCGTTCGTGTTGTAGAACTTGGCGGCGCCCGCCGAGGCCGCGCCGGCCTGATCGGTGAGCCACGCCATCCAGGCCGTGCCGATGCCCCGCACGTCGACCATGGCGCGCTTCTGCCTGGCCTTGTGCAGGGCGTCGAGCAAATTGGGAATGAGCACCGAGGCCAGGAGCCCGATGATCGCCATCACCACCAGCAGCTCCACCAGGGTGAAGCCGCGCGCTACCAAACCGCGTGCTCGAATGCGGGTCCGCATCAGATGACTCCTTCTCGTCTGACCCGACACCGGGTCGATCCCTTGAGCTCGTCCGCCACCGTGGAGGTACGCCGGCTTGCCCGCCCTCGATCGACAAAATGGGGCAGCCGGGCCCGCCCGTCCTTGCCAATTAATGGCAGTCTCCCGTCAGGTGCCTGCGTCGTGCTTCACGGTGGCGAACCCTTCTCCGTCTTTCCCGCCGGCCCGGAAGGCGGCGCCTCCGGGCATTCGACCTCGTCATCTCAACGGGACGTTGGCCGTCCCTGACTGCTCACTCGGTCCTTCAGCGGATTGCAAGTTCAGTGCCACTGCCATCCATGTTCGAGCTGGCCCACGTTTCTACTAGCCCACGTTTCTAGAACCTGACGCGCGTGGAGACGCCGAACGTCCGGGGCTGATTGGTGAGGTAGCCCACGCGCGCCAGGGTCCCACGCTCCTGGTCGAGCGCCAGGAAGGCGATCTCGTCGGTCAGGTTCTTGACGAAGAGGGCCACGTCCCACCGGTCCTTGAGGAAGACGAGACGCAGGTTGACGATGTCGTAGGCCGGCAGCTCCGGATCGAAGGTGAAGGTGTCGGCGGTCAGCGGGCCGCCGATGACGCCGGGAAACGCCAGCAGGTTGACGGTGCCGAACCCGGCCGCCTGGTCGCCGATCTGGGTGAAGCGCGAGCCCACGTGCTGGTAGGTCGCGGTCACGTAACCGGCCCAGCCCTGCTGCATCTCCCAGCGATAGACGGCCGCCGCCGAGAGCTGGAATTCGGGCACGGTCGGCAGGCGGTTGCCCGCCTCGATGCCCGAGACCACGGTCACGTTGCCGGCGGCGTCGGTGGAGGTCAGGGTGGATTTCAGCTCGGAATCGGTGTAGCTGGCCGAGACGGCGAAGTCGAAGGCGTCGGAGAGGGGTACCGCCAGCTCCAGCTCGAGGCCTTTGCTCTCGGCCTCCGGCACGTTGAACACCACGCGCGAGGAGCACGAGCCCGCGGTCACGGTCGCCTGCAGGTCGGTGATGTCCATGAAGAACGCCGCGACGTTGAAGGCGCCGCGGCCGCCCATGAACGAGGACTTCGAGCCCACCTCGTAGTTCCACGCCACCTCGTCGTCCCAGTTGTCCCGCCCGCCGAAGGTCACCAGGTCCTGGGGCGTGCACAGCGGGATGTTGAGCGGATCGTTGATGCCGCCCAGACGAAAGCCCTTGGAGACCTGGGCGTTGAGCCGCGTGTTGTCGCGCACCGCGTAGCTGGCGATCAGCCGCGGCGCGAAGCCGTCGGCATCGGTGGAGCCCGGCATCGTCCCCGGCGCCGCGAAGATGCCGTCGAAGGTCTGGACGCGGTCCTCCTGGAAGTCGTACCAGCGCAGGCCGCCGGTCAGGTCGAAGCGGTCGCTGACCGCGTAGGTGAGCTCGCCGAAGACGGCGAGCTGGTCGAAGTCGTAGGCGAGGTCGGAGAAGAAGAGCACGTCCTTGGCCGCTCCGAAGCTCCCGGAGGTGGGAATGCCGGTGGCGTCCTCGAAGCCGGCGACCAGCAGGCTCTGGCCGTAGTCGCGGTCGGTGGTGCTGTAGAAGACCCCGGCCACCCAGGTCGCCGCGGCGGCGGCGCCGGAGAGCCGCAGCTCCTGGGTCAGCGTCTGGGCCGTGGTGGCGTCGTCGAGCGGCCCGTCGATCGTGTACACGGGCTCGGGCAGCGCGATGGTGCCGCCGGTGATGCTGGCGGTCAGGGCGGTGGCGTCGCGCACCACCAGCACGTCGCGGTCGCTGTAGGAGGTGATCGAGGTCAGGGCGAGGCCGCCGAGGTCGTACTCCACGGTCAGGTCGGCGAGCAGGAAGTCGTCGGTGAACGGCTCTTCGAACTGCGTGAACTGCTCGCGCTCGCCGAGGTCCACCGCCGGCCGCGTGGTGGTGAACGGATTGCCCAGGATGTTGTAGTCGTCGATGCGGTTCCAGCCGTCCATGCTCACTTCCTGATAGAGGATGCGCGGCGTGACCGTCAGCTTGTCGTTCGGCGTCATCCGCACCGCCCACCGCAGGCCGATCCGGTCGCCGCCGTTGACGTCCTCGTCGACGCCGAGACCGGGCTGCACCGCGTCCATGTAGCCGCCGAAGCTGCTGTAATAGGCGACGACGCGCATGGCGGCGGTGTCGCCGAGCGGCACGTTGCCGGCGACTTTGGCCTCGCCGCCGAAGTCGCCGTCGCCGATGAAGCTGGCGGTGAACTCGCCGAACGACTCGGAGACGCCGATCTCCGGCTGGTTGGTGATGTAGCGCACCGTGCCGGAGAGCGAGCCGGAGCCGAAGAGGGTGCCCTGCGGGCCGCGCAGGACCTCGACGCGCGAGACGTCGAAAAGGTCGACGTCGGGGGTGAACAGGGAGAGTGAGATGACCGATTCGTCCAGGTAGATGCCCACCTGCTCCTTGACGCCGGGCTGGTCGCGCACGATCTGGCCGGCCGAGACGCCGCGCATGGCGACCTGGCTCTGGCCCGGGCCGAGGTTCTGCACGGTGAAGCCGGCGACGTTGGCCGACACGTCCTCGAGGGTCTCGGCGCCGCGGTCGCGCAGGACCTCCTCGGTGGGCGCCACCACGGAGAAGGGCACGTCCTGCAGCGACTCCTCGCGCTTGCGGGCGGTCACCGTGACCTCCTCGGCGAAGGTCCGCCCCTCAGGGGCCGCCGCGGGGGTCTCCTCGGCGGCCGCGGTTTCCTCGGCCTCCTGCGCAAGCGCCGGAAGCCCCAAGACGGCCATTGACACGATCAAGCCAACCAACGCAATTCCTGTCGCGAGACTCTTCATTTCGCCATCTCCTGTCAGTAGATTGACCTGATTGTCCTTCTACCCGACGGATTCGTCAATGGCGACCCTCAAGGGTCCGCGTCCGGCGCCGCTCGCCGAGGTCCAGCCGGCGGACGACCGGTCCTTCAAAGCACGTCCAGGAAATCCTGGAGATCGACACCGGCATCCCGCAGCGCACCCTTCAGGGTGAAGCGGTCGATCTGCTGGTGAGAAGGAAAGACGATGGGCCTCCCGTCAGGATGCCTCATCTTGACATGACTCCCCCTACGATGGACTTCGACAAAGCCCAGGCGCTCAAGCGCCCGAAGCACCTCGTGTCCCGAGAGGAGAGGAAGCCTCACAGCGTGAGCTGGACGATCTCCTGGCGGCTGTCTTCCGCCAAGAGGCCCGGATCGGGTTCGAGGTAGAGGTCAATGGCCTCGCGAATGTTGTCGAGTGCCTCTTCGCGCGTCCTACCCTGAGACCAGCAGCTCTTGAGCGCCGGACAGCGGGCCACGAAGTAACCGTCCTCGCCTTCGGTTACGACTACCTTGATCGTCATGACAGCCTCCTAGAGCCATCCTAGCATCACGTCTCGGAGATTGCACAATCTGCTGAAGGCTGGAGACTACTCGGTAGCGTCCGCCAGCTCGACGACGGTGCCGCCCCAGGCGCCGCTCTCCAGGTGCTCGACCACCACCGCGACGCCCCGCGCGGCCGCCGCCGGCACGCCGGTCGCCGGCACGCCGGCCGCCGGCAGCTCGCCGGCGCTGACGCCGGTGCGGAAGCTCCAGCGGCGGCCCGCGGCGTCCTCCCGGGCCTCCGGGCGCAGGTGCTTGACGGTGCCGACCGACTCCGGATCGCCGAAGCCCAGCGTCGCGCGCAGCTTCGGGACCTCCCCCTCGCCGGCGGGAGCGACGGCGTCGGGCATCCCGACCTCGACCTCCAGCACCTGTGCCCCCGACGCCGGCACCAGCCGCGCCTTGACCTCGAGCGCGCCTTCGTACTGGTCGTCGGCGAGCCAGCGGCGCAGCCGCGCCGTGGCCACCTCGTCCGGCGTGCCGTTGCGCGCCCAGGCCGGCGCCGCCAGCTCGCAGCCGCGCCGCAGACAGCGCACCGTCACGGCCTGGATCGTGCCCTCGGGGACGTCCGCGAGCTGGAACGACACCCGCACCCGGTACGGCAGAGCCGCGAGCACCTGATCCAGCGTCTCGGCGCCGCGCACCAGCTTGCCCGTGGTGTCGCCGGCCAGGCGGTCGACGGGGGGAAGCGGATCGGTGAGCTCGGCCAGCGGGCCCATCGTCACCTCGGGGCTGTCGGGAGCCAGCTCCAGCGCCCGCTTGTAGGCTTCCCGCGCCTCGCGGCGGCGTCCTTGCCCGTCCAGCACCTCGCCGAGCTTGGCCAGGGTCAGGGCGCGGCGGTCCTCCCAATTGGGGTTCTCCGCGAAGTGTACGATGGCCATCCGCAACGCCTGCTCCGCCTCCACCAGCTCCCCGCGCGCCGCCAGCTCGGTGCCGAACTCGAGGTAGCTCTCGGCCTTGTCGCGGTCCTGGTTGCTCTCACGCTTCAGATTGAGGAAGTTGAGCAGCACCGGCGTTACCGTGTCATGGGGATTGAGCGGATCGATCGGCGTTTCCTTGAGCTCGCCTCTGGGCTTGCCGACCTGCCACTTGCCGATGCGGAGGCCGGTGGTCGGCGGCGTGTCCGGCGGCGGCACCAGCGGGAAGACGATCCAGCCGTAGGCGGCGAGCGACCGCGCCGCGACGTCGACGTCGGCGGCGAGATCGGCGCCGGGGACATCGTCGCCGCCGGCGGGCAGCGGCTTGCCGTGGCGCGCCAGCGCCGGCCGGTAGAAGCTCTGCGGGTCGAGGTCGAAGCCGGCGTTGGCCAGGAACACGACGCGGCGGGGGCCCTCGACCGCGGCGCCGGCCAGCCAGGTCACGAGCCCATCGAGCTGGCGCCGCACCAGGCGCGCCTCCTCCGCGATGGCGAAGGCCGCGAGCTCCGCCGGATCGATCTCCGAGTCGCCCTTGGCGAGCTCGGCGAGGAACTCGTCGCGCAGCTTGAGCAGCTCGTGGTCGTCGCCCTCCGGGAAGAGCGCGATCTCCGCCAGCACCGAGCCCAGGAGCTCGGCGTCGCGGGTCGGCTCGAGGACCGTCCGCGGCTCGGGATCGGCCACCACCACCTCGACGCGGCCGAGATCGGTGAGCCGCCCGATCGCGGCCACCAGCTCGCCGGCGGCCCAGCCGGCCTCGTAGGGGCTCGTCAGGCTGCGGTCGAAGTAGAGCACGAAGTTCCACGGTGCGTGGTCGGCCAGGTGCTGGGCCGGACCGAAGGCGCTGACGCTGATCACCGGCCGCGGCTCGCCGGCGGCCGCGACCTCGAAGTCCTCGGGCGCCAGGTGGGCGGGCAACGCCCCGATCGGGTCCCGGTCGCCGCCGCGCGAGACCACCTGGACCATCAGGTCGATGGCGGTGATCCGCTGCTCGTCGCGGAAAGGCGGGCTGTCGGGACCCTGCGCGGCGATGCCGCCGGCGAGGAGAATGAGCGTGACGGTCGGAACGGACACGCAGGACGTTCGGAGTTGGCTCTTCATATGTCTGAAGATTAACGCAATCGGCGTGCCAACGGTGGCGCGCCCACGCGCGCCCAGGTGCCCCGATTCGTCAAACAATCCGGCCTGTGGCAGAATAGAAGGAGCGAATGGAGACAGCCGATGCCATCGGACCGAGAAGGAGCTGTCGACGTTTTCGTCTCGTATGCCCACGAAGACGAAGACCTGTGCGACGAGCTCCGCAAGCACCTGACGATCCTGGAGCGTGAAGGCGAGATCCGCTCCTGGCACGACCGCGCGATCCTGCCCGGCGAAGCGTGGGGGAGCGCGATCGATCACCGCCTGAACGCGGCCGACGTCATCCTGCTCCTGGTCAGCCCGGACTTCATGGCGTCGAAGTACTGTTTCGACGTCGAGCTGCCGCGGGCGCTGGAGCGCCAAAAGGCCGGCGGCGCCCGCGTCGTGCCGATCATCCTGCGCCCCGCGGACTGGAGCCGGGCGCCCTTCTCCGAGCTCCAGCTCCTGCCCAAGGACGGCCGGCCGGTGACCTCGTGGAGCGACCGCGACGAAGCCTTCCTGAACGTCCAACAGGGGCTGCGCGCGGTCATCTGGAGCGAGCAACGGCGGCGCCGCGAGCAGCTCCGGGGCGCGCGGGCGCGGCCGTCGCCGGAGCGGCCCAAGGCATCGTCCGGCGAGGCGAAGGTCTCCGCGAGCAAGGACGCCGTCGCGCCCTCTCCATGGCGCCGGCGTTCCTGGGCCTGGGGGCTCGGCGGGCTCGCCGCTATCGTCCTACTGATCGCGGCCTTCGGCGGGTTGAGCGGCGGCGCCGAGCCCGGCCACGGCTTCATCGCGATCCGAGAGTCGTATGCCAACGTCCATCGGGCCGGGCGCGACCCGATCGGCGGCGACGAGCTGAGGATGAATGGTAACGTCAGCGTCTTCGAGGTCCGTGACAAGTCTTCGAAGCGAATCGGCCGTTGGCGCCGGGGCACGCGGGTCCGCGTCGTCCGCAGCATCGTCGGCAAGGCCGAGGGAGGCCGGTGGTTGGAATGTCGCAAGATCGAATAAGGGACGGCGCACGGCGGATCGTGCTGCGCATCGTCAGCGGCGCGCGCGGCAACCAGGTGGAAGAGGTGCCGATCCACGGCGCCGGCGAGCTGGTCTTCGGCCGCGACCCCGACGTGGCCGTGAAGCTCGATTCAGAGCTCGACAACCTGGTGAGCCGCCGCCACGCCCGTATCTCATGGCCGAGCGCCGACACCGTGGAGTTCACCCTCACCGACCTCGGCAGCTCGAACGGCACCCTGCACAACGGCACGCGGATCTCCGGCGCCGAGCGGCTGCGCCCCGGCGACAGCGTGCAGCTCGGCGTCGGCGGCCCGAAGATCGTCTTCGACCTCGATCCGCGTCCCGAGCTGCCGCCGGCGACCCGTCTGGCCTCCGCCGCGCCGACCCGCTATCCGCCGGCCGTGACCGGCGCCGCCGATTCCGTCGCCGTCGTGGCGTCGGTGCCGATCGGCCGCGCCACGGTCGAGCGGATGGTCGCGGGCTCGCAGCGGCACTCTCGGCGCTGGCTCCAGCTCCTGGGGCTGGCGGTCGCGGTGCTGGCGGTGGCGGGCGCCGCCGTCTTCTACACGAGCCGCCGCGAGATCGCCGCCATCAGCGCCGGGGGACCGGTGAGCCCGGCCGAGATCGCCGACCGCTACACCTTCTCGACCGTCTACATCGAGGCCGCCTGGACCCTCGTCCACACCTACACCGGCGAGGAGGTCTACCACCGCCAGATGCGGGAGCCCGACGGCTCCGGAGAACGGCTGCCGGCTTACGTCCTGCTCCCCGACGGCAGCATCGAGCCGTGGCTGTGGCCCGGCAGCGAAGGCGGCACCAACCTGAAGATCCTCGCCAACGTCGCGGGCTCCGGCTTCATCGTCAAGGAGGACGGCTTCATCCTCACCAACCGGCACGTGGCGGCCGGTTGGCGCAGCGCCTACGACCTTCCCCTGCCTGGCCGCCTCTTCCGCTACGACCCGGACCGCGAGCCCGTGCAACTACCTCTGCTCAAGCAGAAAGACCGCGGCCGGCTCCCCCGTTACTGGGTGCCGACGCAGGCCTTGTTCCTCGGCAAGAAGCAGATCACCGGCAAGCTCGTGGACGGCCGCCACATCTACCTCGACGCGACCTTTCCCAAGAACACGCTGCGGATCCCCGCGCGCCTGGTGCGGATCTCCGACGAGCACGACGTGGCGCTGATCAAGATCGATCTTCCCAACCAGGAGGTAACGCCCGTCGAGCTCGACGACAACTACGACCAGATCAGGGTCGGACAACAGGTGAGCGTGCTCGGCTATCCGGCCATCTCGCCGGCCGTAGAAGTGATGGTCGAATCGCAGGACGCCTTGAACCGCGCCAGCCAATGGCGCCAGATGCCGGAGCCCTCGCTCAACGTCGGCGTCGTGGGGCGGGTCATCCGCAAGCGGGTGACGGCGGCGGGCGAGCCTTTCAGCTACTGGAGCGACATCGGCGACGCCTATCAGCTCACCGTCGACACCGCCGGCCCCGGCAACAGCGGCGGCCCGGTGTTCGACGACAGGGGGCGGGTGATCGGCATCTTTACCTACCGGGCGTCGCGCGACGACGTCACCGTGACCTTCGCGGTGCCGATCCGCTACGGCGACGCGCTGATGAAGATCACGCAGGTGGTCGACTGAGCGGGCTCCGCCTGTTTCGAGCAGCCCTATGACGAGCAAGATCATCGGTGACTTCGAGATCGTCCGCGAGCTCGGCCGCGGCGGCATGGGCACCGTCTTCGAGGCCCGCGACCTCATGCTCGGCCGCCGCGTCGCGATCAAGATGGTCCATCCCGAGCTGGCGCGGGACCCGACGCTCGGCGAGCGCTTCCACAAGGAAGCCCAGGCCCTCGCAAGGCTCCACCATCCCAACGTCACTTCCGTCCACAGTCTGTTCCGCCACGACCAGCAACTCTACCTGGTCATGGAATTCATCGAAGGCGAGCCCCTCGACGCGCGCCTGCGCCGCCTCCACGCCCTGCCGTGGCGCGAGGCCGTGGACCTCGCCTGCGGCGCCCTCGCCGGGCTCGGACACGCCCACGAGCGCGGCATCATCCACCGCGACGTCAAGCCGGCGAACCTGCTGCTGGTCTCCCCCCTCGATCCCCCCAGGGGGACGCCGCTGGTCTCCCCCCTCGATCCCCCCAGGGGGACGCTGCCCGCCGCCGGCGGCATCAAGATCATGGACTTCGGCATCGCCCACATCCTCGGGCAGGAGCGGCTCACCCAGCTCGGCACCGTGGTCGGCACCCTCGCCTACATGTCGCCGGAGCAGGTCGGCGGCGCCGACGTCGACGCGCGCACCGACCTCTACTCCCTCGGCATCGTGCTCTACGAGATGGTGACCGGCCGGGTGCCCTTCCGCGCCGACAGCGACTTCGCGCTCATGCGGGCGCAGCTCGAGCAGGCCCCCGAGCCGCCGCGCGCGTTGGCGCCCTCGCTCCCCCTGTGGCTCGAAGCGGCCATCGTCCGCGCCCTCGCCAAGGACCCCGCGGAGCGCTTCGCCACCGCCGCCGAGATGGCCTCCGAGCTGCGCCAGATCGCCGCCCGGACCGCGGCGGCCGAAACCGCGCCCACCCGCGTCCTCGCCGCGCCGACCCCCACCGTGATCGCCCCGCCGCCCGCCGCCCCCGCGCTGCCGTCCGCCGGCACCGCGGTGCCACGGCCACCTACGCCGCCGCCGATCGCGGCCGCCGCGCCGCTGACCGGGGCGGCGACGCCGCGGCGCTGGCCGCTCATTCCGCTGGCGACCGCCGCGCTGCTCGCCGTCGCCGCCGTCGTCGTCGGCCTGGCTCTGCTGCAAGGCGACGCGGACGACGAGGGCGCGCCGGCCGTCGTCACGCAAGCGGTCTCGGCGCAGGCGCCGCCGCCACGCCGAGCGGAGCCGCCCCTGACCTTGCAGACGACGCCGCCGACTCGGCCGCCGGTGAGCGTGCCTCCCCCACCGCCGCCGCCGGTGGCGGCCAAACGCGTGTCACCGCCTCCACCGCCTCCGCCCCCACCGCCGCCCGAGGTCGCGCCGCCCGTCGAGCCGCCGCCTCCTTCTCCGCCGCCGCCGGAGCCCGCGCCTCCCCCGCCCGAGCCCGCCGCGGCGCTCGATCCTGACGAGCTGCTGCTGGAGGTCGCCGCGATCGCCGACCGCCTCCCGCCCGTCAGCGAACAGCTCCTGGAACACTACGAGGAGTACCGGGACGTGCTCGAGGACGAGGACGAAGCGCTCGTCAAGCCCGAGGACGAGACCCTCGCCGAACGGCTCGAGGTCTTCCTCGAAGCCACCGAGCTGCTGCGGCGGTCGGCCAACGTGGTCGCCGAGCGCGAGGGCATGGCGCGCCGGCGCGGCCTCAAGCGCTTCGCCACCCGGGTGCGCTCGAAGCTCGGCTCGGCCGACCGCGACACCGTGTGGACGCGGGTCGGCCAGGTCCTGCAGGAGGGCGGGCGCATCCGCGACCTGCTCGCGCGCGCCAACAGCGACGACACCACCCGTTCCCTGTGGCGCCAGATCCAGGACGACCTCACGCGGCTCGAAAGGCTGCGGGCGCAGCGGTAACCTCCCCGCTTTCACGGCTCGAGCCAGGAGGTCCGCCAGCCGCCGCCGTCGCGCACGTAGAGCAGCCGGTCGTGCAGACGTCCGGCCCGCGCCTGCCAGAACTCCACGATCCGCGCCGTCAGGCGGTAGGCCCGCCAGTGCGGCGGGCGCGGCACCGCGTCCTCGTTTTCAAACTCCTTCGTAAGGGATTCCACGCGCTCCTCGAGCTCGCCGCGACGCGCCAGCGGCTCACTCTGCCGCGACGCCCAGGCGGTGATCCGGCTCTCGCGCGGACGAAGGGCGAAGCAGGCGTCGGAGCGCTCGTCGCCGGCCGGCGCCACCTCCCCGCGCAGGCGCACCTGGCGATCGAGCGGTCCCCAGTAGAACGTCAACGCCGCCGCCGGCCGGCCCTCGAGCTGCCGCGCCTTGGGCGAGCGCGCGTCGGTGAAGAACACGAAGCCGGCGTCGTCGAAGTGCTTGAGGAGCACGGTGCGCGCGTCCGGCAGACCCTCGGCGTCGACCGTCGACAGGCACATCGCGTGGGCGTAGCGGATCGCGTCGCAACGCTGCGCGTCCTCGTACCAGGCGCGGAAGAGGACGTGGGGATCGGCGGGGTGAGTCGTCAGCTCGTGCATCTCCGGAGCTCCTCCTCCGGATGCTAACTCGACGTCTCGGAAGCGCCAGGAGCCGGGGGTTGAAACCCCCGGCTACCGGCTGTCGCCCTGCGGGCTAAAGAACGTTGGCGAGCGCAGCGAGCCAAGTTCACGTCTCGGAAGTTAGACTCGTTCGTTCACTGACGTACACGGTCGGACCCTTCCAGGGTCTCTTGTGGACATGGAACAGGCCGAGCCCTTCCTGGTACGACGCGCCCTGCGCGGCGACCGCGGCGCCTTCTCCGACCTCGTCGCCGGTCACTGGACGCCGCTGGTACGGCTTGCGCGCTCGGTGGTGGGCGACGCCGACGCCGAGGACGCCGTGCAGGACGCCCTGGTCGCCGCCTGGCGGCGGCTCTCGTCGCTGCGCCGGCCGTCGGCGTTCTCGCCGTGGCTCTCGCGGGTGGTCGTTCGCGTCTGCTTCAAGCGCGTCCGCCAGCGGCGGCCCTGGCTGCCCCTCGACGACGCGCCCGAGCCGCTGGCCGTCACCGATCCCGGCGGCGCCGTCGACGTCGAGCGCCTGCTCGCGGCCCTCGCTCCCCGCCAGCGCGCCGTCATGCACCTGACGGTGGTCGAGGGCATGTCTGACAGCGAGATCGCCGCCGTGCTCGACATCTCGGCCGCCGGCGTGCGCGCGCACCGGCGCCGCGCCCGCGAAAGCCTCGGCCACCTACTCAACGGAGCCAGATCATGAGCCGCCCGCCGTTCGAACGCTTCGATGAACGCTTCAAGGCCTGGGCCGAACGGCCGCCGCGGACGTCGCCCGAGAAGGCCGCGCGCCAGGTCCTGGCGCGCCTCGACGGGAGCGGGCGCCGCGGCTTGCCGAGTCCGATCTGGCTCGCCGCGGCGGCCGCGGTGCTGCTCGCTCTGGCCGTGGGACTGTTCGCTCCGCGACCGCCGGCGCCCCCGCGGACCGCCGAGGTGGCCGCGCCGCCGCTCGACGGCGGCGTCGTCCTGATCTGGCTCGATTCCGAGACCCCGCTCTACATGAGCTTTGCGCCGCCACCGGCGGCAGAAGGAGACCCTTCATGAAGTCCCGACCACTGTCCCTCGCGCCGCTGTCTCTTGCCTTGCTCGCTCTCGCCCTCGCCGCCGCGCCGGCCGTCGCCAAGGACGCCTTTCCCACCCAGGTCAGCCTGCTCATCGGCTTCCCCGACGAGGACGCGTCCGGTGCCCGCGGCGCCCTCGTGGTGCCCGGCACGGTGCTGCCGGTGCCGGTGACGGCGGCGGCGCCCGTGGGCCTCGTCGAAAAAGAAGAGGAAGCGACCGCCCGGCTCGTGAAGGTGGCCGAGGGCCTGCGCAAGACCCTGCGCCTGTCGACGCTCGACGTCAGCTACCGGCTGCCGCTGTCTCTCGAGGTCGACGCCTTGCGCGACCTGCCGCCGCCGACCTCGTCCTCGGACGTTCGGCTGTCGATCAAGCTCCTCGGCTACGACGAAAACACGGCCTCCTACGAGGTGCAGTTCTTCGAGCGCTCGACGATGATCGCCGACACCCGGGTCGCCGCGGTGCGCGGCCAGCAGGCGGTGGTCGGCGGCCTCAACGGCGCGGAGGCCCCCTATCTCTTCTTGGTCGTCGAGCCGGCGCCAGCCGAGCCGTCGAAGCCGGGCCCCCTGAAGGTCGAGGGGGACGTCACGCCGCCGCGCGCCGTCCACAAGACGCAGCCGCAGTATCCGCCGGGAGCCAAGCAAGCTGGGACCGAGGGCGTCGTGGTGCTGCGCACGACCATCGACGAGCGCGGCGCGGTCGTGGACGTCGACGTCCTGCGCGGCGCCCCGGACGGCCTGACCGAGGCCGCCGTCGAGGCGGTCCGGCAGTGGCGCTTCGAGCCGGCGCTCCTCGACGGCAAACCGGTCAGCGTCTACTACAACCTGACGATCAATTTTCGTCTGCCCGACAAGAAAGAGGAATGAGGGGACGGGATCGTTCACGGCAGCACGGGTGGCAAGGTCAAGTGCGAGCATGCGTCCAAGAGCCGACGACGATGGACGCCGTCCCTGCGTCACTCCCGCGCAGCACACTTGGCCTTGCCCTCGAAGCTGGGCCGTCGAACGAACGCGAGGATGACCGCGCAACAGGATGGGGACGGATCCTGCAGCGAGCGTGTCGCTCGATTCGGCGAGATCACACGCGATCCTCCGGTCGGCGTCGGCTTCGCAGACGACGGCGAAGGAGAAGGACGACGACGCCGTCATCGGATCCAGTCCTCACCGACCATGCTCCAGAACTCGCCGGGCATCATCTCGTCCTTCCAGCGCTCGAAGTCGGGATGGTCCCTGAGCGACTTGATCGTCACGCTGCCGTCCGCAGATCGCTCCCGTATGCGATGAAGCGTCGGTTCTCCATACAGTCTTTGCTCCTGTGGGAGATTCGAACTCGACACTCAACTCCTTTTTGGAACCCTTCCTACGCATTCCCGGTAGGAACTCTTTCGCGACACGGTTCGAAGAGTCGAAGAAGTTCAGTATCTCCAGAAGCTTGCTCTTACCAGAAGCGTTCGGCCCAACAATGACGGTGAGCGGAGACAATTCAAGCTCCGCACTAGCGAACGGGCCGTAGTTCGTCAGGGTCACCCGTCGAATCATCGCTCGATCCTTCGCCGGTCAAAGACGTCCTTGCTGCGCATCCCTGTCGACCTCTGTCCTTCGTCCCAGATCCGAGCGCAAGGGTAAGCGAGTTGGACTCTGAGCTCGTCCAGGACGGCCGCCCGCGGCTTCTGGCTTCGGCTACCTGCCCTCGGGCTTACCCTTGCCACCCAGAGCTTGGACGAGACTAGCACGCCGACGCGTCAACACGAATGGTAGGATCCGGCGCCATGAAGACGCTTCACGTCGTCGTCCTCCTCGCCCTTCTCCCCTCCCCCGCCGCCTCGCAGCCCGCGACGGTCCTCGATCTGGCCGACGCCGTCGACACGAGCGGCGTGGTGCGCCGCGTGTTCGGCGCCGGCGGCGTCGGGCAGTCCGGCGTGCCGGTGGCCGGAGGGCTCGACGTGGACGGCGACGGCCACACCGATTACGCCATCGGCCACTTCACCGCCGATCCTCTCGGACGCGCCAACGCCGGCGTCGTCGCCCTCGTCTTCGGCGACGGCACCTTCTCCGGCTCGGTCGACGCCTCGACCGTCCAGCCGGGCGTCCTGCGGGTGTTCGGCGACCAGCCCTTCGAGACCGCGGGCAGCGAGATCTGGATGGCCGACGTCACCGGCGACGGCCTCGGCGACCTGCTGATCTGCCGCCAGAACTTCTCGCCGCCGGTCATGCGCTACGGCGCCGGAGCGCTGACGGTGATCGCCGGGGCCGCCGCCCTCAGGACCCACGCGCAGACCCTGCAAGCCGTCGACCTGCGCTCGCCTCCGGGCGGCCTGCCGGTGACGACCATCGTCGGCGCCGCCGCCGGCGACCGCTTCTGCATCTGGGCCCGCAACGGCGACGTGACCGGCGACAACGTCGACGACCTCGTGGTGGGCGCCGACCAGGAGAACCACAACACGCAGAACCACACCGGCGCCCTCTACGTGCTCCAGGGGGGCGCCTGGCTGGCGGCCGGCGGCACCCTCGACCTCGCTGACCTCGGCACCGGGGCGCTGCAAGGCCGGGTGGCCCGCGTCACCTTCCCCTCCGGCGCCTTCGAGTACCACCTGGGGGCGACCTGCCAGATCGCCGACCTCGACGGCAACGGTCTCGGCGAGGTGCTGGGCGCCGCCGCTCTCAGCCGCTCCGGCGCCGGCCTCGGCCCCATTCCCAGCGCCAGGGCGTGGCACGCCTCGGGCGGCAGCACGGACGGAACGCTCTACGTCCTCTGGGACGACAACTTCACCCCGCCCTGGCCTGACGTACTCGAGATCAACCTCTCCAACCCGCCGGGA
>Ga0299906_10002643_pt1 | contig 14834 bp, 9 predicted proteins | sample RVTome_14_FD_200259 | JGI IMG/M metagenome (GOLD analysis project Ga0299906, IMG submission 200259) | Soil microbial communities from uranium-contaminated site in the Upper Colorado River Basin, Wyoming, United States - RVT145D125 (version 2) ... | reverse complement strand
GCGTAGATCCGGCCGCTGCCGCTGATGTTGAACAGGTTCTGCACCACGCCCGAGTCGACGTTCGCGTACCCGGCGATGAGATCGATCGAGTCGCCGAGCGAATAGAGCGGCACGTGATAGCCCGCGCCGACGATCAGCACGTCGTCCGCCTGCGTCGGGGAGGTCACGTACTGCAGGTTCAGCACCTGGTCCCGGTCGAAGAGGTTCGCGTGCTGGAAGCCCACGCCCACGCGGTAATCGCCGGTGTCGGGCGTCCCGGTGTTGTCCAGGTTCAGGCTGAAGCGGTAGGGCCGCTGGTCCGCGACGCGCACCTGCGCTTCGACCTCATCCTCGCGCGCGCCCGGCTTCAGGACCACGAGCGTCTGCTTCGCCGGGTTCTCGTTCGCGAGCTGCAGGTTCGCAGCGAGCTCGCCGGTGTTGAGCGGCGCCCCGGTCTGCAGCGCTGGCAGGGTCTCCCGGATGTTGGCGTAACCGAAGAAGCGGTTGCCCTCCAGCACGATGCCGCTGAGCTTCGCCTCGACCACCCGCAGCCGCACGACACCGTCCTTGATCTCTTGCTCGGGAAGGACGACTTGCGTAGCGCCGTACCCGCGCCGCGCGTACGCCGCCTCAAGCGCGGCCCGCGCCTGCTGAATGTCGGTGATCGTGCGGCCCGGTCCCACGAACGGGGCCAACACCGCGTCGATCCGATCCGGCGGAAGCAGCCACGAGCCATCGACCTCGAACCGCCTGACCTCGAACTGCACGGGCGCGGGTGCCTGCGCCAGGCAGATGGACTGCCAGCTGATGAGGAGCGACAGGAGGAAGCACCGCAAGCGTCGAGCCCGGCGCGATGGCGCGGGTTGCCTGTTCTTGGTCAGGGGCGATCCCGGGGTCGGTTCACACGCGGAGTATAGTTATATATGCGTTGTAAAATAATAGCTTACAAATATAATCTCACGTAATTTTAGAGTTTCGCCGCAGACCCTCGACCGCGCAGTCGGCGCGCGGGCGGAGGCGGCCGGCTCAGAAGCAGCGGTTGAGGACCAGCCGCCCGGCGGGCAGGTCGAGCACCAGGCAGTCGATCGAGCGCACGAACGACGCCGGCTGCAGCCTTTCGGTCGGCGAGTTCTCGCTCCGTTGGGTCGCCGTGATGAACGCGTCGTCGGCCGTCGCGACTCCGCCGAGTGCGCTCGGCGGAGTCGGCCCCGCGGTGACGACGAGCTGTCCGTCGACGAACGTGATCGCATAGTTGGTCGACGACACGCTGCCGGGGGTGATCGAGTAGGTCCCGACCGGCGAGCCGGTCGTCGCGGGGGTGGTGAACGAGAGCGCGCCGGTCAGGTCGGCGACCGTCTGCCCGAGCTTGAACCCGGTGGACGTGGCCGTGAACGGGGGGTTCGGCTGGCCCGCGGCTTTCGTCTTGTCGTCGGCGGCGATCGTGAGCGGTGCGGGCGCGACCGTGAGCTGGCCCGCGGAGTTGAACGCCGCCGCATAGCCCGTCGTCGAGGCAAGCGTGCCCGCGGCGACCGTGATCGGATAGATCGCGACGTTCGCGGGTGGCGGGGCACCGGCCGAGGTCACGCTCGGGGCGCCGGTGAAGGCGCTGCCTGCCGTGTCCTGCGTGAACACGTTGCCGAACGCGGCGGCATCGACGAAGCCGGTCGCGGTGAAGTTCCCGGCGATCGCGGCAGTCGCATCATCGCCGTACGTCTTCGCCGCGTCGGTCGACGTGAACGTCGCCGTCGGCTGCGTGCTGAACGCGTAACGGTTGCCGGGCTGCGCGATCGCGGTCGGGTATGCGGCGTTCCAGATCGCCTGGTTGCCGCTCGCAAGCCCGCCGAACGTGTTCCCGCCGGGGGTCGTCGAGTACACGATCCAGCGGCCCGCGCCCGGGTTCAGCGCCGCCGCGCCGGCGGTGTTGACGAAGTTGCCCGCGGCCGCGAGGACGATGGAGTCGCCGCCGCCGGTCGCCGCGATGACGCCGTTCACCGTAAGGTCGCCGGCCAGCGTCTGCGCCCGAATCGTGCCGACATTCGAGGCGCCGAGCACGAGGGCGCTGGCGTCCACGAGATCGACATTCGCGCCGCTCGTGACCTGGACCGTACCGAAGTCGTTGCCGGCGTTCGTCATCGTCACGTTGCCCGCGCCGGCGGCGAGGCTCAGCGTGCCGGCAGTGGCCGTCACCGCGCCGTTCGCCGTGATGGCGCCGCCCGCGGTCTGGAGCGTGGCCGGGCCCCCAATCACCAACGGGCCGTTATAGGTCTGCGCCCCGGCAGTCGAGACGAGGCCGCCGTTGACGTTCAGCGTCGTCGCCGCGCTCTGCGTGAGCGAGGCGAGCGGTGTCGCGTTGCCGACCGTGTTGCCGAAGGTGACCGTGCCCCCGCCGACGAGATCGAGAGCGAAACCGCCGTTGACGGTACTGTTCAGCGCCAGCGTTGATCCTGCTCCGGCGCCGATGCTCGACGCCGAGGCGAGCGTCACGGGGCCGGCGAGCGACGCCACTCCGGTGCCCTGCAGGGCGCCCGCGCCGCCGACGCCGGCGCCGTTGAGCGTCACCGTCTCGGCGCCGATCGCCACGCCGGCGATGTTGAGCGTCGCGCCGGCATTCACCGTCGTGCCGCCGGCCACCGTGCCGAGCGCCGCGGCGTTGGCGGCGGTCAGCGTTCCGGCGTTGACGGTGGTCGCGCCGGTGTAAGTGTTCGCCCGCCCCAGCGTCAGCATGCCGGTGCCGTTCTTGGCGAGGCCGCCGCTTCCGCTGATCACGCCGGAGTACGTGGTCGAGGTGTCGTTCCCGCCCGTGGTGAGCGTTCCAGCCCCCAGCACGACGTTGCCGCCCGCGGCGCCGCCGCCGGCGAGCGAGCCGATCGTCTCGTTCGTGCCGTTCAGGTTGAGGGCCGCGCTCCCGACGTTGGCGAGGGTCACCGCCGAGGCATCGCCGATGCCGTTCCCGCCGGCGACGCGCAGCGTCCCGGCGTTGATGGCCGTCGGACCGCCGTAGGTGTTACTGGCCGACAAGACGAGCGTCGCGGCGCCGGTCTTGGCGATGCCGCCGGCGCCGCTCACCACGCCACCGATCGTGAGCGTTCCGCCACCACCGGTGACCGTGTTGGTCGCCGCCGCAAGATTCACCGTGCCGTTCCAGGTCGGGTTGCCCGCCGCGCGCGAGAGCGTCCCGCCGTTCAGTGTCAGCGGCTCGGCCGCGACCGTGAAGTTGTTGAGCGCGAGGATCCCGCCGGCGTTGACCGTGGTGCCCGCACCCGCTGCGCCGAGGGCGTTGACGTGGTTGACCCGCAGCGTTCCCGCGTTCACCGAGGTCGCTCCGGCGTAGGTGTTGTTGCCCGACAGGACCACGGTCCCGCCCCCGGTCTTCGTCAGGCCGCCGATGCCGCTCACCACATTGCCGAGCGTCAGGGTTCCGGCGCCCGTCACGGTGCTGGTCGAAGCGAGATCCACCGTGCCGTTCCAGGCCGGGTTCCCGGCCGCGCGCGAGAGCGTCCCGCCGTTCAGCGTGAGCGCCTCGGTGGCCACGGCGAGGCCGCTCATCGCCAGCGTCGCGCCGGCGTTGACCGTCGTGCCCGCCGCGGCCGAGCCGAGGGCGTTGACGTTGTTGACCCTCAGCGTGCCCGCGTTCACGGTCGTGACACCGGCGTAGGTGTTGTTGCCGCTGAGCATGACGGTGCCGGCCCCGGTCTTCGTCAGGCCGCCGATGCCGCTCACCACGCCGCCGAGCGTCAGCGTCCCGGTAGCGCCGGTGACAGTGCTGGTCGAGGCGAGATCGACCGTGCCGTTCCACCTCGGGTTGCCGGCCGCGCGCGAGAGCGTCCCGCCGTTCAGGGTCAGCGGCTCGCTGGCGATCGTGAGGTTGTTGAGCGCGAGCGTTGCGCCGGCGTTGACCGTGGTCCCGGCCGCGGCCGAGCCGAGGGCGTTGGCGTTGTTGACGGTGAGCGTTCCCGCGTTCACGGTCGTCGCTCCCGTGTACGTGTTGTTGCCGCTCAGCCTGACGGTCCCGGCCCCGGTCTTCACCAGGTCGCCGCCGCCGCTGACCACGCTGCCGAGCGTCAGCGTCCCGCCGGCGCCCGTCACGGTGCTGGTCGCCGCCAGGTTTACCGTGCCGTTCCAGTTCGGGTTGCCCGCCGCGCGCGAGAGCGTCCCGCCGTTCAGGGTGAGCGCCTCGCTCGCCACCGTGAGGCCGTTGATCGCCAGCGTCGCTCCGGCGTTGACCGTGGTGCCGGAAGCCCCCGTGCCGAGACCGGAGGCGTTGCCGACCGTGACTGCGCCGGCGTTGACGATGGTCGCACCGGTGTAGGTGTTAGCCCGGGAAAGCGTGAGTCCGCCGGTGCCGTTCTTGGTCACGGTGCCGGAGCCGGCGAGCACGCCAGCCGCCTGGACGAAGTTCCCCGCCGAGCCGAGCGTCAAGCCGCCCGCGCCGAAGTTGATGCCGCGCAGGCTACCCCCGGTCGCCGAGGTGATCGACACGGCGCCGCCGTTGGTCGCGATGCTGCCCGCCGCGCCGAAGTTCACCGCGCCGGTCCCGGCGGTGATCGCGAGTCCGAGCGCGCCCCCGGTCGAGCTTATGGCCTGGTTGACGTTCACGGTCCGGTCGGCGGTGAGCGTCAGCGTACGCGCGGCGGCGCCGGCGTAGGTCACCGCAGTCGACACCGTGATGTCGCCCGGGTTGCCCGCCGTCGACGACGTGTTCAGGGTGACGTTGGTGTTCGCGAGCGCGTTCAGCAGATCGGTGACGTTGAGGATCGCGGTCGCCGGGTTTCCGGTCAGGGTGAAGCAGGGGCCCACCGCCGGGCAGGTGCCGTTCGACGTCGCCGCAGCGCTGATCGTGATGTTCGTCGGATCGAGGAGCAGCATGCCGGCGCGGCCCGCCGGGGCCGAGGTGTCCACCTGCCCGGTGAACGCGAGCCAGTCCTTGCCCGAGACTTCGACCAGACCACCATTGCCCGCGCTCGCTCCACCCCGGGCCGAAGCCGTGCCGAGGAACCGCGTCGCGCCGTCGGCCCAGACGATCGCCTTGCCGCCATCGCCCGCCTCCGTCGCATCGACCGCGATGCGCACGTCGGCGCCGATGTAGCTCGCCTTCGCGTTCTGCACGTCGGAGTTCTGGCCCTGGAAATCGCCGCCCACGAGCACCGTCCCGCCACCGGTGCGACCCGAGGCGTCGACGCCCGCCTGACCCACGAGCCCGACCTGCTCGCCGAGCAGCTTCACCTCGCCGCCCGCGGTTTGCGTCCCTTTCGCTTCCACCCGGCCGTCGGCGAGCAGCGTCCCGCCCTCGGCCTGGACGGTGACCGCACCGCCCTTCGCGCCGCTGGCCGTGAGCGTGCTCGTCGCCTCGAGCGTGACGTCCCGCGAGGCCTTGAGCACGATCGTGCCCGCCGCCGTGATCTGCGCACTGTCGGCGCTGACGGCGCCGGCGTTGCGGATCGCCGCCCCGAAGATTCCCACGCGGCCGCTCTCGGCGACCAGTTGACCCACGTTGAGCGCTTCGCCGCCGGCCTCAACTTGCACCCGGATATCCGGGCTCGCCGTCGCAACGAGTTCCACGCTCTTCCCGGCCGCGAGCATCACGTCGCCGTTCGGCGCCGTGATCACTCCGTGGTTCTCGACCGTCGGCGCGACGAGGTACACCGACCCACCGGAGTGGGCGTTGATCGTGCCGGCGTTGGTCACCTTGCCGGCATTGCCGGGGTCGGTGAACCGGAACTTGCCGGCGAGAAAGTCCTCGTTCGAGAGATTCAGGCTCGACGCGACGAAGCCGGCGGTGTCGATCCGTGCACCGGCGCCGACGGTCACGCCGTTCGGGTTGATCAGGAACACCCGGCCGTTCGAGAGCAGCTGTCCCAGGATCGCGGACTGCTCGGGCCCGGTGACGCGGTTCAGCACCGCGCTCGCGGCGCCCGACTGGACGAACCGGGTGAGCTCGTCGGGCCGGATCGAGAACCCCTGCCAGTTGATGATCGCGCCCGGCGAGTTGGTGACCGTCAGGTTCTTCCCGACGGCGTTGAACGTCGCGGCACCGCTCACCACCGACGGACCGACGGGATTGGCGTGCACCGCGGTCGCGAAGCAGGACGCGACGGCGACCTGCAGGAGGCGACGCGGGAAGCGCCGTACGGGGTGCGGGTGGGGCTTCGACATCCTGCGGTGCTCGACCAAGGGGCTCCTGCTGCAATGAAGCAAGCCGCGGTCCAACCCCGGTGCGGCGGGGGGAATTCTCCACGAAACACCGGGAAACGCACATGAAAATGAGGGACTTGCCGCCGAACGGCGGGTTTGGGCCGACGAGCGCGGCGCGCGGCCGGAGATAATCGGCGAGGCGCGCCGCCACCGGCGGGCAGCATCCCGACTCGAAGATGAACAACCGACCCCCGATCCGCTACCGCATCCAGCCCAGGCATCCCGAGGCGCATCGCTTCGAGGTGACCTGCACCATCGCCGATCCGGATCCCGCGGGGCAGCGCTTCGCGCTTCCGGCCTGGATCCCGGGCAGCTACCTGGTCCGCGACTTCGCGCGACACGTCGTGGCGATCCACGCCGAGTCGCGCGGCGCGCGGATCCCGCTCGTCAAGACCGACAAGCACACCTGGCGGGCGGCGCCCTGCCGCGGCCCGCTGACCGTGACCGCCGAGATCTACGCGTGGGACCTTTCGGTCCGCGGCGCGCACCTCGACACGACCCACGCCTTCTGCAACGGCCCGAGCGTCTTCCTCCGGGTGCTCGGCAAGGAGGAGCGCGCGTGCGAGGTGGAGATCGTGCCGCCGCCCGGCCGGCGCTCCTCGGCGTGGCGGGTCGCGACGGCGATGCCGCGCCGCGACGCGCGCGCGCTCGGTTTCGGGACCTACGGCGCCGCGGACTACGACGAGCTCATCGACCACCCGGTCGAGATGGGAACCTTCACCCACGTGGCGTTCACGGCGTGCGGCGTGCCGCACGAGGTCGCGATCACCGGACGGCACGGGGCGGACACCGATCGCCTCGCGCGCGACCTGAAGCGGCTGTGCGAGTGGCAGATCCGCTTCTTCGGCACCCCGGCCCCCATGGACCGCTACGTGTTTCTCGTCACCGCGGTCGGCGAAGGCTACGGCGGGCTCGAGCACCGCGCCTCCACCGCGCTGCTGTGCAGCCGCGACGATCTCCCGCGCCCCGGCGTGAAGGCGGCCACCGAGAGCTATCGCACGTTTCTCGGCCTGGCGAGCCACGAGTACTTCCACGCCTGGAACGTCAAGCGCATCCGGCCGGCGGCTTTCACCCCCTATGACCTCGATCGCGAGAGCTACACCACGCTGCTGTGGGCGTTCGAGGGCGTCACGTCGTACTACGACGATCTCGCGCTCGTGCGCTGCGGGCTCCTCAGCCCCGAGGACTACCTCGAAGCCCTGGGCCGGTCGATCACCCAGCTCCTGCGCACCCCCGGCCGGCGCCGCCAGACCGTCGCCGAGTCGAGCTGGGACGCCTGGATCAAGTACTACCGGCAGGACGAGAACTCGCCGAACGTGCTCGTCAGCTACTACGGCAAGGGCAGCCTCGTCGCGCTGTGCCTCGATCTCCACCTCCGCAGCCGCACCGCCGGGCGCCGGTCGCTCGACGACGTGATGCGCGCGCTCTGGCGGCGCTACGGCCGCAGCGGGCTCGGCGTCCCGGAGGACGGCGTCGAGCGGACCGCGGAGGAGGCGAGCGGGCTCAAGCTGCGCGCGCTCTTCGACCAATGGCTCCGGTCGACCGACGAGCTGCCGCTCGCGCCGCTGCTCGCGACGGCGGGCGTCGCGCTCGAGGTGCGGCCGCCCGACGGGCCGTCGGACCGCGGGGGGAAACCGGCGTCGAAGAGTGCCGCCGCGCTCGCCGAGCGGGTGAGCCTCGGTGCACGCACCGCGGCCGACGGGCCGGACGTCAGGCTCACGCACGTCCTCGACGGCGGCGCCGCCGAGCGCGCCGGACTGGCCGCCGGCGACGCGATCGTGGCGATCGACGGGATCCGCGTCACGCCGCAGACCCTGGAGGCGCGCCTCGCCGCGCTCCGGCCGGGCGACCGGGTCCGGGCGCACGTCTTCCGGCGCGACGAGCTGCACGAGCGCGAGATTACCTTCGCCGCGGCGCCGGCGGACACCGGCGTGCTGAAGTTCGACAAGCGCGCGGCAGCGCGCGCGCTCAAGCTGCGGCGGGGTTGGCTGGGGCGCTAGCCGGGCGGTCGCGAGCGGGGACCGCTAGCTCGCCGAGAGCTTCACGATCGCGACCGAGACGTTGTCGCCCTTGCCGTTGGTCACACGCGCGCGCGCCGAGGCGATCAGCATCTCGGCCGCCTTGCGCGGCGGCAGCGACGCGAGCACCTTGCCGAGCTCCGCGTCGGTGAAGTAGTCCCAGAGCCCGTCGCTGCACAGGAGGAACGCGTCGCCGGGGACGAGCGGCGCCGACGAGGCGAAGCTCGGGGCCGGCGGCTCGGAATGGCCGAGCGCCTGGAGGAGCAGGTTGCGGTTGGGGTGCTTGTGCCGGTCTTCCTCCCGCCACTGCCCCTCGTCGATCTGCTGCTCCACGTAGGAATGGTCCTTGCTGCGGCTCTGCAGGGTCGGGCCGCGGAAGTGGTAGAGCCGGCTGTCGCCCACCCAGCCCCAGTCGACGCGGTCGGGCTGGAGGATCATCGCGACGATCGTGCTGTGCGGCTCCTCCTCGGTGAGGACCCGGTTGAGGCGGATCACGGTGTGGGCTTCGGCGACGATCTCGCGGAGCAGCTGCTCCGGCGTCTCGTCCTTCGGCGAGAAGTGCTCGAACAGGTTGGTGGAGGTGCCGAGCACCTGCTCGGCCGCGGCGGCGCCGCCCTTGTAGCCGCCGGCGCCGTCGGCCACGACCACCAGCGCCGTGCCGCGCAGGCGCTTGCTGGGGACGATCGCGACGCGGTCCTGCTGTTCCGCCCGGTCGCCGATGTGCTGGCCGGTCGTCGCGTCGAGGGAGACGGGCATCGTCGTGGGATTTCGGCGTCGCGGTCACATACACTAACGGAACTGCGCGAACCGCGCTTCGGCGCGTGCGAGCCGGGTGGCATTTTTCACGCCCGATGACGAGCTTCCTTCTCCTGCGCCACGGCGAGACGGTCTGGAACCGCGCCGGCCGTCTGCAGGGCTGGCAGGACAGCCCGCTGTCGGACGTCGGGCGCGCGCAGGCCGCGGCGCTCGCGGCGCGGCTCGCGGGCGAGCGCATCGACCTGCTGGTGGCGAGCGACCTCGGCCGCACCCGCGAGACGGCGGCGCCGATCGCGGCGCGCCTCGGGCGCGACGTGGTGTCGGACGCGGGGCTCCGTGAGCGCTGCTACGGCGAGCTGGAGGGCTTCACCTGGGCCGAGATCGAGCGCGCGCACCCGGCGGCGTACGCCCGCCTCGCCGTTCGCGACGCGGAGTTCGTCGTCCCCGGGGGCGAGAGCGCCACGCAGTTCCGCGACCGCGTCGTCGTGGCGCTCGACCGGCTCGCACGCACGCACCCCGGAGCGTCGATCGCGGTCGTCACCCACGGCGGCGTGCTCGGCGTGGTCTATCGCTGGGCGAAGGACATCCCGCTCGAGATGCCGCGCACGTTCCCGATCCCGAACGGCGGGGTCAACCGGATCCGCATCGCGCGGCGGCGCTGGTCGATCGACGCCTGGGCCGAGACCGCGCATCTGCCCGAAGGCGCGCTCGACGACGAGTAGCGGATCCTTCGCCGGCGCGGTGCGCGAGATAGAATCGATGCCCTGCCGCGTCTGCTCCACATGACCGAGACCGCCGCACTTCCCGTCTCCTACCCTGACGTCGAAGCCGCCGCCGCCCGGCTCGCTGGCCACGCGCATCGCACGCCCGTCCTGACCTCGCGCACCGTGGACGCACGGACCGGGGCGGAGGTGTTCTTCAAGTGCGAGAACTTCCAGCGCATCGGCGCGTTCAAGTTTCGCGGCGCGTACAACGCGCTCTCGCAGCTCTCCGACGCCGAACGACGGCGCGGCGTCCTCACCTTCTCCTCGGGCAACCACGCGCAGGCGGTCGCGCTTGCCGGCCGGCTCCTCGGCATTCGCACCGTCATCGTCATGCCCGAGGATGCGCCGCCGGTGAAGCTCGCCGCGACCCGCGGGTACGGTGCCGAAGTCGTGACCTACGACACTCGCCAGACGACGCGCGACGCGCTCGGCGCGCAGATCGCCGCCGAGAGGGGACTCACAGTCGTCCCGCCGTACGACCACGCGCACGTCGTCGCCGGGCAGGGCACCGCGGCGAAGGAGCTGATCGAGGACCGGGGACCGCTCGATTGGCTGTTCGTGCCCTGCGGCGGCGGCGGGCTGCTGTCGGGCTGCGCGATCGCGGCGGCGCATCTCGCGCCGGGTTGCCGGGTCGTGGGCGTCGAGCCGGAGGCGGGTGACGACGCGACGCGCTCGTTCCGGACGAAGACGCTCCAGAGCGTCCACAATCCAGACACGATCGCCGACGGCGCCCGCACGCCGTCGCTGGGGAAGATCACCTTCCCGCTCGTGCTCGCGTACGTCCACGACATGCTGACGGTGAGCGACCGCGAGCTGCTCGATGCGATGCTCTACCTCTGGGAACGGATGAAGATCGTAGTCGAGCCGACCGGCGCGCTCGCGGCTGCCGGGCTCTTCAAAGGGAGCGACGCCGTCCGCGGCAAGCGGATCGGCGTGATCGTTTCGGGAGGGAACGTCGACCTGAAAGCGCTCTGCCGGATGATCGGCTGACCGCCGTGCTCAGGCGATCCGGTGCGAGGCGGCAGCGCCGCCGCGCAGCGCTACTGGAGCGCGTCCTCCGGAGTGGGGCGCTTCGCCGGCCCGTTCAGCCAGGTCGGCAGGTCGAGATAGCTCTGCGGGGCGGGGAGCTCGGATGACGAGCCCTTGCGGCGCAGCTGCCCTGGCCAGCCGGCGCGGATCACGACTTCCTCGTCGTGGTCGTCGGCTTCGAGCTCCGGCGCTTCCAGGTCAGCGAGGTCGGTGTCAGCCATGTTGTCGCTCCTTGTTTTGGCGAAGACCGTTCGCCACCGAGCAAGCACGGTGCCAGCCGGCTCGGCCGAGCGCGTGTTCCGTCACGCCCCGGGTGGAAGACGCTGCGCCGGCGTGATTTCCTCCACGCCCCGGCAAGAGCGGGGGGAGATCGCCGCGGAGCGATTGCGCTTCCGCGGCCGTCGGGCCCAGTGTACGCCGTCGGGAACCGGTCAGTCTTGCCGGTGCCGCCGCCAGACTTGCCAACGCTCGCGGCCGGCGAACACCGGGATGGAGTCGGCTACCGCGGCGTCCTCGATCCGATCGAAGCAGGGCGCGAGGAGCGATTCCAGCTCCCCGGCCTTCAAGCCGAACGGCGGTCCGCCCGGAGCATCGTTCCAGAAGAAGAACCCCGCCAGGCGGCCGCCGGCCGGCAACAGCTGGGCGACTCGGCCCGCCCAGCGCGGCCAGTGCGCGCGCGGCAGCGCGCAGAGAAACGCACGCTCGTAGACCAGGTCGAACGGTGCGCCGAAGTCGAACTCGAAGAAATCGCCGAAGACGAGGATCGGCTCGCGTTCGCCCAGCACCCGGCGCGCGGCGTCGATCGCTGCGGCGCTGAAGTCGATCGCCACCACGTCGTGCCCGGCTTCGGCGAAGGCACGGGCCTCGTACCCGCTGCCGCAGCCGGGGATCAGCACCCGGAGCCGGGCCTGCTCCCGGGCGAGGAGGTCGCGCACCGCGGCGGGCACGCCGCCCGCGTCCCACGGGGTGTAGCGCTCGCGGAACCGGACGTCCCAGAACGCCGGCCCGGCCGGGTCGAGCTTCGGCCCGCGCCGCAGGCGCTCGGCCGGGTCGTCGGGCGCGCTCATCCCTTGACGCACACGATCTGCTTGAGCGTGTGCAGCACCGCGACGAGGTCGGACTGGTTCGCCATCACCTCGTCGATGCTCTTGTACGCCCCGGGGATCTCGTCGATCACGCCCTTGTCCTTGCGGCAGATGACGCCCGCGGTCTGCGCTTCGAGGTCCCGGGTCGAGAACTTGCGCTTCGCCTCGTTGCGGCTCATGCGCCGGCCGGCGCCGTGCGCGCACGAGTGGAAGCTCTCTGCGGCGCCGCGCCCGCGCACGATGTAGCTGCGCGCGCCCATGCTGCCCGGGATGATGCCGAGCTCGCCCTCGCCCGCGCGGATCGCACCCTTGCGGGTGACCCAGACCCGCTCGCCGTAGTGGACCTCGCGGGCGACATAGTTGTGGTGGCAGTTCACCGCTTCGTCGGTGACCTCGAACGGCGGGAGGTGGCGCGCCAGCGCGTCCAGCACGAGCTCCAGCATCTCGGCGCGGTTCGCGCGCGCGTAGTCCTGCGCCCAGCCGACCGCCGCGACGTAGTCGTCGAAGTGCTGCGCCCCTTCGGAGAAGTAGGCGAGGTCGCGGTCCGGCAGCCGAAGCTGGTCGCGCTCGGCGTCGCGGCGCGCGAGCTCGATGAAGTAGGTCCCGATCGCGTTGCCGATGCCGCGGCTGCCGGAGTGCAGCATCACCCACATGCGCTCCGCCTCGTCGAGGCACACCTCGATGAAGTGGTTGCCGCCGCCGAGCGTGCCCATCTGGCGCGTCCAGTCCGAGTTCTTGCCGATGCGCTTCGCGATCGCCGGGTGCTTTTCGAGGATGCGTCGCAGCTCGCGCTGGAACGGCTTCGCCGCGGAGGCGCGGGTGTCGCGCTCGCTGTGCTGGTTGAACCCGACCGGGACGTCGCGCGAGATCTGGTCGAAGACCCGCTTCAGGCTCCGCTCGTCGAGCTCGTTCGCAGCGAGCGAGAGGCGCGTGGCGATCATCCCGCAGCCGACGTCGACTCCCACGGCGGCGGGGATGATTGCCCCTTTCGTGGGGATCACCGAACCGACGGTGGCGCCGATCCCGAGGTGCACGTCGGGCATCGCCGCGACGTGGTGATGCACGATCGGCAGCTGCGCGAGGTTGACGAGCTGCTGCGTCGCCTCGCCCTCGACGTCGTCGGTCCAGATCCGGACCGGGACGCGGCCGCCTTCGATGGTCTTGCGGATCGGCATGCGGAGCTCGCGCCGCGGCGCTGGAGTGCGGTGCAGAATGATAGACTACTCGACGTTTCCCCAGCTCTGCGAGCACGCCAAGGCCGCGCCGACCATGTTCTCGAACGACCCCCTCGCGAAGACCGATCCGGAGCTGTGGCAGGCGGTGCGGAGCGAGATCCTCCGCCAGGAGGACCACATCGAGCTGATCGCCTCCGAGAACTACGCCAGCCCGGCGGTGCTCGCGGCGCAGGGCTCGGTGCTCACGAACAAGTACGCGGAAGGCTACCCCGGCAAGCGCTACTACGGGGGTTGCGAGTACGTCGACATCGCCGAAGAGCTCGCCGTCGAGCGCGCGAAGCAGCTCTTCCACGTCGACTACGCGAACGTCCAGCCGCACTCGGGCTCGCAGGCGAACCAGGCCGTGTACAACGCGGTCCTGAAGCCCGGGGACGTGATCCTCGGGATGTCGCTCGCCCACGGCGGGCACCTCACGCACGGCTCGACCGTCAACTTCTCGGGCCGGCTCTACCAGGCGTTCCACTACGGCCTCGACGAGCGCGAGGAGATCGACTACGAGCAGCTCGAGCACCTCGCGAAGGGGCACAAGCCGAAGCTCATCGTGGCCGGGGCGTCGGCCTACTCGCTGACGATCGACTGGAAGCGCTTCCGCCGCATCGCCGACGCCGTCGGCGCGTATCTCATGGCCGACATCGCCCATCCGGCCGGCCTGATCGCGGCCGGGCTCTACCCGAGCCCGATCGGGATCGCCGACTTCGTGACGAGCACCACGCACAAGACGCTGCGCGGGCCGCGCGGCGGGCTGCTCCTCGCCTCCGCGGAGCACGCGAAGCTGCTGAACGCCGCCGTCTTCCCGCAGCTGCAGGGGGGACCGCTCATGCACGTGATCGCCGCCAAGGCGGTCGCGTTCAAGGAGGCGATGACGAAGGACTTCAAGCGCTATCAGGAGGAGGTCCTCAACAACGCGCGCGTCATGGCCAAGGTGCTCGCCGAGCGCGGGCTGCGCATCGTCTCCGGGCGCACCGACTGCCATCTCTGCCTGGTCGATCTGCGCACCAAGGGCATCACCGGCAAGGCGGCCGAGGACGTGCTCGAAGCCGCGCACATCACGGTCAACAAGAACGCGATCCCGAACGACCCGCAGAAGCCGTTCGTCACCAGCGGCATCCGGGTCGGCACGCCGGCGATGACGACCCGCGGCTTCGAGGAGATCGAGGCCGAGCAGGTGGCGAACCTCGTCGCCGACGTGCTCGATGCGCCGCGGGACGAGGCGAACGTCGCCCGCGTGCGCGAGCAGGTGCGCGCGCTCTGCCGCCGCTTCCCCGTCTATCCGGACGCGGTGCGCATGGGTGGGCCGGCCGAACGCGCGGCCTGACGGTGCGATGAAGTGCCCGTACTGCAAAGCCGACGACACCGCGGTCATCGACACGCGGATGTCGGAGGACGGCGAGAGCGTGCGCCGGCGGCGCGAGTGCGAGCGCTGCGGCAAGCGCTTCACGACCTACGAGCGGGTCGAGCTCGCGATGCCCGCGGTGGTGAAGACGAGCGGCTACCGCACCGCCTACGACCGCGAGAAGATGCGCACCGGGTTCATGCGGGCGCTGCACAAACGGCCGGTGCCGACGCAATACGTCGACGCGGCGATCGACCGCATCGAGCAGAAGATCCTCGCGCGCGGCGAGCGCGAGATCGGCTCGCGTACCCTCGGCGAGATGGTGATGGCCGAGCTGAAGAAGATGGACCACGTCGCCTACATCCGCTTCGCCTCGGTCTACGAGGACTTCCAGCGCGTGGACGAGTTCCGCGAGAAGGTGCTGGAGCTCAAGCGCCCCGGCC
>Ga0299906_10002642_pt1 | contig 14834 bp, 14 predicted proteins | sample RVTome_14_FD_200259 | JGI IMG/M metagenome (GOLD analysis project Ga0299906, IMG submission 200259) | Soil microbial communities from uranium-contaminated site in the Upper Colorado River Basin, Wyoming, United States - RVT145D125 (version 2) ... | reverse complement strand
AGAGGGGGCGCGGCGACGCGCCGCGCGGAGCGGTCGGAGGGGAAGGGCGGCTGATGAGCGTGGTGGCGGGACTCGATCTCGGCACGGGCAAGACCTGCGTCGTCGTCGCCGAGGTGGACGAGCACGGGGTTGCGGTGGCCGGCGTCGGCACCGCCGTCTCGCGCGGGCTCCGCAAGGGCGTGATCGTCAACGTCGAGTCGACCGTGAATGCGATCGCCAAGGCGGTGGCGGAGGCCGAGTCGATGGCCGGCTGCCAGATCCGCCGCGTGGTGGCGAGCATCGGCGGCGCGCATCTGCGCGGGCTCAGCAGCCACGGTGTCGTCGCCGTCAGGAACGGCGAGGTCTCCGCGGGCGACCTGCGGCGCGTCCTCGACGCCGCCCGCGCCGTCGCGCTCCCGGCCGACCGCGAGGTGCTGCACGTCCTCCCCCAGGAGTACGTGATCGACAAGCAGGAGGGCATCAAGGAGCCGGTCGGCATCGCCGGCGTGCGTCTCGAGTCGAAGGTCCACATCGTCACCTCCCAGACCGCGGCCGCGCAGACGCTGGTCAAGTGCTGCCGGCAGGCCGGCCTGGTGGTCGATGACGTCCTGCTCGGTTCCCTGGCGGCGGCCGACGCCGTGCTGACGCCCGAGGAGAAGGATCTCGGTGTCGCCCTGGTGGACATCGGCGCTGGCACCACCGACCTGGTGATCTTCCACGGCGGCGCCGTTACCCATACCGCGACGCTCCCGCTCGGCGGCGGCCACCTTACCAACGACATTGCCGCCGGGCTCCGCACGCCGACCGCCGAGGCCGAGAAGATCAAGCAGCGCTACGGCTGCGCGCGCGCGGCCGCCGTCGACGCGGAGGCCGCGATCGAGGTGCCGAGCGTCGGCGACCGCGAGCCGCGCATCCTGCGCCGGCGCATCCTGTGCGAGATCATCGAGCCGCGCGTCGAGGAGATCTTCACCCTCGTCGGCCGGGAGATGGCGCGCTCGGGATACGACGACGGCCTCGCCTCCGGCGTGGTGCTGACGGGCGGCAGCGCCGCGCTCCAGGGCATCGCCGACGTGGCCGAGGGCATTTTCCGCCTGCCGGTGCGGATCGGGCTGCCGCATCACGTGACGGCGCTCGAGGATCTGGTGGCGAGCCCGGCGCACGCGACCGCGATCGGCCTCGTCCTGGCGGGCGCGCAGGGGCGCGGCGGCGTGCGCATGACGCCAGCGGTGCCGGCGGGCGTCCTCGAGCGGGCGCGCGTGCGTGTGGGCGAGTGGCTGCGCGATTTCTTCTGACGCGGGTGCCGCGATGACGGGGAAAAGGACGTGACACTCGCCATGAATTACGCTACAGGAGGTCTCGTATGGGGCGGCGGAATGGGCGGAGGCAGAGGGGCGGCGGTGTCCGCCTACCCGAGTCCGACGGCAGCGCCACTGCAACGGTCGTTGAAGGAGGTGGGGTGATGGAGCAGACGAGCGGCGCTCAGTTGGGCGCGTGTATCAAGGTGGTCGGTGTGGGGGGCGGCGGCGGCAACGCGGTCAACACCATGATCGCGGCCGGCCTGCAGGGGGTCGACTTCGTGACCGCCAACACCGACGGGCAGGCGCTCGCGGCGAACCTCGCCACCATCAAGCTCCAGATCGGCAAGGAGTTCACCAAGGGACTCGGCGCGGGGGGCAACCCCGAGGTCGGCCGCAAGGCCGCCACCGAGGACCTGGACGCCATTCGCGAGTGCCTGGCGGGCGCCGACATGGTGTTCGTGACCGCCGGCATGGGCGGCGGCACCGGCACCGGCGGCGCGCCGGTCGTGGCCAAGGTGGCCCGCGAGCTCGGCGCCCTGACGGTCGGCGTGGTCACCAAGCCGTTCCTGTTCGAGGGCAAGAAGCGCGGCCGCCAGGCCGACGACGGCATGCGCGAGCTCAAGGCCAACGTCGACACGCTGATCGCCATCCCCAACCAGCGCCTGCTGGCGGTCGCCGGCCGCAACATGTCGATCCTCGAGACCTTCAAGAAGGCCGACGACGTGCTCCTGCAGGCGGTGCGCGGCATCTCCGACCTGATCACGGTGCACGGCCTCATCAACCTCGACTTCAACGACGTCCGCACGATCATGTCCGAGATGGGCATGGCGCTCATGGGCGCGGCGACGGCGAGCGGCGAGGAGCGCGCCATCGAGGCGGCGCAGAAGGCGATCTCGAGCCCGCTGCTCGAGGACGTCTCGATCCATGGCGCGCGCGGCGTCCTCATCAACATCACCGGCGGGCCCGACCTCACGATCCACGAGGTCAACGAGGCGGCGACCCTGATCCAGGAGGAGGCGCACGAGGAGGCCAACATCATCTTCGGCGCGGTGATCGACGACACCCTGAGCGACCAGATCCGCATCACCGTCATCGCCACCGGCTTCGGCGAGTCCGGCGAGGACGTGAAGCGCCCGCCGGCCGCCGCGACGGCGCAGCCCGCGCCGGGCGGGTCGCGCGCCGCCTTCATCCGCGAGCCGCTGCGCGAGGCCGCGCAGACGGCCGCCGCCGCGGGACGGAAGGTCGTGCGCGTCGGCGGCATCAACGACCTCGACGGTACGGTGTGGGGCCGCCCGTCCAACGGGCGCGGCGAGCCGATCCCCCTGACCGAGCTCGGCGACGACGAGGACAGCCTCGACATCCCGACCTTTCTCCGCCAAAAGGCGGAATAGTGTGCCCGGCGCCGGCGGGCATTGAGCCCGCGGGCGCCGTCCCCATATAATCCGGGCGTTGCCCCACTCCCACCGTGATCGGGCGCAGGAGCGCCTTGCGCGCGAGCGCATGCTGTTCACGCCGGCCCCCGGCGGCGACGTCTCGGTCTGCCTCGTCTATCCCAACACCTATCCGGTCGGGATGGCGAACCTCGGCTTCCAGGCGGTGTTCGAGATCCTCGCCCGCCACCCGCGCGTCCACTGCGAGCGCGCCTTCCTCCCCGACCGCGACGCGCGCGGCAGCGAGGCGCGGGCGCTCGAGAGCGGCCGGGCGCTCCGCGACTTCGAGATCGTCGCCTTCTCGATCTCGTTCGAGAGCGACTACCTGCACGTCGTCGACATCCTCGCCGGCGCCGGCATGGCGCCGCTGCGCGCCGAGCGCGGCGGCGGTCCGCTAATGCTCGCCGGCGGCCCGGCGACCTTCCTCAACCCGGAGCCGATCGCCGACTTCTTCGACCTCGTCCTGATCGGCGAGGGCGAGGAGATGATCCCGGAGTTCCTGGCGCGCTACCTCGCGGCGCGTGACGCGGGCGGCGGCCGCGCCGGCGTCCTCGACGCCGCCGCCGAGGTCGAGGGCGCGTATCGTCCCGACCGCTACACCATCGACTACGCCGCCGACGGCACCATCGGCGCGGTCGCCTACCGCGGTCCCGGCGCGGGCACCGTGACGCGGCGGCTGGTCGAGGACCTCGACCGCTTCCCCACCGCCTCGCGCGTGCTCGCGCCCGAGGCGGTGTTCGGCGACATGTACCTGATCGAGGCCAGCCGCGGCTGCGAGTGGGGCTGCCGCTTCTGTGCGGCCGGCTACATGTACCGGCCGGTCCGGAACCGCAGCCTGGCGACGCTCGAGCGCGCCGTCGACGAGGGCCTCGCCGAGCGCGCGACGATCGGCCTCGTCGGCGCCGAGATGGCGAGCCTGCCGGGCGTGGCGGCGCTCTGCGAGCGCGTCGCCGAGCGCGGCGGGCGTCCCTCCCCGTCGTCGCTCAAGGCCGACGTGATCACCGAGCGCCTCGCCCGCGCGCTCGGCCGGAGCGCCAACCAGAGCGTCACCGTCGCGCCCGAGGCCGGCTCCGAGCGCATGCGCCGGGTGATCAACAAGAACCTGACCGAGCCCGAGATCCTGCGCGCCGCCGACTGGCTGGTGGGGGCGGGCGTGCAGGCGTTGAAGCTCTACTTCATGATCGGCCTGCCGACCGAGACCCACGACGACGTCGCCGCGATCGTCGACCTCACCGAGCGGATCCGCCGGCGCTTCGCCGGCACGCGGCGCGTCCAGCGCATGACGCTCTCGGTGAACCCGTTCGCGCCGAAGCCCTGGACGCCGCTCCAGTGGGAGCCGATGGAGGACGTGCGGAGCCTGAAGCGCAAGATCGACTGGCTCCGGCGGGCCATCGGCCGCCTTCCGGGGGTGGCGATCGACGTCGAGTCGCCGCGCGAGGCGTACTGGGCGACGCTGCTCTCCCGCGGCGACCGCCGCGTCGCCCGCCTGCTGCTCGCGGTCCACGCCGCCGGCGGCGACTGGTGGGCGGTGATCCGCGCCTGGCGCGGCGGCGCCGGCCTGTTCGATCCCGACGGCTTCGTGCACCGCGCCTACGCGGCCGACGAGATCCTGCCCTGGGACTTCATCGACCACGCGCTCCACAAGCGCTTTCTCTGGGTCGAGCGCGCACGCGCCTACGCCGAGCACCAGACCGCCCCCTGCGACGTCACCGTCTGCCGGGTGTGCGGCGCCTGCTGATGGCGGCGATCCTCGGGATCGGAATCGACGTCGCCGAGATCGAGCGCATCCGGGCGGCGCTCGAGCGCGCGCGGACGGGCGCGCGCTTTCGCGCGCGCGTGTTCACGGACGGCGAGCAGGCCTACTGCGAGGCGCACGGCCGCACGCGCTTCGAGAGCTACGCCGCCCGCTTCGCCGCCAAGGAGGCGGCGATGAAGGCGCTCGGGTGCGGCTGGGGCGGGACCGTCGCCTGGCGCGACGTCGAGGTCGTGCGTCCCCGCGGCGAGCGGCCGGCGATCGTGCTGGCGGGCGGCGCGGCCGCGCACGCCGCGACGCTCGGCGTGCGGTGGCTCCACCTGACGCTCACGCACACGCGCGAGCTCGCCTTCGCCGAGGTGATCGCCGAGGGGTGAGGCGCGCCGGCACGGGGGCGCGTGCCGCGCTGCGCCATCTCGGCGCACGATTCTCGTTGACTCCGGGGGGCGCCGGGGCTATCGACGATCGATCTCGGACCTCGACCCCTCGGAGGCCTCCATGCGCGCCACCCTCATCCGTGCCCTCGCCGCCGCGACGGTGCTCGCCCTGCCGCCGTCCGCCGGCCACGCCACCGTCGCCGACGACCTCTGCGGCGCCCTCGACGATCCCTGCGTGCTCGCCGCCAAGATCGCGGTCGATCCCGGATCGACGCTCGACTTCGGGGCCCGTACGTTCCGCATCGCCGCCGGCGCCAGCCTCACCTGGAGCGACGACCTCACCATCCTCGCCGGCGCCTGCGAGGTCGAGGCCGGCGCCAAGCTCGTCGAGTCGAAGCAGCTCTCGTCGGGCACCGGCTTCCTGCATCTGACCTGCACCAGCACCACGCTCGCCGGCGCGGTCACCACGGCGGGGGCCGGCGTCCTGGTCGAGGGCGACGGGCCGCACCTGATCTCCGGCAAGGTGCAGGCCAAGGGCGATCAGGTGGGGGTCGTGGCGGTCGACTCCTACGGCCTGCCGGGCCACATCACGGTGACGGGCAAGATCCAGGCGAAGTCGAAGGCCGGGACGCCGCCGGGCGAGTTCCGCCTGGTGAGCAACTTCGGCGACGTCGCCATCGGCGAGAAGGCCAAGATCCAGCTCAAGGGCCTCACCGCCGACCCGTTCTCCGAGTTCCTGATCGTCGTCGCGCACTCGGGCACCCTGACGATCGACGGCCAGATCGACGCGCGCGCGAAGATCGGCGGCTACGGCTGGAACCTCGAGGCCAATCAGGACGTGACGCTCGGCCTCAAGTCCAAGATCAAGGCCGACACCAAGGAGACCGGCTCGGAGATCGCGATCAACTCGCAGAGCGGAACCGTCCGCCTCGAGGGCAAGATCCAGGCCAAGGCCAAGGCCGTCCTGGGCGGCGACGGCGGTCGGGTGCACGTCTGCGCCGCCGACGACGTGCTGCTGAGCGGCAAGGCGTCCATCGACACCTCGAGCGGCTTCAGCGGCTCGATCATCCTCGGCGCGGGCGACCGTGCGATCGTCGGCGAGCTTCCGGTCTTCGGCACCATCAAGCTCTACTCCAAGGACGACGGCGACATCGAGGTTTGCGGCGGCACGGTCGGCAACATCATCAGCAGCCGCGCCAAGGTCGTGCCCGACGCGGAGGCCGAGGGCCAGACCGGCGAGTGCTTGTCGCCGACGTCGCAGGTGTTCTTCGAGCTCGACTGCAACCAGTAGCGGCCGGCGGCCGCTACTCCCCGCGGAAGCGGGGGCGGCGCTTCTCGAGGAAGGCCAGGACGCCCTCGGCATAGTCGGCGCTCTCGAAGCAGCGCGCGATCATGCGCTCGACGGCGGCGACGTCGGGGGCGCCCTCGCGCTGGGTCTCGGCGATGGCGTGCTTGGCGGCCTGGATCGTGAGCGGGGCGTTGGCCGCGACGCCAGCGGCGTAGCGCGCGGTGACGGTCTCGAGGTCGGCCCTCGGCACCACCTGATTCACGAGGCCGAGCGCGCGCGCCTCCTCGGCGTCGATCTGCCGGGCGCTGAAGATCAGGTCGGCCGCCGCCGACGGGCCGACGAGGCCGACCAGGCGGGCGACGCCGTCGTAGTGGTAGCCGAGCCCGAGGCGTGCGGGCGGGAGGGCGAAGCGCGCGTCGGCGGCGGCGATGCGGACGTCGGCCGAGGCCGCGATGGCGAGTCCCCCGCCGACGCAGACGCCGTGGATCATCGCGACGATCGGCCGCTCGCAGGCGCCGAGCGCCGCGAAGGCGCGCGCGGTGGTCCGCTCGTAGACCGCCGCCGAGGCGGCGTCCTTGCGGCGGGTCTCGAACTCGGTGATGTCCGCGCCCGACGCGAACGCCTCGTCGCCGTCGCCACGCAGCACCAGGACCCGCAACGCCGGGTCGTCACCGAGCTCGGTGACGGTGGCCGCGAGCGCCTCCCACATCTCGTAGCGCACCGCGTTCAGGCGGCCGCGGTTGCGGAGCGCGAGCCAGGCGACCCCGTCGGGCTCGCGGCGGAGGTCGATCCCGAAGTCGCTCACGCGCCGGGCTCGCCGCGAAAGGCGGGCATCACCTCGGTGGCGAAGCGCTCGAGCAGGGCCGCGTCGAAGGGCGGCTGCACGTTCACGATGAAGCGGGTGGCGCCGGCGTCGACGTACTCCCGCAGGGTGTCGCGCATCGACGCCGGCGAGCCCGCGAGCACGCCGCCGGCGATGCGCGAGCCGTAGAGGAGCCGGGCGCCGAGCCGCGTCGCCGGGCCGGCGAGCGGCACGCGCGAGACGTTGGCGAGCACCAGGAAGACCGAGACCTCGATGGCGTCGCAGTCCCGGCGTCCGGCGGCCCGGCAGGCGTCCGCGACGATCTTCAGGCGGCTCGCGACACCGGCGGGTCCGACGCCGAGCGGGACGTTCCACTCGTTGGCGTAGCGGCCGACGAGCGGCATGATCCACTTCTCGCCCTGCCCGCCGATCAGGATCGGCGGGTGCGGGCGCTGCACCGGCTTCGGCTCGAAGGGCGCGTCGACGAGATCATAGTAGCGGCCGTCGAAGCTCGGGTGGTCCTCGGTCCAGAGGCGCGTGATGACCTCGAGGGCCTCGCCGAGGCGTTCGGCGCGCTCCTTGGCGGTGTAGAAGGGGAAGCCGTACGCCTCGTGCTCGTACTCGAACCAGCCGGCGCCGAGGCCGAGGACGAGCCGGCCGCCGCTGATGTGGTCGACCGTGGTGGCCGCCTTCGCGAGCAGCGCCGGATGGCGGTAGGTGTTGCCGGTCACCAGGAGGCCGATCTTGATGCGCTCGGTCCGGGCGGCGAGCGCCGCGAGCAGGGTCCAGCCCTCGAGGGCGGGCCCCTCCTTGTCGCCGGTGATCGGGATGAGGTGGTCGTAGGCCCACGCGCTGTCGAAGCCGAGACGCTCCGCCGTCTGCCAGGCGGCCGCGATCTCCTCCCAGGTGGTGTCCTCCTGCGCGGTCTGGATGCCGAACTCGATCCGGCGCTCGGCGGCCGCGGCCGGCGCGGCGGCGAGCGCCGCCGCCAGCGCGGCGATCAGCAGCGTCCCCATGCGGTCCTCCCTTCGGGCCGCCCCGAGTCCTAGCGCAGGCGCCCCGCCCTGGCCAGCCGCGCGGCCGATCGAGTAGAATGCGGCCTCGTGGGTGGAGGGGCATGAAGCACTGCTTCAAGGCGAGCCGGCTGTCGCCGGGCAACCTGCTCTTTCCCACCGTGATCGAGGTCGACGATCGGCACGTGACCCGCATCAAGCCCTCGTTCGTGACCCGGATCGAGGAGAGCATCAGCATCCGCCAGGTGTCCTCGGTGACGATCAAGCGCGGGCTCATGTGGGCCGACATCACCATCCACTCGTCGGGCGGCACGGCGCCGCTCCTGAGCAGCGGTCACACCAACGCCGACGCCGAGCGCCTGAAGGACCTGATCGAGGACTATCAATCGACGCTGTTGCAGACCGGGACCGCCGACGCCGCGATGCTGCGCGCCTGTCCGCGCTGCGCCGAGCTGGTGAAGCTCGCGGCGCGGGTCTGTCGGTTCTGCCAGCACGAGCTGCCGATCGACCTCACCGAGGAGGCCGACGCCGGCGACGAGCCGGCGCGGAGCTGGCGGTTCAACTGAGCGCCGCGTCGCTGCCGCGCGCCGCTCGAGGGAGGAGGACGACCGTGGCCGACGAGTTCACGCCCGCCAAGGAGAAGCTGATGGCGCTCACGCGCGAGATCGATCCCGACGTGACGGTGGTGATCCCCGAGCGCTCGACCCTCGACGCCTTTCGCGTCTCGCTCACGCGCGGCACCAGCCGCCGCTTCCTCACGATCTCCGAGGACGACCTCCTCGACCTGGTCGAGGACCGCCGCGCCGCCGCCCGCATGCACGCAACCCTCCGCCAGGAGATCGGAGCGTTGTAGGCCCGCTGGGCGTCAGGGCCCGTCGCGGCTCACGCGGACGAACCGAGCGCGGGGGTCCTCGGCGTGGGACGGGGGGATGGCGGCGCTCGCCGTCCAGACGGTGCCTGCGTCGTCGCACGCGATGCGCCGCGGGGCGGTGCCCCGGGTGGGGAGCGGCGCCACGGTGAACTGCTCGTGCCAGCGCTCGAAGCGGATCAGCGTGTCGGAGCCGGTGCCGGTGAGCCATACCGCGTCGGTCCGTCGATCGACGCAGAGGGCGTAGGGCGTGGCGGTGCCGGGCGGCACGACCGGCAGCATCCAGGTCTGGAACTGCCCGGTCAGGGCGTCGAAGCGGGCAACGACGCCGGTCTCGAAGCCGGCGACCCAGACGCCGCCCGCGGCGTCGAGCGCGAGATCGCGCGGTCCGGGGAAGGGTGTGCTCCAGGTCCGGATGCCGCCGCTCGCGGGGTCGAGGCGGCCGATCCGGTGGGCGTCGATCTGGCTGAACCAGACGGCGCCGTCGGACGCCACGGCGAGTCCGGACGGGAAGGGCAGGTCGGGTCCGATCGCCGGCGCGGGGATCGGCCGCGGCAGCCGCGCGCGGCCACCGAAGGGCCAGAGCCACGCCGCCAGCGCCTCGCCGAGGGAGCGCGTCGGGAGCTGGAACGTCCGGTGCGCGCCGGTCGCCGGATCGCGCACGGCGACGGCGTTGGCGAGGGCGAGCGTGTACCAGACGCGTCCCTGGGGATCGAGGCGCAGCGTCTGCGGGTAGCGGTCGGCCGCGGCGTCGTCGATGGTCCAGGTGCCGGCGACCGGATCGAGGCGCCCGATCGCGCCCCGGTACGCGAGCGCGACCCAGACCGTGCCGTCGGCGGCGACGCGCAGGCTCTCCGGGGCGGCCTGGGCGGTCGCACCCGCCGGCAGGCGGAGCTCGGTGGCGGCGAAGACGCCGCCGGGCGCGGCGCCGGCGGGGATCTCCCAGGTGGTGCGCGCGCCGCTCGCGGGATCGAGTCGGTAGACGCGATCGTGCATCATGTCGACGGCGAAGACCGCGCCGTCGGGCGCGATCGCGACGTCGTGCAGGCTCGTGCCGGGCTCGCCGACGACCCACTCGGTGACGACGGCCGCCCGCGGAGGTTCGGGGGCGGGACCGGCGGTGGCGGGCGCGGCGGCGGCATCGTAGGCGCCGGCGAGCGCCACCGGCAGCTCGGCGGCGAGGCCGGGCGACAGCCGGCCGCCGAGCGGCGCCATGGCGTCGATCGCTGCCCGCCACGCGCCGGCGTCGCGCGGCCGCCGTACGGCGGGGCTCCCGAGCTGGTGGCAGAACGTGCACTGGCGCAGCAGCTCGGCGCGGTGCGCTTGCGACGACAGGCGCGCGAGGACGAGCGCGGTCCAGTGGCTCGGTGGCAGGGCCGCGGCGCGCGCCGCGGGATCGGCCGCGCGCTCGACACGCAGAGGCAGCGCGGTCGCGGGCCCGATCGTGGTCGCCGGCCGCAGGAGCTCCCGGAAGTCCGGATGCCGCGCGCGCAGGTCGTAGCGGGCGCGCGCGAGCTCGGGCAGCATGAAGCGGCCGAGGGCGTCGGTGTAGACCGTCGTGGCGCGGCCGCCGTCGGGATCCGTGACCGTCACCAGGGCGCCGCCGACGGGCTCGCCGCGCGCGTCGTCGATCCGTCCCGCCGCGCGATCGTGAGCCGCGACCGAGTCCGCGGTCGCAAGCAGGGCCAGCAGCGCGGCGACCGCCGCGCGCCGGGCGGGCCCGCCGTCCGCGATGACCGCCGACGGCCTCAACCGCCGGCGGACGCGCGCTTCGGGGAGAGCAGGAGGGCGCCGACGGCCCAGAGACCGAAGACCATGCCGAGCGTCGTCCACAGGCGGGGCCCGTAACCGTTGTTGCGCGCGATCAGCCGGCACATGATCGCGTTGCAGACGTTCACGACCAGACCGGTGGCGAAGAGCGCGGGCGCCGCCAGGCGGTGCGGTGCCAGGAGGTGCAAGCCGGTCAGGTAGCCCACGGCGATCTCGACGGCGTCCATGCGCGCGTTTACCTTGACCCTCTCTCGGAGCGTCACTATAGTCGGCCGCCTTCCGCCTGTAAACGTAGGGCGACGGGGCATGACGCGACGCGAGCGCAACGTCCTCTCCTGGATCGTCGAGATGGGAGAGACACGGTTCCTTCAATTCGCCGAGGAGCTGTTGTCGAACCCCAAGATGGCGGAAGCCTTCTCGGTGGCGCTCCATCGCGCGGCACGAACCAAGGGACAGGTCGATCGGAACATGCAGGCTCTGCTCGGACTGATCGGGATGCCGTCGAAGGCCGACTACAACCGGCTGCTCTCCAAGGTCGAGGCGTTGCAGGGCAGCCTGGTGAACCTGAACATCAAGCTCGACCGCCTGCTCGCGGCGCGCGAGCGCCCGAAGCGGCGGCGCACCGACAAGCAGCGCGCCAGCACGACCTGACGCGCGCAGCGGCCGCGGCCGGCGCGCGCGTCAGGTCAGGGCTGGAGCAGGCGCTCCGCCAACGCGGCCAGGCGCGCGAGCGTCGTGGGCTCGACCGGCTCGAGCGGCAGCTCGACGCTCGGCGCCGGGGCGACGGCCTCCGCGAGGGCCGCGATCTGCGCGCGCTCCTGCTCCCAGACGTGGACGTAGCGCCGGTGCACGGCGACCAGCTTGCGCGCGAGCGCGAGGTCGGGCGGGCTCGCGAGCGGGGGGACGACGTCGGGGGCCGGCGGCAACGCGACCTCGGCGGGCAGCGTCCGGTTGAGGACGAGCCCCGAGACCGGCAGCCCGCTTCGCACCAGCTCACGGCGGAGCGCGAGGGTCTCCGCGACCCGCGCCGGCTCGGGCGTGGTCACGAGGACGTACGACGTCGCCGGCGCGCGCAGCATGCCGGCGACCGCGGCGGCGCGCGCGCGGAAGCCCTCGGAGTACTCGTCGAGGCCGCCCGCGAGATCGGCGAGCTCGCGGAGCAGCGTGAGGCCGGTGAAGCGCTCGAGGCCGCGGAGGACCGCGGCCAGCAACGTCTGCGCCAGGCGCGAGCCCTCGCCGGTCAGGACGAGGGCCGGATTCTGGAAGATAGCCGCGGCGCGCGACGAGAGCAGCGCCGACAGCCGGTCGGGGGCCTCGAAGAAGTCGAGCGCGTGGTGTGTCGGGGGCGTGTCGACGACCAGGAGGTCGTAGCCGCCCTCCTCGACGAGCTCGTGCATGCGCTCCATCGCCATGTACTCCTGCGAGCCCGCGAGCGCCGACGAGAGACTCTGGTAGATGCGGTTCTGGAGCACGCGCTCGGCCGCCTCCGGGCTCGGGGCGTAGCGCCGGATGAGGCCGTCGAACGTCCGCTTGGTGTCGAGGATCATGGCGTCGAGGGAGCCGCCCGGCGGCGCGGGCGGCGGCGGGAGCGTGACCCGGTGCGGGACGCCGGCGCTCGTCCGGATGCCGAGCGCGTCCTGCAGCCGCCGCGCCGGGTCGATCGTCAGCACGGCGGTCCGGCGGCCGCGGCGCGCGGCGGCGATGCCGATCGCGGCCGCGATCGTGGTCTTGCCGACCCCGCCGCTGCCGACGCAGACGATCAGCCGCTGGCGGGCGAGGATCGACGCCAGCGCGCCGTTCGCGGCGGTGCCGGCCCCCGCCCGCCGCAAGGGGGACACCCCGCTCATGACGCCCGCCGCCGCGGCCGGGCGGCGCCCGCTCCCGCGAACGCGTCCGCGAGCTGCTCGACCGAGGCCGGGCCGAAGGGATGCGCCGGTACCTGCGGGAGGAGGAACGGGCGCGCGTCGAGACCCTCGCCGAGCCGGCGGATCTGGCGCTCGGCGGCGCGCTGGCGGGCGAGGCTGAAGCGGCCGGCGGCGGCGTAGCGGGCGAGGCCGGGCGGCAGGTCGGGGGGCTCGGCCGTCAGGCGGCGGCCCTCGGCGCGCGTGAAGCGAAGCGGCGCGACGGCGTTCACCACCGGCGGCAGGATCGCGACGCCGAGACGCATCAACGCGGTCGCGAGCTCGAGCGACTCGTTCACGGCCATCTCCTCCGGCAGCGCGACCAGCACCGCCGCCGTGCGCGCGGGATCGTCGAGGAGGAGGGCGAGATCGCGCGCCGAGCGCGCCAGCGGCCCGAACGGCAGCATCTTGAGGAGCGAGCGCGGCGTCCCGAGCAGGGGGACGGAGTGGCCGGTCGCGGGGGCGTCGACGAGCACCAGGTCGAAGCGCGGGCGGCGCAGGCCGGCGCGCGCGCGCTCCCAGCGCGCGATCTCGAGCAGCGTCAGGAAGTCCTCGAGCCCGGGGGCGGCGGCCGCGACCGCCCGGAAGCTGGTGCTCTCGAGCAGCCGGTGCGCCAGGCGCCGGAAGCGCAGGAACCCCGCGAGGAAGCCCTCGAGGATGACGTCGGGGACGATGGCGGCGGCCGAGAGGCCGGGCAGCACCTCGAGGGGCTCGGGCCCGAGCGTGCGGTCGCCCAGGTACTCGCCCATCCGTCCGAAGGGATTCACCTCGACGACGAGCACGCGGCGCTTGCGGCGCGTCGCCGCGAGCGCCAGCGCCAGCGTCGCCGCCGTCCTGCCGACGCCTCCCTTGCCGGTGACGAAGACGAGACGGCGCTTCACCACCGCGTCGAGCATCAACCTGGCCTTCTACGCGCGCCCCGGACGACAAGTCAATTCACCGGCGTCGATTGACTCCGGGAGCGGCCCTCGCTACCTCGGCGGCGTGGCACGTCGGGTCGTCGATCTCCGCTCGCGCCTGCGCGGGAGCGGACCCGGGGAGGGGGACGCGCGCGCCGAGGACGGCGCGCCCGCGGCCCGGGAGGACGCCGGCGCGCCCGCCGACGCGACGCCCGCGGGCACGGAGCCGGCCGGCACGGAACGGGCCGACGCGGAGCCGGCCGCGCCGGCGCCACGTCCGCGTCGCCGGCGCGCGGCGCGCGCCCAGGGCACGCGCGCGGGCGCGACGACGCCCAAGCCCCGCCGCCGCCGTGCCCCGCGCGATCCGTTCAGCGAGCGCCTGCGCACGCTCGAGCGCGAGATCGACGCCGCGCTGGCGGGTGCCGGCGGCGACGCGGTGCCCGGCGCGATGGCGGCGCTCCAGCGGGCGGGCGAGGACGTGCTCGGCTTCTACGGCGAGCTCGCACGCGCCTTCGTCGACGGCGGTCTCGAGGGCCTCGTCATCCGCCTGCGCATGGTCGGCACCGCCGACGCGGTCGACGAGTTCGGCTACGACGAGGCGTTCCACGTCCGGATCGCCCCGCTCCTGCGGCTCCTCTACGAGCGCTGGTGGCGCGTCGAGGCCGAGGGGATCGCCGCCGTGCCCGCGGCCGGCCGCGCGCTGGTGGTCGCCAACCACTCCGGCGGCCTCTTCCCCTACGACGGCCTGATGATCGCGCACGCGTTGCGCGAGCACCATCCCGCGGGCGGCCGCGACGCGCGCGTCCTGGTGGAGGACTGGACGTATCACTTCCCCGTGCTCGGGCCGCTGCTGGCCCGCGCCGGCGTGGTGCGGGCGTCGGCGGCGAACGCCGAGCGGCTGCTCGAGCGCGAGCAGGCGATCGTCGTCTTCCCGGAGGGCGCCAAGGGCGCCGGCAAGTACTACCGCGACCGCTACCGCTTGCAGCGCTTCGCGCGCGGCGGCTTCGTGCGTCTGGCGCTGCGCACCGGCGCCCCGCTGGTGCCGGTGGCGGTCATCGGCGCCGAGGAGATCCACCCCGTGCTGGCGCGCTGGCAGTGGGTGGCGCGCGTGCTCGGCGTCCCGTACTTCCCGGTGACGCCGACCTTCCCCTGGCTCGGCATGCTCGGCCTGGTGCCGCTGCCGACCAAGTGGCGGCTGGTGTTCGGCCCGCCGATCGAGCTCGCGGCCGAGCACGGACCCGACGCCCACGAGGACGACCTGCTGGTGAACCGCCTGACGGAAGCCGTCCGCGAGCGCGTCCAGCGCATGATCATCGAGGCGCTCCGCGCTCGCGACTCGGTCTTCGTCGGCTAGCCTGCATGTCTCACCAGGTTTCGTCGCGAGAGCGTGGAGGCGCCTGTGCCGCAAGGCCGCACGGACCGAGGCGCCCGCAGGCATACTCGAGCAGTATGTCGA
>Ga0299906_10002641_pt1 | contig 14836 bp, 14 predicted proteins | sample RVTome_14_FD_200259 | JGI IMG/M metagenome (GOLD analysis project Ga0299906, IMG submission 200259) | Soil microbial communities from uranium-contaminated site in the Upper Colorado River Basin, Wyoming, United States - RVT145D125 (version 2) ... | reverse complement strand
GAGGCGGGGGAGAGAGCGGACGACGCGGCGCTCGACGCGGCCGGCCCCGAGCGCCTGGAGTTCGACGAGTTCGTCCGGCTCATCAAGCGCGAGACCGGCGGTCGTGCCTGGATCCGGCACTCGCCTGCGAGCGTCTCGCTCGCGACCGCCCGCGTGGCCGGGCTCCTCCTCCGCGACGTGATCCTGACCCGAGACGAGCTCGGCATGTTGGAGGCGGGCCTGCTCGTCTCGGACGAGGAGCCGCTCGGCGGCGACAGCTTCCGGGGCTGGGTGCACGAGAACGGGGACGCGCTCGGGCGCCGGTATGCGTCCGAGCTCGGCCGGAACTTCCGATGAGCGCGGCGCCGGCGCTCGTCCTCGCCTCCACGAGCCCGCAGCGCCGCGCGATCCTCGAGCAGCTGCGGATTCGCTTCGAGGTCGTTCCGCCCGCCTACGTCGAGGACGACGAGCCGGGGCTCGAGGCCGAGGACCTCGTCCGGGCGCACGCGGAGGGAAAGGCGCGCTCCGTCCACGCCGAGGGGCGCGTGACGCTGGGCGTGGACACGGCGGTCGTGCTCGACGGGAGCCTGTACGGCAAGCCGCGTGACGTGCGGGATGCGGAGCGGATGCTGAACGACCTCTCCGGCCGGACGCACACGGTCGTCTCGGGGCTCTGCCTGCTCGGGCCGGAGCTCGAGCTCGTGCGGCACGCGCTCACGAACGTGACGTTTCGTCCGCTCGCCCCCGAGCTCGTGGCGACGTACCTGGCGAGCGCCGAGTGGGAGGGCCGGGCGGGCGCGTACGCGATCCAGGGGCTCGGCGGACGCCTCGTCGAGCGGATCGACGGCGACTACCTCAACGTCGTCGGGCTCCCCGGACCTCTCCTGGTCTCGCTCTTGGAGCGCCATGTGCCGAGTCTCCTCGGGCACGGTGACTAAGCCACTCGCGCCCGTGGCCGAAGGGCGATTCACTCGCCCGTAGGCCTCGCGGAGCTCACTCGTAGCAACGGCGCAGAAGAAGGGGGTACGCGGGGGAAACATGGTTTCCCCCGCGATTTACGTAGGTAGACTCGGGGCCTCTCATGGCGTGGTTCAAGACCCTGACCGGCTTCGGCGGGCGTGACATGGCTGTCGACCTCGGCACCGCGAACACCCTCGTGTACGTCCGCGGGCGCGGCATCGTGCTCTCCGAGCCGTCCGTCGTCGCGATCGACCAGCGCACGGGCGAGGTGCACGCGGTCGGCGTCGAGGCAAAGCGGATGCTCGGCCGCACGCCGGGGACGATCTCCGCGATCCGCCCGCTCAAGGACGGCGTGATCGCGGACTTCGACGTCACCGAGCAGATGCTCCGCCACTTCATCCAGAAGGTGCACCAGACCCGCTTCGCGCACCCGCGCGTCGTCGTCTGCGTGCCGTCGGGCGTCACCGGCGTCGAGAAGCGCGCGGTCGAGGAGGCGACGCTCTCCGCCGGCGCGCGCCAGGCGTACCTGATCGAGGAGCCGATGGCCGCCGCGATCGGGGCCGGGCTACCCGTCGCCGAGCCGACCGGGAACATGATCGTGGACATCGGCGGCGGCACGACCGAGGTCGCGATCATCTCGCTCGGCGGCATCGTCGTCTCTCAGAGCATGCGCGTCGGCGGCGACGAGATGGACGAGGCGATCGTCAACCACATCAAGAAGGAGTACAAGCTCCTCGTCGGCCAGCAGACCGCGGAGGAGATCAAGCTCGAGATCGGCTCGGCGTTCCGGCTCAACGACGAGCTGCAGGCGGAGGTGCGCGGCCGCGACATGCTCACCGGCCTCCCGAAGACCGTCGTGATCTCGTCGGAAGAGGTGCGGCGCGCGCTCGATGAGCCGGTGACGCAGATCATCGACGCGATGAAGTCGACGCTCGACAAGACGCCGCCCGAGCTCGCGGCGGACATCATGGACCGCGGGATCGTGCTCGCCGGAGGAGGCGCGTTGCTGCAGGGCCTCGACGAGCGCGTCCGGCACGAGACGCACATGCCGGTGCATCTCGCGGAGAGCCCGCTGACGTGCGTCGCCGTCGGCTCCGGCCGCAGCCTCGAGGAGTTCGACGTGATCCACCGCTCGGCCCGCAGCCGCGCCCGCCGCAACGGCATGCTCCGCTACTAACGAGCGCCAGACACCGGACTGGTCCCGTTCCGATGACGTTCGGGCGCTGCCGCACTGTCCTCCGCGGACGAGTGCCTCGCGCGGTCCAGCTCCAGCGCTCGGAATCCGGGGAGATCCAGGGTCAGACCCTGGTCATGTCCGCCAGGGACGGTGGAAGTGTGTCGAGATCGTGGCGATCGATCCACAGGTCGGTGGCCTCGCTCGATGAGAACGAGAGCCGTGAGCCGGAAACCGGCTTCCGGCCTAGCTACACTCGGCTGTCGTGCCCAGAGGACGCAGCGCTCGCTCGGCGGCGCTGGGCGTGACCGTCCGGCGCATCCCGACGACCCCCTTCGGCCCCCGCGGCGCCGGCGCACTGCGGCGTCGGATCGTCGTGGGCTGTCTCGTCCTCCTCTCGCTCGTCCTCATCACGCTCACGTTCCGCGGCGAAGACGACGGCCCGCTCGCCGGCGTGCAGTCCGCGGGATCAACGGTTCTGCGCCCGTTCGCCGTCGGCTTCGAGCGCGTCGCGCAGCCGTTCCGCGACGCGTACGCCTGGACGGACAGCCTCCTCGAGGCCCGCAGCGAGGCCGAGCGCCTGCGCGCCGAAGTGCGCGAGCTGCGGGCGCGCGCGATCCAGAGCGAGTTCGCGATCCAGGAGAACGAGTCGATCCGGCGCCTGCTCGACTACGTCGACGGGGCGCGTTTCCCGGAGGACTTCGACTACGTCGCCTCGGAGGTCATCACCCGACCCAGTCCGGCGTTCCGCCAGGCCATCGTCATCGCGGCCGGCTCGGAGGACGGCATCCGCGTGGACGACCCGGTCGTCAACGAGGACGGCCTCGTCGGCATCGTTACCCGCGTCGCGGCGCGCGGCGCCAGCGTGCAGCTGCTCACCGACCAGGAGTCGGCGGCCTCCGCGATCGTCGTCGGAACCGGTGCCCAGGGCATCGTCACGCACGCGCGCGGGACGCGTGAGACTCTCGTCCTCGACCGCGTGCGGAAGCAGGACGTGGTCCGACGCGGCGCCCAGGTCGTCACCGCGGGCTGGAGGGCCGGCGGCCTCAGCTCGCTCTACCCGAGAGGGATCCAGATCGGGGAGGTGACGAGCGTCGGGCACACGGACACCGACCTCTTCCAGCAGGTGCAGGTCGAGCCGTACGTCGACTTCGGGACGCTCGACGCGGTTCTCGTCCTCGTCCCGTTGGAGCGCGGTAGATGACGGTCCCGTCACCCGTTCGCGGGTCGGCGCTCCTCTTCGGCGCGGTGATGGTGCAAGCGGTCATGGTCCCGCCGTACCTGCTCTCCGGCACACCCGACGTGCTCCTCCTCGTCATCGTCTTCCTCGGGCTGCTGCGGGGGTCCGTCGCGGGGGCCGCGTACGGCTTCGCCGGCGGTCTCCTCTTCGACCTCCTGACGCTCGAGACGCTCGGCGTGACCTCGCTCGTGCTCACGCTCGCGGGGTTCTGGGCGGGGCGGTACACCGAGACGACGGGTCGCGGCCGGCGGCTCGCGCCGCTCCTCGCGGCAGCGGTGATCACGATCCTCGCCGCCCTGTTCGCGTTCCTCCTGCACTACCTGCTCGGCGAGGAGGTCGTCGCGCGCCACGTGCTCGTGAGCGTGCTCGTGCCCACGTTCGTCGCGAACGTCGTGCTTGCGTTCCCCGTGTACGTCCTCGTGCGGGCGGCCGTCCACGAGCGGGAGACCGCTGAGCCGGCCCAGAAGGTCGAGGTCTTTGTCTGACGGCGCGTACCAGGAGCGGCGCTCCCCGTCCGAGCGCTTCCTCCCTCCGGACCCCAGGGTCCGCGAGCCATACCGGCTGACGCCTCCGCTCGCGCTCCGCGTCGGGATCCTCGGCGCGGTCGCGCTGATCCTGTTCGCGCTGCTCTTCCTCCGGCTCTGGTCGCTGCAGGTGCTCTCAGGCGAGGAGTACCTCGACGCGGCCCAGAACAACCAGCTCCGGCTCGTGCGGCTGGAGGCGCCGCGAGGCTCGATCCTCGACCGGCGCGGGCGGCCGATCGTCTCGAACGTGCCGGGCACCGCCGTCCAGCTCTGGGTCGGAGACATCCCGAGCGAGGGCCGCGCCCGGATCGTGCGTCGCCTCGCGAAGGTGCTCAACGTCCCGCCACGCGATCTCGCGCGTCAGGTCGCCGAGCACGAGCACGACCCCGTGACGCCCATCCTCGTCAAGACCGCGGTCGCCGAGGAGAAGGTGTATTACCTGGAAGAGCACGCGGCGGACTTCCCGGGCGTCGAGATCGTCCACGTCCACAACCGTGACTACCACTACAGCTCGTTCGCGGCGCAGATCCTCGGCTACGTCGGGGAGATCTCGCCCGAGGAGCTCAAGACGCTCCGGCGCGACGGGTACCGCGGAGGCGACCGGATCGGAAAGACGGGCGTCGAGGCCGCCTACGACACGTATCTCCGGGGCCGGCCCGGGCTCGCGCAGATCCGCGTCGACGCGCTCGGCAACCAGGTGAGCGACCTGGAGCTGAAACAGGAGCCGCTAGCCGGGCACGCGCTGCGCCTGACGCTCGACATGCGGCTCCAACGAGCTGCCGAGGAGGCGCTCACCTACGGGATCGATCTCGCGCACGAGAACGAAGACTGGGCGGCGAACGGAGGCGCGATCGTCGCGCTCGATCCCAGCGACGGAGCGGTCCTCGCGATGGCGTCCTCGCCGACGTACAAGCCGTCGGTGTTCGTCGGCCGCGGCGACCCCGAGAAGCTCGCCCCGCTCATCGACGAGGAGTCCGCCCGCGAGGCGAACTACCCCGGCCTCAACCGGGCTACCGCCGGCCTCTATCCGCCGGGATCGACGTGGAAGCCCGTGACCGCGCTCGCGGGCATGCAGGAGCACGTCTTCTCGCCCTACGGCTCGATTCAGTGCACGCCGGTCGCGTACTACGGGCTCGACCGGCAGAAGTTCGTCAACTGGAACCCGTTCGTCGATCGCCCGATGACCCTGCCGGAGGCGCTCGCAGAGTCGTGTGACACGTACTTCTACGACATCGGTTACGACTTCTACCTGCGTGGATCCGAGGGTCGCGCGCGCATGCAGCAGTGGGCCCGCACCTTCGGGTTCGGCCGCGTCACCGGGCTCGACATCGGCGGCGAGGCGGAGGGCCTCCTGCCGACGCCCGACTGGCGGAAGAAGACGTTCGAGACCGACTGGGACAAGGCGTGGAACCCGGGCGACTCGATCCAGCTCTCGATCGGCCAGAAGGACCTGCTCGTGACGCCGCTGCAGATGGCCGCCTTCTACGCGATGCTCGCGAACGGCGGGAACATCGTCACGCCCTACGTCGTCTCCGACGTCGAGCAGCCGGGCGCGAAGGGCTCGCCGCCGGTCGTGCTCCGCCGCTTCGCCCCGAGCCCCCCAAAGGCATCCGGTATCGACCCGGCCGCGCTCGCCGCCGTCCGTGACGGGCTCTACCTCGCGACGCACGCGACCGCAGGCACGTCGTCCGGTGTCTTCGGCCACTACCCGGTCCAGATCTCGGGCAAGACCGGGACCGCGGAGAAGGTCGTCCCGCTGCCCGGGTATCCGAGCGATCATCTCGAGAACCAGTCTTGGTGGTGCGGCTGGGGGCCGTCGGACGACGCCCAGCTCGTCGTCTGCGCGCTCATCGAGAACGGCGGTCACGGCTCCGCGGCCGCGGCCCCTGCAGCGCTGCGCGTGTTCGAGCGCTTCTTCGGCGCAGAGGCCCCGCCCGTCGAGCTGAAAGAGGTCGACTGATGATCGAGGCCGTCGAACGTCCGAGGGTCAGCGTCGCGAGCCTCCGGTCCGAGTCGCGCCCGCTCGCCTTCCTGCGCCGGCTCGACTGGGTGCTCATGGCGGCGACCTTCGCGCTCGTCGGCTACGGCCTGTGGGTGGTCTCCGGCATCACGCGCTTCGACGTTCCCGGGGACGAGAGCTACTACGTCGTCCGTCAGGCGTTCGCGGCCGCGCTCGGCGTCATCGGCCTCTTCGCCGCCATGCTCGTGCCCGCCGACCTCGCGCGCCGGCACTGGCGCGTCATCTACCTCGCGACCCTGGGCCTCATGGTGCTCGTCTTCCTCGCGGCGGAGACGGTGCGCGGCTCGAGGCGGTGGCTCGACCTCGGCGTCATCCAGTTCCAGCCTTCGGAGCTCGGCAAGGTGCTCTTCGTCCTCGCGATCGCGGGCTTCCTCGTCGAGCGCGCCGGCCGCGTCACGCGCTGGCGCACGGTCCTGTCCGCGGTGGGGCTCGGCGTCGTCCCGATCCTGCTCGTGTTCCTGCAGCCGGACCTCGGGACGGCCCTCGTCTACGGCGCCGCGCTCATGGCCGCGCTCTTCTTCGTCGGCGTTCGCTGGAAGCAGCTGCTGACCCTCGTCGTCGCCGTGCTCGTGCTCGCGCTCTCGGTCGTCTGGATCCTCCCGACCGCGGGCATCGAGGTGCTCAAGCCGTACCAGTTGGACCGCGTCGCGGGCCTGCTCGACCCCGATCGCGACCCGAGCGGCCTGACCTGGAACGTCAACCAGTCGAAGACGGCCGTCGGGGCGGGCGGGCTCACGGGACGAGGGGTCGTCGACGCGAGCCAGACGCGGCGCGACTACCTCCCCGAGCACGCGACCGACTTCGCGTTCGCCTCGCTCGCGGAGCAGCGGGGGTTCGTCGGCTCCTCGGTCCTGCTCCTCCTCTACCTGCTCGTCGTCTGGCGCGGGCTGCGGGTGATCACGGTGGCGGGCGACCTCTACGGCGCCGTCGTGGCGGGCTCGCTCGTGTGCGCGCTCCTGTTCCAGGTCTTCGTCAACGTCGGGATGACGATGGGGGTGGCGCCCGTGACGGGCATTCCGCTGCCGTTCGTCGCCGTCGGCGGCAGCTCGCTCGTGACGAACCTCGTGCTCGTCGGAGTCCTGCAGGGGATCCACGCGCGCGGCCTGCTCGCCGGCGGCCACGACGGCCCATGAACGTCGCCGCGTTCCGGGGGCTCGCGCTCGAGGCCCGCAGCTCCGTGCAGGCGATCCGGGGCGAGCTGGCCGCCTCTGCCTCCGGGCGCGTCGTCGTCAGCGGGATGCTCGCGGAGCAGCTCGCGCGAGAGCTCGGCGCGGGCGCGCAGCCCGGGGCGGTCACGGTCGGCGACGAGGTGCGCGGCGCCGCGGTCGTCGTCCGCGTGATCGCCGGCGAGCCGAGCGAGGAGGACCTCGCGGTGGTCCGCGCGGCGGACGCCGTTGCGATCCCGGTCGTCCTCGTGCAGCTCTGGCCCCAGCCCGAGTGGCGGGCGCCGTTCGTCCTCTCGCCGTTCGTCGTGGAGTGCCGGACCGGCGAGGGCTTTCCCGTCGCCGAGATCGCGAGCCGGATCGCGTTGGCGGTCGAGAACCCGCCGGCGCTGGCCGTGCGCGTACCGGTTCTGGCCGACGCGGCCGAGAGCTCGGTCGTCCGCTCGGCGATCGCCCGCGCCGCGCTGCTCGCGCTCGCCGGCGTCCCCGGTAGCCGAGCGGGCATCGCCCTGGAGCAGTCGCGAATGCTCGGGCGCCTGCGGGCGCTCGACCCTCCGGCGGAGCCGGATCACCCCGCCGTCGTCGCCGGCGCCGTCGCCGCGACGCTCGGCGCGAGCTACGCACTTCGCAGCGCCGCGCGCGGCGCCAGACGCGCGCTCCCGATGCGCGTTGTCGATCCTCTGATCGCGGCGGGCGGGACCCTCGCTCTCGCTCAGGTGCTTCGCGTGCTCAAAGCGCGGCTCTGAGCGGATCTGCGCGTCCGGCGCCCTGCCAGACTTCCTGCAAACCTCACGCGTCCGCTCCGTCCGGTCCTGGACCTAGCATCCGGCCGGACCGAACTCCTAGACCGGGAGGGACGATGGCGGATACCGAGCTGGCCGAGGAGCTCCTGCAGCTGGAGGAAGCCGACGCGTGGTTCGAGTACCTCGAGTCGACGCGTGGGCAGGCCGAGACGCGCTACTCAGAGCTCGAGCCGTGGGCGTGGGCGCGGCTTGCGCAGCGGCTGCGCGCGGTCCGTGCGCGGCGATCCCGTCTGCGGACGGCGGCTGCCTGAGACGCTCGACTGCTAGCCTTCCGGCAGGTTCTATGACCCAGGTTTTGGACATCATCCGCTGCGCGACTCCGGACGCCCCTATGGCGTCCGTTCTTTCGCGCGCGATCACACAGGGAGAAACTCACTTTGGCACTACGCTGGTTTCGCTTCGGAAAGAAGCAAGAGGAAGACGCCGCGGAGACAACGGCGGCGGAGCAAGCACATTTGCAGCAAGAGGAGACGTCGCCTGAAGTAGAGGCGGACGAGGCCTCGGAGGAGACGACAGAGACTCCGACCGAGGCCGCGAAGAGGAAGCGCCGGCGCGGTAGCCGCGGCGGGCGCGGAAGGAAGAAGCCCGGGGCGCAGGCTGGGATCCAGGCTGGCGCCGAGGCGTCGGCCGACGCCGCCGAGACTCCGGCCAAGGCGCCCGAGCGCGGCCGCGCCGAGCGGAAGCCCGCCAGGGCAGGGGAACGGAAGACCGACCGCAGGGCCGCACGGAGCCAGAGCTCGCGGCGCCGGACGCCCACGCGCCGCGCGGCGCTGCCGGCGGCGAAGCGGGAGCTGCTCATCTCCGTCGACGTCGGCGAGCAGCGGGTCGCGATCCTCGAGGACGACCGCGTCGCGGAGGTGTACCTCGAGCGGCCCGAGCGGCGCTCGATCGCGGGAAACATCTACCTCGGCGTCGTCGACAACGTCCTGCCGGGGATGGAGGCCGCGTTCGTCGAGATCGGGCTCGAGAAGAACGGCTTCCTGTACGTGGACGAGATCGTCGGCCCGGAGCTCGAGGGCCGGAAGGGCGCCCGCCGGATCCAGGACCTGATCAAGCGCGGCCAGACGATCCTCGTCCAGGCGGTGAAGGACCCGATGAAGTCGAAGGGCGCGCGCCTGACGACGGAGATCTCGCTCCCCGGCCGCTTCCTCGTCTTCGTGCCGAACGGCGACGGCTACGGCGTGTCGCGACGTGTCGACGAGGACGAGCGGACGCGGCTCAAGGGCATCGTCAAGGAGCTCGACCCCAAGGGCGGCGGCATCATCGTGCGTACGGCCGCCGAGGGCGCGTCCGCCGAGGACATCGAGCGCGACCTCGTGTTCCTCCAGCGGCTCTGGAAGACGATCGAGACGAAGGCGAAGGCGTCGACCGCGCCCGAGCTCGTGTACGAGGAGGCGGAGCTCCCGCTCCGCATCGTGCGCGACCTCTTCGCGGGGGACTTCGTCGACGCGCAGATCGACGACGACCGCACGCACAAACGGATCGTCAGCTACCTGAAGAAGACGTCGCCGCACATGATCGAGCGCGTCCACCGCTATCGCGGGAAGGAGCCGCTGTTCGAGGCGTCGGGCATCGAGCAGGAGATCCGCTCGACGCTCGCGCGCCGCGTCGACCTGCCCTCCGGCGGGTACCTCGTCTTCGACTACGCCGAGGCGTTCACGGTCATCGACGTCAACACGGGCCGCTTCGTCGGCTCGCGCGGGAAGTCGGCGGGCGGCCGGCTCGAGGACACGATCGTCAAGAACAACCTCGAGGCGGTGAAGGAGGTCGTCCGCCAGCTGCGGCTCCGGGACATCGGCGGGATCATCGTCATCGACTTCATCGACATGTCCAACCCGAAGAACCGGGCGACCGTCGAGGAGGCGCTCCGCACCGAGCTCGAGCGCGACCGGACGAAGACGTACGTCGTCGAGATCTCGCCGCTCGGGCTCGTGGAGATGACGCGCCAGAACGTCACGGACGGCCCGCGGGAGATCCTCACGACGAAGTGCGTGGTCTGCAGCGGCGACGGCTTCGTCGTGTCGGAGGCCACCCACGCGCTCGAGATCGAGCGCAAGCTCCGCTTGCTCGCCAAGGGCTCGCGGGTGCAGGCGTTCCGGGTCGCGGTCCATCCGAGGGTGCTCACGCTGCTGGCCGGGCCTGGCGGCAGCCGTCTCGCCGAGGTCGAGGACGCCGCGCGACGTAGGTTCTTCCTCGTCCCGGGGGACACGAACGGCCACGTCCATCTCGACCACTTCGAGGTGCTCGCGCAGGGCAAGCTCGACACGCTCGCTCCTGCCGCCGCCCCCGTGGCGGAGGGCGCCTCGCTCGAGGTCAAGCTCGTCGAGGTCGGCCTGTACGACCCGTCGGCCGGGGTCGCGAAGCTCGACGGCTTCGACATCGTCGTCGCCGGCGCAGCCAAGCTCGTCGGGAAGAAGGTGCAGGCAACGGTCGGGCGTGTCCTCGACGGCCTCGCGTTCGCCGTCGTGGCGGACTCCGCGGCGGTCCCCACGCCGATCACGTTCGAGGCCGAGGCGGAGAAGCCGACGCGCGCAGCCCCGAGCCGCAAGGCCGATGTCGAACCGGAGGAGGAGGCGCCTGCCCGGACGGCCGCGAAGCCGAAGGCGCCGCGCGCGACGCCTCGCAAGGCGGCCCCGAAGGCTGCCCGGGCGCCGAAGCCGGAGCCCGTTGCCGAGGCGGAGCCCGTTGCGGCCGAGGGCGTCGTCACCGCGGCCGGAGAGCCGGAGGCTGCCGCGCAGGACGGCCAGCCGAAGAAGCGCACCCGCCGCGGGACCCGTGGCGGCCGCGGGAGGAAGAAGACGACGACCGCGGCAGCGACCACCGCCGCCGAGGCGGACGCGGAGGATGCGTCGGAGGAAGCGCCCCGGACTCCGAGGATCCACCTTCCCGCGCCGGATCTCGCGCTCGCGCCGGCGGAGGACGAGCCGGAGGTTGCCGCGGACGCGGCCGAGCCCGAGGGCGCCGCGGCCGCCGGGGAGCCGGAAGAAGTCGCGGCCACGGATCGCCAGCCGCCGAAGAAGCGCACCCGCCGCGGGAGCCGCGGAGGGCGCAAGCGCAAGAAGCCGGCCGCAGCCGCCGGCGACGGCAATGAGGCCGAGGGCGAGGCGGCCGCGACGCCGATCGCCGTCGTCGCCGATCCCGTCCTCGATCCCGAGCCGGAGCCGGAGTCAGGGCCCGAGGACGCCCCCGACTACGTGCCGATGTCGGAGTGGATCGAGGACTTCGACCGGGGGCGCGCCGGGAGCGGTCGCTAGCGACGTGCCGGGGTCAAGCTTCAGCTTGACTTCGTAGTTGGGTTTGCGCCGACAGCGAACGTCCAAGACCGGGATCTGACTGAAGTCAGACCCCAGGGTCCGGCTCGTCGTTCGCTATCATTCCCCGGCCCGCGGGCCGAGTGCCCGCGTTTTGCTGGCCTCTCAGGTTGGAGTACACGTGACCTACGCGATCATCAAGGTTGCCGGGAAGCAGTATCGCGTCCGCGAGGGCGAGCGCCTGCTCGTCGACCGCCTGGCCGAGGAGGACGGCGCGACGTTCACGCCCACCGTCCTGCTCGTCGGCGGCAACGGCGACGCCGTGCTCGACCCCGGCAGCGATCTCAAGGTGACGGCGAAGGTGCTCGGCGCGGTCAAGGGCCCGAAGATCCGGATCGGCAAGTACAAGAAGCGCACGGGCTACCGCCGCCACACCGGCTTCCGCGCGTCGCTCACGCAGATCGAGATCGAGTCCATCGGCGCCAAGCGAGCCGCCAAGAAGCAAGCGCCGTCGGCGGAAACGCCGGAGGCCTCGCGCAAAACGGCGCCGAAGACGGCTCCGGCGGCCGAGCCGGAGCCTCAGGCAGACAGGGTGAAGGGCATGCCTTCCGATTACGAGCACCTGACCGTCGCCGCCCTCAAAGAGGCGTCGACACACTGGAACCGGCCCATGCTGGAGGCGGCGCTCGAGTACGAGAAGGCAAACGCGAACCGCAAGGGCGCGATCGCGGCGCTCGAGTCCGCGCTCGCGGCGAAGGAAGGTGAGTCCTAGATGGCACACAAGAAGGGCCTCGGCTCGTCCCGCAACGGTCGCGACTCCCAGTCCAAGCGGCTCGGCGTCAAGATCTTCGCCGGGCAGCCGGTCAAGACCGGCATGATCATCGTCCGGCAGCGCGGCACGAAGTTCCGGCCCGGCCCGGGGACGGGCCTCGGTCGCGACGACACGATCTTCGCGATGCAGCCGGGGACCGTCGAGTTCCGCCGGAGCGGCGAGCGTCGCTTCGTATCCGTCGTCGCGGCGGAGTAGGGGCGAGGCTTGCCTCGCCCGCTCTGACGGGCGCCTTCGACACCCTCGCCGACGGTGTTCCACGACAAGGCGACGATCCACGTCGAGGCCGGGCGCGGCGGGCACGGCGGGCTCAGCTTCCGGCGTGAGAAGTACGTCCCGCGCGGAGGCCCCGACGGAGGCGACGGGGGCCGTGGCGGCGACGTCGTCGTGGTCGCCGACCCGGCGCTCCGTGACCTCTCCGCGTTCCGGCGGATCAAGTCGCTGAGCGCGGGCAACGGAGGGAACGGCCGTGGAAGCCGCAAGCACGGCGCGGACGGCGAGACCGTCGAGGTTCGAGTTCCGGTGGGGACGCAGATCGTCGACGACGAGGGCCGGCTCGTCGCCGATCTGACGACCCCGGGCGGGACGTTCGTCGCCGCGCGCGGCGGGGCCGGCGGCCGTGGAAATGCCCACTTCGCGACGTCCACGCGCCAAACGCCGCGCTTCGCCGAGACGGGCCTGCCAGGCGAGGAGGCCGACCTCGTGCTGCGCCTCAAGCTCGTCGTCGACGCGGCCCTCGCCGGGCTCCCGAATGCCGGCAAGTCGTCGCTCCTGCGCCGGATCTCGAACGCGAAGCCGAAGGTCGCCGACTACCCGTTCACCACCCTCGAGCCGGTTCTCGGAACCGTCGACGGGCCGGACGCGAGACAGCTCACCGTCGCCGACGTGCCCGGGCTCATCGAGGGCGCCGCGGACGGTGCCGGCCTCGGCCACGAGTTCCTCGCCCACCTGGAGCGCGCGCGGCTGCTCGTGCACCTCCTCGACGCGTCCGCGGGCGACCTCGAGGACCGGTTCCGGACCGTCGACCGCGAGCTCGCCGCCTATGGTGCGGGCCTCGCCGAGCGGCCGCAGCTCGTGGTGCTGAACAAGATCGACCTCCTCGACGAGCCGCCCGCCTTCGAGCTCGCGGACGAGCGGATCGTGGGCGTCCTCGCGACGTCGTGCGCCACCGGCGCGGGCATCGAGGAGCTGAAGCGCGCGCTCTTCGAGCTGTGCCCGGTCGAGGCGCCCGCACCGGTCGGCGAGGAGGCGCTGCCCGATCACCTCGAGTACAAGCCGCGCCCCCGTCGCGGGCCGAGGTTCCGGATCCTCCGCACCGACCGCGGCTTCCGCGTCGTCGGGACGCCGCCGCCGCAGGACGAGCTCGAGGACGCCCTCCGCCGCGCGGGCGTCAAGCGCGGGGCCGAGGTCGAGCTCGAAGGCGAGGTCCTGGAATGGCAGTAGATGCCCGGTGCGCGGCGGTGTCATCCTGGCACGGGAGCGGCTGCAAAGCTTCGTCCTGCGTCGTCCTCGGTAGTGCCCATATTCCAATATGGGCACTACCTGCGTCCTAGCATGACTCGCTTTTCGCGCGCCCCGCACCCGGCAACACCACCGCGCACCGGGCTTCTCGGCGGTGTCTTCGACCCGCCGCACCTCGGGCACGTGGCGCTCGCGCGGGCGGCGGTCGAGCAGCTCGAGCTCGAGAAGCTGCTCGTCCTCGTCGTCGCAGATCCGGGGCACAAGGACGTCGCGACGCCGGCGACGACCCGCCTCGAGCTCGCGCGCCTCGCGTTCGCGGACGTTCCCGGCGCCGAGGTCGAGCTCGACTCGCACGGCCGTACCGTTGACTCGCTCGAGGCTCGCCGCCTCGACGACGCCGTCTTCGTCCTGGGCGCGGACGAGTTCGCCGACTTCCCGAAATGGAAGCGGCCCGAACGCGTGCTCGAGCTCGTCCGGCTCGCGGTTGCGAAGCGGCCGGGCGTCCCCGACGAACGGATGCGCGAGGCACACATCCGCCTTTCGTCGCCCGACCGCATCACGTACTTCGAGCTTGCGCCCGACCCGGTTTCCTCGACGCTCGTTCGCGAGCGCGTCGCCCGCGGGGAGCCGATGGACGACCTCGTCCCGCCCGCGGTGGCGGAGGAAGTGGCGCGGCTCGGCCTGTACGGGCGGGCTGAGTAGACTGGGCGAAAGCTGGAAAGGACGACGACACACCTGACACCGCTCGAGCAAGCACGCCGAACCGCCGCTCTCTGCCAGGAGAAGCTGGCAACCGACGTCACCATCCTCGACATGCGCGGCGTCTGCGACTTCACGGACTTCTTCGTGATCGCGACGGGGCGGAACCCGCGCCAGACGAAGGCGATCTACGACGAGGTGGCCGGGACGCTCAAGAAGGAGAACCGCGTGCTCGCGAGGGCTTCGGCGGGGCTCCCGGAGGCGACGTGGATCGTCGGCGACTACGGCGACGTCGTGCTGCACCTCTTCACGCCCGACACGCGGGGCTTCTACCGCCTCGAGGATCTCTGGAGCGACGTCCCTTCGATCGAGCTCGCCGCGAGCTAGCCCCGAGTCCCCGTCGCTGTCCGCCCAGACTCAGCCGCCGAGGTCGACGTCATCGCCGCGTATTGCCAAGAGCTGGATCGCTGCTTCCTGGTCTCAGCCGATTGTTTCCCCGGTCGGTCGGTCCTCCAGCTCAGGCTTGCACCGAGCGGCAACAACCAGAAAGCCGGGATCAACTGGACGGACGACCTCGACTTCGACGCTAGACTGAGGGCTCTTCTGGGGCCATAGCTCAGCTGGGAGAGCGCTTGCGTGGCACGCAAGAGGTCGCCGGTTCGAGCCCGGCTGGCTCCATCATCAACTCGGCCCGATCCTGAAGTCGCCCGGAACGTGAACAGGTTGTGTGTCG